>Ga0134096_1000090_pt1 | contig 119257 bp, 109 predicted proteins | sample 7_2taG_FD_94448 | JGI IMG/M metagenome (GOLD analysis project Ga0134096, IMG submission 94448) | Switchgrass degrading microbial communities from high solid loading bioreactors in New Hampshire, USA - 7_21_20_110_A3 metaG | ecosystem: Engineered > Bioreactor > Semi-continuous > Anaerobic >... | reverse complement strand
GGGTAGAGCTGAAGGGAGAGCTGATCACGCCGATAGCGATGGAGGAAGGGCTCAGGTTCGCTATTCGAGAGGGTGGCAGGACCGTCGGAGCCGGCGTGGTGACCAAGATCCTCAAGTAGAAGATCGATGCCAGGGTGCAGGTCGGGAAGACCTGCCGGCCTGCGCCCGCATTTGTCAGTTCTTGCGATGACGTAGGAGGTTGCTCACGGGTCCAAAACGGCCGCGAGCGTCTGGACGGACTCAGTGAGGGAATTTCTACAGAGTAGTTCGGTGCGAATCCGAGCGAGAATGGGGGTATGAGCAGGTGGCCAACCAGAAGATCCGGATCAGATTGAGGGCGTTTGACCACAGGCTGCTGGATCAGTCTGCAGAGAAGATAGTCGACACGGCGAAGAGGACCGGTGCCAGGGTATCGGGCCCAGTCCCGTTGCCGACCGAGAAAGAGGTTTTCACGGTCCTGAGGTCAGTCCATGTGAACAAGGACTCTCGGGAGCAGTTTGAGATGAGAACTCATAAGCGTCTGATTGACATTCTCGATCCCACACCCAAGACTGTTGATTCGCTGATGAGGCTGGATCTTCCAGCCGGGGTGGACATCGAGATCAAGCTGTGATACGACACAGGGGGTGCTGAAAATGGGAAAGGGACTCTTGGGAAAGAAACTGGGGATGACTCAGGTGTTCAACGACAAGGGCGAAGTCGTCCCGGTTACAGTCATACAGGCCGGACCCTGCGTCGTCATTCAGAAGAAGACTGAGGAAACCGACGGCTATTCCGCCATTCAGATTGGATATTCGGATCAGAGCGAGCGGAGGACGAACAAGCCCATGAGGGGGCATTTCGCCAAGGCGGGCGTCAGCCCGAAGAAAGTGGTTCGCGAGGTTCGGACTTCCGACGTCGGCAACTACGAAGTAGGGCAGGTTCTGAAGGTCGACATTTTCGCAGCTGGTGATGTGGTTGACGTCGTCGGCACTTCCAAAGGGAAGGGCTTTGCCGGCGTGATCAAGAGACATCACTTCAATAGAGGGCCTATGTCCCACGGTTCGATGTACCATCGCCGAACCGGATCGCTTGGAGCTACCGACCCTGCGAGGGTCTTCAAGGGACGCAAAATGCCGGGCAGAATGGGTGGAGAGACAGTGACGGCCGCTGGGCTGGAGGTAGTCAAGGTCGACACAGATCGAAACGTCATTCTGATCAAGGGCGCCGTCCCCGGTCCAAGAGGCGGACATGTATTTGTGAAGTCCAGCGTGAAGGCCAAGGCCAGGTAGAGCGCTGGTGACGTATTGCAGCGGGAAAGGAGGCCACTCGGATGCCCAAGGCGCCTTTATATAACAGCGAAGGCACTAGGATAGGCGAGATAGATCTCAATGAGAGCGTTTTCGGCGCAGAGGTCAAAGAAGCTCTGCTTCATCAAGTCGTGGTAATGCAGCTGGCGAACAAACGCCGTGGCACAGCGTCTACGAAGACGATATCTGAGGTCTCTGGCGGCGGCAGGAAGCCGTGGCGGCAGAAAGGTACCGGAAGGGCGAGGCAGGGAAGCACTAGATCGCCCCTCTGGCCCGGAGGCGGAATCAACTTCGGACCCAAGCCGAGAGACTACTCGTTCAGGATACCGAAGTCTGCGAGGCCTGTGGCTATGCGGTCGGCTCTGTCAGCCAAGGCCGGCGACGACGAGATTGCTGTAGTGGAAGAGCTCCAGATGAGGGAGCCCAAGACCAAGGCCATGCACTCAGTCCTCGACAAGATCACCGGCGGGAGCAAAGTCCTGCTAGTCGTCAAGGACGCCGATGACAACGTGAAGAAGTCGGTGCGCAACATCCCATGGGTGCAGTTGATCGAGAGCAAGCGGCTGAACGTCTATGACGTGCTGAACAACGAAAGGGTCCTCTTCACGAAGGATGCCCTGCAGACGGTCGAGGAGGTGTGGGCCAATGCCTGATCCCCGAGACATAATCATCCGTCCGATCGTTACTGAGAAGAGCACTGCGTTGGTGGCCGGCCGGCAGTACACTTTCGAGGTCGACAAGAAGGCCACGAAGTCTATGATCAAGGACGCCATCGAGGAGATATTCAGCGTCAAGGTCAAGAGCGTAAACACCATGAGATACACGGGCAAGCGCAGACGGATGGGCGTGCACGAAGGCAAGCGGAAGGATTGGAAGAAGGCAGTCGTAACGCTCGAAGAGGGCCAGCAGATAGAGCTCTTTGAGGGCATGTAAGCTTGGAGGGAGTGTAGTATGCCGGTCAAGAAGTTCAAACCACTGACTCCGGGTCGCAGGGCGATGACTGTGTCGGATTTCTCCGACGTGACAACGACCGAACCCGAGAAGTCGCTCCTGGTTCCTCTGAAGAAGACCGGAGGCAGGAACTCATACGGCCGTGTCACTGCACGCCATCGCGGCGGCGGACACAAGAGGATGTATAGAATCATCGACTTCAAGAGAGACAAGGACGGGGTCCCGGCTAAGGTCGCGACCATAGAGTACGACCCGAACCGCAGCGCACGGATTGCCCTCCTGCACTACGCAGACGGCGAGAAGCGCTACATCCTGGTTCCCGAGGGGCTCAAGATCGGCGATACCGTGGTCTCCGGGCCTGATGCGGACATCAAGCCGGGCAACACGCTGCCGTTGGCGAACATCCCAGTGGGCACGATCATTCACAACGTCGAGCTCAGCCCTGGCAAGGGCGCTCAGATGGTGAGATCTGCCGGCGCGGGAGCGCAGCTCATGGCGAAGGAAGGCGACATGGCTCACATCAGACTCCCCAGCGGAGAGGTCAGGCTTGTCAGGCTGGAGTGCAGAGCCTCCATCGGACAGGTCGGCAATGTCGAGCACGAGAACATCACCGTCGGGAAAGCCGGAAGAAGCCGCTGGCTCGGCAGAAGGCCGCATACTCGTGGTCTGGCCATGAACCCGGTGGATCACCCGCACGGAGGCGGAGAGGGACGGTCCCCGGTCGGGCGCAAGAGCCCGGTTACGCCGTGGGGATACCCCACTCTTGGATACAAGACCAGGAAGGCCAAGCCGTCTGACAAGCTGATAGTGAGGCGGCGCAAGTAGCAAGGTCCAGAGCGAAGGTTTGATAGCCATGAGAGAGGAGGGGCATATATGGCCAGATCGCTAAAGAAGGGGCCGTACGCTCACGAGTCTCTGTTGAAGAAGGTTCGAGAGCTCAACGACGCGAACAAGAAGGAAGTCATCAAGACGTGGTCCAGGGCCTCCACCATCTTCCCTGAAATGGTCGGCCATACGATAGCCGTCCACGACGGCAGGAGACACGTCCCGATATACATCACTGAGGATATGGTCGGACACAAGCTCGGAGAGTTCGCACCTACGCGGACTTTCAGAGGTCACGGCGACAGGACTGAGCGGTCGACTGCGCTCAAGTAGTCGGTGCCACTAGGGGGTTTTGAAATATGGAAGCAAAAGCAATCGCTCGCCACGTGCGGATGTCCCCCAGAAAGGTCAGACGCGTAGTCGATCTGATCAGGGGGAAAAGCTGCGACGAGGCACTGGCGATCCTGAAGTTCGTGCCCCACGCAGGCGCTGAACCTGTGGAGAAAGTGCTCCGTTCAGCGATGGCGAATGCCGAGAACAACCACGGGATGGATCCCGGGTCGCTGTATGTTTCAAAGGCGATGGTCGACGGAGGCCCGACACTCAAGCGGATCATCCCGAGAATGCGCGGTATGGCTAACAGGATTCGAAAGCGGACCAGCCACATTACTGTGGTCGTCGAACAGAAGGAGGAGTAATGTGTGGGTCAGAAGGTTCATCCTTTGGGTCTGAGACTCGGCATCATCAAGGACTGGGACGGACGATGGTACGCCAACAAAAAGAGCTACCAGGAGTTCCTTCATGAGGACCTCAAGATACGCAGGTATATAAAGAAGAAGCTCTACGCTGCCGGAATCAGCCGGGTCGAGATCGAGCGGGCGGCGAACCGCGTGAAGGTCACCATCTTCACTGCTCGGCCGGGTATGGTCATTGGCAGAGGCGGCACTGAGGTCGACAAGCTCCGCAAAGAGCTCGAGACCATGTCCGGGAAGCAGGTGCAGGTCAATATCCAGGAAATCAAGGGTGTTGACCTGGACGCCCAGCTGGTCGCAGAGAGCATTGCGGCTCAGATAGAGAGAAGGATCTCGTTTCGTCGTGCCATGAAGCAGGCCCTCACCAGAGCCATGAAGGCGGGAGCCGAAGGCGTCAGGATGAAGGTCGGCGGGCGCCTGAACGGTGCTGAGATCGCCAGAACCGAAGGGTACAGCGAGGGCAAGGTGCCTCTTCATACCTTGCGGGCCGACATCGACTATGGTTTCGCCGAAGCCGACACGACAGCCGGCAAGATCGGAGTCAAGGTGTGGATATACAAAGGCGAGGTGCTTCCCGAGCGGTCTGAGACTGTTCGAAGCTAAAGGGGGGCAGTGACAATGCTGATGCCCAAGAGGGTCAAATATAGAAAGGTCCAGCGCGGTCGCATGACTGGCAAGGCCAAGCGTGGGACTACAGTGCAATTGGGAGACTATGGTCTTCAGACCCTTGATCCCGGCTGGATCACTGATAGACAGATCGAGGCTGCCCGTATTGCAATGACGCGGTACATCAAGAGGGGCGGAAAGGTCTGGATCAATATATTCCCTGACAAGCCGGTTACCGCGAAGCCCGCTGAGACGAGAATGGGCTCAGGGAAGGGAGCTCCTGATTACTGGGTGGCCGTAGTCAAGCCCGGCCGTGTGCTGTTCGAGATCGCCGGCGTGCCTGAGGAAATCGCCAGAGAGGCGTTCAGGCTGGCTAGCCACAAGCTTCCGGTGAAGACCAGATTCCTCGCTCGAGAGGGAACGGGTGGTGAAGTCGGTGAGAACTAAGGAGATACGCGACCTGTCTGCTGAGGAGCTCGATGCTCAGCTGAAAAACAGCAAGCAGGAGTTGTTCAATTTGAGGTTCCAGCTTGTGACCGGACAGCTGGACAATCCGATGAGAATCAGAGACGTCAAGAGAACCATCGCCCGTATCAAGACAATCATGAGAGAGCGCGAGACGGGCGGAGTAGACAGATGAGGGAAAGGAGGCGTCAGTAGATGGAGAGAAATGCCCGCAGGGTGATGACCGGCACTGTCGTGAGCGACAAGATGGACAAGACGATAGTCGTGGCAGTAGAGAGGTCTGTGAAGCACCCGCTCTATGGCAAGATCGTGAAGAGAACCTCCAAGTTCAAGGTGCACGACGAGAAAAACGAGTGCACGATCGGTGACAAGGTCAAGATCATGGAGACTCGCCCCTTGAGCAAGGAGAAGAGATGGCGCCTCGTAGAGGTGCTCGAGAAGGCGAAGTAAGCGCCACACGGGGCACCTCGGCGTGCTAGTCCCGGGGAAAGGGAGGCGACTGCATTGATTCAGGTACAGACTCTTTTGAACGCGGCAGACAACACTGGGGCAAGGAAGTTGATGTGCATACGCGTCCTGGGCGGCAAGCGGTACGCCCGGGTTGGGGATGTCATCATCTGCTCTGTCAAGGAAGCTGCTCCCGGAGGCGCTGTCAAGAAGGGCGACGTCGTGAGGGTAGTGGTTGTGAGGACTACCAAGGAGCAGAGACGACCTGATGGTTCGTATATAAAGTTCGACGAGAACGCTGGAGTCATACTTGATAACACGGGCAATCCGAGAGGTACGAGAATCTTCGGGCCCGTTGCGAGGGAATTGAGAGACCGCGAGTTCATGAAGATAGTCTCTCTGGCTCCTGAGGTTCTGTAGGCGACCGGGACTGGAGGTGTTCGGGAGCAATGGGCAAGGCGATAGAAATCAAGAAGGGCGACACCGTGGTCATCCTTGCAGGCAAGGACAAGGGCAAGAAGGGCAAGGTCCTTCGCGTCGTGCCGAAGACAGGCAAGGTGATCGTCGAAGGCCTCAACATCCAGAAGAAGCATCAGAAGCCGACTAAGGAAGCCCCACAGGGCGGAGTAATAGAGACACCGGGACCCATCGACAGGTCTAATGTTCAGGTGGTATGCGGAAGCTGCCGAAAGCCGACCCGAATCGGCGTCAAGCTGGCCGGCGACACCGAACGAATCAGAGTGTGCAAGAAGTGTGGAGCTGAGCTCTAGCATGGCTGGACACCGGTGTGAAGGGAGGTTGCGGTGAAATGACCCGTTTGAAGGAACGATACGTCAACGAGGTCACAAGAGCGCTGCAGGCGAAATTCGGCTACGCGAACGTGATGGAGATCCCGAGGGTCGAGAAGGTCGTAATCAACATGGGTGTGAGTGACGCAGTCGCCGACCCGAAGGCGTTGGATTCTGCAGTCAGAGACCTCGCGTTGATTGCCGGGCAGAAACCCCAGATCACCAGGGCGAAGAAGTCGATATCGAACTTCAAGGTCCGAGCGGGCATGCCTATCGGCTGCAGGGTCACTTTGCGCGGCGAGCGCATGGAGTACTTCCTCGACAAGCTGATGAATGTGTCTCTGGCCAGAATCAGAGACTTCAGAGGTCTGTCGAGGAACGGGTTCGACGGAAGGGGCAATTACACTCTGGGCATCAAGGAACAGGTGATATTCCCGGAGATCAGAGCTGACAAGGTCGACAAGGTCCGAGGCATGGACATTACGATCGTCACATCTGCCGAGACCGACGAAGAAGCGTACGAGCTGCTCAAGGCATTGGGCATGCCGTTCGCATCGTGACGGTGCCTCTGAAACTCGAGCCGTTTGGTCAAAGGAGGAATCGCTGAGTGGCAAAGAAGTCGATGATCATCAAGGCGCAGCGCCCGCAGAAGTTCTCAGTCAGAGTCCACAACAGATGCAAGCTCTGCGGACGGCCGAGAGGATATATGAGGAAGTTCGGGATGTGCAGAGTTTGCTTCAGGACTCTGGCACACCGCGGGGAGATACCCGGAGTGACAAAGGCGAGCTGGTAACTCGCAATCGACAGACTGGTGGAAGGGGGTATCGACAGTGCCGACGACGGATCCGATCGCAGACATGTTGACCAGGATACGCAACGCGAGCCATGTATATAAGGACTCGGTGGATATACCGTATGCAAAGGCGAAGAAGGCCATCCTCGATCTGCTGAAAGCCGAAGGATTCATCAGGAACTACGACACGCTTGAGGTCGACGGCCATCGGGTGCTCAGGGTCTTCCTGAAGTACGGCCCGAATCGTGAGCATGTCATCACCGGCATCAAGCGCATAAGCAAGCCCGGTCTGCGGGTCTATGTCAAGAGCAGCGAGGTGCCGAAGGTCCTTGGCGGTCTAGGCGTTGCAGTGATGTCGACGTCACGCGGCATCATGACGGATCGCGATGCACGAGAGAAGGGCATCGGCGGAGAGGTTGTCTGTTACGTATGGTAAGCTCGATCGACTAGACAGACGGGCAGTTGACAAGAGGGGGTGCGGCTATGTCGCGGATCGGCAGAAAGCCTGTGAAGATACCCTCTGGGGTTGACGTCAAGATCGACGGCCAGACAGTCGTGGTCAAGGGTCCCAGGGGTTCAATAGAGAAGCGATTTCATCCTGACATGAAGGTGACGGCCCAGGGTGATGTATTGGTGGTCGAGCGGCCGAGCGAGGAGAAGCCCCACAAGTCACTTCACGGGTTGACCAGGTCATTGCTGGCCAATATGATTAGGGGTGTGACTGAGGGCTTTACCAAGGAGCTCGAGATACAGGGTACCGGATACAGGGCAGTGAAGCAGGGTAAAGACCTGGTTCTCACAGTCGGCTATTCCCACCAGGTGGAGATAAAGGCCGGCGAGGGCATTGAGTTCGAGGTACCGGCTCCCACTCGGATCACGGTCAAAGGCATTGACAAGGAGCAGGTTGGCCAGGTGGCTGCAGATATCAGAAGGGTCAGGCCGCCGGATCCGTACAAGGGCAAGGGCATCCGCTAACTAGGCGAGCGGGTCCGCCAGAAGGCTGGCAAGACCGGAAAAGCGTAGGCTGCCGGGCCTTTGCGCTGAGAAGGGAGTGTAGTGCGTGTACAAGAGGTTCGATAGAAGAGGGGCTACCGCCCGGCGTCATGAGAGAATACGGCAGCAGGTCGCCGGCACCCCGAGTCGGCCCCGTTTGAATGTATACAGGAGCCTTTCGCACATCTACGCACAGGTCATAGACGATATCGCGGGCCACACCTTGGTGTCCGCATCGTCGCTTGACCCGGAGATCAAGAGCGTAGTTAGCCGCGGCAGCAACATAGAAGCTGCTAAGGCTGTGGGTCAGCTCGTGGCTAAGCGCGCGAAGGAGAAGGGCATCGAAGCGGTTGTGTTTGACCGGGGTGGACACGTCTATCACGGCCGGATTGCGGCTTTGGCTGAAGGTGCCCGGGAAGGTGGGCTAGTCTTTTAGGGAGGGAAGCTCATGGACAGGATTGATCAACCAGGAGCCGAGCTACAGGAGAAGCTAGTTGCCTTGGACTGGCCCTCCAAGACGACCAAAGGCGGGCGCACCAGGAGTGTCAGAGCCTTGGTAGTGGTGGGAGACGGTCAAGGCCGCGTCGGTGCTGGACTCGGCAAGGCCGGTGAAGTGTCCGAGGCAATAAAGAAAGGCGTAGCAGACGCCAAGAAGAATATGATCGAGGTGCCCATGATCGCCTCGACGATCACTCACGAGGTAGTGGGCAAGGCCGGTGCAGGAGAAGTGCTGCTGAAGCCGGCAGGAGAGGGAACTGGAGTCATCGCAGGAGGCCCGGTCAGAGCCGTGTTGGAGCTGGCGGGAGTCCGAGACGTCTTGACCAAGAACCTCGGTTCTTCGAATGCCCTCGCCATGGTGTCAGCTACGATGGCAGGCCTTCGCAATCTCAGACGGTTTGACGAAGTGGCTCGCCTGAGAGGCAAGAACGTTGAGGAACTGGTGAAGTGAGGAGGGAGCCACTATGGCAAAGAGCGGTGAGGGCCGCAAGCTGAAGGTAACCCTCATCAAGAGCGGGATCGGGCATTCAAAGGACCAGAGACGTACCGTCGAGGCTCTTGGCTTCACGAAGCTGGGCCAGACGAGAGTGTTCGACGATGATCCGGCCATACGAGGGATGATCTTCAAGGTGAGCCACCTCCTCGAAGTCGAGGAGCTGGAGGGCTAATTGCGGTGTTGCAGCACTGATGATGAGGGGGTGCACGAACGATGAGACTGCATGATCTCAAGCCCGGAGCGGGCGCTCGCAGGGAGCGCAAGAGAGTCGGCAGAGGTATCGGCTCCGGTCTTGGAAAGACAGCGGGCAAGGGAAACAAGGGTCAGCTGGCTCGCTCGGGAGGCGGAAAAGGCGCTGCGTTCGAGGGCGGACAGACCCCGTTGCAGCGGCGACTGCCCAAGCGCGGTTTTACGAATAGATTCCGTGAAGAGATTGCACATGTCAATGTCGAAAGCCTCAACGTTTTTGAGGACGGGGCTGTAGTCACGCCCGAGACTCTGATCGGCGCCGGACTGATAGCCAGGAAGGCCAAGACTGTCAAGGTTCTGGCAAAGGGCGATCTGGAGAAGGCGCTGACGGTCAAGGCTCACAAGTTCAGCGAGGCATCTATCGAGAAGATTCAAGCCGCGGGCGGCAAGGTCGAGGTGATATAGGTGCTAGCTGCTCTAGCGAGTGCGTTCAGAATACCGGATCTCCGGAAGAAGATCCTGTTCACTGCAGGCCTGCTGGCGGTCTATCGCATCGGCTCGTACATCCCGGTGCCCGGCATCAACCCGGATGTCATGAAGCAGCTCATTGAGGGCGGCGGTGTCTTCGGGCTCATGGACATGTTCGCCGGCGGGAACCTCTCGAGGCTGACTGTCTTCGCCCTGAATGTCGGACCGTACATCACTGCATCGATTGTGATCCAGCTTCTCACTATGGTCATTCCTCAGCTCGAGGAAATGATGAAAGAGGGAGAAGAGGGCCGGAAGCGCATTCAGCAGTACACCCGATATGGCACGATCGTTCTTGCGCTGATTCAAGGCTTGGCATACACCCTCTGGGGCAGATCCGCAGGAGCCCTGGTCGATCCCGGCTTCTTCTCGATGGCGCTGATAGTCACAGTGATGACTGCAGGAACCGCCTTCCTGATGTGGCTCGGTGAGAAGATCTCGGAGCACGGAATCGGGAACGGCATATCCCTGATAATCTTCGTCGGCATTGTGGCGAGGATTCCGGAAGGAGCCAGAGGCTTCTTCCAGCTGCTCGGAGGAGCAGGCGGCATCGGCGTTTTCAGCATGGTGGTGTTCGCACTGATCGCACTCGCGGTCGTGGTGGCGGTCGTTGCGATTACGCAGGGAGAGAGAAGAATACCGGTGCAGTACGCGAAGCGCGTCGTCGGCAGGAGGATGTACGGCGGACAGAGCCGGTACCTGCCGTTGCGTGTGAACCATGCAGGCGTGATTCCTGTGATCTTCGCCTCTTCCGTGTTGGCGTTTCCCGCGACCATAATCAGCTTTGTGCCTGCGCTTGAGAGGGTTGGGAAGTACCTCCAGAGCGGCGCGGTGTTCTACAATATGATCTACGTGTTGTTGATCATCTTCTTCACGTATTTCTACACGGCTGCTCAGTTCCAGCCGCTGGAGATCGCAAACAACATGAAGAAGTACGGCGGGTTCGTGCCAGGGCTGAGGCCCGGCAGACCGACGGCCGAGTACCTTGACAAGGTCATGACTCGTATAACGCTGGCTGGAGCTTTGTTCCTGGCGTTCATCGCGGTCCTGCCGAACGTCATGTCGAGGATCACCGGGCTGCCGATCAGCTTCGGCGGCACAGGGTTGCTAATCGTCGTCGGCGTTGCGCTGGACACGATGAAGCAGATCGAAACCCAGCTACTGATGAGACAGTACCAGGGATTCTTGAAGTAAGTGCCGGTTCAAGTCAACGGCGTTCTGGAGGAACTCATATGCGTCTGATTTTACTCGGACCGCCGGGAGCAGGAAAGGGAACACAGGCTGAGAGCTTGTCAGCCACGCTCGGTATCCCGCACATCTCTACCGGCGACATGTTCAGAGAGGCGGTAGCGGCGGGCACTCCTCTTGGAAGAGAGGCCAAGTCATACATGGATGCCGGCAAGCTGGTGCCCGATGAGGTGACGATTGGAATCGTCAGGGAGCGCCTCGACCGGCCTGACGCGAGGTCGGGGTTCGTTCTCGACGGGTTTCCTCGCACGGTTCCTCAGGCCGAAGCGCTGGACGAGATTTTGAAAGACCTGTCGGAGAAGATCGATGCAGTTGTGTGCATCGACGTTCCCGAAGACAAGTTGGTGAGACGGCTTTCGCGCAGAAGAGTATGCAGGGGCTGCGGAGCGATATATCATCTGGAGACCAAGCCGCCCGGACCGGACGGCAGGTGCACGGTCTGCGGAGGCGAGCTCTACCAGCGGGACGACGACACCGAGGAGACCGTCAGGCGGCGCCTCGAAGTATATCGCTTGCAGACTGAACCGCTCATCAGGTATTATGAAAAGCGGGGTCTCTTGAGGACGGTGTCCGGAGACAAGGACATCGACTCAGTCAACCGAGATACTCTGGCTGCACTGGGGAGAGCGTGACATGATCCTGATCAAGACGCCAAACCAGGTCCGCTCGATGAGGCGGGCTGGGGAGGTCGTCGCGATGGTCCTTCAGCGGATGGCCGAGTGCGTGGCGCCCGGTGTGACCACCTCGCAGCTCGACGCCATAGCTGAAGCGGTGATAGTTGCGAACGGAGCGATTCCGGCCTTCAAAGGCTACCGCGGCTACCCATCGACGATATGTGCGTCTGTCAATGAAGAGGTCGTTCACGGGATTCCCGGGAGCAGAGTCCTGGTGGAGGGCGACATAATCGGAATCGATGTTGGCGCCACAGTAGACGGATTCTGTGGCGACGCGGCTGCAACATTTCCGGTTGGGGCCATCTCTCGGGACAGCCAGAGACTGCTGGATGCCACGAGGCGTGCTCTCGAGATAGCGATCGAGAAGTGTGTCGTGGGCAACCGAGTGGGAGACATCTCACACGCAGTCCAGTCGTACGTGGAGTCGCAGGGCTACTCGGTGGTCAGAGACCTTGTCGGCCATGGAATCGGAAGGAGCATGCACGAGGATCCCCAGGTGCCCAACTTCGGACCTCCGGGAGTCGGACCGAGGCTGCGGCCCGGAATGACCCTGGCGATCGAGCCCATGGTGAATGTGGGAGGGTTCGAAGTGGAGGTGCTTGAAAACGGCTGGACAGTCGTGACCAGGGATCGCAAACGATCCGCACACTTCGAGCATACAGTGCTGATCACTGAGAGCGGACCCGAGATCCTAACCGTGCTGAGGTGACGGAGCGATATGATAGAGCGGCCCCAGGCGGGCCAGATTGCAGTGTCGACAGCAGGACGGGATGCGGGAACCAAATATCTGATAGTGAAGGTGCTGGATGACCGCTACGTGGAAGTAGTGGACGGGCAAAAGAGAGTGTGGAATAGGCCGAAGAAGAAGAACTGCAGGCACCTTCTACTCGTAGGTATGGCCGGACGTGACCTGCAGGCCGCCCTGGCAGAGGGACGGCCGCTGCGAAACTCGGAGCTCAGATCCGAGCTCCGCGAGCAGGGAGCAGAGGAGCGACAAGAGGGGGATAGGTAGCCGTATGGCAAAGCGCGACACGATCGAGATGGAGGGCACCATTGTCGAGCCGCTTCCCAACGCCATGTTCCGAGTCGAGTTGGAGAACGGGCACAAGGTGTTGGCTCACATCTCCGGGAAGATGAGGATGCATTTCATTAAGATCCTTCCCGGCGACCGAGTGACAGTGGAGTTGTCTCCATACGATCTGACACGTGGGCGCATCATCTATAGATACAGGTCCTGATTCGAGAGGTTGTACAGGGCCAGTCCTCTCCAGCCCAGTGGGGGCTTCTCGCGGCTTCATTGGACGGGAGGATCAGAGGAGGGTCGACTATGAAGGTCAGAGCATCGGTGAAGCCGATGTGTGAGAAATGCAAAGTCATCAAGAGAAAAGGGCGGGTCATGGTGATCTGCGAGAACCCCAAGCACAAGCAGAGACAGGGTTGATGAGAGGTAACGGAGGTGGAAGCCTGTGGCCAGAATTTCCGGTGTTGATATACCGAGAGACAAACGAGTGGAAGCCGCTCTGACCTATATATATGGAATCGGTCTCACTACGTCCAAGGAGATCCTTGCGAAGGCAGGCGTGAACCCTGACACCAGGGTGCGCGATCTCACGGAGGACGAGATCACGAGGCTTAGAGAAGTCATAGATAAGGGTTACAGGGTCGAAGGCGACCTGCAGAGGCAGGTTGCTGCCGACATCAAGCGGTTGATAGAGATAGGGTCTTACCGAGGTCTCAGGCACAGGAGAGGGCTGCCCGTACGAGGACAGAGGACCAAGACCAATGCACGGACTCGCAAGGGCACGAAGAAGACCGTCGGCGTGCGCCGAAAGAAGTAGCGCTCAAAGGAGGCTGAGACAGCATGGCAAAGGGACAGGCCAGACCGAGGAAGCGGCGTGAACGCAAGAACGTCGAGAGCGGAGTGGCACATATTCGTTCCACTTTTAACAATACTATTGTTACGATTGCCGATCCTTCCGGCAACGTGATATCATGGGCTTCTGCAGGGAATCAGGGATTCAAGGGGTCTCGCAAGGGAACGCCTTTCGCCGCAGGCATGGCAGCAGAGCACGCGGCCAGGACTGCGATGGATCACGGCATGAAGACCGTCGAGGTGTTCGTGAAAGGACCGGGCTCCGGCAGGGAGGCTGCCATCCGTTCTTTGCAGTCGGCGGGACTCGAAGTGAGTGCGATCAAGGACGTCACTCCGATTCCCCATAACGGGTGCCGGCCGCCTAAGCGCAGGCGTGTATAGGAGGTGCAGGACTACTAATGGCTAGATACACCGGTCCGGTTTGCAGGCAATGCAGGAGAGAGGGGCACAAGCTGTTCCTTAAGGGCGATAGATGTTACGGAGAGAAGTGCGCAGTGGGCAAGCGCCAGTATGCTCCCGGCCAGCATGGGCAAGGCAGGCACAAGCAGTCGGAGTATGGAATGCAGCTGCGCGAAAAACAGAGGTGCAAGCGGGTCTACGGAGTCCTGGAGAGGCAGTTCGAGCGCTACTTCGAAATGGCGGAGCGCAAGAAGGGCGTCACAGGCGAAGTACTCCTTCAGATTCTCGAGAGTCGTCTTGACAACGTAGTGTACAGGCTGGGATTCGCGACGTCTCGGGCGGAGGCCCGTCAACTGGTCAGACACGGTCACTTCACTGTGAACGGCAAGAAGGTGTCGATTCCCTCGTACAGGGTAAGACCTGGAGATGTCGTGGCAGTGAAAGAATCCAGCCGCAGCCTGAACAAGTTCGTAGAGGCCGCGGAAGCGATGTCTCAGCGTATCATCCCAGAATGGCTGGACCTGAACGTAGAGGCGATGGAGGGCAGAGTCCTATCATTGCCGACGCGAGATCAGATTGACACTGATGTGCAGGAGCAGGTAATCGTCGAGCTCTACTCGCGTTAGCGCCGTGGCAGTTTGACCACCCTCGTGCAGGTCGCGACCGATCAGTGGGCAACTGGCCAAGAGGAGGGTTCAGTCGCATGATAGAGATTGAAGCCTAGGATCGAGTGCATCGATGTCACCGATCGTTACGGCAAGTTCGTGGTCGAGCCACTGGAGAGGGGTTACGGCATTACCCTGGGGAATTCGTTGAGACGGATTCTTCTTTCCTCTCTCCCGGGAGTGGCAGTTACGTCAGTGAAGATAGAGGGAGTCCTTCATGAGTTCTCCACGATTCCAGGAGTCGTCGAGGACGTTACGGACATCATTCTGAACCTGAAGGGGCTCCTCTGCAAACTCCACACTGACGAGACGAAAGTCGTTCGAATCGAAGCGGAGGGCGAAGGGGAAGTAACCGCTGCGGACATCAAGGCTGGACCGGATGTAGAGATACTCAACCCGTCGCTTCACCTCGCAACTCTTGAATCGGACGGACGGCTCTTCATGGATATCACGCTGGCGAGGGGCCGGGGTTATGTGGCGGCTGAACAGAACAAGTCTGACGACCACGTAATCGGAGTGATACCGGTGGACTCGGTGTTCTCGCCGGTCCAGAAGGTCAACTACGTGGTGGAGGACACGCGTGTCGGCCAGAGGACGGACTATGACAAGCTCATCCTGGAAGTTTGGACTAACGGGACCATCGGTCCAAAGGAAGCCACGAGTCTGGCAGCCAAGATCATGAGCGAGCACCTGGCGCTGTTTGTCGGGCTCACCGAGGTTGCCGGCGACGTGGAGATAATGGTCGAAAAGGAAGAGGAAGCGAAGGATCGCATACTCGAGATGACCATCGAAGAGCTCGACCTGTCCGTCAGGTCGTACAACTGCCTGAAGCGGGCAGGCATAAACACGGTCGAAGAGCTCACCAAGAAGACCGAGGAAGACATGATGAAGGTACGCAACCTCGGCAGGAAGTCACTGGAAGAAGTCCAGCAGAAGATGGCCGCCCTCGGGCTCTCCATGCGGTCGAGCCGAGAGGACTAGTTTAGGGGGGAGTCAGCCATGAAACAGCAGTCTAAACTGGGCAGGACTGGCAGCCATCGCAAGGCCATGTTCAGGAGTCTGGTCACGGCGCTGTTCAGAAATGATAGAATTCGCACCACTCAGATCAAGGCCCGCGAGGTCAGACCTATCGCTGAGAAGCTCATCACGCTGGCGAAGAGGGGAGACTTGCATGCCAGACGTCAGGCAGCGGGTTGGCTTCTCGATGCCGAGGTTCTTCAGAAGCTCTTCTCAGACATCGGACCGAGGTACCAGGACCGTCAGGGTGGATATACCCGGATCGTCAAGCTCGGTCAACGGCGAGGCGATGCCGCTCCAGAGGCACTGCTTGAGCTGGTCTGAGCCTTCTGTATCAGAGTTTGATGTGCTGATCGAAGAGTGCGCCGGTGGCGCACTTTTTCGCTAGAATCTCTGGCTGTGGGCAGGAGGGCGTTGCTCAGTTGACTGTTTGCACGAGTGGGATCGAAGCTGCTGATCCGGATGTCCTGATAGATGTCCACGACGTCACCTTCGAGTATCCTGCGGTGCAGGGGTCTCGGGTGAGGGCTCTGGAGTCGGTGAGTCTCAGGATTATGCGGGGAGAGTACTTGGCGATCATCGGCCCCAACGGATCGGGCAAATCGACGCTTGCCAAGTGCCTCAACGCGCTCTTGATCCCAGACAGCGGAACCGTGACAGTCGCAGGCATGTCAACCAGCAACCCCGGACACGTGTGGGCGATCAGACAGATGGTGGGAATGGTCTTTCAGAACCCGGACAACCAGCTGGTCGCTACGACGGTCGAAGAGGACGTGGCGTTCGGGCCCGAAAACATAGGAGTCCCGACGCAGGAGATCCGGCAGAGGGTGAAGGAGGCGCTCAGATCAGTCGGCCTCGAGGGGATGGAGAAGAGGGCTCCTCACCGCCTGTCCGGAGGGCAGAAGCAGAGGGTTGCAATAGCCGGCATTCTGGCAATGAGGCCTGAGTGCATAGTCCTTGACGAGCCGACCGCGATGCTCGATCCGGTGGGCAGGCGGGAGGTCCTGGAGGCGGTTCGCCGCCTCAACCGCGTGGAGGGCAAGACTGTCGTTCACGTCACTCACTTCATGAGCGAGGCGGCGGCCGCCGATCGAGTGGCGGTGATGGCTGCGGGCAAGGTCGTCATGCAGGGTGCGCCGAGCGAGGTATTCTCACAGGCGGAGCGGCTCCAACAGATCGATTTGGACGCCCCGATCGGAGCGCGCATCGCCGAGGAGCTGAGGAAGAGCGGGATTTCGATCCCGCTGCATGTGCTGACTGTCGACGACCTTGCGGACTACATCTCAGCAAATGCTTTGACGGCCCACAGACCAAGCGCAAACAGAGCTACAGAACTGAGCACAAACACAGCTACAGCGAGGCGGTCTGATGTCTATCGTCATTGAGCAATTGAGCCACATATATGGGTTGGGCACGCCGTTCGCAGCCAAGGCTCTCGAGGATTGCAGTCTGGAGGTGCAGGAAGGCGAGTTCCTGGGACTCGTCGGACACACCGGTTCGGGGAAGTCGACCCTGGTTCAGCACATGAACGGGCTGCTCAAGCCTCACAGCGGCCGAGTCGTGGTGGATGGACAAGACCTGTCCAAACTGAAGGCGCTCAGGGACGTGCGCAGGAAGGTCGGGCTGGTCTTCCAGTACCCGGAGCATCAGCTGTTTGAGGAAACCGTCGAGCGTGATGTCGGGTTCGGCCCTCGGAGCCTGGGCCTGACAGACGATGACGTCCGCGAGCGGGTCAGGCGTGCCCTCGAAATGGTCGGGCTGGACTACCACGCGGTAGCCAGCCGTTCGCCGTTCGAGCTGAGCGGCGGGCAGAGGCGGCGGGTCGCTATCGCAGGCGTCCTTGCCATGGAACCCAAGTACGTGGTGCTTGACGAACCCACTGCAAGCCTGGACCCCAGAGGGCGCAGGGACATGCTCGACCACATCGAGAGACTTCACAGAGAAGAGGGCGTCGCCGTGGTGCTCGTGTCGCACGACATGAACGAGGTGGCCCGCCTCGCTGACCGAGTGATCGTCATGGATCGGGGCAGGATCGTCATGGACGGGACACCGGCAGACGTGTTTGACGACGTCGACCGGCTGACGGCCATGGGACTGGACGTTCCCGAAACTGTTCGTCTGATGCACCGCCTGAGACAGTCCGGGTTCGACGTTCCGGGCGGCGTGCTTTCTGTAGACGAGTGCGCATCGCTAATTCGCTCCCTGCTGGCACCGGGCGAGGCCGGAGGTGATGCAGGTGAGGTTTAGCGAGATGGCCCTCGGCCAGTATTACCCGGCCGAATCGATGATCCACAGGCTCGATCCGAGAAGCAAGCTCCTGATCGCCTCGGCGCTCATTGTCGGCATCTTTTTCGTCCACAGACTTGAGGGGCTGGCCGGCTTTGCGGCGATCATATGTTTGATGGCGGTCCTGGCTCAGGTCCCTCTGGGATACCTGCTGAGAAGCCTGCGGCCCCTGCTCATAGTCATCATTCTGACATTTGCCGTGAACGCGCTGTTCACTCCCGGAGAGGCTGTTGCATCGGTCTGGATCATCACAGTCACCAGGGAAGGGATACAGCGCGGTCTGTTCATGACGATCCGCCTTGTCCTTCTGATAACAGCTTCGAGCCTGCTCACGCTGACAACCTCGCCGATGGCGCTGACAGACGGACTGGAGAGGACGCTCAGCCCCTTCAGGCGGGTCGGCGTGCCTGCACACGAGTTCGCAATGATGATGACCATCGCACTCCGCTTTATCCCTACACTGCTCGAAGAGGCAGACCGGACAATGAAGGCACAGATGGCTCGGGGAGCCGACTTCGAGTCCGGAAGCTTGGTTCGGAGAGCGAAGAGCTTCATTCCGCTGTTGGTGCCGCTGTTCATCGGGGCATTCCGTCGCGCCGATGATCTGGCTGTCGCCATGGAGGCCAGGTGTTACCGCGGCGGCGAAGGCAGGACGAGGCTCAAGGTCATCCGGATGGGATTCCGCGACTACCTCGCCTCAGCAGCTGTCGTATCCCTCGTCGTATTCCTCGCTGTCGTCTTCTAGCAACGCCGCCCATAGTCACTCCGACTGATCTTTGGGCATATGCTATTGCATAGACTATGCTCATGTCACGGCATGCAGCGAGAGACGGGGTGGGAGATAGTGTGGGACGATGAGGCTAGGAGAGGTACAGCTCGCGATCCGGAAGGAGAACACCCGGACGGTGGAAACCGCGCACCCCAGTGGAACTACAAGTGCGAACGACTAAACAGACGGGTGCAGGCACGCTATCGCCAGTTCCCGGTGAATCCCCCCGGCGGCGAGGCGGAGCCTCTCTTCGAGCAGGGTATGCAGGGCGAGAACGTGGCGGAAGGGGAGTTCCTGAGCCAGGAACGCCGGTTCGACCTCGAGCCGGGCATCGAAGTGGATGTTGAGGCAGCTCCGATCATGCGGATCGACGAAATGGGCCCGATGGGCGCGTCAGACCTCATCGAGCCCAGGCAGGTCGGAGCGACGGAGATTGGAGATACAGAGTCGGAGGCTATAGGCTCACAACCGGAGCCTACCGGCTCGGAGTCTGAAGGACGGCAGGGTCTGAGAGCCATCTTCGCGACTGAGTCCGACGCGCTCGGGGAAGTTGCGGGGGAGCGGATGGCAGGAGCCGGGCAGCCAGATGAACTGATGGAATATGCTGAGCAGCCGCAGGAACCGATGGCACAGGCTGAGTGGCTGGGACAGTCGGCGGCACAGGCCGAGCGGCCAGGAGAGCTGACTGTGCAGACTGCTTGGCCAGGACAGATGACCGAGATTCCTCAGGCCAAACCCCTGGATGCTGGCACGCGACCTGTTGCGCACGAGACACCGCAGGGACAGATCATCTGGAAGTCATTCCCCAAGCCTTTGCGAGACAAGAACAAGTAAGCCAAGGTCGGAAGCCTGCTAGACACGAAGTCGATACACCAAGCCGACACGGAGCCCATCGTCTCGGATGCAGCCGAGCGATGGGCTCTTGCGCGTGCAGGAGGCAGCTCAGGTGCATAAAAGCGGCCCATCGAATGGAAGACTAGGATAGCGATTGATCCATACCGACTCTATACAGGTGTTTCATTGACCGGCAGTGGTGCGCATGCCTGCCATGCATTGCCACACAAAGCTGAACCTAAGGAGCGAATCTCGTATGTCCAGACACTCTTCAACGAGACTTCTGCGAGTGCTGTGCTTCTGTCTGGTGCTGGTGACAGTCAGTGCAGGCGTCGGCGATTTCATATCTGCTCAGCGAAGGACTCTCTACTGGGGCTCAACCGGACAGGACGTTAAGGATGTCCAGTACAGGCTCAGGCAGTGGGGGTACTACGACGGTTTGATCGACGGCATCTTCGGTCCACGGACCAGTGCTGCAGTGAGGCAGTTTCAGGCGAGGAACGGAATCCCGGTGGACGGAATTGTCGGCACTGCTACCTGGCAAGCCTTGGGCCTGTGGACTGGCGGCGGAGGTGCCGGTACCCAGACCTCGCCTCCTGCCAACTATACCGCATCTGCGGGCGTCTCGAGGAGCAACGACGTGCAGTTGCTTGCAAGGCTAATACACGCAGAAGCGCAGGCCGAGCCGTACCTCGGCAAAGTCGCAGTCGGGGCAGTCGTTCTGAACAGAGTCCAGAGTCCGCAATTCCCGAATACCCTTGCGGGCGTTATATACCAGCCTGGAGCCTTTGAGTCAGTGAGCAATGGCAGAGTCAACCTGACCCCGTCGGCTGAGTCCGTGAAGGCTGCGGTGGACGCCATCAACGGATGGGACCCAACCTACGGGGCCCTGTTCTTCTGGAATCCCTATAAGAGGGTGAGCGCCTGGATATGGTCCAGGCCTATAGTGAGGCAGATAGGACAACACGTGTTCGGCAAGTGACACCTGCGAAACGCCCGCGGAGCGACGGCGGGAGCCGTTCTTAGTATTGGAGGGTTCTCTGTGAAGGACAGATCTAGGATTGTCGTTGGAGTACTGGCTGCTCTTTGGGTTGCGACAGCGCTCTGGGGATTCAATCAGTATGGAGCGAGGGCGCAACTCAACATCCACCTGAACAACAGGTACCAGCAGGAATTCGAGGACTTGGTGAGCAGCGTCGAGAACATAGAGATCGCTCTCGGAAAGAGCCTCGTATCCGGCTCTATGCGCAACAACATCATCCACCTGTCCGAGGTCGCCCGGCACGCGGAGATGGGGCAGTACCGCCTCGGAAATCTCCCTCTGCCGCAGCGCCTGAGGAACCGGACGGCCACTTTCCTGGCTCAGGTCAGCGACTTCGCCACAGTGATGGCGAAGAAGAACGCCTCGGGCGGTCTCCTCTCAGAGTCCGATCGGAACACCCTGTCCAGACTCCATACTGAGGCAGGTGTCCTTGGCACCAAGCTGCTGGAGATCTCGGACGAGAACCGGAGGGGCATCTCCTGGGCGCGGCTTCAGGATAGAGCAGAGGATGAGCTGGACGAAGCGTCGGATGATCTGACCGGGAAGTTCGTGAACATCGACAAGCAGATGATGGAGTACCCCACCCTGATCTACGACGGACCGTTTTCCGACTCTGTGATCGGCAGGACGCCGAAGAGCCTGGACGGGCCGGAAGTCTCCAGGGACGAGGCGAGGGACAGGGCGAGGACGGTACTCAGGAGCGCAGACATCGAGTTCTCTGACCTCCGGGATGCCGGAACCGTCGACGGCAGAATCAAGGCCTACTCGTTTGAGGGCGTTCGCGGCGGAACGTCTCAGGCAAACAACCCTGTCACAATAGAGGTGTCGGTCCGGAAAGGAATCGTCACTTGGTTTACCGGTACCAGGCCGGTTGAGACTGCGAGGATGGAAAGGGACGAGGCTATAGAGCGAGCCAAGGCTTTTCTCGAGCGGATCGGATACAAGGGCATGGAGGCTACCTATTCCTCTATCGAGTTCAACATAGCGACGATACCGTTTGTGGCAGTAGTGGACGGCGTGCGGGTTTACCCTGACATGGTGAAAGTGCAGGTCGCTCTGGACAACGGCGATATCCTGGGGCTCGATGCAGTCGGCTACATCATGAACCATATTGACGACAGAGAAATGCGCAAGCCGAAGCTCAGTGAGGACGAGGCGCGCGAGCGCGTCAACAGCGAGTTGGATGTCAAGACGACCAGGTTAGCTGTGATTCCGTCATTCTCAGACGAAGACACGCTGTGTTACGAGTTCCGAGGGAAGTATGGGGCTGACGACTACATCGTGTACATCAACGCACTGACTGGAGAGGAAGAAAGGATACTCAAGGTCATCGACTTGCCCTCAGGAGAATTCACTATGTAGGCAGGTACGCAGGTCGGTAACGGTCCGCCCGCGTAGACTGGTGATGCAACGGATGAAGGCGCCTAAGCAGGCGCCTTTTCTCGGTCTTGTTGACCCGGCGAAACTGAGGATGTTAGAATGAACTAGGACTCAGAGACCAGGTATCATCGCTGTTGGTCGCCTGATTTGCGGCAGAATGATCTGCAGAGGAACCGGTAGAGAGTTGGCACAAAGAACCGGCGAAGCGGTAGAAGAAGCGGCAAAGGAACTGCCAGAGCAAGCGGCAGAGGGGGATGACAGTGGTAAGAGTGACGTTTGCCGGCGCTGCCCGGACGGTCACCGGGTCGTGCTTTCTCGTCGATACTCCGTCAGGGAGGATAATGGTCGATTGCGGGCTCTTCCAGGGGTCCGGCGACTCCGACGAGCTGAACAGGGCCGCCTTTCCATTCGATCCGGAGGGGATCGATGTCCTACTTCTCACTCACGCGCACATAGACCACAGCGGGATGATCCCGCGTCTCTACAGATCTGGGTTCAAAGGCCGCACGCTGGCGACCCACGCTACAGTGGATCTCTGCTCGATCATGTTGGCAGATTCGGGCTACATACACGAATCGGAAGCCGAATGGTCCAATCGGAAGCGCCGAAGAGCCGGCCGGCCGCCCATTGAACCGCTCTACACGCAGCGGGATGCGGAGAAGTGCATATCGAGCTTCAGGGGAGTCGACTACGGCAAGACCTACGAGATCCTGAAGGGCGTCGAAGTGAAGTTTGTAGATGCAGGCCACATACTCGGCTCCGCGTCGATCGAGATCACGGTGAGCAAAGGACGGAAGAAGGTGCGACTTGGTTTTTCCGGCGACGTGGGAAACACCGATCAGCCCATCATCCGCGATCCTGTGCCTATTGGAGCTTGTGATCACGTCTTGATAGAGTCCACCTATGGAGACCGCGATCACGAGGATAGAGAGGATCGGGCGAACAGGTTTGCAGAGATCATCAATGAGACTATCCGCTACGGAGGCAATATCGTGATCCCTGCCTTCGCTGTGGGCCGGACTCAGGATGTTCTGTACGAGGTTCACCGCCTCCAGAAGGAGGGGCTGATACCCGAGTTTCCGATCTACATCGACAGCCCCTTGGCGATTTCCGCAACCGAGATCTTCAGCCGGCATCCTGAGTGCTTCGACCGCGAGATGAGCGCAATAAGTGCCGAGGGTGAAAGCCCGTTTGATTTCCCGGGGGTGACCTACACCAGGAGCACGGAGGAGTCGGTGGCACTCAACCGCGTCAGCGGCTCGATGATCATCTCGGCAAGCGGAATGGCCAATGCAGGGCGCATCAAACACCACCTCAAGCACAATCTGTGGCGGACGGAGTCCACGATATTGTTCGTCGGATTCCAGGCTGTCGGGACTCTCGGCCGAAAGCTGGTCGACGGCGCTCGAAGTGTCACACTATTCGGCGAAGAGGTTGTGGTGGATGCCAAAGTGGAGGCCCTTCCCGGGTTTTCGGCTCACGCAGACCGGAACGGGTTGATGAGGTGGCTCAGTCAGGTCAAAGACCTGCAGAGGGCATTCGTAGTCCATGGAGAGGAGTCACAGTGCCTCGCCTTTGCCAAGCTGGTCGAGGAGAGACTGGATGTCCATGCGGATGTGCCCGCGCTGCTGGGGACCGTGCAACTCGGCCCGGACGGCGCCGCGGAGTGGATCGAGAAGGGAGAGGAGCTGGCGGACGAGCGCATTCAGTCGGTTGCGGAGCTCCTGGATGCCGTAGAGGCGAGGGCAAGGGACGCAAGGAAGGTCTTGAGCGGCCTTACCGGGCGGAAAGCCGACAGCGCCCGATTGAGAGAGATCGAGGTCGCACTCAGGGGAGCGCTGAGAGCTCTGGAGGACAGATCTGCCGTGTGAGACCGCACCTAGGCGGACGCGCGGCATCTTGGCGGGAGGGTCATATGAAACCCGACGTGTCAATAGCTGTAGCGTTTGCAGGAGGGTTGGCGGCTTTTCTGTCGCCCTGCATCCTGCCTTTGATTCCAGCATATCTGCTCTTCCTCGCAGGGGAGAGCGTGCGTGAAACGGACAGCAGGCGCGGAGGACCGACTGTCTTGAAAGAAGGCGGCCGCGGCGTGCTCGTGAAGGCGCTGCTCTTCGTGCTGGGTTTCACTGGTGTGTACGTCGTGTTCGGAGTTGTGATCGGTGCGGCGGCCACATTCCTGTTCAGGTGGCGCAGCGTTGTCATGTATGTGGCCGGCACAGTAGTGATCGTCTTCGGACTCGTACTCCTAGCTCAGGCGTTATTGGAGCGCTATGGATCCCTGCTACAGAGATTCCCCGGACTGTACAGGCTTTTTGTGAGCCGCGGCCCTGAAGTCAAGACGGAGCGGAGGGGGAGCTACGTGGGTGCCCTGACCATGGGAATGGCGTTTTCGCTCGCCTGGGGGCCTTGTGCCGGGCCGATCGCCGGATCGATCGCAGCCTATGCCTCGGTCTGGGGCGATGTGGCCAAAGCGGCGCAGCTGTCGATTGCGTTCTCCGCAGGGCTGGCTGTCCCGTTTCTGCTATCGGCAGTGTTCATCGATCGCCTGTCAGTCTATGTGAGAAAGCTCAGCAGGGTTGCTGCCATAACTCGCGCTGTTACCGGACTGCTGCTGGTGTTGTTGGGGTTGGTTGTCCTGACCGATTCGCTCTGGCGGATCGGACTGATATTCGAGTAGCACAGACATACCAGGAGGTGATCACAGAATGAACATGAGCTTTCATTCAGTCGCACGCAGAAGAACGATTCTTGTTGCGGTCGTCGCGCTCGTAGCATTGGTGGCCGCTTTGACCGCCGCGGACCTGAAAGGGCTGATCGGCGTCGGAGGGCCGGAGGCCCACGCAGAAGAGGTCGCCGGCGCATTGAAGATCGGGCTCCGGCCCGGTTACTACGCTCCTGACTTCTCCTTGCCGTCCGTCAGCGGCGAGCAGGTTCGTCTGTCGCAGTTCAAGGGAGAAAAGCCGGTGCTGCTGAACCTGTGGTCCGTTACCTGTGGGCCCTGCAGACAGGAGCTGAGCGAGATCAAGGCCATATATCCTGAGTATAAAGACAAGGTGGAGATACTGTCGGTCCAGGTGGACTCGCGGTTTAGGCTTGCGCAAGTAGCGCAGCTCGCCGCAGACTTGGGTCTGCCGCATACCGTGCTTGCGGATGAGTCGTCGCTCATGCTCTTGCTCTATCAAGTCACAGCCGTCCCTGCGAACTACTTCATCGATGACCGGGGGATCATCAGGAACGTAGTAATCGGCAGTATGAGCAAGGCACGGCTCAAGGCGGAAATGGATCTGTTGCTCCAATGAGAAATATCAAGGTCGTGCTCGAGTACGAGGGAACCGCCTACGCGGGCTTTCAGGTCCAGGCGAACGCCAATACGATTCAGGCGCAGATCGAATCCGCGCTGAATGCGCTGACCGGCGAAGAGATTCGCATAGTCGGCAGCGGCCGCACGGACTCTGGAGTCCATGCCAAAGGACAGGTGATCAACTTCCACACGTGCTCGAGAATCCCGGCTGACAGGTTCGCCGCTGCCCTGAACACCCGTCTGCCGAGGGACATCCGCGCGCTCGAATCCAGCGAGGAGAGTCCTCAGTTTAACGCCAGATTCAGCGTGAAGAGCAAGACTTACTGCTATCGCATATTGAACCGCCCTGCGCCTTCAGCCCTATTGCGGAACCTTGCCTACTGGGTGCCGGACATACTTGACATCGAGGCGATGAACAGGTGCGCACAGCAGCTCGTAGGGGCGCACGACTTCAGGGCGTTCAGGTCTACGGGCAGCGACGTAGAGAGCACGGTAAGGACAGTGACGGCTTGCACGGTAGAGGCCGACAGTGAGCAACAGACTGTGGACATCCGGGTCTGCGCAGACGGATTCCTGTACAACATGGTCCGGATCATCGCCGGAACGCTCATAGAGATAGGGAAGGGGCGGCTGCCTGAGGACACGATTCTCAAAATGCTCGAGAGCGGCGAGAGGAACCTGGGCGGACCAACCGCTCCTGCGAGAGGGCTTTATTTGGAACACGTAGTCTATTGACCGCGCTGCTGTGGACAGTTTGGTGTCGTTCAGGAGTCCCTAGAAGGAAATCCGCGCGAGGCGTCGAATGCCCATTCGTGTAAAGGTTTGCGTATAAGGTTTTCATAACCTGAAGAGAGGTAGGAGACAAGTGCGGACCAAGGCAGTCACTCTGAAGGATGTTGCTGAGCGCGCCAATGTATCGATCGCGACTGTGTCGCGGGTCTTGAGCAACAAGCTTGGCGACATCAGCATCACTGATGAGACGAAGAACAGAATCATCGAGGCTGCAAAAGAGCTGCAATACCAGCCGAACAGGCTGGCGCGCAACCTCAGAATGGGCAGAGCATACCGACACATCTTCTTCGTCTACACTCAGAACAGGTTCATGGATGATCTGCTTCCGCACCCGTTCTTCAGCCGAATGCTTCATGGCCTCCAGATGGAGGCGCTGCAAAAGAACTGCTTTCTATCCAACTTCGGCATGAACTACCAGAACACCCAGGCTTTGCGCACTCTAATGGGAGGGGACATCAACGGGATCGTCAGTTGGGGAGTGGTGGACGATGCGGTCTATCGTTGGGCCGCCGAGTACCGCGTGCCTCAGGTGGCGATCGAGCCTTATTCGCGCGGAGGCGACAGCTGTCCCTCGGTCTATGTGGACAACGAGATGGCGATCCGGCAAGCCATGGAGCATCTCGTAGAGCTGGGCCACAGGCGGATTGGGATTGCGTGCGAGCTGGGCAAAGGGCTTCCTCAGTTCAGGGAAAGATATGAGGCATTTCGGCGAGTCGTGCGCGAGATGCAACTCCCAGTGTTCGCTGGACAAGAGATTGTCAATGCGCCCGACTTGGTGAGTCTGGGTGTCGGCACTCAACGGGAGGGCGAGGAGGCGCTCGCGGGGTGGGCGGAAATGCCGGAGGAGCAGCGCCCAACTGCAGTGGTGACTTCGGCTGACCTCGTAGCTCTCGCCGTCATCAAGGTCTTCCGCAGCAAGGGACTTGAGGTCCCGAGAGACATCAGCGTCGTGGGAATCGACGATATCGACTGGTCGATGTACAACGAACCCCCGCTGACCACTGTACGTATCCCTCAGGAGGAGATGGGCAAGACCGCCATACAGCTCCTCGAACAACTGTGGGCACTTCGCAAGGTCAATGAACCGCGCAGAACGATTGCGACCAGCCTGGTCATAAGAGAGACGACTAGGCGCATATAGTTACGCGCAAGGACAACCGCGATTGACAGAAACCGGTTCCCAAAGGAGGATTCATTTGGGCCGGCGTTGAACAGTCATTCATGTAAAGGATTGCGTTAAAGGATTACACACAACTGATTGCGAAGGAGGTGGTGGAGGAGCGGGTTATCCATTGCTGCCGTCTAAGAAGGGGCTGAGATCTCACTAGAGCCGGAAAGGAGATGCGAAAATGCGGAAGACCAGTCGTATCTGGATCACTCTGTTGGCGATGGCGTGCATTGTGGCACTCTCGAGCGCGGCCGTCCTGGCAGAGGGAGAGAAGACGAAGATCCTGTATGCCGGCTGGGCGTGGCCCGGCAATCAGTCGCAGGAGCCGCGCATCAAGGCATTTCAGGAGGCAAACCCGGACATTGAGGTTGAGTACCTGTTTATCCCTCTCGAGGAGTACCCACAGAGGTTGACGGCGATGGCTGCAGCAGGAGAGCTTCCCGACGTACTCTGGGTATTTGACACCTATCGGTACGTCATCAATGGATGGCTGGAGGATCTCACTCCATGGCTCGAGGCTGACCCCACCTGGGATCCTGATCTTTTCTGGGGCAATTCTCTGAGCCCGGGCACCATCCGAGGACGTCTCTTCAGTCTCCCGTTCCAGCTGCAGTGCGGCATGATTGCCGTGAACAAGGATGTTCTAAATAGGTTCAACCTGCGGATGCCGGATCCGGACTGGACCTGGGAGGATCTGTGGAACCTATCGCTCAGGATGAACAGGCCGGCGCAGAATGAGTATGGCATGGAGGACGCTTACTGGACATGGGAGTTCTACTCGCCGGCCTGGTCTGACAAGACCACCTGGATGGGCCTCTCGCTGGACGGAACCAGATTCCTCTATGATGATCCCGATGTGGCTGAGGCAATGAAATGGAGCGTTGAGTTTGAGCGGACGAACTCGGCAGAGAGTCTCGGGCTGGCCGACGGATCTCGGCCCGACGCCTGGGGCCATGAGGCCTTCATAGAGGCATATGGCAACGTGGCACCGTTTGAGCAGAGCAAAGCCGGGTTCAGATGGGATTGGAGCTGGAGCTTCGGCTGGTGGCATGACAATTGGGAATTCGATTACGCCGTGCTTCCGAGCCCTGTGGGACCTGCCAGGCAGGTGACTCCTCTCATCACGGATAATATGGGCATGAGCGCCAGCAGCAAGAACAAGGAGGCCGCCTTCAGATTCCTCAGATGGATGACCTATGACATAGACGCTTGGAAGACGAGAATGATCGTAGAGACGCCTGTGCCCATGAGCATGCCAGTGATCAATGACGAGAGCGTTTGGGATTTGTACCTGAGCAACGAGGCTGTGCCTGAGGGTATGGCAGCGGTCGTGGAGACCCTTGAGAACGGCTTGGTTGAACCAGGCAGGAGCATACCTGGTGTCTCAGAGGCGTATGGAATCATCACGCCTGAGCGAGATCAGGTGAGGATGGGCCGCGCGAACTACGACGATCGATTCCCGACGATCGTAAACGACCAGATCAACCAACTCCTTGCTGACACTCAGGCGGCTGTGAACGAGGCATTGGACGAGGTTCTTGGCCGATAGACTACTCTCACCGTTTTGCTAGCCGATCACTGATTGCGATCGAGTCATCCCTGCCGTCGCCGGGCGACGCAGGGATGGCTCGATCAGGCCGCAAAGGCATTCCGAAAGCCCGTCGCGGGGGGGAAGCGCATGCGGAGGTCCGTACTCGATGTGGCCCGTTTCGGCGCAACAGCAGTAGCCGTAGTCGCCCTAGCCATAGCGCCTGCAGCGTGGTCACTCACGAGCTTGACCGCAGATTGGTCACTAGCGGGTACAGCGATTGCCGCTGGTGTCGAGGCTAGTCGCTACGATGTGCTGCCTGTCACCGGCGTCCATCCGTATTCGACTGCACTGCAGCGGTGGCACAGCTCGGGTCAGCGGGATGTCCCGCAAGACACCGGCGAGATCCATGTCGCAGCAACGGACTACTCAGCGATCTCCGATGCAGCCGCATTCGTGAAAGCGGGCTTTGGCAGTCTCGATTGGGGAGGCTCGACCGGATGGGTCGAATATGAGGTTCAGGTGGATACCCCGGGACTGTACTGCCTCCGAATCGACTACACACCAAAGGACGACGGGATTGCCGACATCGAGAGAGCAATCAGGGTGGACGGCTCCTTTCCCTTTGAAGAGGCAAGACGACTCATACTTGATCGGAGATGGCGAAACGAGAGATACCCCTTTGATCGGGACGACTTCAACAACGAGATCCGAGCTCGGCAGGAACAGGTGTTTCAGAGAGAAAGCAAGCTGCTCGATGACGCCAACGGAAGGCATAGCGAGCCGTTCCGCTGGTATTTTGACGCTGGACGGCACACGATTCGGATTGAAGGCCTGAGGTCCGGCGTGATCCTCCACCGGATCTCCCTGGTCGCACCGCCAGTCATTTCTCCCTATGTCGCGCCGGGCGACCTCGACGTTTCTCACGCCTCTGGATGGATGGTCTCAATCGAAGCTGAGAATCCTTCTTCGAAATCGCACTCATCAGTCATGGCCGCCGCAGGCGGCGATCCCATAGTCTCCCCACGGGAAGACGGAGTTACTCTGTACAACACGCTTTCGTGGAAAAAGGGAGGCGAGTGGGCAGAGTGGTCGTTCGAGGTGCCGCGTGACGGCTACTATCAGATCGGCTTCAGATTCCGTCAAAACATCAAACAGGGAATGCCGGCACACCGCACTATTCTGATTGATGGCAAAGTCCCCTTTGAGGAGTTCATGGCCTACCCGTTCAGGTATGACTATGAGTGGCAGTCGAGCTGGGTCACGAATTCGGAAGGCAGACCCTGTCTGGTCTGGCTGAGCGCAGGGCGGCACGTGATTCGCTTGGTAGCCGACAACTCACCGATGCGGCCCATCTTGGACGCGATCGTGAACGTCATTACGGACCTGCGAGATCTCTCTCTGACAATCAAGATGGCGACCGGTGGGACCGTCGATCGATATCGCGATTGGGATCTGGAGCAACAGATCCCGGACGCGGAGAGCCGCTTGAGGTCGAGTGCAAGGCGCCTGCGTGACGAGTACGATCGGCTCTTGCAGCTAGCCGGACACACTCCCGACTCAGCTGCTCCGCTTCTCGTATGTGCAGCCCAGCTCGATGACCTGGCCGACAGGATGGACCTCCTTCCTCTGAGATACAGGCAACTGTCACTCGATGGGGGATCAGTGGCAGAAGTGCTTGGCAATGCGATGATCGCATTGCAGGAGGAGCCTCTGCAGATAGATCAGGTGTACATAGCAGATCCGGAAGCCCAGCTACCCCCTGCGAGGAGCAGCCTCCTGACTAGACTGTGGGTCACGATAAGCAATTTCATCCGATCGTTCGGAAGGGACTACGATGCGGTCGGCAAGGGTGACGAGGATGCCTTGACCATCTGGGTGGGCAGAGGACGGGACTACGTCTCGCTGATGCAGCAGCTCACGGATAGAGATTTCACTCCCAGGACCGGGATCAGAGTGGCGTTCAGCGTCATGCCCAGAGAGGATCAGCTGATTCTCGCCAATTCTGCGGGCGAGCCACCCGATTTGGCGACAGGTGTCTACTTTCCGACGCCCGTCACTTTGGCGAGTCGCAACGCACTGGTGGATCTCACTACATTCGATGACTATGAGGAGGTCGTCAGCAGGTTCCACCCTGGCGCGTTGGTGTCATACCAGTATCTCGGCGGAGTCTACGCGCTCCCTGAGACGCAGAATTTCTGGGTGCTCTTCTACAGGAGAGACATCATCGAAGCTCTGGAGATACGGCTCCCGGACACTTGGGACGATGTCGTATCCATCCTACCGCTGCTCCAGCAGAGAGGCATGAATTTCTACATTCCTGTCTCCGCAGGGACGGGAGTCAAGTCTATAGTGGTGACTGCGCCGTTCATCCTGCAGGAGGGTGCGGAACTCTACCAGAATGGCGGTCTGAGATCCGGGCTCTCCACGCCCGAGGCCCTCAGGGGATTTCGTCGCATGGTCGAGCTGTACACCACCTATAGCATAGACCAGTTCGTCGCAGTGGTCTTCCAAAACCTCAGGTCAGGAGACATCCCGATCGGGGTCTCCGACTACCTGACCTATACTCAGCTGAAGGCTGCCGCTCCGGAGCTGGAAGGGCTGTGGGGTATCGCTCCGATGCCGGGGGTGGTCCGCGAGGATGGGCAAGTGGCCAGATGGGCACCAGGAGCATCCCACGCAGCGATCATGTTCCGGGCAAGCGAGAGACAGGAGCAGGCGTGGGAGTGGCTCAAGTGGTGGACCTCTGCAGAGACCCAGGCCACCTACGGCAACGAGGTTGAGGCATTGTTTGGGCCCGGATACAGGTGGAACACTGCCAACCTCGAGGCCATCGCGCAGATCCCGTGGACCGAAGAGGAGCTTCGAGCCATTCGAGATCAGTGGAAATGGCTCAAGGACATTCCACAGGTGCCTGGAGGATACATGCTAGAGCGCGAACTCAGCTTCGCATGGAACAGGGCAGTGATCGGCACGGCGAGCGGCATTCAGAATCCGCGCCAAGCGCTCGAGGAGGCTGACCGCAACATCAGCAGAGAACTGCTGCGCAAACAGCTCGAGTTTGGACTTGTCGATGAGCAAGGGAATCCTCTGCGCAGGCTGGAGCTGCCACTGATCACGGAACCTTGGGACGTAGGGCAGGAGGACGTGCGATGAGCCATTTGGACAGCTTGGGAGGCACTTCATCACAACGCAGGCACCTCAAGGCCGGGTCTGCACAGCGGATCCGAGAGTTTGCGATCCGCGTCTGGCGTTGCCGGGTCTCCTACGCCCTCGTGGCGCCATTTTTCGTCTGCTTCGCAGTCTTCATACTCGTGCCGGTCATCGCTGCCATCGTCTTGTCGCTCACCTTCTTCAACACGATCGAACCGCCCCGGTTCATCGGTCTCAGGAACTACGTCACTCTGCTCACCGAGGACGATGTGTTCATGACCATGGTGCTGCCCAACACTTTTCGATTCGCTGTGGTCGTCGGCCCCGGTGGATATGTGGCATCGTTTATCCTTGCCTGGCTGGTTGCACAGATCAAGGGGAAGTTCCGAACTCTGCTGACCCTCTCGCTCTACACTCCCTCGATGGCTGCCCCGGTAGCGATGTCAGCGATATGGCTCGTGATGTTCAGCGGCGACCGGATCGGGTATCTGAACAGTTTTCTGATGAACATCGGTATCCTGAACGAACCGATCAACTGGGTTCACGATCCGGCATGGCTCATGACAGTGATGATGATAGTCACGCTCTGGGGAAGCATGGGCGTTGGGTTCCTCGCGATGATGGCGGGCATTCTCAACGTGGATCCGACCTTGTACGAGGCCGGCAGGATCGACGGTGTCCGCAACAGACTTCAGGAAATCATGTATATCACAGTACCGGCGGTCAAGCCTCAGATGCTCTTCGGCGCGGTCATGTCAATCGTCGGCACTCTGCAGGCAGGTTCGATCGGAGTGACACTCTCCGGTCAGAACCCAACTCCGCAGTATGCTGGTCAGCTCGTTCTCAACCACATAGACGACTACGCATTCATCAGGTACGAGATGGGCTATGCTGCCGCAGTCTCGGTGGTGCTGTTGGTTGTGATGTACCTGACCAACAAACTCGCGTGGGCCCTCTTTGGTCCAAGGGGGGATGACTAGTGCGAGTGGCGGGGCGATCGATTCGGATTGACACCACCCAGGTCATCATTGGTCTTCTGCTGACGTTGCTGGCTGCCTTCATGGCGCTCCCGATCGTGTTCATATTCATGCAAGCGTTCAAGCCGCTGAGCGAGCTGTTCCTATACCCGCCCCGCTTCTACGTCATGAATCCGACACTCCAGAACTTCAGCAGGTTGCTCACGACTCTGGACGTCGCAGTGGTACCCGCGGTTCGGTATGTGTTCAACAGTGTAATCGCGACGGCGGCTGCGGTCACAGCCGTGCTGTTCGTCAGCACTACGGTCGCCTATGCCCTGTCCAAACACGATTTCCCAGGCAGAAAGCTGATCCTGGACATGACGATCGTCGCGCTCATGTTTGCACCACAGGCTGTCTTGATTCCGAGGTTCCTGCTCATCCAGAGGTTGCACCTGTACAACACCTACTTCGCGCACGTGCTGCCATTCGTGGCTGCCCCGGTCAGTGTGTTCTTGCTGAAGCAGTTCATAGACCAGGTGCCAGATGAGATGATATTGGCGGCCAGGGTGGACGGTGCAAGCGAGTGGCAGATCATATTCAGGGTAGTAGCTCCGATATGTCGTCCTGCCTTGGCTACCGTAGGTCTTCTGGCCTTCCAGGGTGTGTGGAACAGCATGGAGACATCGACTTACTACATACGAAGTGAGGCGATGAAGACGCTTCCATTCTTCCTCGGGACCCTGACATCGGCAATGACCAACAACGTGGCAGGTCAAGGTGCAGCGGCGGCGGCGGGGCTGTTGATGTTTCTGCCGAATCTGCTGATGTTTCTAGTGCTTCAGAGTAAGGTTGTTCAGACGATGGCGCACTCAGGACTCAAGTGAGGAGTGGAGTATGAGAATCGGTCGGTGCCATGGAGTCTATACGGTTTTCATGCTCATTGCCCTGGCTCTGTCGGGCGGACCGGCGGCGAGGGCTGCTGTCCCATACCCTTCGTTCAGCTTTGATGCCTGGAACGAGCGAGTGCCGTGCCCTGCACCCTATGAGCCAGTGAACCTCGTGGACGGATATGACATCCGGCAGGAGGACAAATACTCGCTCTCGGGTTGGGCAGTGGTACCGCTGAACCAGCCTGCTGGGCTCGACTTCGACAGTCGAGGCCATTTGTACGTTGCAGATGCAGGAAACAGCAGGATAGTGGAGTTTGATCGAGACTTCCGCTTTGTCCAGTCGATAGGTGGAAGCAGCGGCAAGTCCAGGTTGAACAGGCCTCAAGGTGTGTTCGTCAGCGACGACGGCTTGATCTACGTTGCGGACACCGGAAACAGAAGGGTTGTCAAGTTCGCGGCAGACGGTACATTTCTGCAGGAGTACATGCGTCCGCAGTCGAGCGTGTTCGGTGACTCGTACAGATTCGCACCGGTGTCTGTCGTAGTGGATCGGCGAGGCAACCTCTATGTCGTGACTGAGGGAGGATACAGAGGGCTTGTCTGCCTCGCTCAGGACGGCACTTTCTTGGGCTTCTTTGGGGGCAATCAGTCAGGCTTTGACCTGATGTGGGTCATCAAGCGACTGTTTTTCACTGACGAGCAGCTGCGTCAGGAAGCGAGGCGCTTGCCGGGCTCGCCGGTGTGCGCTGCCATCGACAAGAACGGATTGATCTACACTGCCACGACCGGCGTGAACCATGGCCAGATCAAGCGGTTCAGCCTCGGAGGAATCAACACGATTCCTGACATTGACTACGGTGACAGAGGCATGCGCGTGGGCACCTCACGTTTCACTGGAATCGATGTTGACGCTCAAGGCTTCATAACCGCCGTCGATTCCAACAGCGGGCAGGTATTCCAGTACACTCCCAGAGGAGATCTGCTTTACGTGTTCGGCTGGAAGGGCATAGCCTATGTGGATCGCATAGGTGTGCTCAATCAAGCCTCCGGACTTGCGGTCAGGGACGACGGCATCATCGCCGTTGCTGACTCGCGAGCGAGCAATATCCACATATTCCAGCCGACCGAGTTCGCCAGGGCGGTCCAGACGGCGGTCAGCCTGTATGAAGACGGGCTGTATCAGGAGAGCAGACGGCACTGGGAGCAGGTCCTCAGGATGGATGCGAACTACGATCTCGCACACAAAGGGCTTGCGAGGGCCGCGTATCAGGAGGGCGACTGGCAGGAGGCGATGAATGAGTTCCGCCTCGCGGCGGACAGACATGGGTACTCAGAGAGTTTCTGGTGGGCCAGGCGAGAGTGGCTCCTCGAGTACGCGGACACGGTGCTGATCACTGCGGTCGCGGTGTGGCTCTGTGGCTATGTCGGCTTTAGGCTGTGGCGGAAGGCATCGGGCAGGACGAAACGTCGAGACTACAAGGTGCACAGGTATCTGCGAGACCTCATGCACGCTGTCCGAGTCCTCACGAGACCCGCGGACGCCTTCTATGAGATCAGGTGGGAGGGCAAAGGCTCTGTGCCTGTCGCCATAGCGCTCGTCGGGGCCGCCTTCGCCACAAGGCTGCTCGAACTCTACAAGACGAACCTGATCTTCCTCACCGTAGACGTGGAGCGGATCAACGTAGCTCAGCAGGCAATGGTGTTCGTACTGCCTTTTGCCCTCTGGGTGCTGGCGAATCACTTGGTCAGCTCGCTCAAGTCAGGAGAGGGAAGGTTCAGAGACATCCTGATCGGGAGCGCATATGCGTTGGTGCCCTATATAATAGTGCACGCACCGCTGGTGCTGATCTCGCAAGGCCTGACAATGTATGAGCAGACGGTCTACTCGTTTCTCGCTCAGACGTCGTGGATATGGACCGCTCTGCTGCTGTTTGTGATGGTCCAGACCATCCACAACTACGACCTGCTCGAGGCGATACCCAACTGCATCTACAGTCTAGCAGTCATGGTGACCATAGGCGCTATCGGGGCATTGGTATTGGGCTTGACACAGAACTTGGTCGAGTTCATCGACGCTCTGTACCAGGAGGTGCTGTACCGTGTCTTTTAGCGCAGTCAGTGTCCGAAGAACAAGCTTGCGCAGACACAGATGCTATGAGTCGAACCGCAGATACGGACTGGCACTGGCCCTCCTTATAGGAGTCGCACTAGTCGCAGCGCTGGGCTTTCAGCAGCAGACAGCGGCCGCTGCGCCGTCAGGCCTGCCTGAAGGCTTCGTCTGTGTTGCCCGCGAAGGGTACTTGACACTGTACGTCCGCCCTGTCGACGGACAGATAGCTGTCGAGGATGGACGGAGCGCAGTGCTATGGATGTCGAATCCGGTCGGAGTCGAGATGGATACACTCTCGGATGCATGGCGAGGCAACATCGTGTCTCCGTTCTATTTCGAGTACTCAGACGAGTCAAGAAACGTGCGCATTGGCAACCTGGCTACCGGCGGCGCCGCTGTCTCCTACGAACCCATTGACAGAGGAGCCCGCATGCACTACAGCTTTTCCAACCTCGGGATTGCCTTTGCTATGGAATACGAACTCGAGGAAGACTGCTTGGTTGTGACAATACCGTGGTCAAGTGTAGTGGCCAATGCCACCATCGAGGCGAGTCTGGGGCGAACCACGGCAGACGACTCGGTCGCCAAGTCCATACTGCAGGGACCGAAGCGTGCAAGGGCTCAGAACCTGTTCTTGCTCACGATCCGACCTCTTCCGTTCCTTGGCGCAACCCTCAGCACGCAAGAGAACGGATACATGCTGGTCCCTGACGGTTCGGGCGGACTGATTCGGTTCAAGGAGGATCACCCTCTCTATCAGGGGGGATTCCAGCAGTGGATATATGGGTATGATCCGGCCTCCGCAGATGTCACGTACGACATCTACCGTGAGCCTGTGGCTTTGCCGGTCTTCGGCATGAAGATCGGAGACCGGGCGTTCCTCGCCGTGGTGGAGGACGGGAGTTGCCACGCGGAGATACTGGCTATGCCGAGCGGCGTCTCAACCGATCTCAACTGGACCACCGTTCAGTTCTGGTACAGAACGACAGCCAGACTGAGAACTGCCCGGCAGGGACAGGGCATCAAGGTCTATGACGAAAAGGTCATTCCGGGCGATCGCCGTGTTCGCTACTACTTCCTGAACGGCGATGAGGCGGACTACGTAGGCATGGCCAGAGCATACAGGGCTTATCTCATGAAGCACCAAGGCGCGACCAAGCTGCCGGAGTCGGATGTGCTCGCATCATCAGAGTCTGCTCCTGTGCTCATTCGCCTTTTCTGCGCCGACTACGAGAGCGGACTGCTGGGTAGGACACTGAGGCCGATGACTACTTTCGAGCAGGCAAAGACCGTAATAGAAGCGCTGCGGGCCGCTGGAGTGAGCGAGATGGTCGTCGCTCTCGAGGGCTGGAACAGAGGCGGAGCCCACGCAGACCTTCCGCAGCGGCTGCCTGCAGAACGCGCTCTCGGCGGAGACCGCGCTCTCAAAGACCTTGCAGAGTACCTGCGGACGCTGGGCATCCCATTGATATTGCACGATGACTACTTGGTTGCGAGAGGATCCAAAGGCGGCTTCAATCCTCGGACTCAGGCCAGCAGGACGGCGTTTAACGACGTGATCGAGTTCAGACCAGAGTCCGCACCGGACCAGGTCGGCCTGTCGACGGGTTACCTTATCAGCCCAAGGCACGTCATGGATTTCGCGAGCAGAGACCTGCCGAAGATCGCGGAGTTGGGCGCTGCCGGTATCGCTCTGAAGTCTCTGGGAAGCGTCCTGAGCAGTGACCAGAACAAAGACATCGATCCAAGGCTGACGCGGGACCGGTCAGCAACAGTGGCTAAGGAACTCCTCGCTCTGGCGCAAAGCCTGTTCCCGATCGTCGGCGTCAGAACCGGGAATGCGTACACCCTGGGGCTTATTGATCTGGTGTACCATATGCCTATGGAATGCACCCGGGACATCTATATGGATGAGTCAGTGCCGTTCTATCAGATAGCCACGCATGGGCTGCTGGTTCCTTTTGACAAGGACAGGAACCTGAGCAGCAATCCTGAGAGGGACTTCCTGCGCGGGATCGAGTATGGCGTGCTGCCGTGTTTCGTGCTGACCGCCGAGCCTTCATGGAGGCTCAGATACACACCCTCAAGCCACCTGTTCAGCACTAACTACGAGGATTGGATCGACGAGGTTTCCAGGCAATTCCAGGCAGTGAGCGCTGTCCTAGGACCCGTCCTAGATCAGTTCATCGTGGGCCACAGGATGGTGGCTCGAGGTGTCTATGAGACCACCTATGAGGACGGCACTGCCATTGTGGTCAACTACACGGCGGACACATATATCGACGACCGCGTGGAAGTGCCTGCGAGGTGGTTTGCCGTGATTCGAGGGGGGAACCGCTGATGCGTAGACTCAGCGCGAGGATGACACTTTCCCGGCGAAGAGCGTACGAGGGCGTTGCATTTGTCGCTCCCTGGCTTGTTGGGTTCCTCGCCTTCATGGCCTTTCCTCTCGCATATTCCTTCTACATGAGTTTCACCAATGTGAAAGTCGGGCCGACCAGCATCGAACTCAAGTGGAAGGGAGTCGGCAACTACGTGTACGCTTTTCTAAGCGACAACGTGTTTCCGGTGGAACTCATGAGTTTCTTCCAGCAGTCACTCCTAATTGTTCCGATCATCGTTGTCTTCTCGCTGATTGTGGGGCTCATGCTCAATAGCGAGACCTGGGGCAGACCACTGTTCAGGGCCGTGTTCTTCTTGCCCGTGATCTTCTCCACGAGTCAGGTTGTTCTGTCGCTGTTCAACAGAGGGGCGGGCCGGATTGCGTTCCTTGACCGCTTCAGTGTAGCTGAGATAGTGAACACGAGCCTGCCCGATCGATGGGCAGGGCCCGTGCTGGCGGTCTTGGACCGCATAACCCTCGTCCTCTGGTACTCCGGAGTACAGATTCTGCTCGTGCTGGCCGCACTGAAGACCATCAACAGAACCGTGTACGAGGCGGCAGCAATTGACGGTGCAGGGCGGTGGGAGGTGTTCTGGAAGATCACACTTCCTGCTCTGACTCCGTTCATAGTGCTGAACACCGTCTACACCATAGTGGATCTGTCCACATACCCGTTCAACCCGATCCTGGAGTCGATTCGCAGGAGCATGTTCGACGTCAGGACGGGCATGGGATATGCCGCCGCCCAGGGCTGGACTTACTTCAGCATAGTGCTCCTGGTCTTGGCAGCGGTTTGCGCCTTCGGCATGCGCAACGTCTGGAGGCAGGAGTGATGGAGAGGAGACAGCGAGCCATGCACAGCGATAGCGGTAGCATTGCGGTGGGGCTTCCTCTCAGGAAAACGGTCGTGAACTCGTTGCTCCGGTTGAAACACTGGCTCCTGGGCACGGGGATGCGTACCGGAGTAGCAGGCAAAGCACTCGTCACGCTGCTGCTCATTGATATCGGATTCGTATACCTCTATCCTGTGCTCTATATGGTGTCGACGATGATGATGACTCTGAACGATCTTGTCGACCCAACCGTCATCTGGGTCCCGACCGAGATCTGCCTTGAGAACATCAGCATCGCCTTCATCGGCATGGAATACATGCAGGGATTGGCCCAGTCTGCACTTGTGTCGATCGTCGGCGCCGTCGCACAGGCTTTCACGTGTGCGCTCGCGGGGTATGGGCTGTCGCGCTACCATTTCAGAGGCAGGAATCTAGTGTTTGCGATGGTCCTGTTGACGTTTATCGTGCCTCCACAGACTATCATCATTCCGTTGTTTTTGCTGAATCGTCATCTCGGGTGGCTGAATACGAACTGGGCACTCGTAGTGCCGGAGATGTTCGGGCTGGGACTGAAAGGCGCTCTGTTTGTCATCATCTACAGGCAGTTCTTCCTTGGGCTTCCGAGCTCGCTGGACGAGGCGGCACGGCTGGACGGTGCAGGAGGGTTTGCAGTCTTCACCAGGGTGATGCTGCCGATCTCAAAACCCGCGATTCTCGTAGTCTCTCTATTCTCTGTCGTTTGGCATTGGAACGATTACTACTTGCCGACGATGCTTGTATCGGATCAGAAGAAATGGTCGCTGGTGCGCAGGCTCCACGGTCTCGGTGCCGCACTCGACGAGATATACGGGGTGAATGAGTACGGGATGAGCAGGTTCAGCGAGCCCATAGAGATGGCAGGTGCCTTTCTTGTCATTCTGCCGATACTCCTTCTCTATCTGATAGCACAGCGATGGTTCACTGAAGGTATCGAGAGGACAGGGTTGGTGGAGTGAGGCGGTCCCTGTACTCATGGGAGAGTGTTGCGTGATGTACGTGACTGACCATATGTTGCGCCGCGTGACTGCAATCTGCGTGATCGCACTCGTCTCAATCGGCATATCCGCAGCGGCGCCCGCCGACTCGCTTGCGGACGCACCTGACAGTGCACCTGTGGGTCTGCCTGATGCGGCGCTTGCTGGTGCCTGTGCCGACGCGCTTGCAGGCGAGACGAATCTGGCACTGGGACGAAACGTGACTGCATCCTCAGTGTTCAGTATGAACCCCAACTCGAGCACTGCTCCATCGTCTGCGGTAGATGGTGATTTGGACACGAAGTGGCTTTCTGCAATGCAGTACGGACAGGAGCAATGGATCATCGTGGATCTCGAAAGCGTGTATGAGATCCACAGGTGCGAGATCCTCGCCGACTACGGCGACAGGCCTATGAGCTACCGTGTTGATTGCTCGATCGACGGGTTAGAGTTTTCCGTATTTGCAGAGCGCTCGTTCGAACGCATCGACGGGCAGTCTCATAGCCCCGCAGACGAGCCGTACATAGATACGGGACGCAAGATTGGCCGGTTCGTGAGACTCGTGATAACAGGAGTGCAGGGAGGAATGACTTCCGCACGCATTCGTGAACTCAGGATCTACGGTACGGAGAGCCGCGATCCGGTCCCTCCCGAAGCAGCAGGTGTCTCGTTCAGCGGGCGTGCTGCTGACACAGACGAGCGGCAGGAAAGGCAGTACCGTGGAAACCCGATCCTGCCGGGATACTTTGCCGACCCTTCGGTCGTTCAGTTCGATGACTGGTTCTACATCTATAGCACGTGCGACCTCGCGCCACAGCCCGTCGTCTGGCGCTCGAAAGACTTCGTGAACTGGAGCTTCACTGGCGTCGCGATGCCGTACATGGGCATCTGGGCACCAAGCGTGACGAGGGTTGGCGGCACGTACTACATGTACTACACGTTCGATCACCAGATCTACGTGGCGGTCTCCAGCTCGCCTGAGGGACCGTGGACCTCGAACAAGCTGCTGGTTGCGAGAGGAGACTACGACTGCTGGGCTATAGACGCAGAGGTGTTCGTCGACGACGACGGTCAGGCGTATCTGTACTTCGGAAATGGCCGCTGCTTTGTGGCGAAGCTGGCCGATGACATGGTTTCGTTTGCAGAACCTGCTGTCGACATCACCCCGATCCACTACTTCGAGGGGCCGTACGTTTTCAAGCGCGGCGATATCTACTATCTGATGTGGTCACAGTACGGATTCCAGGATCCTAGGTATCAGGTTCACTACGCGATGGGTCGATCTCCGCTTGGTCCCTTTGAATACCAGGCAGGGAATCCGATACTGAGGCAGGACACCAGCATCCACATCACCGGCACAGGCCATCATTCGGTGCTCAATCCCCGAGGCACGGATGACTACTATATCGTCTACCACCGCCATGAGATCCCCTATGTAGATGGCACACACAGGCAGATCTGCGTCGATCGAATGGAGTTCGCCAATGACGGCAGGATCCTCAGGGTCATGCCTACTCACACGGGAGTGGGGCCTCTGGGTCCAACCGAGCCTGCGGAGCGCAACCTCGCTCTGTACCGGCCGGCAACGGCATCGTCCCACAGTGAACCCGCTGCTGGGCCCGAGCTGGCCTTCGACGGCAAGTTCAGCACCAGATGGCAGGCGTCTGACGCAACGAAGCCCCAATGGCTGGCGGTGGATCTCGGTGCGACTTACCTGGTTAAGAGGTGCGTGCTGGCATTCGAGTTCATCTCCGAGTATACGCAGTACCGAATAGAGGTCTCGACTGACGGTGTCACGTGGTCTACGTTTGCCGACATGACCAGCAACACGAGAGTCATCTACCCACTGGAGAACACTGGCGAAGCGGTCGCTCGCTACGTGAGAGCGGTGGTTACCGGCACTCAGACTCAGGGACGACCTGCAGGGCTGTTTGAACTCGAGGTGTACGGAGACGTCGTCGATGGAGGTGACAGTGAGCAATGAGTTCGGGCATCAAGGCAAAAGTTCTTGTGGACAGGGATTTCGTCATCGGCGAGGCAGGACCGAGACTCTATGGCTCTTTTGTCGAGCACATGGCCAGGTGTGTCTATGGGGGCATATACGAGCCCGATCATGGGAGCGCAGACTCTATGGGTTTTCGCACTGATGTCATAGATCTCGTCCGGGAACTCAAGGTGCCTATCATCCGTTACCCCGGGGGCAACTTCGTGTCGGGGTACAACTGGGAGGATGGAGTTGGGCCGGTCCAGGAAAGGCCGAGGCGGCTGGACTTGGCGTGGCACACGGTTGAGCCAAATCTTGTCGGCACCAATGAATTTGTGCAGTGGGCGAGGCGTGTTGGTGCGGAGGTGATGCTGGCTGTCAACCTGGGCACCAGAGGCATCGAGGCGGCCGCAAACCTGGTAGAGTACTGCAACCGCAGCGGAGGATCATACTTCAGCGACCTTCGCCGGTCGCACGGCTATCAAGATCCCCATCGCATTAGAGTCTTTTGCCTCGGCAATGAGATGGATGGTCCGTGGCAGATCGGCCACAAGACCGCAGATGAGTACGGCAGGCTCGCCTGCGAAACCGCCAAGGCGATGAAGTGGGTTGATCCGTCGATTGAGCTGGTTGTGTGCGGCAGCAGCGGCAGGGGCATGCCGACTTTTCCGCAGTGGGATGCAACAGTCCTGGAGCATACTTACGAGCACGTCGACTATCTTTCACTTCACACGTACTACGGTGACGACGAGCTTGATACTGCTGAGTTCCTCGCAAAGCCGGTCGATATGTCTGCCTACATAGACGAGGCCGTCGCTGCGTGTGATTTCGTGAAGGCGAAGAAACGAAGCAGGAAGACGATGTACCTGTCGTTTGACGAGTGGAACGTATGGTTCAGGCATAGGACAGATGATCTCTATACGATGGAGGACGCCCTGGTGTTTTCCGGCATGCTTCTTAGCCTGATAAACCATGCTGACCGTGTCAAGATCGGCTGTCAGGCACAGCTGGTAAACGCGATAGCCCCCATATACACGGCCAAGGGCGGAAGGGCATGGCGGCAGACGATCTACTATCCCTTCCAACACGCTTCGCACTACGGCCGCGGGAATGTGCTCAGAGCGCTGATCACCTCACCCGCGTATGACTCGTGTAAGCACGAGGGAGTCCCCGTGCTCGACGGAGCGGTGGTTCACGATCCCGCGTCGGGCGAGCTGACAGCGTTCCTGCTCAACCGTGGGAGTGAGCCACTGAGCGTTGAGGTTCAGATCAGGGGGTTTGACGGTTGCTTGCTCGTGGAGCGGATCACGATGGCGGCCGACGACCTTCGAGCAAAGAACACCGAGGACTGCCCGTGCAGGGTGATCCCCAGCAGGGTTCAGACTGCTGAGTGCAGCGACGGAGGTATGACTGTGCTTCTCAGAGGTTACTCGTGGAATGTGCTGAGGTTCTCTGAGAGGGGCGTTGCCTGATGGCCTGCGCAGGTCTGAGGAGAACCTCGGGGGCATGGTGTGTCGCGGTTGTGGTGCTGTCCATTTCCGCAGTGGCAATGGTCGGATGCAGTGTATCAACATCAAGAGGGCTGGGGGAAGCAGAGATGGGTATTGGCCAGATGTTTACAAACCCTGTCGTCGAGCGGGGGGCAGATCCATGGGTGATTCGCTGGAATGGGGTGTACTACTACTGCCGATCGGGTGCGAATGACACAATAGAGGTTGTCCGGAGTGAGCGGCTCCATGAAATCGGCAGCGGTGACGTGGCGTGCGTCTGGCGGGCCCCGGAAGGCACGCTCTATTCCAGAGAACTCTGGGCGCCGGAGCTGCACTACTTGCGGGGCAAGTGGTACATCTACGTGGCTGCAGACGACGGAGACAATCACAACCACCGGATGTACGTGCTCGAGGGAACTACCCAGGATCCGCAGGATCCATTCGAGTTCAGAGGCAAGATATGCTCGCCCGACGATCACTGGGCGATCGACGGGACTGTGCTCGAGATGGATGATGGCAGGCTGTACTTCATCTGGTCCGGCTGGAGTGGAGACCAAAACATATCTCAGGAGCTGTACATTGCGCCAATGAGTGATCCATGTACGATATCCGGAGAGAGAGTGATGATCAGCCGGCCGACTGAGCCGTGGGAGCGCATAGGCAATCCCTGGGTGAACGAAGGCCCGGCAGTGCTCAAGCGCAACGGCATCACGCACATCATTTACTCAGCGAGCGGGAGTTGGACAGATGATTACTGCCTGGGCAGGCTCACATGCAGGGATGGCAATGTGATGAACCCGGCGTCATGGGAGAAGGTCGGCCCGGTGTTCTCAAAGGTGCCCACGTCTTACGGGCCGGGGCATTGCTCGTTCACGAAGTCGCCTGACGGCCTACAGGACTGGATAGTCTACCACGCTTGTGAGGTTTCCGGATCCGGCTGGGCCGGACGGAGTGTGCGTATGCAGCCGTTCGCGTGGGACGACGCGGACTGCCCCGTCTTCGGCGAGCCGGTGCGAGTCGGAGAGCCGATCCCTTTGCCGTCAGGAACCGAGTGCCGCTTGACACCGAGTTCGGACGCGTATTAAAATGGCTTTGTGTCCCTGATTCAGGCTGATCCTTGGTCACGAGCCCCGACCGGGTTAGGCGATAGATGAGGCACGTTCGTTATTTATGTACCAGCGCTATGGGAGGCAAGTGAGATGAACCGCTCGTATATGGCCAAGCCGGAAGAGGTCGTGCGCAAGTGGTACGTGGTCGACGCATCCGGTCGCACTCTGGGCAGGCTTGCATCCAGGGTCGCAGCCATCCTTAGGGGTAAGCACAAGCCGACGTTTACTCCTCACGTTGACACCGGAGACTACGTCATCATTGTGAACGCCGACAAGATCGTCCTCACGGGAAACAAGCTGCGCGACAAGATCTATTACCGCCACACTCAGTACCCCGGTGGGCTGAGGGCAATGACATATGGGCAGTTCCTGGCGAAGAGCCCTGAGAAGTTGATCGAGAGAGCCGTTCGCGGAATGCTGCCAAACAACCGTCTCGGCAAGTCGATGATAAAGAAACTAAAGGTATATGCTTCTGCGGATCACCCGCATCAGGCTCAGAAGCCGGAAGTCCTAGAGGTCTGAGGCGAAAGGAGGACGGATCGTGCAACAACTACAGTATTCCGCAACCGGTCGTAGGAAGTGCTCAGTTGCCCGGGTCAGGTTGGAGCCCGGACAGGGCAACATCCTCATAAACGGCAGAGAGCTGTCGGACTACCTCGGAAGCAAGGTCCTTGAGATCATGGTCAAGCAGCCGCTCGTCGTCACTGGCACCGAGGGCAAGTACGATGTGTATGCGAGCGTCGAAGGCGGCGGAACGACAGGTCAGGCCGGCGCCATCAGGCACGGTATTGCGAGGGCACTGCTCGAGGTCGACGCTGAGTATCGTACCGCTCTTAAGAAGGCCGGGTTCCTCACAAGGGATCCGAGGATGAAGGAACGTCGCAAGTACGGGCTCAAGAAGGCGAGAAAGGCACCGCAATTCTCGAAGCGCTGACCGGGATGCTGTGTCGGATCTTTCGCCACCACTGGTTTGCTCGAACACGAATGTCCATCGAGGAGATCGTCGTTGTACGCGGTCTCCTCTTCTGTTTTGTGCCCCGTTGCGAGTGAGAAAGCGCCTAGTTGGGCGGTTGCGGGAACACTACAGTCGACGCGCAGTCAGATAGCACGGTGCGGGCGCAGGGAGGCAGTGTACATATGGATAGGGAAAGCGGAGGCGGCAGCGGAACGGACCACTACTACTCCGAGAACCCTTCGGCGCCGGAGGAGTTGCACACAGCTGTAGTAGATCTCAGAGGCATGCGGTTGACGTTCATCACGAGCTCAGGAGTGTTTTCCAAGGCTCGGATCGACCGCGGCACTGAACTCCTGATCGACACGCTGGAGATAGCCGATGGCGAGAGCGCACTCGATCTGGGATGCGGCTATGGAGCGATAGGTATTACCGTTGCCCGGCTTGCTCCAGAATCGCTCATCACCATGGTTGACCTGAACCGCCGCGCGGTCGAGCTGGCCATGCGGAACGCCGCTCTCAACGGAGTCGATAACGTAGAAGTCATGCAGGGAAACGGCTTTGATGTCGTGGGCGGACGCCGCTTCCACCGCATTTATACGAATCCGCCGTACCGGGCAGGCAAGCAACTGGTGTTTGCCTGGCTCGAGCAGTCGCGCGAGCACCTGTTCGAAGGTGGAGCGCTCTACGTAGTCGGACAGAGGAAACAGGGAATACTGAGTGTCAGAGAGAAGCTCGTCGAGCTCTTCGGCAGCGTGGATACACTCGGCATAAGGGGAGGGTACCGGGTGCTGCGCTGCTTCTACAGAGGCTAGCGGCCGCAGCGAGTATGAGGCCGGCGGCCTGAACATACGCTTTACCGGAAGTGCTTCCGGGAGGGTATGACGGGTGCCGATCATCGTCTTCGTATCGCGCAGCCGGCTGGTCTCAATTGTGGTTGTCATTTGCCTACTGGCAGGCCTCTGTGCAGGGAGTCTACTCAGACATAGCCGCGACTGTACGGAGGCTGCATCGAGGATCGCAGACGCGGTCTCGGGGCGCTGCGTGGTCATAGATGCAGGACACGGAGGTATAGACCCGGGCGCAGTCGGCAAGTCGGGAGCCAAAGAGGCCGACATCGTGCTGTCCGTCGCAAGGCGGCTTCAGTCGCTGCTCAATCGGGCTGGGGTCGTGACCATCATGACCCGCGAGGACGATAGAGACCTGGCGGGTGAGGTTGGAACTAACCCCGTAGTTCGGAAACGCCGAGACCTGGAAGAACGAGTGCGCAAATCCGCGCAGGCGAATCCCGATCTGACTGTGAGCATTCATGCAAACAGCTTCCCTGAGTCCATGTGGTCCGGCGCCCAGACCTTTTACAAGGTCGGATGCTCAGAGGGAATGCGCCTGGCTACCGCCATTCAGGACAGCTTAGTGCAGAACCTGGGCCCAAACACGAGGCGCGCGAAGAGCGCTGACCTATACGTGCTCAAGAACTGCACTCCGCCTGTTGCCCTCGTCGAGATCGGGTTTCTCTCAAACCCTCGAGAGGAATCGCTGTTGCGGACGAGCGAGTATCAGCAGAGGGCTGCAGAGGCCATATTCGCAGGCATAGTCAATTACCTGGTGGATCGCAACTCGAGGCTCCAGGCCGGTGACAGCGCTGTTGCAGATTGGCCGAGTTTGCGGGCCGGACAGGGGGCGGCTGATCAGCTCCTGGCGTCTCCGGATCTTCCTCCGTCAGAGCAGGTCCTGCCTGAGAAGCTGCAAAGTCAGACTGGCCAGGGCGGCTCGACGTATGTCTGTACAGCCTACTTCGCCGGTCCGACCAATTTCCAAGACTACCTCGTTCCAGAACAGCGGATCATACCCAAGAGTGATGGAGTCGTCAAGACCGCCGACCTCGCTCGTGCTGTCCTCACCGAGCTGATCAGCGGACCCGGACAGAAGAGCATCCTTGCGCCGGTCCTGCCGAGCGGCACGAAAGTGCGAGGGATCACGATCAACGGAGGCGTGGCCACCGTCGACCTGGACGCCGGGTTCATCGAGTCCTACTGGGGAGGGAGCCGCAGCGAAGAGCTGACCGTCTATTCCATCGTGAACTCGCTGACCGAGATAGAGGGTATCGACGCGGTGCGGTTGACTCTGGACGGCAGGTCGGATGTGAGCATTGCTGGACACATAGGCCTGGATCAGACGTTCTATAGAGAGAACCGCCTGATCGCAGGCGAGGCTGTTGGTGAGGTCAGGTAGTGACGCAGACCGTGCATGTGCGGGACACCTGAGGCTGGATAGCGACTCTGATCTCGGACGTGCGAGCATCATCAGGGTCTGCTTGTCCAGGCAGTTGTTGTCGGCGGTCCGCGCCGGTGATATCATTGACTTGGAACTCATGGGAGGTGATCGCCATGGGAGAGCTAGTGATGGGAGTCTTGATGCCGCATCCTCCGGTGGCAGTTCCTCAGATCGGAGGAAACCGAATCAGCGATATGCAGCCGACATATGACGCTCTGGAGAAGATATCGGAGAGGGTAGTGAAGTCGTCTCCAGACCGCCTGGTGGTCATTTCTCCACACAGTCCGCTGTTCAGCGACGCCATCGCAGTGCTCGGGCAGCCGGAGCTGATCGGCGACTTCGGCCAGTTCGGCTATTCCAGCCTGTCATACAAGTATAGCAATGACCTGGAATTCGTGCGCAACCTTTGCGAGGCTGCCGACGAACAGAACCTCGCCACAGTAGTGATCGACGAACGAAAGGGCCGCTCCTACGGCGTGAGTCACAGACTGGATCACGGAGTGCTGGCCCCTCTGCACTTCATCAGGGAAGCCGGGTACGCGGGCAAGCTCGTGTGCATGGGATTCTCCATGTTCAGCGTGGAGGAGCTATTTGCGTTTGGAACCGTGCTCCAGGAAGTCATCGAGGAGAGCCCCGGCCGGACTGCGGTAGTGGCGAGCGGCGATCTCTCGCACAGGTTGACCCCCTCGGCGCCTGCAGGGTACAGTCCTTTGGGATCGCAGTTCGACGAAGCACTGATGGAGCTGCTTGGCAAGGGAGACTACCTTGGGGTGCTGACGATGGATCCCACGGCCGTCGAAGGCGCGGGAGAGTGTGGCTATAGATCTGTAGTGATACTGCTTGGATGCGTAGACGGCTATGAGACCCATCCTGAGGTCCTGTCGTATGAGGGGCCGTTCGGAGTCGGCTACGGCGTGGTGGATCTGAAGGTCGGCGACAAGCGCGGCCCGAGACTCCATGAACGGTTGATTCAGCGCAGGGAGAGCGAGGTGCAGCAGGCGCGGGCAGGCGAAGACGAGCTCGTCAGTCTCTGCCGGCGAGCTGTCGAGGAGTATGTCCGGCACCGAAGAACCATCGATTCGCCAAGTCCGGTGCCCAGCGAGATGCAGGGAAGGGCTGGCGTCTTTTGTTCCATAAAGAAGAACGGCCAGCTGAGGGGATGCATCGGGACAATAGAGCCTGTCAGGCGCAATATCGCCGAAGAGATCATCCACAATGCGATCGCCGCTGCGACCGATGATCCGAGATTCCCCGAAGTGAGACCGGACGAACTGCGCTGGCTCACCTACAGTGTCGACGTGCTGGGCAAACCCGAGCCGATTGAAGGCATGCACCAGCTCGACCCGAAGCGGTACGGTGTGATCGTCTCGAGCGGCCATCGCCGCGGGCTGCTGCTGCCGAATCTCGAAGGCGTAGACACAGTCGAGGAGCAAGTTCGCATAGCGCGGCAGAAAGCCGGCATCTCTCGAGGAGAAAACGTATCGCTCCAGCGGTTCGAGGTGGTACGCCACAAATGAAGGAGGCCAGGCACTACGAGTTCAGGGACGGGATTGTCCATTGCCTGCTCTGCCCCCAGAACTGCCGTCTCGGCGACGGCGAGACAGGGCGCTGCGGCGTGCGGCGGGCCGAGGGCAACAAGCTTGTCACCCTCAACTACGAGATGGTGTCTGCAGTCGCCCTCGATCCGATCGAGAAAAAGCCCCTGTATCACTTCTATCCCGGCTCGTACATCCTGTCCATTGGAACTGTAGGGTGCAACCTGTCCTGCGGATTCTGCCAGAACTACGAACTGTCTACCGGTATGGCACCGACCAGGCGGATGAGTTCGGACAACGTGGTGGAGCTTGCCAAGAGGAAGTTCAACGGCGAGACGAGCATCGGGATCGCGTATACGTATTCAGAGCCTATGGTGTGGTTCGAATACGTGATGGAGACAGCCAAGAAAGCGAGAGAAGACGGACTCAAGAACGTCCTGGTCACCAACGGAGAGATACAGCCGGACCCGCTCGAGGAATTGCTCCCGCTAGTCGATGCGATGAATATCGACGTCAAGGGCTTCAGCCAGCGCTTCTACACCAAGGCTTGCTCAGGGCCGCTCAAGCCTGTCCTCGAGACGGTGGAGAGGGCTGCAGGAAGGTGCCACGTCGAGGTGACCAATCTCCTGATCCCGGATCTGAATGACTCTGAAGAGGAGTTCGGCTCCCTCGTGTCCTGGCTGGCAGAGCTCGACGACACGATTCCGCTGCACATCTCCAGGTACTTCCCGCATTACAAGATGAACCTTCCGCCGACTCCGATTCCTACGATGCTCAGAGCCTACGACATCGCCAGGCAATCCCTCAAGTACGTCTACCTCGGCAATGTCGGCGACGAGGAGCACTCGACAACCTTCTGCCACGTATGCGGAACCGCCGTCATTGTGCGTTCATCTTTCCGTCTGGGAGTGAAGGTCCATCTAGACGGTCGCAAGTGCACTAAGTGCGGGGCTGAGCAGCCGATCGTGGTTTAGCGCGGGCGGTCCGGCGAGCGAAGGCAGCCTGAATCGAGCACGATCTGAGACCAGGTTTCCATGCCCGCGTAGTACTCACCGAGAGCCGAGACGGGCACGAAGCTCCCTGTCATGAGCTCGGTTTCCCGGACTGTGACGCACGGCCCGCTGAGGCGTGCGAGGTAGACGAGGCCCAGGTGGACCTGACCTACCGGCGTCGAATCGTCGTTGATCAGTCCTGCGAGCGATAGATCCGGATCTTCGCCGACGAAGACTTCCTCCCTGATCTCGCGGTTCATACCCTCTGCGAGCACTGAGTGGAAGCTCTCGGGTGTCTCGCACCCGCTCGGAAGATACTCACCTGTTGCATCCCCTTTGTTGATGTGGCCCCCGATCCCGATGGAGAACATGCCCGCGAGCCGCTGCTCAGACTGTGCAGGCAATCGCTTGACTAGGAACACTCTGTCCTCGTGCATGAATACGACGTATGGTATTATCTGCTTGAGAGATGGGTCGTTCTCGACAAGTCTCCTGGACCTGAACGTGTAGGAGGCTTGCATACGTTGGAAGTATACGTCTATGCCGCGCGAGATGAACCCCTGCGGAGTCTCTGCAGGAAATATGGCGTCTCTCTGAACGACGAGCACTCTCTCGTCAGTCATTGCGGTGTCCTCCTTTGGCGCAATTAGGCCCTCTTGACAGTTGGTTAGCTAGCCGGACAAGTTCTCCTGCTGGGTCTTTCGAATACATTCAAAAAAGGTGTTGCATAAATATACGAAGTGATAGTATAATCATAGCAAATCACCTGCCGCAGGATCGTGGAGGCGGCAGAAGAGGATGTGAGCAGGTTGGTCAAAGCAGGCATAGTGGGAGCGTCGGGCTATTCGGGTGGGGAACTAGTCAGGCTGCTTCACGGCCACCCAGACGTGGAGTTGGTCGCTCTCTCGTCGAGGACGTATGCTGGAAAGGGAATCGGGGATGTATTCCCCTCCCTCAGAGGGCTTGCATACAGGTTTGAGGAGTTCACTCCTGAGGATATTGTCTCATTGGCAGACGTGTTGTTCATTGCAGCCCCCAGCGGGGTGGCGATGTCCTACGCGCCGGTAGTGGCCGCCGCAGGCAAGAAGATGATCGACCTCGGGGCCGACTTCAGGTTCAACGATCCTGCGCTGTACGAGAAATGGTACAAGATGCCTCATTCGTGCGCCGAACTCCTCGCGAGGGCCGTATACGGTCTGCCTGAGATACACCGCACAGAGCTCGCCAAAGCCGACTTGGCCGGGAATCCGGGGTGCTATCCGACCAGCGTCATCCTGGCGCTCGCGCCGCTGCTCTCACAGGGCGCAGTCGCGGGCGACCTGATCATCGCTGATTCGAAGTCGGGCGTCAGCGGCGCAGGCAGAAGCGCAGATATCGCATACAACTTCTGCGAAGTGGACGAGGGAGTTCGTCCATACGGCGTGCTCAAGCACAGGCACACTCCTGAGATGGAGCAGGAGCTCTCGCTTCTGGCCGGCAGCAAGGTAAAGGTCGTGTTCACTCCGCATCTGATCCCCATGGTCAGAGGCATTGTCAGCACAGTCTATGCAAAGGTGAAGCCGGGCTGCACCAAGGAGCAGTTGCGAAGCTGGTATGAGGGGAAGTACTCAAGAGAGCCGTTTGTCAGGCTCTTGGATGAAGGAAGCTACCCGACCACAAAGGCCGTTTATGGATCGAACCTGTGCGACATCTCAGTAGACTTCGATGAGGCGAACTCCATGGCCGTGGTGTGTTCCGCACTTGACAACCTCGGCAAGGGAGCGGCGTCGCAGGCGGTACAGATAATGAACATCATGTTTGGAATTGACGAGACTGCAGGGATCGCACAGCTTCCTGTCTTTCCGTAACAAGAATGAGCTCGAGAGAGGTGGACCGAGTGGACAACAAAGTGATAATTCTGAAACAGGTGCTGGGCGGCATCACTGCAGCGAAGGGCTTCAGAGCTGCTGGAATGCACTGTGGCATTAAGCGAAAGAAGAAAGACCTGTCGCTCGTAGTCTCGGAGGTGCCTGGGAGCGCAGCCGGAGTGTTCACGACGAACCGAGTGAAGGCCGCACCCGTGATCGTGTGCCAGGATCGGGTCAAGGGCGGGAGCCTGCAGGCCATTCTCGTATGCAGCGGAGTCGCGAACGCATGCACGGGAGCAAGAGGACTCGAGGACGCCTACGCCTTGACTCGACTCGTGGCGGAACAGCTTGGGATCGATGAGAAGCTCGTTGCTGCGACGAGCACGGGAGTGATCGGCGTTCCGCTTCCGATGGACACCATCGCTTCCGGCGTTCAGCAGATCGTGCAGGTCGTTTCAGAGGAAGGCTCGACCGACGCAGCCGAGGCTATAATGACCACGGACACCAAGCCGAAGCAGACTGCGATCGAGGTTGAAATAGACGGTCGAACGGTGCGCATCGGCGCGATGGCCAAGGGGTCGGGCATGATACATCCGAACATGGCGACCATGCTCGCGTTCATAGCCACAGACGCCCGGATCAGCTCACCGGTGCTTCAGGCTGCGCTGTCACAGGCCGTGAACAAATCGTTCAACATGATCACGATCGACGGTGACACCAGCACCAACGACAGCGTTCTGGCAATTGCCAACGGGATGTCAGGCTGCCCTGAGATCTTGATGGATACGCCGGAGTTCGATGCATTCAGTGCCGCACTGACTGCTGTATGTGTAGAGCTGGCGAAGATGATAGTCAGAGACGGGGAAGGAGCCTCGAAGCTCATAGAGGTCAATGTCAGAGGCGCCGCATCGGACGAAGATGCGCGATTGGCCGCCAAGGCCATCGCTACCTCCAACTTGGTCAAGACCGCAGTATTTGGGGAGGATGCCAACTGGGGCCGCATCGTCTGCGCAGTCGGTTATTCCGGTGCGGATGTCGACCCTGAAAAGATCGACGTCTACTTGGGAAGCATCAAGGTGTGTGAGAACGGCCAGGGACTGCAGTTCGATGAGGAGTTCGCCTCTGAGCTGCTCAGAGAGCACGACGTGATGATCCTTGTGGATCTCAAGATGGGCAAGGGAAGCGCCCGGGTGTGGACTTGCGACCTAACTTACGACTATGTTAAGATCAATGCTAGCTATCGGTCGTGAGACCCTGAGATCATGTGGATTGGCTGGTATGCAGCCGCTGGATTGGAGATGAGCCCACAATGACACGTGTAAGCAATGGTGCGATGGACCCCGTGATCCAAAAGGCAGAAGTGCTGACAGAGGCACTTCCATACATGCGGACGTTCGTCGGCAAGACTTTCGTTGTGAAGTACGGCGGCGCCGCCATGGTCGACCCGGAACTCAAGAAGGCGATCTGCAAAGATCTCGTGCTGCTCAAGTACATAGGGATAAACCCTGTGATAGTGCACGGCGGCGGACCGGAGATCTCTCAGATGATGAAGAGAATGGGCAAGGAGCCTCGTTTCGTGAACGGCCTTCGCGTTACAGACGAAGAAACGATGGAGATCGTCGAGATGGTCCTGGCCGGAAAGGTGAACAAGGAGATCGTCACCATGCTGAACCAGAACGGCGGCAAGGCTGTCGGCCTGACCGGCAAGGATGCCAATCTCATAGTCGCCCGGAAGCGGCCGGCTGAGATATCCATAGACCGCAACACCGGTGACGAGCTCAAGGTTGACCTCGGCTATGTCGGCGATATCGATCGCGTCGATACAGCCCTGCTCAGTCACCTCAGCAGCGACGGATACATCCCGGTCCTGACGTCGATCGGTGTCGGCCTCGACGGCGAAAGCTACAACATCAACGCCGACTACGTGGCGAGCGAGGTAGCCCAGGCGCTCAAGGCGGAGAAGCTGATCATGCTGACCGACGTCGAGGGTATCCTCGAGAATCCTGAGTGTGAGAGTTCGATCATATCCTCTCTCAGCGCGGCTCGCGCGAGGGAGATGATAGCCGCCGGACACATCAGCGGAGGCATGATTCCGAAGGTCGAAGCCTGCATAAGAGCTATCGAAGGCGGCGTGGCGAGGGCGCACATCATTGACGGCAGGCTGCTGCACTCGATTCTCCTCGAGATCTTCACGGACAGGGGAATCGGAACGATGGTGACTCGATAGAGCTGCAATGACGACTCGGCAGGGCCGCATGATGACTGGTCAACGCCGCAGTGGTGGCTCGGTTGAGCCGCAATGGTGACCCGGTGAGCCCGGCGGGTTGGGGCCGGGGAGAGGAGGCTGCCTCATGGAGACTAAGGCCATAGTCGCTATGACTGACAAGTACCTGATGAATACCTATTCCCGCATTCCTCTGGCTCCGATCAGGGGCAAGGGTGCGAGGCTTTGGGACGCCGAGGGAAAGGAGTACCTCGATTTCGTGGCCGGCCTGGCAGTCAACTCGACTGGCCACAGCCATCCAAAGGTCGTCGAGGCGATATGCAAGCAGGCTTCAGAATTGGTGCATGTCTCGAACCTGTACCACATCGAGCCGCAGGCGCGGTTGGCGAGCATGCTGGCCGAGCACTCTGGCCTTGACCGGGCGTTCTTCTGCAACAGCGGCGGCGAGGCTAACGAGGCAGCATTCAAGCTGGCTCGCAGGTATATGAAGGAGATCCTTGGCCGCAGTTCGTTTGAGATTATCACAGCACAGAGATCATTCCATGGACGGACGCTCGCCACAGTGACTGCGACTGCACAGACGCAGTATCAGCAGGGATTTGAGCCACTGCCGATAGGTTTCTCCTACGTCCCGTTCAACGATATCGACGCTCTGAAGGCCAAGGTGAGCGAAAAGACGTGTGCAGTGATGCTCGAGCCTGTCCAGGGAGAGGGCGGAGTCTATCCTGCCGATCCGGCCTACCTGTCTGCAGTCAGGCAGTTCTGTAACGACAGGCAGTTGCTGCTGATTTTCGATGAGGTTCAGACGGGCATCGGGAGAACGGGAGAGCTCTTCGCGTACCAGCGGTACGGCGTGAAGCCGGACATCGTCACGCTGGCAAAGGGGCTTGCGAGCGGTGTCCCGATAGGCGCCTTGCTAGCCACAGAAGAGGTGTCAAAGGGCTTCTGCCCTGGAAAGCACGCCTCGACCTTTGGCGGCAACTTCCTGGCGTGTGCCGCGGGCCTAGCCACCCTGCATGTGATCCTCAATGACGGGGTGCTCGAGAGCGTGAGGGAAGTCGGGGAATACCTCATGCAAGGGCTTCTGAAGCTGAGCGCTTCAACCGGAGTGATCACTGAGGTGAGAGGCGCCGGACTCATGATCGGTATCGAGCTGGTCGATGAGAGAGGCCCGGCTGTGGTCGCAGCGTGCCGTGACAGAGGGTTGTTGATCAACTGTGTGCATAACACGGTGTTGAGGCTTCTGCCGCCGTTGATCATCACCAAGTCGGATGTAGACGAGGCGCTCGGCATTCTTGCCGGCGTCCTCATGGAGTCGTGACGGACGGAGGACAAGTTAGTGAAGGCATACCTGGTACTCGAGGATGGGACTGTCTACGAGGGTTCAGCTCTGGGCGAGTCTGGGGTCATCTCTGGGGAAGTCGTTTTCAACACCGGCATGGTAGGGTACACCGAGGCCTTTACCGATCCCTCGTACAAGGGCCAGATCGTGGTCATGACCTATCCCTTGATCGGCAACTACGGAGTGAACGAGGAGGACATGGAGGCCGCGAAGCCTTCTCTGAACGGAGTCATCGTCAGAGAAGCGTGCAGGCAGCCGAGCAACTTCCGAAGCGAAAGCGACATCAACCAGTTCCTGTTGCGCTATGGAGTCATCGGGATCGAGGGAATAGATACCCGCTCGCTCACACGCAAGCTCCGCACCCAGGGGACGATGAATGGAGTCATCTACTCAGCGGGCCGGTCCAACCTGGACACCGCGACTCTGTCTGAACTCGTGCAGCTGGCAAAGGAGTGCCCGCATGCGGACAAGGCCAATTTCGTTCGCGATGTGACAACCCGCGAGCCGTACCACATAGATGGAGACGGATACAGAGTGACCGTGATCGACTACGGAGTGAAGCGCAGTCTTCTCCATGGGCTCAGCGGCAGAGGCTGCAGAATAACCGTCATGCCGGCTACCTCGTCGGCCAGGCAGGTTGCTGAGACCGAGCCTGACGGGATAGTCCTCTCAAACGGCCCCGGCGATCCTAGGAACGTCGACTACGCCACTCCTGTCGTACGGGAGCTCCTCGGGTACCGCCCGATCCTGGGCATCTGTCTCGGCCACCAGATACTCTGCAGAGCGCTGGGGGCTGAGGTGTTCAAGCTCAAGTTCGGTCACAGGGGCGGAAACCACCCGGTCAAGGAACTGTCCACCGGCAAGGTCTACATCACTTCGCAGAACCATGGCTATGCCATTGACAGAGATACCATCGACGACAGCGTGGTCGAGGTGACACACGTGAGTCTGAACGACGGGACTGTCGAGGGAATACGGCACCGTCATTTCCCAGCGGTTTCCGTCCAGTACCATCCTGAATCGTCTCCGGGGCCGAGGGACTCATGGTACATGCTCGACAGGTTCATGGAGGAAATCACCCGGTTCAAGCTGCAAGAGGAGTGACAGTATTTGCCGCTGAAGCACGGCCTGAAAAGCGTCATGGTGATAGGATCCGGGCCGATCATAATCGGCCAGGCGGCTGAGTTTGACTATGCAGGAACCCAGGCCTGCAAGGCGCTGCGCGAAGAAGGCTTGAGTGTCGTTCTCGTCAACAGCAATCCGGCTACCATCATGACGGATATCAATATCGCGGACAGAGTGTATATAGAGCCGCTGACTGCCGAAGTCGTCGGACAGATCATTGAGAGGGAGAGACCCGACGGCCTGTTGCCGACCCTTGGCGGGCAGACGGGGCTGAACCTTGCGGTCGAACTCGCAGAATCGGGAGTTCTCGACAAGTTCGGAGTTCGTCTGCTCGGCACTCCGCTCGATGCGATCAGAAGGGCTGAGGACAGAGAACTGTTCAAGATGACCATGCAGGAGATCGGCGAGCCGGTCCCCGAGAGCACGATAGCAGACAGCCTGCAAAAGGCCCTCGAGTTCGCGAGGGAGATCGGCTATCCCCTCATCGTCCGGCCTGCCTACACGCTGGGAGGCACGGGCGGCGGAATTGCCGAGAACGAGGAGCAGCTCGTAGAGATCGTGGTGCGCGGTCTGAAGAACAGCCGCATCAGCCAGGTGCTCCTCGAGAGGAGCGTCGCAGGCTGGAAAGAGATCGAGTTCGAGGTGATGAGGGACGGAAACGACTGCTGCATAACGATATGCAGCATGGAGAACCTCGACCCGATAGGCATTCATACCGGCGACAGCATTGTCGTTGCCCCGAGCCAGACGCTCGCAGACAAGGAGTATCAGTTGCTGCGGTCGGCTGCTCTTAGGATAATCAGGGCGCTCGGAGTCGAGGGCGGCTGCAATGTACAGTTCGCCCTGGACCCGAAGAGCTTTGACTACTACGTGATCGAGGTCAATCCGAGAGTCAGCCGAAGCAGTGCACTGGCGTCAAAGGCCACAGGCTACCCGATCGCACGGGTTGCATCCAAGGTGGCAATCGGGCTAAGGCTGGATGAGATCACCAATGCGGTCACAGGCAAGACGCAGGCTTGCTTCGAGCCTTCTATTGACTATGTGGTAACGAAGATACCGAGATGGCCGTTTGACAAGTTCACCACAGCGGACAGAGTCCTTGGCACGCAGATGAAGGCTACAGGTGAAGTGATGGCGATCGACCGGACATTTGAAGGCAGCTTGCTCAAGGCGATAAGGTCGCTCGAGACCGGGATCGACAGTCTCAAGCTAAAGGCAGTTGCGGAATGGCCTGACCCGGTGCTGTCGGCCAGGCTGCGAAGAGCCGACGACGAGCGGCTGTTCTGCATAGCCGAAGCGCTCCGGCGAGGGTACTCCGTGGATGACGTTTCAGAGGCGTCCCGCGTCGACAGGTGGTTCGTCAGCAAGATCAAGGGAATCATCGAACTAGAGTCAAAGATCGAGGACACACTGAAGGAGTCATACCTCCAGGGCACATTGACAGACGAGGCAAAAGAAGTTCTGCGCGAGGCAAAGGTGAAGGGATTTGCCGACTCGCACATCGCTCGCATACTCGGCACGCCGGAACCCGAGTTCAGAGCGTTCAGAGAGCGGGCGTTGACACCGGTCTATAAGATGGTAGACACGTGCGCCGCCGAGTTCGAGGCATCCACGCCCTACTACTACTCGACTTACGAGTCAGAAGACGAGGTCGTGCCCAGCGACAGGCGTAAAGTGCTGGTGCTTGGATCCGGCCCGATAAGGATCGGACAGGGAATAGAGTTTGACTACTGCAGCGTGCATTCCGTCTGGGGGTTGAAGGACCTCGGAATCGAGTCCGTCATCATCAACAACAACCCTGAGACCGTGAGCACTGACTTCGACACGAGCGACCGGCTCTACTTCGAGCCCCTGACCGTTGAGGACGTCATGAACGTCGTGCATAAGGAGAAGCCGGAGGGAGTAGTGGTCCAGTTCGGCGGTCAGACAGCCATCAACCTGGCAGGGCCGCTCAAGCAGGCAGGCGTCGACATCCTGGGGACTGCCGTGGAGAACATAGATCTGGCAGAGGACAGGGAGCTGTTCTCAAAGCTGCTCATGTCCTTGGGTGTGCCGCAGGCTGAGGGACGGACCGCGACACACATCGACGAAGCGATGGGGATCGCGCTCAAGATAGGGTTCCCGGTGCTTGTGAGGCCTTCGTTCGTGCTGGGCGGTCGAGCCATGGAGATAGTGTACAACCAGGAAGAGCTGTATCGCTATATGAAGTTCGCGGTCGAAGTCTCTCCGAACCATCCGATACTGATCGATCGCTACCTGTTGGGCAAGGAAGTCGAGATCGATGCGATAGCCGATGGCGAGGATGTGTTCATTCCAGGAATAATGGAGCACATAGAGCGTGCAGGCGTCCACTCGGGAGACAGCATGGCTGTGTTTCCGCCGCGGACGCTGTCGAAGGAAGAAGTGCAGTCCATAGTCGACTACACCGTGCAGATAGCTAGAGCTCTGCAGGTGAAGGGCCTTCTGAATATCCAATACGTCCTGCACCGAGGGACTCTCTACTGCCTGGAGGTGAACCCGAGAGCGAGCAGGACTGTGCCGGTTCTGAGCAAGGTGACCGGAGTGCCCATGGTGCGGATCGCCACACAGATCATGCTTGGAAAACGCCTGAAGGACTTCGGACTCGGCACCGGCTTGATGGCTCCTCCTCCGTACGTGACCATCAAGGCTCCTGTCTTCTCCTTCGAGAAGCTGGGTCTGGTCGACACGTCCCTCGGGCCTGAGATGAAGTCCACGGGAGAGGTGTTGGGTATCGGGCGCACCTACGAAGAGGCGCTGTTCAAGGTCGTCGTTGCCGCAGGCTTCCGGCTTCCCAGCTCGGGAAGAGTGCTGTTGTCAGTGGCAGACAAGGACAAAGAGGAGGTCCGCTCGATTGCCGGCGATCTCGTGGAGATGGGATTCGAGCTGATGGGCACATCGGACACCGCTCACTACATCAGCGAGGCTGGCCTTCCGATCACTTTTGTTCCTGCTCCGGGAGAGGGGCTGCCAAATGTCATTGACTTGATCCGCAGCGGCGACGTGAGCTTGGTCGTAAACACTCCGACGAAGGGAAGGCGGCCTGAGACGACGGGATTTAGGATCCGGCGGGCGGCTGTGGAATACAAGGTTCCTTGCCTTACGTCTCTCGACACGGCAAGGGCCGTCGTTTCTGTAATGAAAGCTCGCCAGAGCGGCAGCAATTCGTCCATCTGCTCGCTGAACGAGTATGTGGAGGCATTGGAGAGACGTTCCGGTCTGCGCCCTACTGGAAAGGAAGTGGTTTGACGATGTTAAGAGACTACCCGCTCCTTCACGATGATATTGCTCTGGGTCTGCGGGGTAGAGATCTCGTTAGCGTGCAGGACCTCTCGGTTGAAGAGATATATCGGATATTCCATATCGCTTCGGTGCTGAAGTCGGACACACGCTCCGGCGTGCCTCACCGGGTGCTCGAGGGCAAGAGCCTCGGGATGATATTCAAGAAGCATTCCACGAGAACCCGAGTCTCGTTCGAGGTCGGGATCTGGCAGCTGGGCGGCCACGGACTGTTCCTGAGCGCCGACGACATTCAGATGTCGCGGGGAGAGAGCATAAGCGACACGGCTGAAGTTCTGTCCAGGTATCTCGATGGAATCATGATCCGCACCTACAGCCACGACGAAGTCGTTCAACTGGCTGAGAGCGCCTCTGTGCCGGTGATCAACGGTCTGACCGACCTCCTCCACCCGTGCCAGGCTCTGGCGGACTTGTTTACGGCGTTCGAGAAGAAGGGCAATCTGTCCGGTCTGAAGCTGGCCTTCATAGGGGACGGCAACAACGTTGCGAACTCCTTGCTCGTGGCAGGAGCGAAGCTAGGCGTCAATGTCAGCGTCGCGAGCCCGCCGGGGTATGAGCCACAGCCCTTCATAGTGGATCGAGTCATGTCCTACGCAGCAGAAAGCGGATCGCGGATCGAGATAATCCATGACCCAGTGGAGGCTGCCAAACATGCAGATATCGTCTACACAGACGTCTGGGCCAGCATGGGGCACGAGCTCGAGAGGGTGCAGCGGGAGAAGAGCTTTGCCGGCTACCAGGTGAACGGCGAGCTCATGGCGGTGGCGAAGCCCGACGCCTTGGTGATGCATTGCCTGCCCGCACACAGGGGCGAGGAGATAACGGCTGAGGTGATAGATGGGCCGAACTCGGTCGTGCTCGACGAAGCTGAAAACCGCCTCCATGTGCAGAAGGCCGTTATGGTGCTGTTGATGCTGTAGCAGAAGAGAGTGCAAAGGAGGAGAATTGTCATGAGCGGTGTCAAGAAGGTTGTGCTTGCCTACTCGGGAGGTCTCGACACTTCCGTGATCATCTCCTGGCTGAAGGAGAACTTCGGCTGTGAGGTCATAGCTATGTGTGCGGACCTCGGCCAGGGAGAGGAGCTTGAGCCCCTGCACGAAAAGGCACTCAAGTCCGGGGCGAGCAAGCTATGCATCCGAGATGTCAAAGAGGAGTTCGTGAAGGACTTCGTGTTCCCCGCACTGAAGGCGCATGCTGTCTACGAGGGTCGTTACCTGCTCGGGACCTCGCTGGCACGGCCGCTGATAGCGAAGAACCTGGTGGAGGTTGCAGCTGAGGAGGGTGCAGACGCTGTCGCACATGGCTGTACCGGGAAAGGAAACGACCAGGTCAGATTCGAGCTGACCGTGAAGCGGTTCAACCCCGACCTGAAGATCATCGCACCCTGGAGATTGTGGGACATCAAGTCGCGAGAGGACGCGATCGACTACGCAGCGGCACGAGGAATACCGGTCCCCGTAACCAAGAAGGACAATTACTCGACGGATAGAAACATATGGCATCTGAGCCACGAAGGCTTGGATCTCGAGAGCCCGGCCAATGAGCCCAAATACGACAGCCTTCTCAAGTTGATCGTGACTCCCGAGAAGGCGCCTGACAAGCCGACCTATGTGGAGATCGAGTTCGAGAAGGGCATACCCGTCGCAGTGGACGGGAAGGCCATGGGCCCCGTGGAGTTGGTCTCCTACCTGAACGAAGTGGCAGGCAGGAACGGCGTCGGAATACTCGACATGGTGGAGAACCGGCTGGTCGGGATGAAGTCGAGGGGCGTCTACGAGACTCCGGGCGGGACGGTGCTGTATGCCGCTCATCGCGAACTGGAGTCGATCTGTCTCGACAGAGAGACCTATCACTACAAGGAACTCGTAGCGGTGAAGTTCGGAGAGCTCGTCTACTACGGACAGTGGTACACCCCGTTGCGCGAGGCTCTGTCGGCCTTTGTCGATGCGACTCAGCAGTATGTGACGGGAACTGTGCGCCTCAAGCTGTACAAGGGCAACTGCATGCCAGCAGGAGCTCGATCTCGGTACTCGCTCCACAGCGAGGAGATCGCAACGTTTGGAAAGAACGATGTGTACAATCACCAGGACGCAGAGGGATTCATCAATCTGTTCGGGCTTCCGCTGAAGGTGCAGGCAATGATGGAGCGTCGCAACAAATAACCAGAACCCGCTGAACATGGAGAGGAGTGGAGTGAGATGGCCAAGCTCTGGTCCGGGAGGTTCTCGAAGGAACAGGACACTCTGATGGATGACTTCCATTCCTCGATTCACTTCGACAGCAGGTTGTATGCAGAAGATATCCGCGGCAGCCTAGCACACGTAAGGATGCTGGCTGCCTGCGGAATCATCACAGAAGAAGAGGGCGAGGCGATAGAGGACGGGCTGTGGGAGCTCCTCGAGGACATCGAGTCCGGCAGAGTGGAGTTCTCGGCGGACGCCGAGGACATCCACATGAACGTGGAAACGTTGCTCATCAGCCGCATTGGAGACGTCGCACGCAAACTGCATACGGCCAGGAGCAGGAACGACCAGGTCGCCCTGGACGTGCGGATGTACGTCCTTAAGGAGATCCACGAGGTCATCGATCTGCTGAAGAAAACTCAATCCACGCTCGTCCGAAGAGCCGAGCAGCACATGGGCGTCCTCTTGCCTGGCTACACTCACCTGCAGAGGGCTCAGCCTATCTTGTTGTCCCACCATATCATGGCGTATTTCTGGATGTTCCAACGCGACATCGAGCGCCTCGAAGACTGCGCGGAGCGGACCGACGTCATGCCGCTTGGTTCTGCTGCGCTCGCAGGCACTACTTACCCCATAGACAGAGAAATGGTTGCTCGCGAGCTCGGGTTCAGCCGAGTGAGCGAAAACAGCCTCGATGCAGTCGCGGACAGAGACTTCATCATGGAGTTTCTGAGCTGCATATCCATTATCATGGTCCACCTCAGCAGGTTTGCAGAAGAAATGGTCATCTGGGCTTCGTCCGAGTTCGGCTTCGTGACGATGGACGATCGCTATTCCACAGGCAGCAGCATCATGCCTCAAAAGCGCAATCCGGATGTGGCGGAACTCGTCAGGGGCAAAGCAGGACGCACATTCGGAAACCTGCTCTCGCTGCTCGTGACTATGAAGGGTCTGCCTCTCAGCTACAACAAGGACATGCAGGAAGACAAAGAGCGCCTGTTTGACTCGGTAGATACTGTGAAGGGATGCCTCACGATCTTTGAGCGGATGATCGACACAGTCACCTTCAATGTGGAGCGGATGAGGGCAGCTCTTGAGGGCGGGTTCATGACGGCTACGGACGTCGCGGACTACCTTGTCAGGAAGGGACTGGCCTTCCGCACCGCACACGAGATAGTGGGCAAGATCGTTCTGTTTTGCGAGAAGCACGGGATCTCCCTGTGCGATCTCCGGCTGGAGGATTGGCGCTCGTTCAGCTCCGCCTTTGAGGCAGATGTCATGGACGCAGTTGATGCAGACGCGTCGGTCGCATCGAGGGACGTCTATGGCGGCACAGCTCACAGCCGAGTGGCAGAGCAGATCAGGCTAGCCAAGAGGTTGCTTGGATGACATAGAGTTCCACGTCTCCGTCTCGATCCTTCCGTTATTACACCTGCCTCGCTTTATCGTTCATACGAGCTGCGGTCAAAGGAACTATGCACCGGCCTGACGATGATCCTCGATCTGGTTTGGAGTCTGAGATATTGCAAGTTTGAGTCTGTTGATGACAGCGCCGTCGAAGGGAGCGAGTTGCGCAGGAATTCGTCTGTGCGTGCCGAAGAACAGCATTATCGTTAATGCAACTGTGCTGGCCTCGTTACGCGAAAGTGCAGTACGTCGAGAGGAAAAGGAGCAAGGACTATGAATTCGGAGAACGTGAGATTAGGCTACGTTCCGACGCGCCGGGATCTGTTCAGCAGAGAAGACGCGGCAAGGTACAAGACAGTGGTGGCTCAGAAGCTCAGATCCATGGGTGTCGACATTGTCGACATCGAGTGGTTGAACGAAGAGGGTCTTCTCTATGATACTGCAGATGTCGAAGCGGTTGTGAAGAAGTTCACCGACGCCGGAGTCGACGCGGTATTCACACCTCACTGCAACTTCGGGACCGAGGCGGCAGTGGCGAGACTCGGGAAGGCGCTGGGGAAGCCGCTACTGCTATGGGGCCCAAGGGACGACGCGCCGCTTCCGACGGGCATTCGCACGCGCGACTCGCAGTGCGGCCTTTTTGCGACCAGCAAGGCACTGCAAAGGCTGGGAGTTCCGTTTACCTACATCACCAACTGCCGAGTTGAGGATTCAGAGTTTGATCGAGGGGTAAAGGAGTTTCTCGGCGTCGCGTCGGTGATCAAGACATTTAGTCACATGAGAATAGGCCAGATCGATACGAGACCGGAGAGCTTCTGGAGTGTCATCGCCAGTGAAGGTGAGTTGCTGAGCAGGTTTGGCATTGAGGTCGTTCCGATCAGCCTTGTCGAGATTGTCGAAGCGATGAATGCTCGGCTGTCGGGGGCCGACAGTGAAGTCGATCGCGTCGTCGAGCAGTTCCGCTATACGGCTGACTTCACCGAGGTCAATGATCAGGATGTGAGGAAGATGGCAGCCCTCAAGCTGGCGATTCTCGAATGGGCTGTTCAGAAACAGCTCTCCGCAGTCGCCATCCAATGCTGGAGTGCACTCCAGATCGCGACCGGAATCATGCCATGCTTTGTCAACGCGGTGCTGACCGATGAAGGGTTGCCGGTGGCATGCGAGACAGATATACACGGCGCCATCACCGCCTCCATGCTATATGCAGCGGGCATGCGTACGCAGGCAGTCTTCTTCGCCGATCTCACGATTCGCCATCCGGAAAACGACAACGCCGAGCTTCTTTGGCACTGTGGTCCCTTCCCGCCGTCGCTGAGAGCTGAGCACAGCCCCGCAAAGGTCGGCAGGCACTACGTCCTTCCGAACCCATGCCCGGGCGTGTGCGAGTGGCAGATCAAGGGCGGCGACATCACTATCGCTCGCTTCGACGCAGCTGACGGCCGTTACTCGCTGCTGTTCGGCAAGGGGCGGGGCGTGAGCGGGCCCATGACCAGAGGCACATACGTTTACGTAGAAGTCGATGACTGGCCGGCCTGGGAACGCAAGTTCATATACGGCCCGTATATCCATCATGTAGTAGGGCTGCACGCTGATGTGTGTGGGATCCTCGAGGAGGCCTGCAGGTACATCCCTGGATTGGCCCCGGACAGAGTCTGAGCAGGGTCAAGGGGAACAGATGGATAAATCTATCTGGCAAGTGAACACTCTGGGGGGTTACACAGATGCCGGTCGTCACTGACAGAGTTCAGGCCTTGGAGATAATTGATAGATTTCGGACCAAACGGGTCAGTATGGCGCTTCTTTGCACCCAGAATCACTGGAACACGGAGGCAGTGGTCGTTGCCGCTCGCAACTTCGCTCGCACCCATGGTGTCAGGGACATAGCCGTGAGCCTGGGGATGACCTTCACCTACAAGCACTGGCCGCAAGCGGTTCGCGCTACGTACAGCGGCGATCCGCGCGCGGGCTTTATCAGCAACATGGAGCACCTCAAGGCTCTCTGCGGGAATCCGGACTCTCCATACGGCGACGTGTACGTGCTGCCGCATTTGGATCATGCTCATCCGGAGAATGACAAATGGGCTCTCACGGAAGGGCTGCCGTACCTCGCAAGCGTGATGTTTGACGCACAGAGCTATACATACGACGAGAACGTGGAACTCACGAGCCGGTATGTCGAGAGATACGGTGGTCAGGTCGTCGTCGAGGGCATTGTGGACCGACTCGGCGTGGACGAACGGGGGTCGGCTGCCGGCGGTCACCGTCGCGCCAACTCCACCGAGTCAGATGATGCCTACGCTGAGAGAGTCAGCTCATATATGAAGGCAACCGGCGTAGACCTTGTAGTCGTTGACCTCGGCACAGAGCAGCAATCGCGATCGGTGGGTGAGTGCCGCTATCTTGGCGACCGGGCAAAGGCCATCACTAGACGCATAGGCCATCCGAGCTTGGTGTTGCATGGTACGTCTTGCCTGTCTCGCGATCAGATGAAAGGCCTGGCGGACGATGGAGTTCTGAGAGTCAACATGTGGACGAGAATCGTGCGGGAAGCTGGACAATACGCAGCTGAGCAGCTCCTTAAGCGGATCGAACAAGTGCGCGAGGGGAACCTCGTTGCGGCTGATCCATACCAGTATCTTTCCGATGCAACCGCCTATAGTATGACACTCATGATGGACGTCTTCGATGTGTTGGGATACGCGAGACTGTAAGGAGGGCTGACCATGGCATGCCTGTATGGACGCAAACTGACTAGGAGCCAGATACTGGAGCGTGTCGGCGATGTATCGCAAGTTTGCAGGGCTGTTCGAGCCAGGCTGTCGGGAGGGAAGTCTGACGGTGTCGAAGCCGTGCAGCTCAGCACAGGGTCCGGGCTCAACCTGATGGTTCTGCCCGGGAGAGGAATGGACATCTTTTCCGCCGACTACTGCGGGGCGTCTCTTTGCTGGCACTCGCCGACCGGGGTGACCGCACCTGCATATTACGAGCCTGAGGGACTCGGGTGGCTTCGAAGCTTCTATGGAGGGTTGATGGTCACCTGTGGCTTGACCTACGCCGGAGCACCGAGCGTCGACCAAGGGAATGCGTTGGGGCTGCATGGGAGGGTGTCGAATCTTCCGGCAGAGAATGTAAGCGTAGACGGCCAGTGGGACGACGACGAGTATACGGTATGGGTCAAGGGAAGTGTCCGCGAATCCTCGGTCTTCGGTGAGAACGTGGTGCTCACGAGGCGCATATCTGTCAGACTCGGCGAGTCTCGGATCTTCGTCGATGACACAGTGGAGAATCTGGGATACGAGTCAGTGGAGCACATGATCATCTACCACATCAACCTAGGCTATCCGGTAGTGAGCGAGAGCTCTCGACTGCTGACACCGAGCATCACAGTGACGCCGAGAGATGACGAGGCGCGAGACGGAGCCGAGAACTACGCGGCATTTGACCCGCCCACGGGAGGGTATAGCGAAAAGGTCTATTACCACGACGTCGCGTCTTCAGACCAGGGCGGTACCAAGGCGGCACTGGTGAATAGGGAGTTTGGCAACGGTCAAGGCCTTGGCGTCTACATTGCCTACTCGAGAAAGGAACTGCCAGTCCTGGTTGAGTGGAAGATGATGGGCAAGGGGCATTATGTCGTCGGGCTCGAACCAGCCAATTGCCATGTCCAAGGCCGGCGAGCCGAGCGCGAGAGGGGCACGTTGGTGTATCTTGAGCCTGGCGAACGCAGGTCGTACCATCTGGAGATCGGTGTCCTGACCTCAATAGGCGAAATCGACGCAGCAGAGAAGGAGATCGATGGACTGAGGAGGGGATGAGCTGCCGATGAGTCTGATGGGAATCGACATAGGGACGACTGGGTGCAAAGCCTCGGTGTTCGATCTCTCGGGCAGACAGTTGGCTCAGGCCTATCGGGAATACGACATCGTGCGGCCTCGCCCTGGGTGGCAGGAGCTCGATGCCGTTGAGCTCTGGACCAAAGTCAAGGCGGTCGTAGCGGAGGTCGCGGCCAAGACAGCCGGCGATCCTATAGAGGCGTTCTCAGTGTCCTCGTTCGGAGAGGCGATGACGCCCGTGTCCCGCGACCGTCGCATCCTTGGCAACTGCATTCTCGGACTTGACGAGCGAGGGCGGGAGTACATCCCCGATCTTGAGAGAGAAGTGGGTCGTGAGCCACTGTACCGGCTAAACGGCAACCTGCTCGATTACCAGTACAGCATGCCAAAGCTCATGTGGCTCCGTGATCAAGCGCGCGGGGTCTACGACCAGGCTGACAAGTTCCTGCTCTGCGCGGACCTCATCTACTACATGATGGGGTGCGATGCGGTGACTGACTACTCACTGGCCAACCGAACGCTGTTGCTCGACATCAGAGCTAGGCAGTGGTCAGACGTGCTTCTCTCAGCTTCCGGACTGACAAAAGAGAAGCTCCCATCGCTTGCTCAAGCAGGGACTGACCTGGGGACGATCTCACCAAGCATCGCGAAGGAGCTCGGTCTTCGCCCTGAAGTCCGGGCAGTGGTCGGAGGACACGATCAGTGCTGCAATGCCCTGGGAGCGGGAGTTGCAGGTGAGCGCACAGCCGCCTACGGCATCGGCACTTTCGCGTGCATCACTCCGGTTTACTCTGATGTCCCTGACCCAGGCAGGATGATGGAGAACGGCATGAATGTGGAAGACCATGTGGTCGAGGGGCTCTATGTCAGCTTCCTCTACAACGCTTCCGGCGGCTCAGTGGTGAAGTGGTTCCGCGATACCATGGCACAACTTGACAGAGAGCGGATGCTGGAGGCCGGACAGGATGTGTACTCACTGCTGATGGAGGAGATGCCTAGTCGGCCTTCCAACCTGATGGTGCTTCCTCACTTCGCATCTACTGGTCCACCTTACTTCGCCAAAGAGACGTCCGGAGTGATCGCAGGGTTGACCCTAGGCACCGGCAGAGGGGAAATCCTGAAAGGTCTCATCGAGGGAGTGACCTACTACTTCAAGGACGGCTTGGAGTGTATGGAGCGTGCGGGAATCTGCGTGGATGAGTTGCGGCCGACCGGCGGAGGAGCCAAGTCTGCGGCGTGGTTGCAGCTCACCGCAGACATCATGGGTATACCGCTGGCGAAGCCGCGCGTGAGCGAGGCCGGGACACTGGGCGCTGCGATACTGGCCGGCACTGGCATCGGCGTTTTCGCGTCAGCATATGAGGGCGCGACGCAGTGTGTCAGCATAGAGAGGGTATTTGAGCCGGATTCGGAACGCCATAGGATGTATGAGCGCAGAATGGACATCTACCGGCAGATCTATCCCGTCTTGAAACCTCTGCTGCGAGACATAGCCAGACTAGGCGGATGAGTAAGAGGGGCAATGCCATATTGCAGGCTCTTGCGTCTTCAGCCGGTTTGGTCGGTTGCTCTGCACTGGAGATGTGCGGCGAAACGACAATCCGCAGGAGCAGCTGGGACTGTCAGCCGATCTCCGGCCAGCGCACGACAGATGGGGCTGAGGACCAGGGGCTGCCGGATAGGCGCAGGGGCCATCAGAGGCAGCATTACTCCCCTCCGGCCTGGGTACTCGGGGATGGCCCGGATGTTTAGGCAGATGACGGCATGACAAAGGCGTCGTAATTGGGTCAAATGGACATGAACCGGAGGTTTCCAGTCCCCGATACCCATATTTGGACCGCAATCGACACACACGACACTCGTCGACACTTGACTAGCAACATTAACGATAATATGATTGTGGTAGAGAACCGTATTTTGGTCACGAACCATAGGATTAACGATACCACATAAGTCGTCCGATGACCCTCGACACGGGAACTACAGGGAGGCGCGCAGACATGAATGCATTTCCTCGTACTACAGTTGGTGGCGTTTCTGTTTCGAGAATGATCATCGGAACCAACTGGTTTTTTGGATATAGCCATCGCAGCCCGGCTCAGGACGCCCTGATTGTGGAGCGGGTTCTTAACAGAAAGACCGTGTCAGATATCCTGCAGGTCTTCTTCTCCGCTGGAGTCGACACGATTATGGGACCGCTGTCTCGTGAGGGCTTCTACGAAGTCATAGACCCTGCAATCAAAGATGCGGAAGACCGTACCGGCGTCCAGTGCATACGAGTCGACACCCCGGAGATCATGGTTGCGGACACCGCTGAGGCTCGGTCAGAGACAGAGCGGATGTTCGACCGTGCAGCGGAAAGGGGCGCTCGTATATGCATGCCTCACCATTCGTCTGTCGAGCAGCTGTTGGATAGAGGGGCTCGCACGATTCGTCGCCTTGACGACTATATCAAGATGATCAAAGATCGATCCATGGTTCCCGGGCTATCCGCACATATGCCTGAGGTTGTCGTATATGCCGACGCGATGGACATAGGCGTTGAGACCTACATCCAGATCTACAACCCTATCGGGTTTCTCATGCAGCTCGAAGTAGAGGCGGTGCATAGGGTGATCTGGAAAGCAAAGAAGCCAGTGATGACGATCAAGCCGATGGCCGCCGGAAGGGTAACGCCGTTTGTCGGCCTATCGTTTGTCTGGAACACGATCAGGGATATCGACATGGTTACAGTTGGCACGATGTCACCCAGAGAGGCTGCGGAGGTTATCGAGATCTCGATGGCTGCAATGGAGCGACGTCTACCCGATCTGGCACCGCGAGCGACTACCGGCCAAAGATCGCTCATAGGCTCTCTCGCAGAACGCAGGGGGTAGGTGCTATCGCGGCACCGCCCAGATGCGTCGACCCGCTGATTCAGGCGGCCGATGGAAGGTGTTGGTCGAACACTAAATCCGAGTATTGCCGGTTCCATTCATCGAAGCGCAGATGCGCGTGTCTACATCTGCATTTGGAGGGGGAGCTATGTGCGGATGCTTGCGGATAGGTGTCGTAGGTGCCGGGTTCGTCGGTGAGCGGCATATGGACGCCATACGGCGAATCGGACAGGCGCACCTAGTGGCCGTAGTCGATACCGACTACGACTTAGCGCATGCAAGATCGGAGCAGTACGGAATACCCCGGTGTGGTGTAGCCATGGATGAGATACTGGACGAGGTAGATGTCATACACAACTGCACGCCCAACAACATGCACGTGGAGGTCAACACTAAGGCGATACGCGCTGGGAAGCACATCTTCTCAGAGAAACCGCTGGCTCTGAACACCACGGAGTCTCGGGCGATGCTAGACTGCTTAAGGCGAAACCCGAAGGTAGTCCATGCGGTCAATTTCAACTACAGGATGAACCCGATGGTGCAAGAGATGAAGCAGAAGATCGCAGCCAACGAGATAGGAGACGTGCTGTTGGTGCACGGAGCCTATCTCCAGGACTGGCTGATGTTTGACACCGACTACAACTGGCGCCTGGAACCCTCGGTGGGAGGACCGCTGCGGGCGATCGCCGACATCGGATCTCACTGGATTGACGCAGTTCAGACAGTGGTTGGTTCGAGCATTGCGGAAGTCTGTGCCGACCTGGCCACACTCATACCTATCAGGAAGAAGAGAAAGGACGACCGCGCGGCCACCTTCTCCAAGGGTGGCGGTACGGATTACGAGCTTCGCCCTGTGACGACAGAAGACTATGGCGCTGTCCTGTTTCGTATGCGAAACGGCGCCAGGGGAGTCTTCTATGTGTCCCAAGTCAGCGCCGGTAGGAAGAATTGCCTGTACTTGGAGGTTGATGGCACCAAGTCGTCGTTGTACTGGAATCAAGAGAGGCCCGAGGAGATCTTCATTGGCAACAGAGATAGCGCCAGCCTGCTGATGACGAGATCACCTGACCAGCTATCGGCTCAGGCAGCGTCATACGCTTGCCTGCCGGCAGGGCATCCTGAGGGGTGGAACGACGCACTCCTGAACAACATAAGGGCATTCTACAGGTTCATTGCCGATGGGAAGGTGCCTGGGGTAGACGACTGTGACTTCGCCACGTTTGAGGACGGCCATCGTGTGATGCAGATAGCTGAAGCCATTCTTAGCAGCAGTAGGACGCGGAGCTGGGTGTCTGTCGATGGGAGAGAACGTCACATGCGTCGGGTGGAACAGCTGCACGTCAGCAGGACCGTGCAGATCTGGGCTCAGAGGCTCTGGGAGCAGGAGACTGCGCTATCGCGGAACTTGCGGCTAGCCCTTAGGCAGCCAGTGGGCGAGTTTCCGTATCAGGGCCTGGAACTCTGCGTATCAGACTGACCCCGGAACCGGGTTCCTCGGCCTTGACAGGCCGTGACCCCAGATCCGGCAATAGGAAGAGCTGATATCACATCTATCCATATTGGTCACACAGCAACCGCTGATTGCCTCAGCCGGGACAGTCAGAACCGAAGCCTGGCAGGTACTGTTGCTCCCTAGGCTGTCTAGAGTGGACGAGCATTGCTACTAGTTCAGTTGCAGAGGCGGCGGGTCCTGATGACAACAAGGTCTTCTCGTACGATAGCAATAGCCCTGTTCTCGGTACTGTTTTTCGTGCAGCTGGTCGGAAGTGCAGAGGCAGTGATTCCGTACAGCAGCTATACATATGACTTCTGGCAACGAGCAGTAGCCGCACCGCAGGCCTATGTGCCTTGCGGTACTATCACAGGCGCCAGCTTGGCATTGGTGACTTCAAGGCTCCTCAGGATATCTTCGTCGCCGATAGCGGAGAGATATACATACTCGATAGCGGAAACGGGCGCATCGTTCAGTTGAGTAAGGAGCGGGAGCTTGTCAGAATTATCGATGGTTTTGTGGTCAGTGGCCAAATGCACAGGTTTTCTCAAGCGAAGGGCTTGTTTGTTACCGACGATGGTCACATCTACATAGCAGATACGCTCAACGAACGGGTGGTTCACCTTGATGAGCATGGAGATCTGGTGCAGATCATTGGTGCTCCCAAAAGCCCGGTCGAAGGAATCATCCCTGACTCGTTTAGATACAGGCCTATCAGGCTAGTAGTCGACAGCTCGCGCAGGATCTATGTGGTGGCAGAAGGCCAGGCCGAAGGCATCCTGCAATTCACTCCCGATGGCGAGTTTCTCGGCTTCTTCGGGTCTCCAAGGGTCACTCCGAGTTTGGCTGACGTCATCTGGAGCAGGCTAGCCACTCGCGAGCAGCGGGAGAGACTGGCCTTGTTCCTGCCGACCGAGCACAGCAGCATCGATCTCGATGAGAGAGGCTTCTTCTTTACCACTATAGCTGCAGGGGACATCGTGAGGACCGAGCCGATCAGGCGCCTAAACCCGAGTGGTCAGAGCGTAACGAGGCGGCTCGGATTCACCGACCCCGTTGGCGACCCCCAGTGGATTGCCTCGCGGTTCTGCGATGTGGTTGCTCGCCCGGGCGGGCTGTACAGTGCCTTGGATCAGACCAGGGGACGGGTGTTCACCTACGACTCTAGCGGCTATTTGCTTTATGTGTTCGGCTGTAAGGGCAAGCAGGCAGGGGCCATTGACGTACCTCGTGCAATCGAACAACAGGGCAGTTACATACTGGTCGTTGATGAGGGCACTAACGAGGTCAAGGTGTACAAGCCTACGCAGTACGCCACTTTGATACACACAGCCCTGTACTACTACCAATGGGGGAATTACGAAGACTCGGCCCGTGCCTGGGAAGCTGTTCTGCATCTCAACGCGAACTACGATCGAGCCTACTGCGGAATAGGACTGAGCCACCTGCTGAATGGGCGTCTTGAGGATGCACTCAGGTACTTCAGACTAGGCAATGATCGTGCAATGTACTCGAAGGCGTACCGGCTATACCGCCGTGACGTCGTTGACGAGCACCTCGGTAAGGTCTTGACCGTAGCACTCGTCATAGCCGGGATGCTCGTGTTCGCCGTGAGATGCGGCGTGTTTGCCAGGCTTTGGCGGCTGATCAGAGGAGGCTATGATGCCGCAGACAAGGCGATGCAGCAAAGAGCGAGACCTCTGAAGGCAGTCTGGAACTGGCTGAAGACGACGGCCAGAGGTGTATTCTTCGCCTTGTATGTGATCATCCATCCATTCGATGGATTCTGGTGCCTTAAGCACGAGAAAAGAGGCAGTGTTCCCTCCGCTCTAGTCATCCTCCTGATGACCCTTGCGAGCTTCATCGTTGTCCGGCAGTACACGGGGTTTGTCCTGAACCCGCGTGATCTCCGTGAACTCAACATATACCGCGAAGCTTCGGGCGTATTGGTGCCTTTCGCACTATGGTGTGTCATCAACTGGGCCCTCACGACCCTGGTAGATGGTAAAGGCACGATCCGAGACATGCTGATCTCCTCAAGCTATGCTCTCACACCATTGATCATCATCTACCTACCTGCGACCTTCTTGAGCAATTTCCTGGTCGCAGAGGAGGGGTCTCTATACTACCTGATCCTGGCCGTCGGCGCAATATGGGCTGGGGCGATGCTGTTCATAGGAACTATGGTCACACATGACTACAGTGCAGCTACTACGCTCTTTACTAGCGTGCTGACGGTCGCCGGGATACTTGCTGCAGTGTTCATCGGAGCGTTTTGGCTCGTCCTGATGGACCAGATGGTAGCGTTTATCGGCGATCTCTACACGGAGATAGCACTTAGATTGTAGGCACAAAGCAAAGTGTTCCTGCGACATGGAGGGTTGCTGGTGAAGGCCTTGTCCAGACTGACCGCCTTGCTTATCAGCTCACTCGCCTTTCTGTTGTTGCCGAGTGCGTTGCTCGCTCACGCCTCGGTTGGTGCGGAAGACGATCAGCGCCTCGCCGGCTACGAGGTGTATGCAGAAACCAGCGCACTGCAGCTACTTGTCAATGAGGCCAATGCACAGGTAGCAGTCAGGGAGAAACGCACCGGCGATATATGGTTTACCAACCCCCAGGATGTGGATCAGCAAGAACGCATCGCCCAGGGGTGCGCTCAAGGACAGGATCAAGGCTCAACTCTCGATGTCGTACTACACTCCCCGGGACCAGCTTATCACGCTCGACAGCTACAACGATGCCGTCAAGTACGGGCAGTTCTCAGTAACGCAGATCCAGGACGGCGTACGAATCGAGTACACTCTTGGGCGTGAGTGGAATGACGCCGATTACCTGCCTGTCATGATCAGCCAGAAGTCCTTTGAACGCAATATCCTGAGCGTGATAGGCGACAGCAACCTGGATCTGTTCCTGCGATGCTGCGACCTGGTTCAAATGGTTCCCGTAAGTGAGGAATACCCATCCATTGATGTGTTCAACCTCGATTCCAGCGTCTTTGGCAACTACACGCTGACTGCTGTTGGCAAGAGTCTGACCGAGCGGAACCGCAAGACCCTCATCGAGAACTTCGTTGACCAGCTAGTCAGCTCAAGGAGCGACCTCGAAGGGAGAAGCGATATTCGCAGTTCCCACATTCCGGCATTGATGAGGGAGCAGCCCGTCTATGTCCTGAACTCCAGGGCTCGCAGATGGGATCTCGATGATATGATAGCCGTCCTCAAGGAGACAGGTCTGAGCCCTGTGGAGTTGAGATGTGACGATGAGCTGCTTGGCCTCGACGCGCCCAAAGCTGCCTCCATCGTGTTTAGAATAGCGCTCGAGTACAGGCTCGAGGGAGACTGCCTGGTGGTTACCGTTCCGATATCGGATATCGAGTATCCGACTGGTGTTGTGAACGAGTTTGGCCAGAAAGAGACTTACCACCTCTACTCGATTAACCTACTGGAGTACTTCGGGGCTGCTGGAGAGGAAGCTCAGGGGTACATTCTTGTTCCCGACGGATCAGGTGCCCTGATCAACTTAAACAGTGGGAAAGCTGCCTCAGCATACCAGCAGTGGGTATACGGCCGGGACAACTCACTAGATCCTCCCGCCACGCTCTTGACCAAGACAGAGCAAGTGTACTTGCCTGTGTTTGGACTCAAGAACGGCGAACGCTACCCGTAATCAGGTAAACGTCTATCAACCGCGGAAACCCGCATCCGACATAGTTGTCCGGTACGCCTTTCTGCACGGGGAGGACTCAGACTACTCCGGGATGGCGCGGTACTACCAGAAGTACCTTGTGAAAACCGGAGAGCTTGATCGGCTCGACATGAGTGGAGGTGTGCCGCTGGTCTTGGACCTGGTGGGCGCCATAGACGTGAGGACTCCAGTACTGGGGGCACCGCGCGACATCGTTGTGCCACTCACAACCTTTAGACAAGCCGCGTCTATAGTTGATGAACTCGTCGATAGCGGGATAGCCAGGATTGACGTTAGGTACAGCGGATGGATGAAAGGCGGACTCCGGCATGTCTTGCCGTCCGGGGTAGCTGTGGAGAGATCACTTGGAACTAAACGCGACTTGGAGGATCTGGCGGACAAACTCAGCTCGATGGGTATTGGGTTCTACCCGGATGTAAGCTTCCTACGCGTATACCGGGATACTTGGTTTGACGGGTTCACATGGCTAAGAGACGCTGCTCGAATGCTGAATCGAAGCGCGTCTCGGGTCAGTGGTTACGATACCGTCACGGGGGAGTTGCTTACTGACTTGATATCTAGCCCGTACGTTCTGTCTGCCAGACGCCTTGGGGATCTAGTAACCTCGTTTGCGCGGGAATACGCCCGCTACTCCATACCGGGCTTGTCGCTGAGGGACATGGCTTCACAGGTTGACTCGGACTTCCGTACCGATGAAGACCTGCTGATTGACAGGGCGCAGTCTCTCAAGATCGTCGAGGAGCAGTTGCGCTATCTGAGTGATGATGTCGGACTTGGCCTGATGGCCAGTGGCGCCAATGACTACGCCATCAAGTACTGCGATATTGTCACTGATGTGCCGACAGGAAGCAGCGGATATCAAATTCTGGACGAGACGGTTCCTTTTTTCCAGATGGTGCTCCATGGGTATGTTGCGTATGCGCTCGAGCCGGCAAACCTGGCCGTTGATCCCGTGCAAGCCGTGTTGAGAACTATCGAGACTGGCGCAAGTCCTTACTTCCGAGTGATGTATGCTGACGGGTCCACGATCAAGAGTACGCGCTACGATCATCTGTACTCGATGAACTTCCACGAATGGAAGGATGACATCATCGAGCTCTATCGAGAGCTAAACGAGGTGTTCAGCGCCGCCGGGGGTCACAGGATCGTGCAGCACAGGAGGATTCTTGAGGGCGTCTACCAGACGATCTACGAAAACGGAGCGTCGACAGTCGTCAACTACACCGAGCATAGCGTGGATATTGGTGGCCATGAAGTGCGCGGATGCGGATATATAGTATTGCCTGCTGAGGTGACGCAAAGTGGAGACCCGGAAGCTCTTTAGAATGTCGCTTGGGCGAAAGAGGGAGATAGGCGGGTATTTGTTCGTGATGCCCTTCGTAGTGGGGTTCGTTCTCTTCTTCCTCTACCCGTGTGTTCAATCAGTGGTGTTCAGCCTCAGCAGATTGGAGCTGACTCAGACCGGCTTTAGCTTGAGCTTCGTTGGCGTCGACAACTACCGCTACGCGTTTCTGCGGCACCCTACATTCGTGAGGGAGCTTACGGCTACAGTCCTGCAGACGCTCAAGGATGTTCCGCTGATTCTAGTATTCAGCTTCTTTGCCGCGATTCTCTTGAACCAGAAGTTCTTTGGCAGAGGGCTCGCGCGGGTCATCTTCTTTCTGCCTGTCATACTTGGAGCCGGCGTCGTTTTGCGTATGGAGCGGTCCAACTACATCATGTCGATGATTGCGATTGACCCAGCGGCCTCCGAGACTGGTTTGGGCGGCTTTCTAGTCACCTTCCTCGACGGATTGAGATTGCCTCGCTTCTTGATTGAGTACATCCTGTTTGCCATCGCAAGCGTGGCAAAGGTGATCTCAGCGTCCGGCATACAGGTGATGATCTTCCTTGCGGGGCTGCAATCAGTTCCTTCGTCGCTCTACGAAGCAGCCAACGTTGAGGGAGCTACTGGTTGGGAGAGCTTCTGTCTCATTACGTTTCCGCTGATGAGTCCTCTGGTTATCACCAATTTGGTATACACCGTGGTCGATTCGTTTACAGGCGAATCTAACACGCTGCTCGATCTCATAAGGAAGACCATATTCTCAGGCGCGGGCTACGGTGCAAGCGCTGCTATGGCTTGGACCTACTTTGCGATTGTCGGTGTGGTGCTTGCCATTACCATGGCTGTCGTGTCCAAACGAGTCTTCTACCAGAAATAGGTGCTGGAGAGGTGAGCTAGATTGCGGATGACCAGCGAGAAACACACATCGCCCATGCTGTTCGTTCGTCGACTCCGGGTCCGAATGCTGAGGTTCGTTCGCAGCTTTGTGCTGGTCAGCATGGTGGCGGGGATTTCGTATATCATTCTGCTTCCGCTCTTCAGTAAGCTGTCAGCATCTTTGATGGTCGAGGCGGATCTGTATGACGCAGCGGTGAAGTGGATTCCGCGGCACCTGACCCTCGACAACTACGTAAAGGTATGGGGATACATGAGGTACCCGAGGGTTTTCCTGAACTCGTTGTTGCTCGCGCTTGGTGCGAGTCTCCTTCAGGTGGCTTCCTGTGCTCTCGTCGGGTACGGTCTGGGCAGGTTTGCGTTCAGGGGCAATGGGTTGCTGTTTGCTCTGGTGATGTTGACGCTAATAGTGCCGCCGCAGGTATTGATGACTCCGCTATACCTCAACTTTAGGTTCTTTGACATTTTCGGACTGCTGCCCAATCCGATTAACCTCATCAACACGCCATATCCCGTACTGTTGATGTCGATGACGGGGACGGGACTGAAGAACGGGCTCTTCATCTATATTTCCCGCCAGTTCTTCAAGGGTATGGCTACGGAGCTCGAGGAGGCAGCCTACGTAGATGGCGCCGGGCTCTTCATGACTTTCTACAGAGTGATGTTGCCGTGCGCTGCTCCGGCGCTGTTGGTCACGTTCCTCTTTGCATTCGTGTGGCAATGGAATGACTATTTCTACAGCAGTTTGTTCATGTCTACCGTCGAGCTAATGCCCAATGCGCTGACGGCCATCGGATCGAGGTATGTTAGCAGCTTGGAGTTGGTAAGGGCGTCAGCCGGCACGGGGATCAGGTTGGAGATCACGTCACAGTTTCTCTCTATTCTAGATAGTGGAGGTATGATACTGTTCGTAGCTCCGCTCCTCCTGATGTATGCCTTCATGCAACGCTACTTCATGGAGAGTGTGGAGAGGACTGGGCTAGTCGGGTAGCGTGACTGGACGCGTTGTTGGCTATTCGCCTTGCACATTGCGGTCGCAAGGTGCAAGGTATTCCGATAGCACCGGCTGGGGGTGATTCGTGACAGTAGAGAGAGTGAGATGTCTGGTTCAGCGACAGCAAGTATTCACTACCACAACGATGCAGAGTCACCGCGGGGCGAGGAGGAGGAAACAAGATGTCTAGATCAAGGCGCGTATTGGCTGGAATCGGATGCTTTGTATTTCTCGCGCTGCTTCTTAGCGGCGTGAGTCTCGCTGGCAAGACAGGTGGTTACTTCGGCACTGACTACGACTTAGGTGGCGCTACTGTAACCATAGTAACTTGGGATGGCAGCAGCATCCCTTCGCAGTTCCTGGAGGGCGGATCTGCCGCCGGCTGGATACAGGAAGCAGAGAAGCTGTTCAACTGTAAGATCGTGTTTGACGGTGCCGACTACACAAACTATGCCGAATGGTGCCTGACGAGATACATGGCAGGTGACTCAGTCAACGACATCTGGCAGGTATCAAATCGGATCGGCTACTTCGGGCCACTGGCGAAGGGCGCGCTGCTGCCGCTCGACGAGGTAGTCGGTGAGGGTTACTTCGACCGTCTGAGTCAAGAGGCCAGGCTTACTGCGGACTTGCTGTCGTACAAGGGGCGTAGGTACGTATTCAGTCCTAGCACGGACATACCGGAAGACATCGTCGTTCCGAACCAACTTACGACAGTCATGTACTACAACAAGACCCTAATCCTCAACGAAGGGCTTCAGGATCCGTATGAGCTGTACAAGGCTGGCGAGTGGACTTGGGCAGAGTTTGATCGCTACGTCAAGAGGCTGACAAGAGACACCAATGCAGATGGCGAAGTTGATCAGTACGGCATGACCTTGACTTTGGACTGGCTGGCCGTCAAGTTCGCCCGGGCGAATGGCGCCGTTGATGTCAAGTTTGACGAGAATGGCAGGGCAGTGTTCGGGTTTGACGACGATGCGGCGAAGAACGCTGCCGAGCAGCTTGGGAGATGGCATCTTATCGACAAGGTGATGCACCCGTCATGGGATCAGACTGGTGCGTTCATGGGCGGCAATGTAGGTTTTCTGTTGTATCCACTGTGGCAATATCAGTCGATTGCGAACAACGCGGCCTTCCAGTTCGGAATTCTGCCGATCCCGATGGGGCCAAACGTCGATCGATATGTCTATCCACTTCAGTCTGTCGGAGGCTGGGCTCTCCCGGCAAACGTGAAGAATCCAGAGGCTCTGATGGCGCTCTTGGAGTACCTGTACCGCGGCGATGACGAGACGATGTATGAGGACGCGGATGCAGCTCTAAGCATGTATGCGAGCAGGCAAGACATGGAGGTCGCTCTGGAATCGGCTTTGACTTGGGAGGGCGAAGTCGAGGGGCTCTTCAGCGATGAGGGCTATCCGGAGCTCCGAGACGCGATCAGGCGCACGATGGATGACCTCTGCTGGTCGAGCAAGGCTTTTTCGGAGGTCGTGAATGCCCGCAAGCCGGTCATTCAGGGTTATCTGGATGATCTCTTCAACCAGTAAGCCTGCACGGAGAACGAGAGCCAGCTACGCCTGGTCGTGCTCAGGTATTGACGTGGCGTGATCAGTAGGTGGAAGAGCTGTCCGGGACATCCTGCTGGTGATGCAGCGGAGGTCCCGGCTTCTCTTTTCCCTGTGTTCCGGCCAGTTGCATAAGGAAAGGAGGTCAGGGGATTTGGGTCGAGGTTCTACGGCGTTGCGGTTTCTCCTTGCACTAGCATTCACGCTTTCCATTGCGTTTTCAGCAGCAGTTACCGCATCGGACGAAGACATTGTCGGAGCCCTCATAGCTGAGCTGGACAGCCCAGACAGATTTGTGCGCGCGAATGCCGCTAGGCAGTTGGCAAAGCTCGGTCCACAGGGATATGCCGCGGGACCGGCGCTGCTGCGCGTCCTCAGCGATGTGGAACCTATGGTGTGTTCTCGTGCCATCGAGGCTCTGGGTGCGATTTCTTATGATGAGGATCAGGTGATACCGGCTCTCATCCCTATGTTGGCTGATTCCTCCATCGATGTGGTGTTTGCAGCTCAGAAAGTTCTGAGTGGGTACGATCGAGAGAAGGTAGCGGTCGAAGTAGGGCGGGCGTTGGTGTCCGTTTTCCGGGCGGTGAGTACCGGCGCAGAGCGGGCAATGGGCAATCTAGGAATCGCCTTCGAGGACGTGACTCCCGGCATCATAGAGGTCGCACGAGAGGGCAAGCCACGTGAACGGGCAAAGGCCATTCGGATGATGGGGAACGAGGGTCAGAGACTCACAGGTGAGCCGCTATCGATCGCAATTGAGGCACTCTTTGACGCAGACGCCGATGTGTGCCTAGCTGCAGTCGAGAGCCTGGCGGGGAATGTACTCACAGATCAAGAGGTCGTCGATTGCTTTGCTGAAATCCTCAGAGACGAGGACAAGGACTGGGTTGTCCGCCTGAAGGTGGCAGATGTGTTTGTGGAGCTTGGATCAAGCGAGCAGCCCGCGGCCATGTCCCCCGACCTGGACAGCCTGATCAAGGAGAGTGAAATCGTGAAACAGAATATCGCCCAGAAGACAGCCCAGGGGATTGGGAATGCACAGTCTCGGGAGCAGACCAGAGATCCGAGGCTATGGCCGTTCTCCGAGACAAGCATCTGGAACATGCCAATCGGCGACGGCGCTGTATACGTACATGCGAAGATCAAGCCTGCGGAGGAGAGAGGGTTGACCGTCGACGAGGACTACATAGTCATGACACCCGACGCGCCCATGGTGGAAGTGCACTATAACGACGCTGGGTGGGATTCTCGCAAGAATCGTCTCGACACGAGCGGACCCGTGTTGTTTAGCGTTCCGATACCGGATGATTTCGTCGTTCACCCGGGGAACTGGATCGGTGGGACGCCAAACGGCGCACTGGCTGCACTCATGCCGGACGGACGTACTGTCGTACAGTCTCAGCCCTTTGCCAGACCGGAGGTCGGCGGGCCGGCTTCGTCTATGATCGACCCGGTGATTGTCGACCTCTACGGGGACGGCATTGCCGGCGCACACGGCGGGTCAGGTATGTCTGCTCTGGGCGGCACTATCCGTGTAGGCGAGCTTGTCCCGGGAGGGACCATACGCCACGCACTCAAAGTGAACATCAACGCAGCTGATAACATCTACTACGACGAGGAGACGCGTGGGTACCGCTGGCCTGCTTTGACAGCAGACTCATACGCCGAAAGGTCTTATGGCGGCAAGGTGCCTGAGTGTCGAATGGGGGCGCTGCTAGCGCTACCGCCATGGATGAACATCGAAGAGATGGGCTTTGAGACAGAGCCTGGACTCATACTCGCCAGGGCATTTCAGGACTATGGTGCGTATCTCGTTGATGATACGGCGTGGGATGTCTACGCTATAGAGACGGAGTGGGGACCTGCCGGAAGGGTCGTCGATGAGTTCAAGGAGGTCTGGGGCTTCTCCATGACGCCGTATAGCACGGATGAACCCTTCGCTCGGGATATTCGGCTGATATTCACGAACCTGCATGTAGTGGACAACAACGGCCCGAGGTCAATTGGCGGAGGCGGGACACCTCGACAGCCCTTGGCTCCCCCACTCAAAGACCCTGACAGCAAGTAGATCGAGCGTCAGCGCAGAGGTGGTTCAAATGCTCGCAATTGATGGTGACCTAATTGGATTAACGTGTGACGAGTCTGGCGCCGGCCTAAGCCTCGTCGACCGCCGCAGGCGAACTCGGTGGGTCATTGACGATCAGACGGTTGTCTTTGGAAACTCGCGCATGGAGGCTCACGAAGTCGCTGTACCCATCGGGGCACGGCTGTTGGCAGATGATACTCTGGCAGTCACTTATGATGCCGGCGGGATCAAGATCGAGTACGAATACCAGGTCGTAGGGGACTTCGTCGAGGTCAGGCTCTTGGTCCCTGAGGTATCCGACGGGCTCAGGATAGCGCTGCCCGGGTCATTTGCCCCCGACGGCGAGAGGTCAAAGCTGATCCTGCCGATAATGCAGGGGATGCTCTGGGATGGCAGAGGAGAGCCTGTTAGCATTGTCTGCAAGGAAGCCGTACATAGGGGGTTTTCCATGCCTCTGATCGGGTATCTTGCCGAACGTGGCGGCCTTCTCTTCACGGCAGAGACCCGGGATGACCTTCTATGGTGGTATGGGAAGGATTCGACGGGCAGGAAGTGGGCTACCAGCATTCAGACTCCGTCATTGGGCAGTCTGAGGTATCCTCGGATCGGGCGCCTCTATCTGACAGAGCCGAGCATCAACGCGATAGCCAAAACCTATAGAAGAAAGGTCATAGCGCAAGGCCGATTCTTGAGTTGGGAAGAGAAGATAGCTCAGCGGCCAGGCCTTGAGAGGCTATTCGGCGCCCTCATGTGCTTCATCGGATACTGCCGGGATGACGAGGTGGACTATGTTACAGGATGTGCCCGGTTGAAGCAGTACGGGTTTGATAGAGCCCTCGTGTATCCGGCCAGGTTCAATATATACAAGGACGGAATACTCATGGGCGGCGAACCAGCCATCAGCCTGACCACAGACGAGGTAGAGGCGATCCGCGCCCTTGGGTACGACGTAGCCCCCTGGACTTGGATCAATGAAGCGCTGGATGATGGGAGCGAAAAGGTCCGGAGAATGTACCGGAGAGGACCGGACGGGGAGATCATTCCTCACTGGGCAATCGACGATCAGCAGTGGTACCTGGTCTGCTCGACGTTCATGGAGGAGTATCAGAAGCAGGCGGTTCGGACCAAGATCGCAGACTGCACCTGGGATCATTTTGATGTATTGGCATGCAACACGGTCGGCGAGTGCTACGCACTTGACCATCCGAATCACCTCGGTAGACCGATTCCGAGATCTAATGATAGGGAGTGGGTCAGGAAGGCCCTCTTGGCGGGTCAGGCAGATGGACGCGCTGTTAGCTCAGAGAACTTCAACGATGCCTATTCGCTGGAATGCGATCTCATGTCCGTGAAGGCGCTGCCCCGTTACGGCAGCGCGCCTTTCTGGCCGATTCCACTTACCATGCTCGTCTACCACGATAGCATCATCCATTCGTGGTGGGAGATGCATAGCTACAACAACCATTGGCGCGGCGCGAATCGGTGGCCGCACTTCTTCGAGTATGGAGGAGGCGAGCCGAGGCTGCAGTCAGCTTTGGACGCCTTGATGGGTTGCCCACCCGATGTCTTCCCCTTTGGTTCCCAGTATGGATATGCGGGTCGGGGACGAGAGACATTCGTCTTCAAGTACCGCTTTGACGACCCCGAAGTTCAAGTCGCTTTGGCCCACGCCCTCCCCGTAGCCAGGCTGCATCGCCGCATTGGGAAGCAGGAGATGGTGCACTTCGATTTCCTCAGCGACGATGGCTATGTTCAGGAGACAGCGTTTGCCGATGGGACGAGGGTCGTAGCCAACTTCTCCCGGGATGTATACGGGAATACGCCAGGGTTTGGATACCTGCTTACGAGGGGAGTAGACTGCATACAGGGAGAACGCTGGAAGGTGACAGACTGACGATTGCTGGCTCTGCAGCTGGTTTCCGGAAATGTGCGTGCAAAGAAAGGCAGGCTCTGGGTGATATGACATACGTCAACTACAAGAGGTTTTCGGTCGAGTATGATCAGTCCTGCAATGCGTTCGTGTGTACAGATGCGGCGTCTGGGCGGTTCCTCTCGGGCGGACACATCGCCAAGATCATGAGTGGCGATCGTGTGGCCTGTATCTCGGACTACAGCAAGGTCGTTACCTCTGCTGACAGTCTGCCAGATGGGCGGAAGCTGACCGTCAGGTATGAGGACGGACCGGACTGGCAGCCGGTCCTCGGCATGGAGCTGCGGATAGACAAAGACGGGATCACACTGACTGCTCTGTATGCTGTACACGATACGGATGTCTTGATCGAGGGTGATCTGCACTGGGGAGAGGATCCGGAGAGCTCTACCTATGCAGTGCGACTGGATGGCGGAGGGCATGCCCTGAGAGCCGCTCACGGCCCTGCTGCATCCAAGTCAGACAACGCTTTGTACGACAGGCGCCGAGACTCTGTGCTGCACCTAACCGGGTCGGGCAGCATTAGGCTGGCCTTTGACTGGGAGAAAGGGTGTTACACGTTCTCTAGCCTTCTCTATGGCTCGACCAAGCGACTCAGGCTCGTGGTGCGTGACAGCTATTACGCGACCCGGTTCTCAGTGCCTCACAGACCGATCAACAAGAGTCATCAGTTCCCGACTCCTCCGGTCGGGTGGATGACCTGGTATTCGGTGCAATTTGGCGCGTCGGAGAAGACAGTCCTCGAAAACGCCAGGTGGCTTGCAGCGCACCTGAAGGACTACGGTGCAACCTGCATCTGGGTCGATTGGGAATGGTATCACAGCAACTTCGTTGGACAGGAGTCGCCCGGGATCGACATCTTCAATCCGAACAGGGAGCGGTACCCAAACGGGCTAAAGCACGTGTCCGATGAGATCAGGAAGCTGGGCTTGATCCCGGCGCTGTGGATAGCGGCTACCGACGATACGAACAAAAACCGGATGATGCAGGAACACGAGGATTGGATTCTGGTTGAGCTGCCCAGATGGTGGTGTGGGAGATGGTTCGTGGATCCGACTCATCCCGGTGTGCTCGGTGAGTACATCCCTGCTGTCTTCAGGCAGCTGCTTGACTGGGGCTTTGAGGTGTTCAAGTGGGACGATCTGCCAGGTGCTTTGAACACATACGACCGGCATCACGACAGGTTCTACAACAGGGATATATCCTCTGAGCAGGCTCTCCGAGAGGTTGTGCGGATAGCACGGGGTATCATCGGCGAGAACCGATACATGATGTCCTGCTCAGGCGAAACGACGAGGGCCATAACGTTTGCTGCCGACTACTTCGACGGTGCGAGGATCGGAGGCGACATCTTCAACTGGGGTGAGTTTGTCTCGGAGTGCATTGACAAGGTTCTCAAGTACTACGTCTACCACAACGTCCTGTGGTATGCCGACGCCGACAACCTCGTCGTGCGCAGTGAGCACAACAACATGGAGCAGGCGCGCACGCGGGCGTCGTTCTATGGGCTCCTGGGCCTGCCAATAACACTCGGTGATAACCTCCCAGATCTCGAGGAAGATAGAGTAGAACTCCTGAAGAGGGCCCTCCCGGCTATCGATGTCCATCCGATGGAGATCAGGCAGATGGTCAGAGACACTCCATATGTGGTGATCAATCTGAGTGTGGCGAAGGCGTTTGACTCATGGAACGTGATCGACGTGCTCAACACCACCGATGCAACGATTGACGTGCGGCTCAGGCTCAGCGAAGACCTAGACATCGATACTAGCTGCGCGAAAGCATACATCATGTACGACTACTGGGAGCAGACATGCCTCGGTGTATGCAGGGATTCGCTTGATCTCACCCTGCCAGCGTACGGCTCCAAGGTGATCAGGATAAGCGAGGTCCGGGAGCATCCTCAAGTCATATCGACATCCCGGCACGTGAGTCAGGGAGCCTATGACATCGACTCTCTTGAATGGGACGATGCGGAGTGCAGACTGAGTGGGACGTCAAAGGTCATAGGTGGAGAGGCTTACAGGATCGTTCTCCATGTGCCAGCCAAGTACGAGCTGGTTGGTGCGGTGACGCACTCAGGCGCCTCAACCGCGATCATCGATCAAGACAGTGGAGTGTGGGTTGTTGAGGTGGTTCCTGACAGGACCGGCACCGAGGACTGGGACATCAACTTCGAGAAGCAGGATCGGTAGGCCTCGCGTTGTGATCGGTATGACCTATCGAGTCAATCTGCGATGAACGGGGGAGAGACGGTTAGTCTTCCACATCATGCCGGCCAACTATCGGGCGATGGTCGAGTCTGCGTGGTGGCTCAGGCGTTCGTAGCTAGCCGGGCTTGATGGGAGGGATTCCGTGTATGGCGTCGAAAGCAAGCGCTGGAGTGAGCCGTCCGGCCACTCTAGTCGCGTGGGCACTGTCCCAATAGCAACAGTGCCCATGGGGCGTGGCCATCGGGTCTCGCGGCGCTTGCAGAACGTCGATAGAGGCACCATGCGCAAACAAGGGGACGGTAGCGAGTTGAGAAGTGAGGTCACACTCAAGGATATCGCCAGGGAAACAGGCCTGTCGGTGAACACGGTTTCCAGAGCTCTGCGTGGCAAGGCGGACATCAGTGCAGAGACCACGAAGCGCGTTGTTGAGGTTGCTAAGAGGATGGGGTATACCCGCAATGCCTTAGCTTCCCAGCTTCGCACTCGCGAATCAGGAATACTTGGGCTGGTGATTGCCGACATGGCCAACCCCGTGTACTCCGGCGTCGCAAAGGGAGTCGAGGCAGTTGCGAAGAGAGAGGGGTACTGTGTTCTCGTATCCGACACAGAAGAAAATCCGGACAAGGAAGAACTGGCCATCAACATGATGCTCGAAAAACGAGTAGATGGCCTGCTGATTGTTCCCACTCAACAGAGACACGACGCGATAATTCAACTCCGGGAACGCGGCTATCCCTTTGTCCTGGTTGGAAGGGAGTACAGCGACTTCGCTGCGAACTGCGTGGTGAATGATGACACTCGCGGTGGCTATCTGGCGACGGAGTACCTTTTGTCAAAGGGGCATTGCCGCATTGCTTTCATTGGGGGCAGGCCTTACATCTCCAGCACAGCGAAGCGTGTTGAAGGGTACAGGCGGGCACTGGCTGTCAAGGGAATCGAGTTCGATCCAGGTGTCGTGATCTGGAGCGAGCCGTCCATGGAGGGAGGGTACGCCGCAGTCCGAGAGCTGCTGATGCGCAGCAAGCGCGACTGGACAGCCGTGTTTTGCTTCAGCGACTTGGTGGCAGCCGGCGTCATGCTGGCCTTGCGCGAGAGCGGGCTTGATATTCCCCGAGACGTGGCAGTCGTGGGTTACGACGACATCGAGTTCGCTCCGGTTCTGTACCCGCCCTTGACTACAGTGGACATATGCAAGTACCGCATGGGTGAACGCGGCGCAGAGATGCTGATCAACTACCTCAGAGCGAACCCGGCCAGCAGGATGCTCAAGGAGGTGATTCTTGAGCCGAAGCTGGTCGTGAGAGATTCCGCCTAGACTACGCGGCGGCTAATGTGACTCTGGAAGCCACGATCCGAATATGGATAGACGTGAGGGTCCTGCCAAAACCTTAATATTGGGGTTTAGCAGGACTTTTGTTTGACCAAGAGAATTGCTTACTGCGGAAACGGTGAGCTCTCGATCCTCAATCGAACACCTTTGGCAGCACTCAGAGATCGGGATCTGACCCGTTCCAAAGTCGAGCGTGTCATCCGGCCATGCGGTAAGAAAGGAGGTGACCCCGAATTGGTTGACGCGAGCCGGTGGGCACGGGAGACAGCAGCAACGGCGAACGTATACAGCCGGGGATCATCGGTAGCAAGGTAACAAGGAGACTTGCATCGCATGACCCCCTATCGCACCACGAACCGCACCCTCGTCTGCGCAAGTGCTGCAGACAGGACGGAAGTTGCTGCAGGATGCTGAATCGCAGTACGAATCGCAGTACTATCCGCAACACTGATTCAACCAAGGGGGATAACAATGAAGAGACTAGTGGTCGCATTAGTGGTCGTTGCAATGGTCATGGCACTCGGCGTGCCCGCTATGGCAGCCCCACAGCTCACTACAAGTGGTTCAGTGAACACGAACCTCAAGTACACCCCGGGCACCGGAATGACTTCCGAGTCCGAGATCAAGTTCAACGTCAACATGAAGGCCGACGGAGGAACCGGCAGTGCGAAGCTCCACATTGAGTTCGCACCGGTAAACAGGCAGAAGAAGGACTCCTTCGGAACCCTGACGCCGTTCGGTTCTGACATCAACCTGGCCATCAACAAGGCGTACTTGCAGACCAGCGGTGCGCTGTGGAACAACGGTCCCGAGATGGACGTGACTCTCGGTGACGTGGACGTCAACTACTCAGAGTGGATCGCCCTGCTTAACGGCGTGGAGGGCGTGAAGGTCGACAGGATCAATCTTGCCCAGAACACCATAGACGTGTTCCACATCTGGGACGGTGCCAACGATGTCGACAGTGACGGCGCAGCCGACAAGGTAGTCGGAGCCAAGGCCGGCATGTCTCTGTCAGGCATGGACCTCTCCGGCTCGATCATCAAGAGGCTCAGCGACGGCAACACAGCGTATGTGGCCGAGGCTACAGTGATGCCGGTTGAGGAAGTCCTGCTGGACGGAGTAATCGCTTTCGACGCGGCCAACAGCGCCAGAGCGTTGATGGTGAACTCGACAGTGACCACCTTCCCGAACTACACCATCAAGGCAGGATATCGTAACCTCGATCCCGCGTTCGCTCCTCCGTACGCAGCCCAGTACGATTCGAGCAAGGGCGCGGATGAGCAGGCAGACGTAGTCAAGTACGCAGGGCAGACCGGGTACAACGCCGAGGTAAGCACTAGAGTGGCGAACTTCGACATCACCGGTAAGCTGGATAGATACGACACTGCAACCCAGCAGCAGAGGACTCTCGGTATCGCACTCGGAACTGAGTTCCAGGGCATCGATCTGAGCCTCGAGCACAACATCAACACCGACCTCGCGGCCAATGCAAGCACGACGAACTCCAAGCTGGTCGCTGAGAAGGCCTTCACGATAGCTGGCCACGACATCAACGGCAAGTACACCTACAAGACGAATCCTGATGTCAGCCAGAACGAGAAGAAGCACACAGTTGAGGCATCCACTGAAGCTGACCTGGCAATGCTTGAGGACGTTCAGCTCTCCGCCAAGGTCGGCACAGACGGCGGAATCAACACCCTCAACTACAACGTCAAGGCCGGTTACAACGCACCCAACGGCATCACGTTCGGCGCTGAGTACGACCGTGCAGCCGGGTTCTCTGCGAGCGCCGGCATGAAGGTTGAGTTCTAAGCAAGACCTAGTTCGCTCTGCTATCTGTGGCAGCAGAGCTGGCAGATTGATGTAGCCACCACGACACATGCTCCAGGCACATGAATGGAGCGATCCCACCGCAAATGGATCCCGGCGATTCAGTCTGGGGTCCATTTGCGCGTCTGTTTGGCCAATGCTCGTCCTTTTTTTCGGCTGAAAGAAGGATATTACAAAAATGTGTTGAATATCGCTATACAGTAGCCACTAGCTGGATTGAGGAGGTACATCTGTAATGGCGAAAGTCGTACTCGACCATGTCTACAAGCGGTTCGGCAATGTCCTCGCGGTCAATGACGCATGCCTTGAGATCAAGGACAAGGAGTTTCTCGTATTGGTCGGGCCGTCAGGTTGTGGTAAGTCGACGACCCTCCGGATGGTTGCCGGATTGGAAGAGATCACCTCGGGCAATATCTATATTGGAGACACCCTTGTCAACGACATCCCGCCGAAGGATCGAGACATAGCGATGGTGTTCCAGAACTATGCTCTCTATCCTCACATGGATGTCTACAACAACATGGCGTTCGGTCTCAAACTCAGGAAGTTCCCGAAGGCCGAGATTGACAGACTGGTTAAGCAAGCAGCTCAGATTCTGGGTATCGAGAACCTGCTGGACAGAAAGCCGAAGGCGTTGTCAGGCGGTCAGAGACAGAGAGTCGCTCTTGGCCGGGCAATCGTTCGCGAGCCGAAAGTCTTCCTCATGGACGAGCCGCTGTCCAACCTGGACGCAAAGCTCAGAGTTGTGATGAGAGCCGAGCTCTCCAAACTCCATATGAGACTGCAGACTACCGTCATCTACGTTACTCACGACCAGACTGAGGCTATGACGATGGGCGACCGCATCGTGGTGATGAAAGACGGAGTAATCCAGCAAGTTGGTGCTCCGCTCGACATCTATGATCATCCGGACAATATGTTCGTTGCAGGCTTCATCGGCACGCCTCCGATGAACTTTATCGACGCAGTGCTGGTGAAAGAGGGCGATGACCTGTTCGTGAAGGGCACTGGCTTCAAACTGAAGGTCCCGCAGGGCAGGTTCAAGGATCTCACCCCATACATTGACAAGGAAGTCGTCTTCGGTATCAGACCTGAGGATATCATCGACGCCGACTTCTATCCGGGCGAGATCGCCGATGACAACTCGATCGTGGCGATGGTGGACGTGAGCGAGCCTCTCGGATCCGAAGTCATCCTGTATCTGTCCTTCGGCGAGTCCATGGCTGTCGCCAAGGTTGACCCGCACACTAGGGCCAAGGATGGCGAGGACATCAAGGTAGTCTTCGCAATGCACAAGATGCACCTGTTCGACAAGGAGACCGAGCTCGTCATCAGGTAGGTCCCAGCGACAGGCGCAGGTTAGTGAGGCTGGCTGTCCGTTTCACAGGTGCGTGTGTTGAGCCTCAAGCTCTACTGAGGGGGTGGCGCTCGGTATACGGGTGCCATCCTCTTTCGATTAGTCAAGAGAGGAGAACGTGATATGCAGCTAGACTTTGATGATCCAAAGACTCTCTCCCGTCTGGACCCGAAGGGAATGACAGATCTCATCGTGGGACTGCCTGAACAGATAGAAGAGGCGTACGACATCGGCAGAAACGCCGAGATCCCAAGCGAGTACGCCGATGTCAAGAGTGTCGTGATCTCCGGGCTGGGAGGTTCGGCCATCGGCGGAGACCTCCTGAGGTCATTGACGCTGTCCGAGTCCAAGGTGCCCATATCAGTGAACCGTGACTATGCAATACCGGCATATGTGGGGCCTGATACCCTGTTCATTGCATCTAGCTATTCGGGCAACACCGAAGAGACTCTGAGCGCATTTGAGTACGCAGTCAGGGCGGGCGCCCGCATTCTGTGCATTTCATCTGGCGGAGAGCTTACCAGGCGCGCAGCCGAGTCGGGAATTCCGGTTGTCAAGATACCTGGAGGCCCTGCTCCCCGAGCTGCTCTGGGATACTCCTTCGTCCCGCTCCTGATCATAATGCGCAGACTCGAGCTTGTGGAGGGCTGCCCCCAGGGTGAAGACATCGCTGAGATGCTGTCTGTCATGAGGGGTCTTAGGGAAGTGCTGGGGCCCGGTGCACCTGAGAGCGTCAACCATGCCAAGCAGCTCGCCCGAAAGGTCTACGGGAAGCTCCCGGTCATCTACGGTTCGGAAGGGTACAGGGCCGTGGTGGCTCAGCGTTGGAAGGGGCAGGTCAACGAGAACAGCAAGGCTGCGGCGTACTGGAACGTGTATCCGGAGCTCGATCACAACGAGATCGTGGGTTGGAAGAGCAATCCCGAGCTTCTGAGGTCGATGTTTGTAATCAATCTCAGGGACAAGTCAGAGTCGCCCAAAATGCAGCGCAGGATCGAAGTGACCTCTGAGGTGATTGCGAAGTACGCAGCCGGTGTCGAGGACGTGTGGGCGATCGGCAAGTCCGATCTGGCCAAGCTGTTCTCCTTGGTGTATATCGGCGACTTCATGAGCCTGTACCTGGCATTTCTCAACGGCGAGGATCCGATGCCCGTAGAGTCAATCAGCTATCTAAAGAGCAGACTTGCTGAGGTCGAAGGATAGGGGGCGGCTGCGTTGGGGAGCTACTACATCGGCGTTGATCTCGGAGGAACCAAGATCGCCACTGGTGCGGCAGACGCGACTGGCCGGATACTGGTGAGAGACCTCAGACCAACTGAAGCCGAGAAGGGCACAGACGCGAGCATAGCAAATATCAAGGCCAGCATCAGGCAGGTGCTGAAGGAGCTGGGCGGAGACTCTCAGGTTCGCGGGATCGGGATAGGCAGCCCAGGACCGCTGAGCGCTGAAGAGGGGATCGTATACAGCTCGCCGAACCTGGGCTGGAATCATGTGCCGATACGGCGGATCCTTGAGGATGAGTTCGGCATCGGAGTGAAGCTTGAAAACGATGCGAACGTTGCGGGACTTGCTGAGTGGAGGTTCGGAGCCGGAGAGCAATGCCGCAACATGATATACATCACGGTGAGCACAGGGATTGGCGGCGGCATAATTGTCGATGGGCAGTTGTTTGCCGGATCGCTCGGCTTTGCAGGCGAGGTCGGTCACATGACGGTGGTCGAGAACGGCCCGCTGTGTGGCTGCGGGAGGCGAGGGTGCCTGGAAGCGCTCGCTTCAGGGACTGCCATAGGGCGGAAAGGAAGAGAGATTGCTCGTCTCGGCGTGCCGACGTCAATGAGAGATCTGGTAGACGGAGATATCGACCGGATTGACTCAGTCGTAGTGGCAAAGGCAGACGCCGCTGGAGATCCCTGGGCCCGAGAGATAGTGGATGAGGCTATCAGGTACTTGAGCATCGGCCTCGGCAACCTGGTGTCGGTCTTCAACCCTGATAGGATCGTCATAGGCGGCGGAGTGTCCAACATCGGCGACAGGCTCTTCGAGCCCCTGAAGCGGATGATTCTGACGAGAGCGATCCGCGAGTCTGCCGCCCATGTTCAGATTCTCAGGGCAAAGCTTGGAGGCGACATTGGGATACTGGGAGCGATCTGTCTCGTCGTAGAGTAAGGGAGAATCCGGGCATCCCAGCTAGGGCTTGCCTGCGTAAGCCTGCCGGCGCTGGCAAGCAAAGGCGAGTTCATCAGGGCGAGCTTGACAGCTCGGGCATGCCTGCAGACGCTTGCCAGTAAGCGAGCGGTCAATCAAGAGCATACGAGTACGAGGGGGAGAATACTATCTTGTTGAGAGTGTTCTCCCTTCTTTTTTCCTGCCCGCCGGTCTATACACTCCTCAGCCTCTCGAAAGGAGGATGCTGATGCAGCTCAGGCAGTACAAGATGCTCTTGGTCATAGTCGCGGGTCTCGCCGCCCTAAGTGTGCAGTTCGTGGTCGCGGGAACTGCACACGGGCAGGACCGGCTAATATTCAGCATGGACGATCCCAAGGGCGACGACTTCGGCCCCGGCACCTACATGTACCCGACCCACGAAGCGTTCAGCCCTCACAAGGAGATCCTGGACCTCACTCGATTCGAGGTCGTCGACACCGGGAAGACAGTCGATTTCTACTTCACGTTTGCGAAGATCACGAACCCGTGGCATGCACCCGAGGGGTTTAGCCATCCTCTGATCGACCTGTTCATCGACTGCATTGACAGGGCAGGGAGGGATCGGACGCTGAGGTCTGGACCGCGAGTCCGCTTCGCAAGTGAATGGGGTTGGGACTACCTCCTCAGAGTGGTTGCATGGGACGGATGCCGCCTGTTCCGAGCCGACGATCCGGCGCTTGCCCGCGGCACGAAGGAGGGCATTTCGTGCAGCGTGCTGCCGGAGAACAACACCATCAAGGTGTCCGTTAGCAGGAATCTCTTTGAGGTAGATCCAGACCCCAGCTGGAAGTACTACTGCCTCGTGGGCGCGCAGGACGTGTTCGGCGAGGACGAATACAGGCCGATAATGAGAGAGGCAGGCCTCTGGCACTTCGGCGGAGCCGAGGACGAGAGGCTGGCTCCGTATGTCATCGATCTGCTCGCTCCAGATAGAGGGCCGCGGGGACAACGTGCTCAGCTCCTCTCGTATGATTCGGCCGGAGGAGTATACGCCATGCTCTATCCTGTCGGAGGGCACGCGATCAGCTGGGTGGCGGTCGCGCTCTCAGTTGCCGTCGTCCTTCTCCTAATAGGCGTAGGTATCGCACTGGTGTGGGTAAGGCGCAACAGAAGCGGACCGCCTCCTGGGGGCATCTAGCCATCATCTGGACAGCCTATGTGTATCAGCGCGGGTCTTTGGGCAAAATACCTGCGCAGATCCTTTTGTACCAAACTCGATTCCCCTTAACGACCGCCTGAAAAGGATCCGACTGGAGTAGAGACATGAGAATAGCTATGCTCACATGGGAGTATCCACCCAGATCAGTAGGGGGGATAGCCCCACACGCACAGCAGTTGTCGCGCGCCCTCGCCCGCATGGGGCACGATGTTCATGTGATCACTCATCTCGAAGGCAATGCACTGCGGTGGGAGGACGACAATGGTGTAAGCGTTCACCGCGTGCCCATGGCCAATCCCGCGCCGCCTGACTTCCTCCACTGGGTCATGCAGATGAACATGAACCTGATAGAAGCAGTAATGGAGCTGGTGCGCAGGTCCTGGATCCCTGACATCATCCATGCCCACGACTGGCTCGTAGCGTACGCGGCAAAGGCCCTCAAACACTCTCTTGTGGTCCCGATGATATCTACCATACACGCCACGGAGGCCGGCCGCCATTCCGGTCTGCACAACGATCTCCAGAGATATATCGGCGATGTCGAGTGGTGGCTGGCATTCGAGGCGTGGAGGGTCATTTGCTGCAGCACCTACATGCTGGACGAGGTGCTGCGGGTGTTTCAACTGCCTCTGGACAAGGTGGACGTGATTCCGAACGGCGTGAATGCCGAGGAGTTCCGCTCAGTCGGTGACGCCCGCGACATACGGGAGTTCAGGCGCATGTATGCCGCAGACGACGAGAAGATGGTCTTCTTCGTCGGCCGGCTGGTTCATGAGAAGGGCGTCCACGTCTTGATCAATGCGATGCCCAAGGTCTTGGCGCACTACAGTAAAGCGAAACTCGTGATCGCAGGCAGAGGCCCGGCGGCCGACTACCTCAAGTCACTTGCAGCGCAGCTCGGGATCTGGGACAGAGTGTACTTCACCGGGTACATCGACGACGACACGCGCAACAAGCTCTACAGAGCCGCGGACATCGCAGTGGTTCCGAGCCTGTACGAACCGTTCGGCATAACGGCCCTGGAGGCGATGGCGGCTCAGTGCCCCGTAGCCGTCAGCGATATCGGCGGGCTCAACTCGATTGTCGAGATAGGCGTTAACGGCTACAAGTTCTATACCGGAAACGCCAACTCGCTTGCAGACACCATACTCCATGTGTTCTTCTGTCCGGAGGATGCTATGCGAGTGAGCAAGCGCGCCTATGCTGAAGTGACCTCCAAGTACACATGGGACAGGGTGGCGAGATTGACTGACACGGTGTATCGAAGGGTGCGGAAGGAGTTCGAAAACAGCGACTGGGCGCTGAGCAATTCGGAGTTGATCGAGCATGAAAGCAGTCATCATGGCAGGTGGGAAAGGCACCCGGTTGAGGCCCCTTACATGCGATCGTCCCAAGCCGATGGTGCCGGTTATGGGCAAGCCTATCATGGAGCACCTGCTGAATCTCCTCGTGAGCCATGGCATTCGTGACGTTCTCGTAACACTGCAGTACAAGCCCGAGATGATCAAGGACTACTTCGGCAGCGGTAGCCAGTTCGGCGTCCACATCCGGTATTTCGTCGAAGACGAGCCGTTGGGTACGGCCGGCAGCGTCAAGAGCGCAGAGGGGTTCCTCAACGACACCTTCCTGGTGATCAGCGGCGACGCCATGACTGACATGGACTTGACTGCTGCTATCGAGTACCACCACTGCAAGGGGTCCCTGGCGACGATCGTGCTGACTCGAGTGCCAACTCCGCTCGAATACGGAGTCGTGATAACAGACGAAGGCGGCCGCATCCAGAGGTTCTTAGAGAAGCCGAGCTGGGGAGAGGTTTTCAGCGACATGGTGAATACCGGAGTTTACGTGCTGGAACCTGCGGTCCTCGGATGCTTCGAGGGCGGCAAGCAATTCGACTTCAGCAAAGACCTCTTCCCAATGCTGCTGCAGGCCGGCGAGCCGATGTACGGCTATGAGACGGACGGATACTGGTGCGATGTCGGCAACCTCGAGGCATATAGACAGACTCACATTGACATCCTCTCCGGAAAGGCGCGTCTCTGCATTCCCAGCAGAGAAGTCGGACCAGGTGTGTGGATCGAGGACGGCACAGAGGTGCACAGGACCGCGACCATCCAGGGGCCGGCCTACATCGGAGCGCGGTGCAAGATCGGTCCGTACGCCGAAATTGGCGAGTACTCGGTGCTCGGGGAGCAGGTGCTAGTCGGCGCGAACACATCGCTCAAGCGTTCGGTGCTGTGGAACAATGTCTATCTGGGCAGCGAGGTCGAGCTGAGAGGGGCCATCCTGTGTGACCGAGTGAGCGTGAAAGACAGGTGCGCGGTATTCGAAGGAGCGGTCGTCGGGACCGACTCTACAGTCGGACAGAAGTCGATAGTAAAGCCCGGCGTCAAAGTCTGGCCTGACAAGATTGTCAGCCCGGGCACCATTCTGAGTTCCAGCGTCATATGGGGATCGACGTCTTTCAGCAGGCTGTTCGGGACGCTGGGGATCACAGGCGGGTTCAATATAGAGATGACTGCCGAGTTCGCTGCGAAGCTTGGAGCTGCCTATGGCTCAGGGCTGAGAGAAGGCGCAGCTGTAGTGCTTGCGGCGGACGGATCAAAGGGTGCTCAAGTCATCAAGCGAGCGCTGTCTGCAGGAGTGCTGTCTTCAGGGCGCGACGTACGGGACATCGGAACCGTGACCATACCTGTGGCGAGGTTCGCTGTTGCGAAACTGAAGTCTGGCGGAGGGATCTACGTATGCCGGCCGGCGGGCGACCCGAATGGAGTCCTCTTGCGGTTCATCGACGAGAAGGCACTGGACATAGCTGGCTCAGAGCAGCGAAGGATCGAACGCGATTTCTTCGGCGAGGACTTCGCGAGAGCCCACGCACACGCAGCCGGTGAGCTGTCTTATGTACCGGACATTGCTGCCCACTACCTGAATGCCTTGGAGTCTACACTTGACGTGCAGGCGGTAAGGGACCGCAGGTTCAGAGTTGTCCTCGAAGCTGACCGCCTGACCATGCTCCCTCTCGTCCGCCGTCTAGCGGAACGATTCGGCCTGGATCTGCTAGTAGTCGACGATGCGGTCGGCAAAGCGGTTGGCGGTGCAATCGACGACGCGGTCGCTGGTGTGGCCGACAGTGTTGGTGACGGCATGGCGGACGGTGCGATCGACCGTGCCGGGCTGGCAGACGGCCCCATCGGAATCGAGGCCGAAGCCGATCGAGTTCTCGAGGGCCTTGTCGGAGTCTCGCAGCGGGTCCTGTCGTCAGGGGCGGACCTCGGAGTTGTCATCGATCCAGGCGGTGAGAGGGTCATTCTTGTGGACGAGAAAGGCTCGTCGCTCTCAGGTGACAGCTTCCTGGCACTGCTGTCACTGATGGTCTTGCGGCAGAGGACCGGAGCGCGGGTCGTGGCTCCGGTCACGGCGCCTGCCGCCATCGAGCGGCTTGCCCGTGAGTTCGACGGCGAGGTCGTCAGGACTAAGGCGAACCTCAGGTCGGTCATGGAGACCATGATGAGGGAGAAGGTGTTCATAGGAGGCTCTGATCTGCCGAACTTCCAGCCGGCTTTCGACGCGGTTGCTGCGCTGGCGCGGATCCTGGAGTTCATGGCAAAGGAGAAGGTGCCGCTGTCACGATTGATGACGCGGGTGCCTCCGATACACATGGACAAGGCCACGGTGTCGTGCCCGTGGGAGAGAAAGGGCGAGGTGATGCGCACCCTGATCGAAACCGAGGCGAAAGACAGACTCGAGCTTCTCGACGGGATCAAGGTGTACCACGATTCAGGATGGGCTCTGGTACTTCCCGACTCCGACGAGCCGGTGGTTCATGTGTACAGCGAAGCAGCATCGATGGAAGATGCGATGGAACTCAGGAATATGTATGTGTCGCGCATCACGGAGATCAGTGGGCAACGGAGTCCTGAGTCGGGCAAGCACGGCGAGCATTCTTAGCGCGCCCGCCGTTCAGCCGGCCTGCGGGCTTAGCTGGCGCTGACGCGCTGCGGCGCGTACACCGAGTAGTCCATGTTCTCGAAAATGGCGTCCTTCCACTCGAGGTGAGCTACGTACTCGGGATCGACGCGGTTCTGTGTTATCTGGCTGTACAGTTCGGAGAACCTCCCCAGGTGGTTTCTGGTCCTCCTGACTGCATAGTCCACCATCGTGCCTGTCTTCATGATAAATGCCCAGTCGCTGCTCTGGGCAAGGAGCAGTTCCCTTGCTGCCTGATTGAGAGCGCGCCTGAGGAGTCCGTCCGCTCTTCGGTACTTGCGTGCCAACTCGACCATTTGCCTCGAGGCTCTGTGGAGGTGTCTGTAGATCCAGTCGTTCGTCTCGTTGAGCCATACCTCGCAGTACCCTTTGTACCCCCAACTAGACATGGAGGGAGTCGCTACCTGGTTTCGCTCGTAGATCCTGAGGTAGTCCGACGGCGTGATCAGGGTGTAGATGTTCTGCTCCGACACTGACTTACGGATGAGCATGTCCAGCCACTCCGGCCCTTCGAACCACCAGTGACCGAAGAGCTCAGCGTCGTACGGGGCCACAACGATCGGCTTCCTGTCGAGTATGGACGCGAGGAACTCAATCTGTCTCTCTCTGTTGAACATGAAGTTGCCCGCGTGAATCATAGCCTTGTTGAGAGCAGCCTGCCGGTTGTAGACCGCCTTGTCATCGGTTTTCCCTGTGACTCGGTGGTACTTGATGCCTGTATGCACCCTCGTTCCTCTGTGTATGTAAGGCCTCACGTACTCAAGGTCGAGATCGAATCCGATGTCCCTGTAGAAGTCTCTGTAGTCGAAGTCTCCGGGATAGCCTTCGTCGGCACTCCACACCTGCTTCGACGATTCGACATCGCGTCCGAAGACGGCAACTCCTGAGCGACAGTAGATGGGCGCGTAGACCCCATACCTTGGTCTAGGCGACGCATGGAGGACGCCGTGGGTGTCGGTTATGGTGTACTTGATGCCGTGCTGGGCGAGCACCTGGTCGACTCCCGGGGAAAAGCCGCACTCAGGCAGCCAGAAACCTGCCGGTTCGGTATTGAAGTGGCTCCTGTAGCTGTTGACGCCAACAGCGATCTGCGCCGACACTGATTCCTCCACCAAGTCCATCAATGGCAGGAATCCGTGTGTGGCAGCGCTCGTGATCAGTTCGACTGCACCGGACCTCTGAAGGTGCGCGAACCCGTTGAGCAGGTTCCTGCCGTACCGGCTTTCAAACACCTCTCTGGCGTGGTAGAACCTCTCCCTGTACATGATGGCAAGTGGGTGGATCTGTGAGTCCCAGCTGGTCCTCTGAACCTCTTTTTCGCTGAGCTCGATCTGACGGCTTATGTGGTCGATGTACCTCTGTTGGAGAATCGGATCAGAGAGCATCGCCATCAGCGGAGGAGACAGGGATACAGCTATTCTGAACTCTATGCCGTCCGCCACCAAGCCGTTCAGAACATCCAGCAGTGGGATGTACGTCTCCGTTATCGTTTCATTCAGCCAGATGCCCTCGAGGAAGTCAGTCGTGTCTGGGTGGCGCACATAGGGGAGATGAGCATGCAGGATGATCGCAAGAAAGCCTTTAGTGGATTCTTTCATCTTTACGACCTCCCTGTGCGGTTCTGTTGGTGCCGGGCTCTGTTTGTGTTCGACATCTCAGCACGCGCATTATCAATCTTTGATATCTCGGCACGCAGGCGTATCCTTGAGCCGCCGGACATTCCGCCCTTGGAGTGCTCGGCGCCCCATGGGCCTGCCGGGCTGAATCCAGCAGCAAGAAGCTGAGAGCCCATCAGGAGCCTGTGCTTCATCGCCCTTGCGACGAATCGCCGCTGGAACTCAGGCGAGCTCGGTCCGAAACCTGCAGACATCCAGTAGAGTCTGTCATACTCGCGCAGCACCATCCACTCTTCGTCTATCACGTCTGACACACCGTCTCTGGGAGTGAACACGGAGTTGGATCTGGCCAGGACAATCTCGCGTCCGGCAGGCGTGATCAGGACCATGTCTGCGCAGTATGCCCTGTTCGCCTCGGGTACGTTTATATACCAGCTCGCCGAATCGTCGCCGATTCCGATGTTCATCAGGGCGCGGCCCAAGTGCGCTCCTCCATCGGTGACATCGTAGACTCGCAGTATCTTGGAACCTGCACTCCATGCTCCGTAACCGTGATCTCTGTCTATGCGGCATACATCAGTGGTCGATATATCCCAGTATGCGTAGACCCAGTAGGGATCCCGCACCATTAGCGACAAGATTGTCTCGTCGTATCTGCGGGGAAGGAAGTACTCGGGGGGGTCGGGCGCTGGAGGCAGCGGCTCTTGTACAGCGAAGGCAGGCCGCTCCGCTGGAATCGAGCTGCCAGGAATGCTGCGACCAGGCGACTCGAGCGTGTACAGACCGGACGGAGAATCGGTGTTTTGGATGGCTGGGATGTCTTCCCCCATCTCTATACGGTTTTTCTTCTCCCTGCCGGTCATGCCAGCTGAGTCCTGCATTGGATTGACGCGTCCTCCCCATACTATGTCGTGGCATGCTGTGTACTGTGTCGTGGCATGCTGTGGATTCGGAAACAAGAGGTCAAAGAAAAAGGCATTTTGAGCAGCGAGTGCGTCCATCGTTTAATATCGCCGTTCAGATGTGGATTTATACCGCTATCTCCTTCGCACGTCGACGGGCGAAGTATAACTGGCACGGGGTCGGAGACAATAACTAGTATGGCATGTCTGGGTGGCGTGTCACTTGACGCCCTTCCCGCGGATCCCGCTGTTGTTAGACCTTGCTTCTAGAGGAGCATCATGACAGCCAAAGGCTACTTCTGTCTTGTCCTTCACAGTCATATTCCTTACACAAAAAACGCTGGAAAATGGCCATTCGGTGAAGAGTGGCTCTACGAGGCGATGGCTGAGACATACGTGCCGGTACTGGATGTGCTTGCCGATCTCTCCAGAAGGGCCCTCATTACTACTGTCTGCATCGGAATATCTCCTGTGCTGATGGAGCAGCTCGCTGACCCCTACATGAACGGCGGCTTTGAAGACTACCTGGATAGAAGGATAGCCGCAGCCAAGAAGGATGTCGCCCGGTTCGCTGCGACCTGTGACCATAAGTTCAGGCGGCTGGCTGAGGCTTACGTCGACTACTACGAGGGGGTCAGAGACTCGTACGTCCGGCGGTGGAATCGCGACCTGTTGGGTGGGTTTCGATGGTTGCAGGACAGCGGCTGCATTGAAGCTATAACGACTGCCGCGACACACGCGTATCTGCCTCTGATCAGCGATGAGCGGTCCATAAAAATGCAGCTGCTGGTCGGCCGAGAGACCCACGAGACCTATCTAGGACGCCATCCGGCCGGTATTTGGCTGCCAGAGTGCGGATACAGGCCGCCGGTAAGTGCGGAAGATAGCCGGCCGGAAGGCAGTGACCTGACCGGCAGCGAGTCGGCTGGCGGCGGGTTAGAACGCAGCGGTCGCTATGACAACGGCACAGCCGTGAAGAGAGGGCTTGAGAAGTACGTAGAGGAGCTGGGGATCCAGTATTTCATTGTCGATTCACACGCCATTGAGGGCGGAACTCCACTGGGAATGTACAGCGCTCAGCCCGTAGGCGCTTGCACACAGCCCGAGGCTGACCAGTCAGCAAGGATCACAGGCAAGACAACATTCCGCCCGTATTTCGTTGAGGGTTCCGGTGTCGTGGTCTTCGGCAGAGACCGGAGAACCGGCTCTCAGGTATGGTCGAGTGAGTGGGGATATCCGGGAGATGGGAGCTACAGAGAGTTCCACAAGAGAGACGACGAGTCCGGGCTGAGATACTGGCGGGTCACGAACAGGCTGACCGGGCTGGATCAGAAGGAGCTGTACAACCCTGAACAGGCGATGGCTCGCGTCGACGAGCAATCGGACCACTTCGTCAACCTCGTCAGGGATCTGCTCTCCGGTTTTGCTGCTACTTCGGACGTTCCCGGGGCACTCGTGGCTCCCTACGACATAGAGTTCTTCGGGCATTGGTGGCATGAGGGGCCGCAGTGGCTCCGTCACGTGCTGGAGAAGATGCAGTCTGTGCCCGAAGTAGGCGTTGTAGCTCCTTCCACATATCTGGCCAGCTTCCCGCCAACAGAATCGGTTCGCTTGAAGGAGAGCTCATGGGGTATAGGCGGCAAGCACTACACATGGATGAACGACTCGACGGTATGGCTCTGGGAGGATCTGAACAGGGCTGAGGAAAGGCTCAACTCCGCAGTGGAACGCTGCAGGGGATTCCTTGCCGGGGAGGGGCCTGTACGACGCCTGATGAGTCAATGTGTGCGGGAACTCATGCTGATGCAGAGCAGCGACTGGCCGTTCCTCATCACCACCGGTCAGGCGGCCGCGTATGCCAGATCCCGGTTCAATGAGCACAGGGACAGGTTCTACAGGATGATCTCGATCGCAGAGGCTGTCGCCAAGGGCGAGGACGACGGCGGCAATATCAGCGACCTCGAGTGGATCGAGCGGATTGACTCCCTGTTCCGAGGGACGAATCTCTCGAGACTGCTTTGCTGAGCCTGCAGGACCCTCGGCTAGACCCCTTGGGTCACAGGAGTATCGAGCTGCACGGCGAACATCGTATGAGAAGCTCTGGGTGCTTGTGTGAATACTGGGAATAGTGCATCATTACAGCTGAACGGGAGTGAGTGGTCTAGTGGACATCAAGTCACTGTACGTGATTGGAGACAGTATTTCCATACAGTACGGACCGTATCTCAAGTCGATGCTCGGAGATCGGTTGAAATATGACCGGCCGAGAAGAGCCGGCGAGTCGGTCGAAGACCTCCACAAGCCCGTGGGAGATAACGGCGGTGACAGTGCAAAGGTGCTGTCGCTGATCCTCAATCGCTATGCTTCGCACACCTGTGCCGGAAAGCCGCAGGCCGGACAGGAGTTGCTCATGCTGAACTGCGGGCTCCACGACATCAAGTTGGACATCCAGACCGGCCGGCACCAGATCGAGCCTGACCAGTACAGGCGCAACTTGATCGAAGCGATCTCGGCCGCACACAGGGCGAGATGCCCCGTCGTCTGGGTGCGAACCACGCCTGTCGATGACGAGAGACACAACGCGGGGTCGCCGCAGTGGCTCCGCCACAACTCCGATGTGATCAGGTACAACTCGATCGCGGACTCGGTTGCCGCAGAGCATAGACTGCCTGTGCTCGACCTGTATAGCTTTACTGTCAGTCTCGGTTCAGACGTCTACTGCGACGATGTTCACTTCACTGAGGAAGTGCGGAGGCTCCAAGCTGCTTACATAGTCGGCAGCCTCAGACAGATCCTGGCGAGCCGCGCATATGAAGACCAGCTCAAGGGCACAGGTCGCTGTCCGCATGGAGAGGACATGCAGCAGGCTCAAAGCGGGGTGTCGTCGGCACAGGCGGCAACGCCTACAGGGGCGACTGCTTGGCCGACGGCAGGGACGGCTGCCGGAGCAGCTGACGAGGCAGTTTCGATCCGGGCGATGACTCCTGCGGACTACGACGAAGTGCTGCGATTGTGGCAATCTTGCGACGGTATAGGGCTCAGCAGTGCGGATTCGAGGGAGAACATCACGCAGTATCTTGACAGGAATCCGGGCATGAGCTTCGTGGCGGAGAGGCAGGGAGAGATCATTGGGGCGGTGCTGTGCGGCCATGACGGCAGGCGAGGGTTGATTCATCACATGGCCGTCGCCAAGCATGCCCGAAGGCAAGGCATCGGGGCTGCGCTGGAGAAGTGCTGCATTGATTCGCTTTGTTCCGTTGGAATAGGCAAGTGCCATATCATGGTGATGGCAGACAACGCAGAGGGGGCCGGTTTCTGGCGGAGACTCGGCTGGCAGGATCGAACCACCATTCGACTCATGTCCAAAGACGTCGTCGGATAGCTGCTGCCCAAGTGTCGGGCGCAGCAACTGTGCAGGAATTGGGGCATGTCCTTGAGAACACTATAGAGGCTCGAGATAGTCCGACTGACATCGGCACTGGAGGGCTCCATATGCGAATCGTTGTCGTCACAGGTCTATCGGGAGCCGGAAAGAGCGAAGCTGTCCGGTCGTTTGAAGACATGGGGTACTTCTGCATAGACAATCTACCCCCTGAGCTCGTGCGCAAGGCGGCTGAGCTTTTTTCACAGTCTGACCGCAAGCTGAATAGGATAGCACTGGTAATCGATGTTCGCAGCGGCGAGTCGTTCTCGGAAGTGCTCACTGACCTCGAGGATCTTCGCAGAATATCGCCTGACTTCCGCATTCTGTTCCTCGAGGCCTCGGACGAGGCTCTATTGCGGCGCTTCAAAGAGACTCGGCGGCGGCATCCGCTGGGTTCAGAAGGCGGCATACTCGAAGGGATACATCGAGAACGACAGATACTCGCAGCAATCAAGGCCGCCTCGCACCATGTCATTGACACGTCCAGCCTGTCAGCACGAGAACTGAGAAACAAGCTCATCGAGCTCTTCAGCGAAAATGTGAAGTCGGACACCTTCTCTATCACGGTCGTTTCGTTCGGATTCAAGTACGGCATACCTCTCGACGCCGATCTCGTCTTCGATTGCAGGTTCCTCCCAAACCCGTACTGGGTGGAGTCACTGAGGCCTCTGACCGGAGAGGACGCAGACGTCCGCAACTACGTCATCAAGTGGCCCGTGACGCAGGAGTTTATGGAGCGGCTTCTCGGCCTGCTGGACTTTCTGGTCCCGAACTACATCGAGGAAGGCAGGAGCCATCTCATAATCGGCATTGGATGCACTGGAGGACGTCACAGGTCTGTGGTACTTGCGGAGGACATAGTCAAGTTCCTCCAGCAGCAGGGATACTCGGTCAGGCTTGAACACAGAGATATGTCTGCAAGTTCGGCGAGGGCCGCGGATGAGGAAGCCGACTGAGGGGGATCGGATCATTGGGATTCCTGAAGTGGCTGTATCCGGGAATAGGCATTAAGCGGTGGGTCATCCTTACCATCGTCGGAGGCCTGCTGGCCGGAGTCGGGCTGGATTGCCTGTTTGGAGAAGGCGTTGTAGTCGAGATGGTGAGGTCGTGGACTCACATCGGGCCACAGGCATCCGCCGGAGGACACTTCGTGATCCTGGGATTTGCCTTGCTGTCTCTCGGGGTTCTGGGAATCGGATTCGGGCTGAGCAAGGCAGTGAAGTGCGTAGTCGCGGCGGTGGCGCCGGGTTACGGCGGGCGCCTCGCACATGATATGCTTCAGGCTAGCACCCTGAGACGAGGTCCATCGATAGTGGCGATCGGAGGCGGAACCGGACTCTCGACGCTTCTGCGGGGCATCAAGGAATACACTACGAACATCACTGCTATAGTCACTGTCACGGATGACGGCGGCAGTTCCGGACGGCTTCGGACCGAAATGGGCATTCTCCCTCCGGGCGACATTCGCAACTGCCTGGTCGCCCTCGCAGACAAAGAGCCCCTTATGGAGCAGCTCTTTCAGTATCGTTTCAAGGGGAATACGGACCTGAACGGCCACAATTTCGGCAACCTTCTCATTGCCGCACTTACCGATCTGTTCGGGGACTTTGAGGTTGCAGTCAAGGAATCCAGCAAGGTCTTGGCCATACGTGGGAGAGTCCTCCCGTCCACATTGAGCGATGTCACCATCTGGGCTGAGATGAGCGACGGATCCACAGTCCGCGGGGAAACCAACATCGCCAGCCATGAACTGCCGATAAAAAGGGTCTTCATCGAGCCTCCGAGCTGCCGGCCTTTGCCGGAGGCAATCGAGGCCATCAGAACGGCCGACGCGATCGTGCTCGGACCGGGCAGTCTGTATACCAGCGTAATCCCAAATCTGCTGGTAAAGGAACTGACAGAGGCCATTCGCAGGGCTCGGGCGCCAAAGATCTACGTGTGCAACGTCATGACTCAGAAAGGCGAGACAGACAACTACACCGTGTGCGACCATGTGAACGCTGTCCTCGAGCACTCCTATCCTGACCTTATAGACTTCTGCATTGTCAATGACACGCCCGTCTCAGAGCACCTGATTGCGAAATACAGGTCAATGTCACAGGAACCGGTCAAGGACGATTCTGACGCTCTCGCGGAAAAGGGGATCCGAGTCCTTCGGGCGCCAGTCGTCAGCGAGACTCATCTGGTCAGGCACGATTCTCAGAAGCTCGCAGAAGTGCTCATTCAGCTGCTATATGACCTGCGGGAAGCTCAAGCGCCTGGAAGCCGCGTGCACCAATGCATTGAGCACATGCGCTCCCGGATCGACTCGCTTGCCTACAGACACTGAGCGTTTGTCTGGTGCCCGCCTAGCCGAACACTAGGCGGCACACGACGACAGCGGCTATGAACCCGACCAGGTCTGCAAGCAGCCCGACCCACACTGCGTGCCGGACTCTGCGCACGCCCACTGCTCCGAAGTAGACGGTCACAATGTAGAGAGTGGTATCGCAACTGCCTTGAATGGTCGAAGCCATCCTGCCTATCAAAGAGTCGGGTCCGTATTGCGACAGCAGTTCTGCCAGGTAGCTCAGCGACCCTGTGCCGGAGATAGGGCGTATGACGGCCAGCGGCGCAACTTCGGGCGGAACCTTCACGACGCGAAGAACCGGCGACACGGCATGCATGGCGAGCTCCAGCGCGCCTGACGACCTGAGCACACCTATCGCGATGAACATGGCGAGAAGGAACGGCAGTATACGGAGGGATGTGGCGATTCCCTCCTTCGCACCTCTGACGAACTCGTCATAGACGGGCACCTTCTTTAGCGCCGCAGACACCAGGATCCCTGCGATCAGCAGCGGTATGGCCAAGTCAGATACCCATTGGACCGCTTCGGCAAATGCATGAGCAATCGAGCCTGCAGATGACACCTGGCACCGTCACCTCTCGATCCGAGTGCGGCTGCCTTTGCTCTTGCCTCTGAAGAGCCGGTCTGCGAGCAAAGCGGCTCCTGTGGAGCAGGCAGTCGCCACGAGAGTCGTTCCGATGATCTCGCACGGGTTCGAAGACCCTGCCATACTCCGCATAGCGATCACAGTTGTCGGCACCACAGTGATGCTCGATGTAGTTATGGCCAGGAGAGTGCACATGGCGTCGCTCGCGGTGTCTTTCCTCCGATTGAGCTTCTGGAGTTCCTCCATGGCCTTGAGGCCGAGTGGCGTGGCGGCGTTTCCGAGGCCCAATATGTTGGCGCTCATTGCGAGCGAGATGTGGGAGAGGGCACGATGGTTCGGCGGAACGCTGGGAAAAAGCGCTCTGACCACGGGCGAAAGGGCTCTTGCCAGTGTCTTGGTCAGACCCGATGCCGAAGCAACCTGCATCAGACCCGACCACATCATGAGCGCCCCTGTGATTCCAATCGCAAACTCGACAGCCGCTTTGCACGACTCCATGATCTCGCTCGAAACAGCGCTAAAGCTTCCGGTCACCCCGGCCACTGCAATCCCGGCTGCTATCAGGACGAGCCAGATCACGTTCATCATGATCGTTTCTCCCTCCGGGTATCATGTCTATGTGTTGCTCCCCGAGTTGATGTTCGTGACGCCATTTTCTCGAATTCAAAGAAGGAGTATGTGGTTATGTGTGGAATAGAAGACTCTAACACACACATTCCAACACATAACCACGCTAAACCACATACTCCTGGATGCATAGGAGTGAAGGAGAGAAGCACCGTTGCTTGCGGCAGAGCGGCGCATGCGAATACTGCAGCTCATGGAGAAGAACCAGAGCGTCAAGGTGGCGGATCTCTGTGAGCGCTTCGGCGTGACGGATGAGACGATCCGTCGCGACCTCAGCCAGCTGGAAAGCGAAGGACTCATAGACAGGACGCATGGTGGTGCTGTCCTGAACCAGCGCCTCAGGGTTGCGTACCCGTACCACCTCAGGCAGACCCAATCTCCCAAGGAAAAGCAGCTGATTGGTAAGGCCGCTGCGGAGCTGGTAAGGGACGGGGCGGCCGTGATCCTGGACAACGGAACGACAACCTTTGAGGTAGCACGGTGCCTGAGGGACAAGAAGGCGCTGACAGTAGTCACCACCTCTCCGCTGATCGCTCTGGAGATGGCAGACAACAAGGATTTCACAGTCATCATGGCTGGAGGAGTACTCGACTCAGACAGCAAGGCTCTAGTAGGACCTGACGCAGAGGCGTTTCTGGAACGATTCCGCGTGGACATAGCGTTCATCGGCGCCAGCGGAGTGAGCCTCGAACGCGGATTCACCGCATCGAACGTCTACGACGCTCAGATAAAGACGGCAATGATAAAGGCGTCGACCAAACCCTATGTAGTCGCGGACGGAACCAAGGTCGGCGCGAGCTCGCTCGTCTGTTTCTCGCAAATCTCGGAGGTGCATGGGTTGGTCACAGACCGCTCGGCCAACGAGGCACTGCTCGCTGAAATGCGGGACCTTGGGATCGACATAGTACTTGCATGAGTGTGGGTGGAGGTGGCAGACAATGAGATCGGCTGTCTTCGTTACGAGGAGAATCCCTGAACCGGGACTTGACCTGCTTCGAACCGAATGCGAAGTCGAGGTGAACCAAGAGGACCGAGTCCTCACGCGGGAGGAGATCATCGAAGGAGTGAAGGGCAAGGATGCTCTGCTTTGCCTGCTGACGGACACGATCGACGCGGCGGTTCTGGATGCAAATCCTAGCCTGAAGGTTGTCGCCAACTACGCTGTGGGCTACAACAACATCGATGTGGAAGCAGCCACAAAGAGGAAGATACTTGTGACGAACACGCCAGGGGTGCTCACCGAGACCACTGCGGACTTCACCTGGGCGCTTCTGATGTCCACTGCCAGGCGCGTTGTAGAGAGCGACAGATTCACGCGGGCAGGGCTGTTCAGAGGCTGGGCTCCGATGCTGTTCCTGGGATGCGATGTGTACGGAAAGACTCTGGGCATAGTCGGCTTCGGCCGGATTGGAGAGGCGGTTGCGAGGCGCGCGAGCGGCTTCTCAATGGAAGTGCTGTACTACGATGAGTACAGACGGGATCCCGACGAGGAGAAGCGCCTCGGAGTCCGCTACGCACCATTCGACGAGCTGCTGAGGCGGTCGGACTTCATCTCCGTTCATGTGCCGCTGATGGAAAGCACTCGCCACCTGTTTGGAGAGGCGGAGTTCAGAGCGATGAAGGACACGGCGATCCTGATCAACACGTCGCGAGGTCCAGTTGTCGATGAGCGGGCGCTCGTCGCAGCGCTCCGGGCGCGCGAGATCGCCGGCGCAGGACTCGACGTATACGAAGCTGAGCCTGAGCTGGAACCCGGGCTCGTTGAGCTGGACAATGTGGTCCTCGCTCCTCATATCGCCAGCGCAACGGTTGAAACCAGAACGAGGATGGCGATCATGGCAGCCACAAACGTGTTGGCTGCAGTCAGAGGAGAAGTGCCGCCCAACATAGTAAATAGGGAAGTATTCCCGTAGTGATAGAAGGGCGTACGCGTGGCTAACGCGATTTGTATTGGGGGAGTAGAGTATGGCGCTAGATAACAATGTTATAGGCCTGGTTCACTGCATGGCGTACCCCGGTCCGGCGCAGACGAACGCAGTGCAGAGGGGCGAGGCACCTGAGAATTACTTGTTGACGACAATCAAGAAGGTAGCAGATGATCCGTACTTCAAAGGCATAGAGATCACGAGGATCAAGAACCGGAATCACCGCGCCAAGGTTGCGAAGATTCTGAAGGATGCGCAGATGGTTGTGACCTTCGCAGCTCAACCTGTTCAGCTCATAAACGAGGACGGGCTGATAGACGAAGGAGACATCTCGTCACTCGATGAGCTCAACCGCCGCAACGCTGTCGCGAGGATCAAAAGCTGCATCGATGAGGCGCTCGAGCTGGGTGCTGTGAACATCGCGCTGGTGAGCGGGAGGGATCCCGGCACGGCCAGCGGGCTCAAGGCGAGAAGGGAATCTATGCGGGCCCTGGTCAGATCGCTCGATGAGATCTGCGAGTATGCTAGCAGAAAAGGGCAAGAGGCTGGAATCGGCGAGATGAATGTGTGGCTGGAGATGTTCGACAGGCTCGATGAGCCTGGATGCAAGAATATGCTTATCGGCCCGACACCCGATGCCCTCGAGGTTGTCCAGGAGATCAGAAACGTCTACAAGCGAACCAACCTGTGGCTGATGTACGACCTTAGCCACATGCTGCTCATGAGGGACGCCAGCTTCGACGGCGAGGACCCGTTCGTCCTGCGCCAGATCGCGCCGTTCCTCGGGCATGTCCACATCGGCACGTGCGTTCTGGACAAGAACGACCCTCTGTATGGAGACACTCACCCGCGCCTCGACTACCCGGGTTCTGCTGTAACCAAGGATATGCTGGCTGAGTTTGTCAAAGAACTGCAGGCGATCGGATACACTAAGGGCATAGGGTTCGAGATTCAGCCTCGGGGTGGCGAGCAGAGCGACTCGATCATCAGGACAGCTAAGGCTTACCTCGATGAGGCCAGAGACAGATATGATGTGAACTACGCTCTAGGTGCGTACTTCTTTCGGCCGCGCGAGTTCTTCACCGAAGACATGTTCGAGGCGATCACAGATGCCAGAGTGAAGGATCCCCACATCATAGCCAGAGAGGCCGAGCAGAGGCAGCGCAGGGAGCGCCTCACCTATGATGGACGGCTGATGATTCTCGCTTGCGATCACCCCGCCCGCCGCGTGACCGACGTAGGCGATGACCCGATCGGCATGGGTGACAGAATGGACTACCTGGGCAGAATCATCAGAGTGTTGATCCATCCTGATGTCGACGGGGTGATGGGCACGCCCGACATAATAGACGATCTGTTCATCGTCAGCGCGCTGATGAGACAAAAGACCGGGAAAGGCCTTCTCGACGACAAAGTGCTCATGGGATGCATGAACAGGGCGGGGATCGCCGGAGCCTCGTTCGAGATGGACGACCGCATGACCGCTTACACCGCAAAGAGCATACAGAGGTTTGGCCTGGACGCAGCGAAGATCATGTTCAGACTGGATCTGAACGACAAGTACTCCGGGCGCACGCTCACCTACTGCGCACAGGCGATCACTGAGTGCAACGCTCTGGGCATACCCACGTTCCTCGAGCCGCTGCCCGTGGAGAAGACGGCCAAGGGATACCAGGTCAAGATGAACTACATTGACATGATACGCACGGTGGGAGTGGCGTCGGCTCTCGGCGATTCGTCGCAGAACCTGTGGCTGAAGATCCCATACGTCGAGAAGTTCGATCAGGTGGCAAAGGCAACCTCTCTACCAATCCTGATGCTCGGCGGCGCCTCGAAGGGCATGCCAATTGATACGATAGAGAGCTTCGAGAAAGGCATGGGAGCGGGAGCGAACGTCAGGGGAGCTCTCGTCGGCCGAAACGTCCTCTATCCGGGGATAGACGACCCGATGGCTGTAGCTGGGGCAGTGAGCAAGGTGGTGCACGCCGACTACACGACTCTTGCTGCGATCAAGTACTTGGCGAGCACTAGAGGCACAGAGCTCGACGTCCTGACCTCTGCAATCTGAGGTTCATGGGCCGAACTGTCTGAGGTGAGCCGGTTGGAACTGATCTTGACTTACGACATAGGCACCACTGCGTGCAAGAGTGTGCTGTTTGGCCTCGACGGAACCGTGGTGGCCATGGCAGAGCAGGAATACCCGACGAGGCATCCGCAGCCGATGTGGGCGGAGCAAGACCCTGACGACTGGTGGAACGCGGTGGTCTCAACCACCAGGTCCCTGATGAAGGCAAGAGAGGACGCAAAGATCGTCGGGATCGGTCTCTCGAGCCAGAGAGAGACGATCGTGCCAGTAGACAGACAGGGCAACAAGCTCGCAGACGCAATACTGTGGATGGACCGCCGCACAGCGAAGGAAGCCCAGGATCTCGCATCCCACTTCGGATGGGAGAATCTGCACCGAGTGACCGGGATGATTCCCGATGCCACGTTCAGTGCGACCAAGCTGTGGTGGCTCAGCAAGAACTACCCGGATGTGGTCAGAGGCGCGCACTGCTTCCTGCAGCCTAAGGAGTACGTGTGTCTGAAGCTGACTGGGAAGTTCGCCACGGACTACTCCCTCGCGTCGCGCACCATGATGCTCGATACGAGGCGGCTCTGCTGGTGCGATGACGTTTTCCGGCTGGTGGGAGTATCGAAGGACCAGATGCCGCCGATCTATCACTCCGATGAAGTGGTGGGAACGGTGACTTCTGAGGCGGCGCAGCTCCTATCGATTGAGCCGGGCGTGCCTGTCGTCGCAGGAGGCGGAGATCGCCAGTGCGAGGCGTTGGGCGCGGGCATTTTCGGAGACAGGGCGATGGAGTCCACGGGGACGACCTCGAACATCTCGTGTGCGTCGGACCACGTGATAGAGGACCTCGACATCCGTGTCGTCTGCTCCGTGCATACTATCCGAGGACACTGGCTGATCGAGCAGGGGCTCACGACGAGCGGCTCAATTCTGAGATGGTTCAGGGATACCTTCTGCCAGGAAGAAGCCGCTGAGGCCGCGTCTCGCGGTGTCAGTGCCTACAGCATTATCGATAGGCAAATCACTGAAACCCCGCCCGGGTCAAAGAAGCTGCTGATGCTCCCGTTCTTCATGGGTGCAAAGGCCACGCGCTGGAACCCGCTGGCCAGGGGTGCGTGGCTCGGAGTGACGCTGGGACACAGCAAGGCGGAGTTTGCGAGATCAATCATGGAAGGCGTGGCCTACGAACTCAGAGCCTGTCTGGACATTCTCAACAAGATGGGCCTGGAGCCTGCGCACATAGTGTCCATGGGTGGAGGATCAAGAGGAGACGTTTGGAATCAGATTAGGGCTGACGTTGCGGGCAGACCTGTGTATGTGCCGAGAGTTAGCGACACTGCATCGTTTGGTGCGATGATGCTTGCGTGCAAGGGCGCAGGCGTCATAGACGACCTTACGAAGGCATCGACCACACTGAACCCGCCGCAGAGAGTCTATCGTCCTGATCCTGCGGCGAAGGCTGTCTATGACCAGCTCTATCCGATCTACAACGACTTCTACGCCGCAGTGGAAAGCCTGTTCGAGCGGCTTGAGGCCGTTGGAGTGGGCTGAGCAGCGACAGGTTGGGCTGCTGAAGAGACTTGGGGCGTCTGGCGATGGCTTGCGCGGCGGAGGATGGTTCGACCATCAGGGAGTGAGTGAGAGACCTCTTCCCGGTGAATCAAGGGACGGCTAAGGTGACGTTTTCCCAGAGAGTAAAGAGCGAACTCGTTAGGAGAAAAGGCGAATGCCGCGAGTGTCCTGCTGCAGAACTCGCAGGGTTTGTCCACACTGCGGGTTCCATAGCCATTTCGGGCAGGCGCAGGGTCTCAGTGGCAGTCGAGGTCGATCAACCTGCCGCAGCGCGGCGGGTTTTTAGCCTTGCCAAGCAACTCCTCGGCGTTCACTCCCAGATCGTCGTGCGGAAATCGCCGCGGTTCAAGAAGGCCGCCACATACATAGTCGTGATGCCGTCGTCGCCAGAGGCGATAGATGTCCTCAGGCGGCTTCGAGTCATTGCCGCTGATGGCACCTTGACAAGCGGCATTCCGTGGGGCTTGGTTGGGAACAGGTGCTGCCAGCGGGCTTACCTGCGCGGAGCGTTCACCGGCCGCGGCTATGTCAGTGACCCCGTCCGTAGTTACCATCTGGAGCTGTCCACTGCGAGCGAAGACCACGCGTCAGACCTTGTTAAGCTAGTTTCGGAGTGGGATATCCAGGCTAGAGTCGTTGAGCATAAGAAGAGGTATGTCCTCTATGTAAAGGACGCCGACCACGTGTCCACGTTCTTGCAGGTGATCGGAGCAGATCGCGCACTCCTCGAGTTCGAGAACGTTCGAGCAATGAAGAGCGTTCGGAATATCGTCAATAGGAGCGTCAACTGCGAGACCGCAAACGTCGAAAAGACCGTGGAAGCCGCGGCGAAACAGATTGAGGATATCCGCACGATCAGCGAAACAATCGGACTGGGCGCTCTCAAGACGAGTCTGCGGCAGGTAGCGGAGTTGAGACTTGAGATGCCGTCTGCTACTATGAAGGAGATAGGAGAGGCGCTGACACCGGCTGTTTCCAAGTCGACGGTCAGCTACAGGTTTAGGCGGATCGCCGAGATCGCTGACGAGTTGCGACAGTCGAGTGCCTCTCAAATTCAGGCGAAGCAGGAAGGTTCGCAGTCGAGGCTGAAGCCGGGAACACCGGTGCCCCAGAACTCGGGATGAAGTTGTAGAGTAGTAGGGAGTCGTAGTGCTGTAGGGAGTTGGAGGGAGAAGCATGTATGAGGAGCTCCGCCGCGTCGATCCAGAAGTCGCCGAAGCGGTCATGAAAGAGATTGAGCGTCAGGGACAGAAGATTGAGCTAATCGCGTCTGAGAATTTCGTCAGTCAGGCCGTTCTCGATGCTCAGGGTTCGGTGCTGACAAACAAATACGCAGAAGGCTATCCAGGCAGGAGATACTACGGAGGCTGTGAGTACGTCGACGTGGTCGAGACCTTGGCGATCGAGCGGGCTAAGCAGATTTTCGGTGCCGAGCATGTGAACGTGCAGCCCCATTCGGGAGCTCAGGCCAACACGGCTGTCTATTTTGCCGTTCTTGAGCCGGGAGATACTGTCATGGGTATGAACCTGGCTCACGGCGGACACCTTACCCACGGGCATCCCCGCAACTTCTCGGGCAAGTATTTTAACTTCGTTCCGTACGGAGTGCGCAGGGACACTGAGACCATTGACTATGATGAGGTGCTGGAAATCGCCAGATCATGCTCGCCCAAGCTCATTGTGGCAGGGGCGAGTTCATACCCGAGGACGATCGACTTCGCCCGACTCCGACAGGTAGCTGACGCCGTCGGCGCTAAGCTGATGGTCGACATGGCGCACATAGCCGGTTTGGTCGCCGCAGGGCTTCATCCGAATCCTGTCCCGTACGCCGACTTCGTGACAACGACCACGCATAAGACGCTCAGAGGGCCTAGAGGCGGACTCATACTCTGCAAGCAGGAATACGCCAAGCAGATCGATTCAGCCGTGTTCCCTGGAACGCAAGGCGGGCCGCTGATGCATGTGATAGCTGCAAAGGCGGTGGCGTTCAAGGAAGCCCTGCAGCCTGAGTTCAAGGAATACCAGCGCCAGATTGTTGCGAACGCCGAGGCGCTCGCTTCGGCGCTGCTGGAGCGTGGATACGATCTCGTGTCGGGTGGCACAGACAATCACCTCATACTCGTCAATCTCATGCGCAAGGGCGTCACAGGGAAGGATGCCGAGACAGCTCTGGATGCTGTAGGCATCACGGTCAACAAGAACGTGGTTCCGTTCGACCCGGAGAAACCGACTGTCACCAGCGGGATTAGGGTCGGAACGCCAGCCGCGACAACCAGAGGGATGCGAGAGCCTGAGATGAGGGAGATTGCTTCGCTGATAGCTGATACTCTCGACGCGCTAAAGGAAGGCTCCGACCGGAAAGATGAGATTGCAGGCAGGGTGAAGCAGCTCTGTGATCGTTTCCCGCTCTATGAGAAACAGCTTGCGTCAATGAGGGCCGTTTAGACATGACCAGAGACTTCACAGTCGCTGTGTTTGTCGTGCGTGGGTCCAGGACCCTGCTCCTTTACCACAGGCAGCACAAGATGTGGCTCCCTCCGGGAGGCCACATCGAACCCAGCGAAACGCCTGACGAGGCTGCTTTGCGTGAGGTGCTCGAGGAGACCGGTCTAGAGGTGATCCTGATCAGCGAACCCGGGCTCTCAGTTGATAGACCTGTTCAGCTGGCTACCCCGGAAGGCATACAGCTCGAGACGATAGGCAATCCTGAGGATTGTCACGAGCACATCGACTTGATCTACTTCTCGGTGCCCAAAGAGACGCCAGACAATGTGCAGGAGCTCTGCATAGACACATGCGAAGTGACCGCAGCCAAGTGGTGCGACCTCGATGACCTGGCCGCGATGGATCTTGCTGCTGACGTCCGGGAGTGGGCTGTGCGTGCTCTTAAGGTGGTGCCTGAAAGGTTGGCCAGGCAGGTTTGACACCCGTTAGCGCCTATGATATACTTCATTCGTGTCAGCAAGCCAAGCTGGCCGCAATTCCAGCTCTTCTGCAGTTGGAGGGGTGTCCGAGCGGTCTATGGAGCTGGTCTTGAAAACCAGTGACTCACGTAAGTGGGCCGTGGGTTCGAATCCCACCCCCTCCGCCACGGCTCAGACTGGTTGACAACTTGGCAGGCAGGCTACGCGGAGAGATACCCAAGTGGCCGAAGGGGACGGTTTGCTAAACCGTTAGTAGGAGCAATCCTAGCGAGGGTTCAAATCCCTCTCTCTCCGCCACCACATTTGATCTGTAGCAGGTCGACTCATAGTCGGCCTGTTTTCGCGTAGGCACCGGTGGCCAAGGTCCTGGCGCCTATTGTTCGAGCGCATAGGATCCGAGAGCACCAGGTCCGAAAGCACGTAACCGTCCGCGACCAACGTCGTCTACGGAACAGATGGAGCAAAGTGCCATCCACAAGCCGGAACTCCCCTCCACTGAACTCGTCAGAAAGTATAGGCAGGCCTAGCAGGCCGGGAGTCGAGAGTGGCCAAAGGGGGTACCGATTGTGAAAACGCTGTTCTGGCTCGTGCTGATCTGTCTCATCATCGCAGGCGTGGTAATGAGTCAGGAGCAGGCTGACCATGAATCGATCGCAGAAGGCGGCGCTGAACTGACGCTCGACACTCTGTTGGAGGAAGCGCCCGATGCTCCGGAGGATGTCCGGTATTCCGTGGTCGACGAGAAGGATATTCCTGACCACATCGTGCGAGCAATCGAAGAGACTAAGTCAGAAGAGACGAGCATGGTCTTTGACGGCGAGGCCGGCACTCAGTACGTGTACATCGCACTGGGGGAGCGGCGAACGGGAGGCTATCACATCAACATTGAGAGTGTCGAACGGTCGGGAGATCGCATCTTGATCTCTTACAGCGAGATCAAGCCCGCTGACAACGGGATGGTCACGCAAGTCCTGACCTATCCTTGGATCGTGTTAAAGGTGAACTCCGAGCTGCCCATAGAGGTCGCGGTTCCGGAGGCTAGTCCGCGGATAGTCGAGTGATGCTCGTAGGGATTGGCCGCATATTAGTCACTGCGTGTCAGAATTGCTTGAATGCAAAGAACACTGCGGCCAAGATTAGGCCGAATGACACTGCGTAGTTCCACCTGAACGCCTCACGGAGATACAGGATTGAGAACCCGACGAACACGCACAGCGTTATCGCTTCTTGCATGATCTTCAGCTGCGCTGCAGAGAAGTGCTGGTGGCCCCACCGGTTAGCCGGCACCTGGAAGCAGTACTCAACCAGGGCTATCAGCCAGCTGACGATGATCGCCTTCCAAAGAGGAACCTCTTTGAACCTCAAATGCCCGTACCAGGCGAATGTCATGAATATGTTCGACACGAGCAGGAGCAGTACCGTTCTCATGTGAGTACACTCAACCCTCTTGATCGGCGGCAGTCCGCTTAGTTTCCGATTGCAGAAGCGCTGCCTGTCCATAGAATGCTCCGACCGATCCGACCCTGTAGCAGGGTTTCGCTGCGGTAACAAGGCAAGATTAGCACAACGCCAGATTCCCGACAACGACTGAATTTGACACGGTTTTGTTCGCAAAACAGGATGTACTATGGGCAGGGCTCTATTGCGCGTCCGCGCTGTGCGTCTCTGCGTGGACAAGTGTTGACGAGGCTCTGGCGGTTTGATATCATTATTACGTAATTACGTAATACAGAACTACGGAAGCAGGTGCAACCATGGAAAGGGACTACGGTGCTGAAATTGACGGCCTAAGGATGGAGCTCGCGGAGATCAGGAAGCTGCTGCGGTCGAGGACGGCCGCCGGTGGCAAGACGCCGGCATCAGATATGCCTGAGCGCGTCGGACACATCCACAAAGTGCGCACGGTTGATGCGGACGAAAACCTCATCAGGGTGCTCGACCGGCTTGAGAACTCCTGTGGAGAGAGCGGGAGCACTGGACGGGTCGCCTATACTGGCGTGTTCTCGTCGGGCGGAAGGCAGTCCACATGGGTAAGAGAGGATGTTGACACAGATGCGCTCCTGTCGCTAATTGAGGACGGTGCGGCGGAGAGGGTGTTGAGGTGCATAGGCAACAACGACCGGCTGAGAATCCTGCTGGCAGTGCTCAGAAAACCGATGACCGTCGCGCAGCTGGTAGAGGAATGCGGGTACAATTCGACGGGGCAGGTGTACCATCACCTTAAGCCCTTGATGGCTGCCGATCTCCTAGTCGAGGACACAAAGAACGAGGGCAGGGGAGTGTATGCCGTCCAGCCTCACAGGGTTCAGGGGATCATCATGCTTCTTGCCGGGATAAGCGACATGCTGGACCCGACGTACACAGAAGGAAACTGGGACGCGGCTGAGTAGCGGCGGATCGCCGCCGTCCAATAGGCTCCTCCAAAGGCTCTGGGCGTACCTTCCCAGAGAGCCACAAGAAACAGGGCGCCGGCTCTTGCATGCAACGTGGATTCTCTGGTATACTGACTGCAGGACGCGAGTGCGTCAGGTATATATGCGCCCGTAGCTCAGCGGATTAGAGCATCTGACTACGGATCAGAAGGCCGCAGGTTCGAGTCCTGCCGGGCGTACCACGTTTTGACCCAGCTATCACTGGGTCTTGTCATGTACGCCCTCCGGGACTTGAACCCCCCTCCGGCGTTCCGCCGGGGGGTTCCAGGATGCTCAAGAACGCTCCTATTCGTCGCGTTCTTTACCGCATCCTG
>Ga0134096_1000084_pt1 | contig 121296 bp, 90 predicted proteins | sample 7_2taG_FD_94448 | JGI IMG/M metagenome (GOLD analysis project Ga0134096, IMG submission 94448) | Switchgrass degrading microbial communities from high solid loading bioreactors in New Hampshire, USA - 7_21_20_110_A3 metaG | ecosystem: Engineered > Bioreactor > Semi-continuous > Anaerobic >... | reverse complement strand
GCTTCCACAACTTTCTGTTTAAATTCTGCCGTGTATCGTTTGTTCGGCACTCCTTTTGGCATAAAAACACCCCAATCGTTATTCAGTATACCATACTGTCTAACAATTGGGGTGCAGTTCATTCGTGAGGCCTTTGTTTTCACGTTTCTTTTTGTAATATATTTCGGTTAATAAGAATTATAATATATTACGTTTCGGAATGGGGTGAGGGGGAAATCTGATCAACGACGTATCGGCGGGACCGGCCAGTTTACTTAACATGGCTTGAGATGATGGTATAATCTATATAAAAATGTACCGCGCCGGTATGAATGCATGCCGGCGCGGTATCAGGTTTAAGACTTAATCCTCAAAGACGGTAGTGAAAATCTCGCCGTCCACGCAGTCAAACTGAACGGGGTCCGAATAGGCATAGTTGCCCATGGCGTCCCACATCTCAAATACCATATAATAGGTGCCGTCAAAGAGAGGCGACTCGGAGAAGGAGGTGTCCGCCGTGACGATTATCGTCTCAACAAGGTAATTTTCAAAGTCGTCGTCGCCGGTGTAGGAAGCAAGCTTCCACAGGGTGGTAATCTCGTCGCCCTCCCGGAGCAGACGCAGTTCCTTATCGGCCATTCCGCTCTCGTCGATACCCTTACGTGCGCCGAGGATTATCCAGGCTTCATCGGTAAAGTCATAAACCACCTGGAGGTTGTATTCCTCGTCGTTTAACAGCACCGGGACGGAATAAATGTTATAGTCCTCTCCCTCTTCGCTCAGCTCCATATATACAAGGCAGCCGTCAATGGCACCCCATACGCCGCGGAAGTTATCATAGAATATGCCGTTGTCCCAATCGGCGATTATGTCGTTGTCTGTTCCAAGCAGCATCATTATGTCGTTTTCCTCATCAACATAGAACAGCTGGAAACCTATGCCCACCAGTATGTCCTGAGCATCGGGACCGAGATATAAAACGGCAGAGCCATCTTCGTCAAGATCCAAGGGCGCGCCGTCCCACCCTGCGGTAACCAGGCTCTCAATTTCCGGTAGGTCTGTGAAATCCATGCCGTCTATGTATTCCTGCGCGGTTTCGTCAAGCTGCCCGGTAAAGGCGTAGAGGAAATAATGCTTGAAGGCGGATTTAACGCCAAGCTCCTGATATGCGGTGAAATCATCAATATCTCCGTTGAAGCTGTAGTAGCAGGAGAGGCCGCTTGCCCTGCTGCGGTATGGACCTCTCACCTGATAAATAACGCATTCATCAAGAGCGGCGAGCACATCCTCAGCCGAACTAATCACAGACGAGCTTTGTCTTGCAAGGTCCCCTAAATCGACCATATTGGTGTAGCCCTGCTCTTTTGTATTTCCGCCGTAGTTTTCGCTCTTAAAGGCGGCGCGGGCAAATTGGGATAAGAAGGCGGAGTCCTCTATGGCCGCGACCAGGCATTCCGTGCCGAAAGCGTTATAGGCCTCAAGCAGGGGGCCTACTTTTGTTAGGTCTGTTACGGACAGGGTAATGTCGTTCTCGGTGCCGATTTCCTCACAGCCTGCGTAATAGGTGTCGCAGATGACCTTCCCCAGAGCCGCGCCGTCCATGAAGGGGTCATCGGCCAGCGCGCCGAGCCACTGAGAATAATACCAGCCATTAGCGGGCTCCAACTCCTCGGATGCAACCAGGTATCTGGCTATGCCTGAGAAGGTTGCTGCAACATCTATTGTCGCCATAAGGCAGGTGTCAAAACCGATAAGCTCTATCGGCGGGTAATCTTCAGATACATCCCAGACGCCGGCAAAAGCTTCGTACATTTCGTCCAGAGTCAAGGAATCATTGTCAAACATCTCGTCAAACTCCGCGCCGGAGACCGAGCCTCCACCGTGATTCCAAAATAAAACCGCTATTTTATCAGCGGGATAGTTTGTGTATGCAAAATCGAGAAAATCATAAAGCGTCTGCTTGTCGCCCATGTTTGCCAGGGGCTGCTCGTCCACCAGATATAAGCCTTCGCTGTCATATACAAAACGCTGGAGTTTCGACGCGTCAACAAAATCGTTATGCCACGCCGCGGAGCCTCCCGTTTGGATGACGACCTGTATGCTTTGCGGCAGCGAAACCTCCAAAAGCTCCGCCAGGTCTTCGGTGGCAAAGCCGCTTTCCGATTCCAGGTCGCTACCGCAGAGGTACCAGTAGATTGCCCAGCTGTCCGATTCTACGGCTTTGCTCCCAACCGGCTGTTTTGCTTTGGACGAAGGCTCGGGTACTTCTTCGCCTCCGCCGCCGCATGCGGCAAGGGAAAAGATCATGCACAGAGCCAGGATACAAGTAATCAGTTTTTTCAGACTCAATTTGCGTTTTGAGATGAAACATCTGCGGCTCATACCGCGATTAGGGGGTTCTACCGAGGTGCTATTGGATAGCGTGCTGTCTACCATTCTTTCTCTCTCCTTCACAACTTAATAGATAATAAATTGCCAAGGCGGTATTTGACATTATAACGCAAATTATATGAAAATGCTAGCATTTATGTCAAAAAAGCTCAATTATTGTAAAATAATAATTTATTTCGCTGAATATTTCTGCCAATTTTTGTCAACTTTCCAGCTTGAGTATGGATTATACTCTAAACAACGCTTCGGAGGTTGACATTCAATATATACAATTATAGATTTATATGCACATCTGCTGTAAAAACTCGAGCGAGAAATAAACTGGAGTGATGTTGTATGGCAAACGAGCGCGTGTTTAAAACGGCCTTTTCGAAAATATACCCGCTGCTTGTCCAGAAGGCGGAGCGCAAGGGGCGCACGAAGGCCGAGGTCGACGAGGTAATCCGCTGGCTGACCGGGTACGACGAACAGGGATTGCAGGAGCAGATAGAGAAAAATGTCGATTACGAAACTTTCTTTAGCGAAGCGCCGCGGATAAACCCCAACGCGGTAAAGATTACCGGCGCGATTTGCGGGCACCGCGTGGAGGAAATCAGGGAGCCGCTGATGCAGAAAATCAGGTGGCTCGACAAGCTGGTCGACGAGCTTGCAAAGGGAAAGCCGATGGAGAAAATACTCAGGAAGTGACCATCTAAAAGGCAAGGCGGCAACTGAAAAGACGCTCGGCGTGGAAGATACGGCATAAGACGCAATAATTATACAGGTTCAAATAAACGCGTTCACCTTATGGTCCTGCGCATAATTGAGCATTCCCCGGGAGAGCACATAGGAGCCTTGAAGTTCCGGAGATTTCAGGGCTTTTTCTTCTTTTTCAAAACTTTATGGACATAAAACTGATGCACGGCGGAAAGTCTCGCTTTTTCGGGCTTTGACTGCGCGTTGCCTTTGAGAGAAAAGGGCAAGTTTCCGCCGGCGCGGGCGCGAAAAGGAAGGGATACAGCTGCTCACGTATGCGACTGCCTTCATTTCCTGCATCGCTTACAGGTCAGCGCTGAAGCTAAATGTCCCGCCCGGCTTTCGCTCTACTCAGCCCGGACGGGCAATATCATTTTTGTTTTATTTTATCATAAATATTTTGTATTTTACAATATTTTTGTTCAGCTTAAACAAGTTCAGTTTGTCCTCTATTTTTCTAATATCTTCAAGCCCTTCGGATCCTGCTAAAGCGCCGGGGCACGCACGTCTATGCAGACGGCGTCGTAGATGATGCGGGCGCCGGCCTGGGTGACCATCTCTTCCAGGACAATCTTGCCGTACTCCGGTTCAAAGGAGGGGTTGCGGTAGTAGTCTTTGTCGGGGTAGAGCTTCCTGAGCTGGCCGGCGTCATCGAGACGTTTGGCAAACTCAAGGCAGATGCCCTCGATGCCTCCCGCGATTTGAGGCACATAGCCGTTTGTGGCAAGGCCTCCGAGAGATACGCCTCTTTCAAAAATCATTACATGCCGCCCGCGCCTGGCCGCCGCGATTGCGGCAGCGCAGCCGCCGACGCCGCCCCCGATGATGGCGATGTCGCAGAACAGCTCTTTCCTGACAGGTTGCATCTTCCATCCACTCCATTCCGTTACGTTGTTTTGTTCGGCGGAGATATGCCGCCAAGAATATTATCTCAATCCCTTGCAAGCTATGCAAATCGTTATATCCTCATTCCTTTACGAATCGTTGAGCTAAGAAGGGGCGGCGAGGAGCCGGCGCAGGACAGGCGGTTTAGAGCCTTGCCTCGGCACAATATGACATCTGACCTCCGCAAAAAAAGAAAAGGCCGCGGGTAGCGACCTTTTTTGACATAAAAGGCGTAATTCCCCTATTAAAATAGATTAAGGTGCAAGCTTTTTGCTGACGGCTCCGCAGGCTCCCGCCTGCGGGGCCGGGGCTCATATTCCGGTTAACGGAAAACGGGAGATTTGCGATGGATTTTGAGGGGACAAGGGTATTGGTACTCGAGGGCTATGCTAGGCAGTCGCTCCCGCTTCTCAAGGCATTCAAGGCCCTGGGCTGCCGGACCGCGGCGCTTTGCGGCTCCAAGCTCGACGTGGCCTACGTTTCGCGCTACACCGACGATAAGTACATAGGAATTTGCGACCCGGACGATGCCGAGGGCACGACGGAGCAGGTGAGAGAGCTATTGCGCACTGGCGCTTTCGATTTGGCCGTGCCGACGGTCGACTTATCGGCCGGGATACTTGCGAAGAACAAGGAAGAGTTCGAACAATACTGCAAAGCCGCAATCTGCGGCTGGGATGTCTACCAGACGGCGAGCGACAAGCTGAAAACGATGCAGGTCTGCATGGAGAATGACATCCCCTGCCCCTTCACGCTGCCGGAGGCGGGCTCCATCGACGAGGTCCTCTCCGCCCCGCTTGAGTACCCGATTGTCGTAAAGCCGCGAAAGGGCTACGGGGCAATCGGCTTTAAGAGAATCGAGAGCCGAGAAGAGCTGATAAAGCTGTTTGTAGGGAAGGAGCACGAAGTCCGGGACTACGTTTTTCAGGAGTACATACCCCAGACCGATTTGCAGTACGAGTGCGCGATGTTTGTCGACGCGGACAACGAGGTCAAAACCGCGCTGGTTTTCAGCAAGAACAGGTGGTTCCCGGTTTCGGGCGGCTCGAGCACCCTGAACATAACGGTGGAGAGGCCGGACATTGTCGAGAGCTGCTCAAAGCTCCTTAAAGCTATAAACTGGCGCGGGGCCGCCGACATCGACCTGATTCAGGACCCCCGGGACGGCGTTGCGAAGATTATGGAGATAAACCCGCGCGTTTCGGGGAGCGTGAAGATTTGCTTTCTCTCCGGCGTAGATATGGCAAGGCAGATGCTTGAGCTTGCCTTCGGGCTGCCGGTCACAAAGTATGAAAAGTACGCTCTCGGCCAGCGCCTGCGCTGCTCGCAGATAGATTTCCTGTGGTTTATAAAATCGAAAAACCGCTTTTCCTCGAATCCTTCATGGTTCAGCCTCAAGAACACAAAGGACCACACCTTTTCCTGGGACGACCCCCTGCCCTGGTTTGCCTTTCTCTTAAGGGGCATGAAAAACTTAAGCGGCGAGCTTGAAAAGCGAAGCTGCAAACCGTAAAGAACAAAGAATAGGGAACCTTTACCCGGGATTTGAGCTTTTAATGAACAAAGAATGGTTTTGTGTCTGTTATATATTGTAATATTTGGTTGAATGACATATGATTATTTTAGACATGCTTATAAAAATCCGTCTGCAGAAGCAATAAAGACACAGGGTGAGGGGAGATATGGATAAGGGCAGGATAAGGCCGCGCGAACCGGTCTTTGAAAAAGAAGAGCTGCTTGCAAGAATAGTCGAATTTCTCCCGTATCCGATTCAGATTTACGCCCCTGACGGGACATCGGTGTATATCAACAAGGCCATGATGGATGAATACCATATCCCGAGCCCGGAGATGATCGTAGGGAAATACAATATTTTTGAGGACCCGGATATCATCGCTCTGGACAGGACTCAGGCCGTTAAGCGCGCCTTTCAGGGGGAGACCATGTTTTTTCAGGACATCAGGGTGCCCCTGGAAGATATAACCGCGCGCTATGGCATAGAGGATTTGGATGTTGAGGCGGTGTACCAGGACATAACTCTTTTCCCAGTTTTGGACGGGGAAAACAGGGTAAGCTATGTTGCGGCGATACTCATAAACAGGAGAGTTTATCGCGGCAAGGACGAAATAGAAAGGGCAAAGGAGTATATTGAGAGCAGCTGGCTCGATAAGTTTGACCTGGGCAAGACCGCGAGGGCGGCCTGCCTCAGCAAGGCCCATTTTTCAAAGCTGTTTAAGAAGCATACGGGCCTCACCCCTTACGAATACTACATAAATTATAAAATCGGCAAGCTGAAGGAGAAGCTGCTGGACACAAACCTCACGATTGCCCAGGCCTTTGCCGAGTGCAACATGGTTTACAACGGCCGCAGCGCAGGGAAATTTAAGGCTGTTACCGGCCTTTCACCCTCCGAATATCGGAAAAGCTACGGAAGGAGGCGGGAGGAATGAGCAGGCAGGCTTCGGGCGCTCCGAGCGATTTGAGAAAAATGTTTTCGCCTTCAATCGATGAGCGGGAACTCCTTTCAAAAATCGTCGAGTGCTTTCCCTATCCTATACAGGTGTTTTCCCCCGACGGGGTCGCGAGGTTTATAAACAGGGCCGCCCTGGAGACTATAGGCATAAAAAGTGTTGAGTCCCACGTGGGCCGGTACAATGTCTTTGAAGACCCCGTTGTGAATGCCCTCGGCGCTGCGGACAGGGTAAGGAGGGTGCTTAAAGGCGAAACGGTATATATCGCCGATTTTATCGCGCCTTACAGGGATTTAATCCGATACTTCAATGTTAAGGACAGGGATATAAGGACCATAAGCGCGGACATTACCTGCTTTCCGATTCCCGGTCCCGGCGGCGAAACGGGCTGGTTTGCCGCGGTATTTATCATAAAAAAGATATACCGGGGTAAGGAAGAAATAGCGCTCGGAAAAGAGTACATAGAGGCCCATTGGAATGAACCCTTCGACATAGAAAAAACCGCGAAGGCGGCCTCGCTCAGCAAATCCCATTTTATAAGGCTCTTTAAGAAGAATACCGGCGTAACTCCCCACGAGTATTACATAAGCTTTAAAATCGGCAAGCTGAAGGAGAAGCTGCTGGACACAAACCTCACGATTGCCCAGGCCTTCGCCGAGTGCAACCTGGACTACAACGGACATTCCGCGAGGCTGTTTAAGGAGAGAGTCGGGGTCTCGCCCTCCGAGTTCCGGAAGCTGCGCGGGTAAAATTTATAATCAAATAAGCCAGGTATTGGGTGCGCGCAAATGTCAGGATGCTTACCAGTCGATGTTTGCGACAAGGAGCCGGAAAGGCAAGGCCCGCAGCTCGCAGGTTGCGGAAAAATCCTTTCTCTTATTGAAGATTTCGTAGATATGTTATATACTTCCATGAGAAAACCGCCGAAAAAATAAAATAGTAAGGAAAATAGCATGAGCAAGAAGCTTGAAACTTATATAGAGACCCTCGAAGCCAGGAGGAAGAGGCTGAGAGCCACTTCAGTAATTATCATCCTGATTTATCTCGCGGCCTTGGTTCTGGTGTTTATCAACATCCGAATCGCCGCCGCCGTTGCGCTGCTCAACGTTGTATTTTACTTTTTTATGTTCAGGCCGTGGAAGAAGGCCTACCTCTCCCTGTACTACGAGGCCAACAGCATATTCGGGCTCGGCAGGGTTTTTGACAGCGTCGAGTATGACGCAAGGGGAAGGCTCGATTACGCGGAGGTTCAGAGCAGCGCACTATTGCCCGTCGACGGCAGGGAGAAGAACTTCAAGTGCAAGAATTATCTGAAGGGCGTATGGAAGGGCCTTGCCTGCGAGGTTTCCGAAGTGAGCACCTATTACCGATACGTCGATGTTAACCTGCGCGACAAGTACGCCTTTCTTGCCGGAACCTGGATAAGGGCGGTTCTAAACGAATCGGGCGGCAAGGACTTTAAGCTCGTAAACAGGCATTTCCTTCACTCCTTTGCCTACTCCCATTACAAGAATGCCGGCTACCGCGAGGCGGAAATAGGCGACAAGTCCTTAGGCGATGTCTACCTGCTCTTTGTGCCGCAGGATGCGCCCGGGGACTATGCGCCCCTCAGCGAGGAATGCATAAGGAGGCTTAAGGGGTTTACGGAGAAATTTAACTGCGCGCTCTCCTTCTCGGTCAGCGGTCCGGCCGTCAACTTCTTCCTGCACAGGCGCTTTTACACCGACAAAATCCTCATCAAATACAGGATGGACGAGGAAAAGCTGAGCTACAACCGCCTGCCGGAGCTCGAGCAGCTTTTGAAGCTGGCAAGAAGCTGCGCAAAGTAGGCGGGCCTTATGAATCCCAATATACACGCGGGGACAGCGGCATTTCGGCGCTGTCCCCGTTTTCATCTTCGGGAGCATATTTTGAATACGCCGGACGCCGGCCAAACATCCATGGAATCCTCCGGGCAGACGATATTTTATTTCCAATCTGTAAACTAACTTGAATATTTCGAAACGAATTTTGTTGTTTTTGATGATATAATACTCATAGGTTATTATGTATTTTATATATTATTTCTGACAGGAGGGGACGAGCATGTCAAAGATTTATATGAACACCGAGGGCGAATACGGAAAGTACATAGTCCAGGAGCTCAAAACTCCGAACTTCTCACCAGAGTTTGTTGAGTTCTACAAGACCTATGCAAAGCGTGTCCTCTGGATGGACAGCAACAACGTGCCGGGCGCGTTCCAGATGAACATTAGCTGGTATATGAACGCTTCCGACGTAAGGCCGCTGTACAGGCACGACGAGCACATGCACGACTTTGACGAGCTGGTGGGCTTTATCGGCTCGAATCCCGACGACCCCTACGATTTGGGCGGCGAAATTGAAATCGGCATCGGCGGCGAGCTGCACAGGCTGACAAAGAGCAGCGTTATATTCATGCCGGCGGGCCTCAAGCACCTGCCCCTTTCAATCATCAGGGTGGATAGGCCGATTCTCCACTTCTCGGTGTCGATGAACCCCGTGTATTACAACAAAAAATCCGAAGGCAACGTGACGCAGCCCAGCAGGGACTGAGGAGCTAAGCTTCCCTTAAGAAACCGGGCTGTGGAAATGGTTTATGGCCGGGCAAAATGACCGCACCCGGCAATAAAAAAGTGAACTGTTGGAGGACCCTCTATGATGACACCGGAAAACCAAAGGAAGCACGACGAGAAGTTAAAGCGGATGAGGGACGCCCTGTCGCTGAAGGTGCCCGACAGAGTGCCCATAGACGTCACCGGCGGCCAGTTCATGGTGAATTACGCGGGCTTCACGATGGCCGAGGTGATTTACGACACCTCGCTTGAGAAGATAAAGTATGCGATAAAAAAGTTCCTGAACGATTTCGACCCGGACGTCGTCACCGACCTGGGCCTGTACTACTTCGGCGAAGGGCCCGGCCATGAGATGCAGGGCTCCAAGACGATGCTCATTTCCGGAATGAAGGACAGCAGAATCGGCGAAGACTCCATTCAGCAGTTTATTGAATTTCCGACCCTTTTCGACGAGGAGTTCGACGAGTTCTTTTCGGACCGCACGGGCTGGTATCTTAACAAGTTCCTGCCCCGGATTTCGACGGTTATGGAGCCTTTTAAGGATTTCCGCATAAAGGTTAACCACCGCGGCATTCTGGACGTCGCAAACAGCTTCTCGCGCCCCGACATACGCGAGGCGATAAAGCGCCTGTGGGAAATCTCGGATTTCTACAGGGAGTTCAGGAAAAAGGCGGAGCAGGCGAACAGAGATTTCGTCGAGATGGGGTACCCGTCCTTCTCCGGCGGGATAGCGGTCGTCCCCTTCGACAAATACAGCGATACCTTCCGCGGCACCGCGCTCTCTCTTATGGACCTCTATGACAGAGAGGAGGAAATAGAGCGCTATACGAACGAGTTCCAGCAGGAGATGCTGGAGACCATCAGGTCGTACAACAGGGACGGCGGAAGGACCGGCAAGTTTGTCTCCTTTATGCTCCATAAGGGCATGGACGGCTTCATGAACGACGAGCAGTACAGGAAGCACTACTGGCGCCATCTTAAGGAGCTGATTGAGACGGTTGTCGAGTGCGGCATGATTCCGAATGTATTCTGCGAAGGAAAGTATATGAGCCGGCTCGACTGCCTCGCCGAGGTGCCGAAGGGCAAGGTGTACTATACCTTTGAAAAGATGGACATGGCCGCGACCAAGAAGAAGCTTGCCGGAATAGCCTGCATAGGAGGGGGCTTCCCGAGCGCGCTGCTCCAGTACGGCACCAGGGAGCAGGTGATAGACGAATGCAAGCGCCTGCTGGACGCCTGCGCGCCGGACGGAGGCTACATATTCAGGCTCTCGGCGGGTCTCACAAAGGCCAAGCCGGAAAACGTCGAGGCTATGTTCAGGACCGTCAGGGAATACGGAAAGTACTGACCTCAAGGCAGCAGGAATTCTTCCCTTTTAATAGAAAAAGATGAGTACAAAAACAGAAGGCAGGGGCTGTTTCGGCCTCTGCCTTCTGTCTTGCTTTCCAGCCGTTGTTTTAGATTGTCGGAACAGGGACAGGAGAATGATGTCGCTTTTGGCGGAATCAATCCGCCTTGCCTGCTTAAGCAGGGAAAGACACCGCTATGAAAAAGCAGCTTAAGCTGAAGGATAGTTGCAATACTCCTTGATGACACAGCGATGGCACTTAGGCTCGGCTGTGCAGACTTCACCATACCCGTCGGCGCAGTAGCACCACAGGACGGAGTCGATATAAGACTTTAGGTAATTTGTGTTTCTGGAGATATCGTCGACTATCCCGATGACCTCGTCTTCCGTGGCTATGGGGGAACGGGCATAGCCCAGCCTTTCTCTGCCGAAAATCCGGCGCATATGCAGGTCGGGCTTGGCTCCGTCAATACCCATATTACGGAGGAACTCCCAGGCCAAGGTGTATCCGACATGCTTCAGCTTATATTTCCCGTATGACAGCTTTTTCGCTATCACATGGGCCGGAGCGCTTTCATAGAAGCTGTCCAGGCTTCCGTACTCCGAAGCAATCCTCATCAGCATGTCGATATTGTGCTTTAGCGACATCATCTGCTTTTTCGTAGCGATGTTTCCGCATTTTAGGCTGAAAATACCCTCGCAGAAGTACTCTGCGGGCATGCCGAGTATCTTGTCTTTGTCATAGTTAAAGAAGAGATTGTCGATTTGCTCAAGCTTCGGAGCTATTCCCGACCATTTTCTCTGGTTGCTGAGGAGGGCATATACCAGCCCCTTGATATTCTCTTCGATAGTAAACTCTTTGCCCTCTTTTCTGGCTTTTATGTTTCTGATAATTAGATTTTCTTCAGTAAAATCGATGCTGTTCTCTGCAAGGTATCCCGCCACCCTGTCAATCAGCAGCTTGTCTTTATGTGCCGGCATCTATACACTCCTTCTGGCGTTTTAAGGCGCGACCTTGGCGACTGTCTTCCTGCTCTTCGGGTTTTCCTCCCACAGCTTGTCTGCGACCTCCGCCCAGGCCCTGGCCGCATTCTCGGTTTTCGCGCACAGCTCGTCAACGTCCTCGGGCGCGAGCATGTCGGTCGATTTCGCGCCGGATTCCTTGACCATCGCGGCGAGCTTTTCGGGGTTGTCAAGCAGCGGGCAGGGGCGCAGGGGGTTTCCGTTGAAGGGCTGGTTTCTGCGGTAGGCCATGAACAGAGGAGAGCGCAGAGCGTCCAGGAGCGAAACGTCGTAGATGTTTACGTTCGAGTAGTGTATGAACGCGCAGGGCTCCACGTCTCCAGCGGCGTTGATATGTAGATAGCTCCTTCCGCCGGCTATGCAGCCGTTGGTGAACTCGCCGTCGTTCCAGAAGTCTATCATGAAGATAGGCTTGGTCTTGCGGATTTCGCGGACGCGTCTGTACATATAGGCGCGCTGCTCGGGAGTTGCCAGAAGCTCGGGGTGCGCGTCCTTGCCGACTGGCATATAGGTGAAGTTCCAGGAGAAACGGCAGCCGCGGGCAATCATGTCGTCGACGAACTCGTCCGAACCGACGCTCTCGGTGTTGTAGCGGTGATAGCAGGTGGAGTAGCCGAAGGGAAGCTTGTGCGCGCGCAGCCTGTCCATAGCCTCGATGACTTTGCGGTAGGTGCCCTTGCCGCGCCTCATGTCTGTGGCATCCTCGTCGCCCTCGATGGAGAAGGCGAGCGCGAAGTTGCCTACGCGCAGCATCTCCTCGAAGAACTCGTCGTCCACGAGCGTCCCGTTGGTGAAGGCGAAGAAGTAGCAGTCGTTATGCTCCTGGCAGAGCCTTATGATATCCTTTTTGCGCACCAGCGGTTCGCCGCCGGAGAAGATGTAGAAGTAAATACCGAGCTCCTTGCCCTGGCGGCAGATGGAATCGAGCGTCTCGTAAGACAGGTTGTTCTTGCCTCCGTATTCGGCGGCCCAGCAGCCGGTGCAGCTGAGGTTGCAGGCGCTTGTGGGGTCCATCAGGATTGCCCAGGGGATGTTGCAGTTGTATTTCTCCTCAAGGGCGTGCGCTTTCTCCGCCCTCTTGAGGTTTGCGTTTATGAAGAAGCATTCCACCAGCTTCTGCAGGCACTTCGTGTCCACTTCCTTGCACAGCTTCTCGACGTAGGTGCGCCAGACGCTGTCTTCGTCGAGCAGCATGCTGCGAAGCGGCCTTATCTGATGTGCGTGTCTTTTTCCCCTGTCGAGCATCTCGGCGAGCTTGAACATTTTTGGCAGGTTTTCAATAGGATTGTCCGAAACATAGCTGAGCATCAGATTGACAGCGGTCCTCTGAAGCATGTTCTTCATGTTCTTCTCCTCCTTTTAATTTTGTTCACAGCTCAAACAAAGCTATTGACTAACCGTTTGGTTAATTAAGCCTGCAATACCTATGCCCCCAGTCTATGAAAAAATTAAAATTTAATGCTGTTGTTTCGGAGAAGAATATCGCTTCCCGAAACCATCGAGGCGAAGATTACCTGAGACACGCGCAAAAAGGATTCGCGGAGTTCCTGGTCGGTCAGAGAGCTCGCGGCCTTGTACTCGTCGTAGTAGGCCGCAAAGTTGACGATGGGAAGAATAGAAAAGAAGAATTCAAACAGAACCATCTCGTCCGAGAAGACGAAATCCTGGTCTACGTCGGTGATTGTCTTGTAAATCGGGTTCTTTTCGCTCCCGTGCAGATAGTCCATCAGGCGGAAAAGCGAATTTTTATGCTTGCCGCTCTTGAGAGACTCCAGCATAAGGATGCGTATGATTTCCCTGTTTTCGATGACGTAGTCAATCACCTGCTCGTTGAACCTGAGAACGTTCTGCATGAACTTGCTTACAGCTTCGCTGCTAACAAAGTGCAGCCGGTCGGGCCTAATATCGAGATACCCATTCTCTATCATATGCACGATGTTTTTCTGAATGAAGTCCATTGTGAGCGAAACTGCGTTGTTGAGCAGGGAATTTACCATGTAATCGAGAATGTCTTCCTTGCTCTTGAAGTAGTAGTAAATAAGCGCCTTGTTGACGTTCGCGGCCTTGGCTATATCGTTGACCCGCGTCGCATCATAGCCCTTTTGAGAAAAAAGCTGTTTTGATGCGTTGATTATCCTTTCCCTAGCCTCAATTCCCGAGATGTGCTCCAAAATCTTTATCCCCCATATAACTAACCGGTTGGTTAACTATAATATAGAACTTTCTTCTGCAAATTGTCAAGAGGTCCGCCGCATAACTTTGTTAATAATTCCTTAAAATGGGAGTTTATATAGTACGATACGAAAAAGGCATCGTGACCTGAGTTTGGAAACCGAAGCAGAGTTTTGTGCCCGAAAACGCTTTGCATATATGCCCGTTGTTTTCCGGTTCTGTAGCGCGGAGGCTGGGCGAATAAGTATTGCGTGACAAAATCTGCAAAATGCTGTATAATATTGTCGAAATTTGCATGATGCTGGCTTCGGCTTTTCGTCTTAATAAATAAAAGCTGCGATAATCTACGGTGCAAGGGGTTTTAGATGGAAGGGTAGAGAAGATAGAGGTTTCGTCGGAAAAGGAGGTCACGATGCATCAAAGCGTGGTCAGTGCCCTGATAAGCAACGCCGCCATGTTGCTCTTTGCCTCCATAATCCAGGAGCTGACAAATCACCTGTTTTCAAGGCCCCGGGCAAGGCAGGCCGCCAACGGCGTTTTGATTGCGCTCATCTGCCTTGCCGTCATGGCTGTGCCCTTCGAGCTTGTCCCGGGGCTTGTGTTCGACACAAGGTCGATTCTGATTAGCGTGACGGCTCTGGTATCGGGCCCCCTTACCGCTGCAATCACAATGGTTCCCGCCGCAGCGTTCAGGATACTGCGGGGCGGAATAGGGACTCTGCCGGGCGTTCTGGTGATATTTGCAAGCGGGATTGTCGGCCTTGCCTGGAGGCGCTGGATGCGGCCTGAGTCTGCGAGACTGCGCTGGCTGAGCGTCTATCTTATGGGTATTTTGGTCCATATAATCATGCTCGCCTGCCAGCTTGTTCTGCCGGAGCCAGTGCGCCTTGGCGTAATCAGGGAGATTTTTCTGCCCGTCCTCACGATATATCCCGTCGCGACGCTCCTGCTCTGCCTTCTGCTTTACAAGCAGAGGGAGTTCTGGCGGATGAGGGAGGAGCTCGGACAGTCGGAGGAGCGGTTCAGGCTTCTCTTCGACAAGGCGCCGCACGCCTACCAGTCTGTGGATATCGAAGGCAGAATAGTCAACGTAAACAGGCAGTGGCTCGACAATTTTGGGTACTCGAGGGAGGAGGTCATAGGCAGGAATTTCAGCGATTTCCTGAACCCTAAATGCAGGGACGAGTACCTTGAGAGTTTCGAGCGCTTTTGGGAGCTTGGCGAGATACATATAGAATTTGAAATCCTGCATAAAAACGGCGGGAGCATCCATATCTCCTTTGACGGGAACATCGGCCATGACGAGAGCGGGGAGCACAGGCTGGCCTACTGCATTTTAAGGGACATAAGCGAGCAGAAAAAGGCCGAGGCGGAGGCGCTTCAGGCCGAGCTTAAGCTGCGCCAGCTCTTCGAGGCCATGGCTCAGGGCGTTGTCTGTCAGGACGCGGAGGGGAGAATAATATCGGCAAACCCGGAGGCTGAGAGGATACTCGGCCTTAGGCTGGACGAGATGAGGGGAAGGACCTCCAGCGACCCGGACTGGAAGACGATTTACGAGGACGGCTCCCCGATGCCGGGCTCGGAGCACCCGTCGATGGTCGCCCTGAGGACGGGGAAGCCCTGCGGCCCGGTTGTGCTCGGCGTGTACCAGCCCAGGCTGGGCGGCCATGTCTGGCTTTCGGTGAACTCCACGCCGGTTTTTGAAGCGGACGGCAGGATGTCGCGGGTTTACACGGTTTTTCAGGACATCACGGCCGAGAAGAAGGCGAAGCATGACTACGAGCTTCTTTTCAACTCGATGGTCGACGGCTTTGCCCTGCACGAGATTATCTGCGATGAAAGCGGAAGGCCCGTGGACTACCGCTTCCTTGCGGTCAATCCCGCGTTCGAGCGGATGGTAGGGAAGAAGGCTTCCGAAATTGTCGGCAGGACGGTCCTCGAGGTTATGCCGGACACCGAATCCTATTGGATTGAGACCTACGGGAAGGTGGCTCTCAGCGGCGAGTCGGCGACCTTTGAAAACTATAACGCCGCGACGGGCAAGTTTTTCAGGGTCAGCGCGTATCAGCCCGCGCCCGGGCAGTTTGCCTGCACCTTTTCCGACGACACGATGCGTGTCCGGGCGGAGGAGGAGCTGTTCAAGGCCCTGGCGAGGATTAAGGGGCTTCTCGACTACAGCAACAGCCTTATATTCGTCTTCGACGACAGCGGGAAGGTTGTCGAGTTCTCCGCGGCCGCCGAGAAGATAATTGGTCTGCCGCGGGAGGAGATAAGGAACGGAAGCATGGTGCAGCTCGGCCTGGGCCTCGTCCTTGAAAAGGCCCTGGGACTGCCTGCCGCGGGCGCTCAGGTCATTGAGAGCATCGACGTGTTCAGGGTCGGCGAGGAGGACAGGTTTTTCGAGACAAGGCTCTTCCCGATTGAGACGAACAGCCCGAAGGAAAAGCTCTTCGGCTATCTCGGAATCGACGTGACGGCCCGCATCATGGCCGAGATTGCCCTGAAGGAGAGCGAGGAAAAGTACAGCAGCTACATCGAGAACGCGCCCTACGCCGTCTTTGTCGTCGACGAGCGGGGGAACTACCTCGAGTGCAACAAGGCCGCTTCCGCAATCTCGGGCTACAGCAGGGAAGAAATACTGAGCATGAACATAAGGGACGTCATCGCCGAGGAGTCGATGGACGAGGCGATGAGCAAGTTTAAGCTGCTGCTCGAAACGGGCAGGATGAGCTCGGAGCAGAAGTATTGCCACAAGGACGGCTCGGTAAGATGGTGGACCGTGGACGCCGTGAAAATAACCGACAGGCGCTATCTCGGCTTTTCGATTGACATTACGGACAAGAAGAAGGCGGAGGAGGACCTCATTAATCTCAGCAAGATTGACTATCTCACGGGGACGTACAACCGAAGGTATTTCGAGACGGAGCTTGAGCGAATGAACAGTGACGAAAAGCTCCTGCCTCTTTCGGTTATCATCGCGGATATCAACGGGGTCAAATTCATAAACGACGCTTTCGGGCACGCCGCCGGGGACAAGCATATAGTGGAGACGGCGACGCTTCTCAAACGCTGCTGCCGGGAAGGGGATATTCTGGCCAGAACCGGCGGCGACGAGTTTGCGATACTGCTGCCGAACACCGACAGCGCCGCGGCCTCCGAGGTTATACGCTGCATCCAGGACGCGTTGGCGGGATTCGACGCGGCATGCTCGAGCGAGGCATACCAGCACAGCGTATCGCTCGGCAGCGCGACGAAAGTGTCGATGGAGGAAGATATAAGGGAGATTATAAAGGTGGCCGAGAGCCATATGTACCAGCGCAAGCTTCTGGAGCACAGCAGCGCGCACAGCACGATAGTCTCCTCGATAAAGGCGACGATGTTTGAAAAAAGCCATGAAACCGAGGAGCACGCTCAGAGGCTTGTCGCCCTTTCGAAGGCGGTCGGCCATGCGCTGAGTCTCCCCCAGTCGGAGCTCGACAAGCTGGAGCTTCTCGCCTCTCTGCACGACATAGGCAAGGTCGGCGTCAGGGACGAGATTCTGACAAAGCCGGGCCCGCTGACCGAAAAGGAATGGGTCGAGATGAAAAGGCACCCAGAGATTGGCTACCGCATAGCGATGACATCGCCGGAGCTTGCCCCGATAGCCGAGGGAATACTCTGCCACCACGAATGGTGGAACGGCGGAGGCTATCCACGGGGCATAAGCGGCGAGGACATCCCCCTGATTTCCCGGATTATCGCGGTCGTCGACGCCTACGACGCGATGACAAACGACAGGCCCTACAGAACAGCCCTGACCCACGAGGAGGCGATTGAGAGAATAAGAAGGAACGCCGGGACCCAGTTCGACCCTCTAATCGCCAGAATCTTCACCGAGGTTATTTTCGGAACGCGCTCGTATATGTGAGAAAATTTCAGATTGCCGGCGGGAAAAAGGCCGCCTCAAAGCTCAGACTTTGAGGCGGCCTAAGTTTTTTCGATTGGAACAATCCTTTCCGTTGCAGCAAAAGGATTTGCGGCGGGACCGTTCCGCTTATAGTGCCGTGCTATATCAGTTTTCGTTCTTGCCGTTTAGCTTTACGTACTTTTCAAACATCCTCGGGGTTTCGCCCTTTTTGTTCCTGATTTCTATCATGTCGCTGGGCGAGACTACGAGGTCGCCCTCAAAGTTGCGCAGGAGCTCCCAGTATCCTCCCGGGGGATTGTTGAGGTTGACGCCGCTGTCTATCATGGCCTGTCTTACAAGCCTGCCGTCGAGTTCTCTCAGCGCTCCGAGGCCCTTGTCGATGAATATCGAAGCGCCGAGGCCGGCGGCCTGCCCCATGCCCATCGAGGGGGCGATGACGCGGATTGAGCCGAGCGCATGGAATTCGGCAGAGCAGCAGCGCCCTACGGCCAGGAGGTTGTCTACGCCGCGCGCTATGAGGCTGCGGAAGGGTATCTCGCAGTATTCGCGCGGATTCGTGCGTATTTCGTACGCGCCGTCGGGCTTGACAAGCGGGTGCATCATATAGTCCTCAAGGTCCTGGGACGGCCTGCAGCAGGCGGGCTCGACCGGCTCCTTGTAATGAATGTGCCTCAGCGCGGTGTGATGGCCCGGGGTCGGCACATGGGTGTCGTAGAACTCGGTGTGCTGGTAAATTCCGTCCTCAAACTTGGCCGCAAGCCCGAGGTCTATGTCCCTGAATATGTACTCGCCGACGATTCGCCTTGAGTCCCTCACGCCGTTCATCGACGCGATGGCCGTAAGCTCCGCTTTCTCGAAGCCGGGGACATACTTTTTCAGGAAGTCCACGAACCATACGACCTTGCGGTGCTGGTCGACTATCTGCCTTGTAAGGTCGACGACGTCGTCGGTGTGGCAGTCGAAGGTGTGGGTCGCATCGAGAGTTACGTCCGTGCAGGTCGGGTCTCCCACCGGCATCGGGTAGACGATGTTGCCTGGGCTGAGCAGCTCGTGAAGGTCGCCGTTTGCGACCGCCTGGTGCTCCTTGTATACGATTAGGCTGCGCTTTCTGAGGTCGTTCGGGTCGTAGTCGGGGTGCTTTCTCCAGGCGTCGTTCGCCTCCTGATAGGCCTTGAGGTTTACATAGGAGAGCCTGAAGCCCATCGTGACGGACTGGTTGAGGCCGCAGAACTCCGCGCTGCCCACCTCGCAGGGCACCCCCGCGGCGAAGGCAAGGTCCGCGTCTCCCGTCGCGTCGATAAAGACCCTGCCCGTGATTTCAATCCTGCCCGACTTGCAGTAGGCGACGACGCTCTTTATTTTGCCGTCCTCTACGATACAGTCAACGACGTGGGCGCCGTACAGGATGCGGGCGCCGGACTGCAGCACCATCTGCTCGAGCATTATCTTTCCAAACTCGGGCTCAACCGTGGGCAGATGAGGCCTTATGACCGCGTGGCCCTCGGCGTCGAGCCTCTCAAGCCACTCCTTGCATATTCCGTCTACAACTCCGGCAATGCCGGTTATATAGCCGTTTGTGCACAGGCCGCCGAGAGACTCCCGCAGTTCGAGCAGTATGGTCCTCTTTCCCGCCCTAGCCGCGGCTATTGCAGCCGCGCTCCCCGCGGGGCCGCCGCCGCAGACTACTACGTCGGCATCGAATCTTCTGCTTGTCGTCAGCATAGCTTTTCATCCTCCCTGTTTAGTTATGTAATAGGTACGGAACCTGTTCTGTCTGCCTGCCTGGAGCAAAAACTGCTTTTTTTAATTACCTATATATTCACGACTCTACTTTATGTAATCCGGCAGATATTTTCAATTCCAACTGTGCCCGTTTATTTCCAGTATGGAAATAAATTAGTTTAATTGGAATTGCATTAAAAAAATTATTAAATTACTATCTTTATAGTGAAAATGCACAGTTGTTGCAGGATAAAAAGAACTGTGCATTGATTGATTACTTTTTCAGGGAGGAGTACTTGATGGCTACGACTTTGGCGGAAAAGAAAACCGAGAGCTTGGGAGTGTATATCCTCAAGCTTGCAATCGCATTTTTCTTCATTTTCGGATTCGGCTACGTAGTGCCCACCTGGAGTACCGTCACGGAACTGGGAGTGCAGGCAATCGGCATCTTTATCGGCCTGGTCTTCCTGTTCACCACCGGTTTCAGCCTCGCGGGAGCTTCACTGCTCGGCCTGTTCGGGATTCTGCTGACCGGGTACAAGAATGCCTCCGGCCTGATTGCCGCGACGCTCGGCAGCAGCACGGTCTTCCAGCTTATCCTGATGTACGCGATGATTTACGGGATAAACAAGACCGGCGCCGGCGAGGTCGTTGCAAAATGGCTTATCACAAGGGAGTTTACAAAAGGAAAGCCTCTCGCCTTTACGCTGATGTTCTTCATAGCCTGCGCGGTGTGCGGCGCCTTCATCGGAGTTACCGGCACGGTTCTCTTTACATACGCGATAATAGACGCGATTGCGGCAAATCTCGGCTATGAAAAATCGAGCCGCTGGTACAAGCTCATGCTGCTCGGCACCTTCACCGTCTCAAGCGTCGGCTCCGCGGCCCTGCCGTTTAAAGGCATAGCGCTTATAATATTCGGCGCAATGAACTCGGGCTTTTCGAGCAGCGGAATCGAGGTCACGTTCGGCGCGTACCTTGTCGACAGCATAATATTTACGATTATTTTCGCGGTAGCTTACTCGCTGTGCATGAAGACCATATTCAGGGCCGATATGAGCAAGCTGAAAAATTTTGACCCGTCCAGCATGGAGAACTTGCAGAACATCAGGTTCAACAGGGAACAGCTTTATATCTGCGTGGGATTCCTCGTCGCGGTTCTCTACACGGTTGTTATTATGGTTATCCCTACGGGGACCGTCTTCTATCAAAAGCTCAACAGCATTACCTTCGCCCTGTGGCTGATGTTTATAATCGCCATACTTTCGTTTGTAAGAATAGACGGCAAGCCCTTCTTCTCGCCTGAAAAGTGCCTGACGGGCGGCATAACCTGGGGCATCGTGCTCGCCGTCTGCGCTTTCTCGGTCGTCGGCGGAATGCTCAGCGACGATTTGGCGGGCATTAAGGAGTGGCTGACGCTTATTCTCAATCCAATCTTCGGCAATATGGCATTCCCCGTCTTCATGCTTATAATGGTCTTCGTGACCACCCTGATAACGAACTTCTTCTCGAACACGGCAACAGGCCTGATTATCGCCTCCATCTCCTCGCCGTTTATCATTTCCTACTCTCAGAGCATAGGGGTTTCTCCGACCGGGGTCTGCGCCGCGCTTGTTCTGGCCGCGAACTTCGCCTACCTCACGATGGCTGCCTCCGGCACCGCGCCCTTGTTCCTAGCCCATGAGGTAATCAACAAGGACAGCAAGTTTGTCTATTCCTACGGAGTTTATACCTTCTTCCTCTTCGTAATACTGAACACAATCGTGTTCACGATTCTCTCTTATATATTCTAATTAGGAATTGCTTATTCCAAATTAGAATTACCGTGTCCCATGCTTGCTCAAACGATTTTGTAATTTGAAGAAGTCAAACTCGTCCCGGCCATTGGAAAATGATGTTGCGTGCGGTATAATATAGTTGATTTACACCGTCATTGGAGTGTTTGCGAGTGGAAATTAAGCATGTTAGAGCCGTATTAGCAGTAGCTGAACACTTGAGTTTTTCAATGGCGGCTGAGGAGCTGGCTTTCACGACTTCGGCGATATCAAAGCAGGTCATGGCCCTTGAAAAGGAGCTGGACGTGAGGCTTTTCGAGAGAAACTGCAGTTCCAAGGTGACGCTCACCCCTGAGGGCGAAAAGCTGCTGCCCTTCTTTCGGGAGATTCAGAAGAACTACGAATTTGTTCTGGAGAGCGTTGCGGAACTGAAGAAGCAGGCCGAGCCGCCCCTCAATTTTTCCTATCCGCAGGCAATCGGCAACTTCGGCGAGGATAGGTTTATAGAGGCCTTCTACGACAAATACCCGGGGATAGCGGTTAAACTGCACTCGGCGGTCGGCCATGACCTCGTCAAGAAGATGGTCCTCGGCAAGATAGACATTTGCCTTTTCATGAATGTCAATGACCACTTCGCGGAGCTTGTGAGGGAGTGCCAGTTCAGTCTCGACCTGTTTAATTGCATATCGCTTGGCGATTGTCCTTTGCTTCTCGCCATAAGCAAGTCGCATCCCCTGGCAGGCTTAAAGAGCGTAAAACTTCAGGATTTCAAGAACGAGACCTTCCTTTTCAAAAAATACTTCCCCAGAATGGAGCAGGCGCAGGGCATAAGGAACTTCATTAAAGTGTGCAGGAGCTCGGGCTTTGAGCCGAGGATACGCATAACCGAAGAACAGAAAATCTCCCTGATGTTCCTGGAAGCGGCGAGGGGGAATGTGGTAATCCCGCTGCTTAGCCCTCCGAACGTGGACTATAAGGGCGTCGCGATTGTGACGGTTGAAAATGTGGAGCCCTATGCCCAGAAGCAGATGTATTATCTCAAGAGCAACAAGTCCCCGACGCTGGCCAAGTTCATTAGATGTGTCAGGGAGCTCTTAAGTTCGGAAAGTTTAATCACTCATCATTGAAACTTAGTCTGCTCTGTAATCATCCGCAGGGGCCTGGTTCTCCGGGAATTCCGCCGCGTTTTATAACGCTGGCCGGCAACTTGAAAACTCATAATTTTCACGCCTGCAAGACAGGGTCACAACACCTCTCGTGTCCATCGCAGAACCTCCGGGTTGGCGCAAGGAAGCAGCGCCGGCCCGGAGGTTTTGTCTATAAAACAGGAAAAAATTCAGAATTATGGCTATTTCTATGCGATTTTCCCATATTTCTATTGAGTTGGTAATCAATTGATGGTAAACTGAAATTTACCGATTGAGGAATTTTTTCGTCGAAATTCAGGCGTATTTGCACGAAGGATATGAATAAGGTCAAAATCTGCTGCGCTTTAAGCAGACAAAAATGGAGCAAGTAGCTTAGCAAATCGTCCGCAGAGAGGTTTAAGTCCCGGCAACTGCTAGTAGAGCCCGTTTCGTTTCATGGGGACTTTGCGCGATGTGCGGTATGAGAAGGAGGATTAATAATGCCGATTAAGATTTTGTTGGTCGACGAATCAAAATCTGACAGATTAATCATCGAGAACATGCTAAGCGAAGAATATGAGGTGCTGGCGGTCTCCGACGGCAGGGAAGCCATGCGTATTTTGAACGAGCAGGGCGGGATAAACCTCCTGATGCTCGATTCGGACATTCCCGAGATGGACGGGTATCAGATTCTTAAAGCGCTGAAGGAAAACGAGAACTTTCTGAAGCTTCGCACCATAGTATTGGTGGAAGGCGTTAGCTCGGACAAAGAAATCGAGTGCTTAAGGCTCGGCGCCGTCGACTGCATTCGCAAGCCTGTCAGCAGGGATTTGCTCAAGGTCAAGATAGACCTCCACGCCACGCTGATTCGCGCAGAGCAGGCCATGGAGCGTAAGCTCGACGAGCATATGCTCACGTTTGAGATGATTTTCAACCAGGCCCCCATCGGGATTACAATAACGAAGAGCAAGGGCATGAAGGGTTCGCGGCCGAAAAAGGTCATTCTGCGGGTCAACCCGATGTATGAGCAGATACTGGGCAGGCCGCAGGAGGAAATCATTTCCCTGGGCTGGGAGGCGGTTACGCATCCCGACGACCTCGAGGAGGATTTGGAGAATTTAAGAAGGCTCGAGGCGGGCGAGATTAAGAGCTATTCGATGGACAAGCGCTATATAAGGCCGGACGGCTCGACAGTCTGGGTGCATATGATTGTCGCACCGATTGATTATAAAAAGACCGGCGGGCTCGATGAGGGATACAGCTATATCTGCCTGGTCCAGGACATCACCGCGCGCAAAATGATTGAGGAGGCGCTTTTGGAGAGCGAGCGCAGCAAGTCCGTTTTCCTCTCGCATCTCCCGGGGCTTGCGTACCGCTGCAATTACGACCGCGAATGGACGATGCAGTTTGTCTCGAAAGGCTGCTACAGTCTCACGGGATATAAGGCCGAGAGCCTTCTTTACAACAGGGAGCTGTCCTTCAACGACATCATCTCGCCCGAATACCGCGAGTCCCTTTGGGAAGAATGGCAGAAGGTTCTCCCGCTGAGGAAGCAGTTTAAATACGAGTATGAGATAATAACAGCCTCGGGCGAGAAGAAATGGGTGCTCGAGCTCGGCCAGGGCGTCTACAACGACAAGGGCGAAGTGGAGGCGCTCGAGGGAATAATAATCGACATATCGGACAGAAAAGCGGTCGAAAACGCGCTGAAGTACAACAACGAGCACGACAGGCTGACGGGGCTTTACAACCGCGACTATCTGGAGTCTTTGATTAGGAAAGAGGCCAGGCTGAAAAAGAACGTAAAAAAGGCCTTTGTCGGCATAAACCTCAGCACGATCCAGCTCCTGACCGCGAACTACGGCTTTCAGTATACGCAGAACGTGATAAAGAAGGCCGCAGAGATGCTGGACAGGTACAGCGCCGACAAGCGCATGCTCTTCAACATATATGAAAACCGCTTTGTCTTTTACATAGTGGATTATAAGGACAAAGACGAGCTGCTGGAGTTTGCCGAGACCCTTTCCGGGGCTCTGGAAGAGCTCTTCCTGATGGAGAGAATCGGCGGGGGAATCGGGATTCTTGAGATTGACCCGAATGACGAGGAGCCGGATTTGGACCTGCTGCTCCGACACCTGATGGTCGCGTCCGAGAGGGCGATAAGCGTCGAAAAGGACTTCGGAATCTGCTTCTATGACGAGCGCCTGGAAGCCCTGGTCAACCGCGAGACGGAAATCGTGGAGGCCCTCAACGCAATTGCGACGGACGGAGATACGAACGACCGCCTGTTTTTGCAGTACCAGCCGGTCGTGAATATAAGAACGGGTGCGGTCTGCGGCTTTGAGGCGCTCGCGAGGCTCAGGACCGAAAAGCTCGGGCTGGTCCGGCCCGTCGAGTTTATTCCGATTGCCGAGAAGACGAAGCTCATTCTCGTTATCGGCGAAAAGGTGATAGTCAGCGCGCTTAGGTTTTTAAACAGGCTGAAAGAGAACGGCTATAACAATGTCAGCGTTTCAATCAATATCTCCGTCCTTCAGCTCCTGCATCCCAATTTTGCGGACAAGCTCTTCGAGCTTATGGACGAGATGAGGGTCAACCCCGAAAACATCTGCCTTGAAATCACGGAGTCGGTCTTCGCAAGCGATTACGAGGCCATAAACAAGCATCTAGAGAGGTTCAGAAGAGCGGGCATGCACGTGGCCATAGACGACTTCGGGACGGGCTATTCCTCCCTTGCGAGGGAAAAAGAGCTGAAAGTCGACTTTATGAAAATCGACAAGTATTTTATCGACAAGCTGCTCGTCGAGGACCTCGCCAAATCCATAACAAGCGACATAATCTCGATATCCCGCAAGCTGGGGCACTGCATAGTCGCCGAAGGGGTCGAGGACGAAAAGCAGCTGAGATACTTAAAAGAGCACAACTGCGACAGAATTCAGGGCTACATCATAAGCAGGCCGCTTGACGAGGCCGACGCCATCGAGTTTCTGAAAAAGAGGGACGGTAAACCCGGCGAATAGAGCCCTGCGGGCGGCAGACTGCCCGAAGACTTTCTGAACGCAATAAAACAGGACCTGTTGGCACTTGCAACAGGTCCGTTTTTGTTTGGCTATGTGGTTCCGGGATGGCGGGACTACAGGGTGGGCACGACCTTTTCTATAAAGAGATTTACGATTTTGGGGTCAAACTGCCTGCCCGAGCATCTCCTCAGCTCTTCGACGGCCTCCTCCACCGTCATTTTCTCCTTGTACGGCCGCTCGGCCGTCATCGCCTCGAAGGCGTCGGCGACGGCGATGATGCGCGAGATAAGCGGTATTTTTTCTCCCCTGAGCCCTATGGGATAGCCCGTGCCGTCCCATCTTTCGTGGTGGTGGAGCACATACATTGATATGTGGACGTAATCGTCGACCGCCCTGAGGAGCTGATAGCCTATTTCCGAGTGCCGCTTCACCAGGTCCATTTCGCCTTTTGTGAGCTTGCCGGGCTTGTTTATTATGCTTGCCGGAATCATGATTTTCCCTATGTCGTGCAGCAGGCCGGCGGTTTTGATGTCCTGCACCACTTTGTCGTACAGGTTCATCGCCCTTCCGATTGCCTCGCTGTAGAGGGAGACCCTTTCGGTGTGGCTTCTTTCGTACTTGCTGAGCAAGTAGTTTTGGTTGAGCATAAGTTCGATTGTCCGGCTCTTCATGTCCTTGCTCGACCTTATCTTGTTCTGGTACATGAAGTGGTCGGAGAGCGCCATAACGGTTTTGATGTCGTCTTCGGGCGAGTGCTTGACCGCAAAGCCTACGGCAAGCGAGGCGATAATCGGGTAAAACTTCAGCTCCGCGACCTCTTTCTGGATTTTCTTCTCTATCAGCGCGGCCCCGTATTCGTCGGTCTTTTTCATGAGGATGCAGAACTCGTCCCCGCCGACTCTGCCTATGATGTCGCCGGGCCTGCAGACGCGGCTTAGGATTTCGGCGATTCTCTTCAGAAGCTGGTCGCCGTACTCGTGCCCGAACGCGTCGTTGGCCATTTTAAGGCCGTCGACGTCAATCGAGAATATTGTCAGCGGCAGGTTTTCTGGGCTGTCGAGGGCCTTTCTGGCCTCCTCTATGTAGCGCCTGTTGTAGAGCCCGGTCAGCTCGTCGTGGTAGCTCAGGTACTCGATTTTCCGCTGCTCGGCCCTCTTTTGGCTCACGTCCCTGACTATGAAGACGGCGCCGCTGATTTTCCCGTCGCCGTGCTTGATGGGCGCGACGCTGATTTCTACGGGCAGCTCGTCTCCCGCTTTTGAGACAAGCAGTATGTTTCCGTATTCAATCGGCTTTCCCCGGGCCATGCTCTGCTCCATGGGGTCATTTACGGGGGTTCTTGTCTGCTCGCAGATTATTTTGAGGACCTCGCCTACGTACCTGCCCTTCGCTTCGCCGAAAGCCCAGCCCGTGAGCTTTTCGGCTATGGAGTTCATCACCATGATGTTCCCGCGGACGTCGGTCGATATGACCCCGTCGGCGACGGACATGAGCGTCGTTTTAAACTGCTCCTTCTCGTTGACGAGCAGCTCCTCCATTTTCTTGCGCTCCGTTATGTCCTCTATGTAAAGGATGAAGCCCCCGATTTCGTTGTCGTCTTCGTACAGCGGCCTGCATTCCCAGACCACGTACTTTTCGGGGTTGAAGGCCGAGGGGCCTTCCTTGCTGCGGATGACCTCGCCCCTTAGAGCCCGCTGATGGTACTCCTTGAAGGCCTCGGGCATCTGCGGCATCACCTCGTAGTGATGCTTTCCTATGATTTCCTTCCCCTGGAGATTGAAAAGCTCTATGTAGGGCCGGCTTACGTACATATACCTGAGGTCCTTGTCGTGGACGGCGACGGCGTTTCTGTTGTGCTCGATGACAAACTGAAGCAGCCTCTGATAGTGGAGCAGGTTCTTTTCCGAGCTTTTAATTTCCGTTATGTCGCGGACAATGACGATGGCCGAGGACTTTAAGTCGTCTAAAAAGGTCGCGACAAACTCGACCTGAATCGGGCTTCCGTCTTTTCTCCTGCAGGCTATTTCGGAGGATGCGTAGCTCTCTTCTCTGAGCAGGTTCCTTATCCTTTCAAACTCGGGCATGCTCTCCTCGGCGATTAAATCGGTTATTTTTATATGTATGAGCTCTTCCCTAGTGTAGCCCGAGATGAAGAAAAAGTTGCTGTTTACGTCCACGATTTCGATTCCGCTTGTGACGATGTAAGCGTCTTTTATTGTGTCGAGGATGGCCTTTTGGTAGTTTATTCTTTCATTATAGGGGCTCAAAACGTCCGTGATATCCGTGTGCAGGCCAATAATGCGGCCCGCCTTGCCGTCCCGGCCGCGCAGAGCCGAGCCTCTAGACAAAATCCACCTGTATCCGCCGCCCTTGTGCCTCATGCGGTACAGGACGCTGAAGGCATCGGAAGCGGGACCTAGACAGTCCAGAAGCGCGGTATTAAATTTCTCCCTGTCCTCGGGATGCAGGAGCGCCTCGAAGGTTTCGTACCTGTCCTCAAGCTCGCCCTCCGAATACCCGAGCTGCTCTTTCCAGCCCGGCGAAAAATAGGCCTCCTTCGTCTCCGTGTTTAACCCCCAAATCCCATCTCCGATTCCCCTCAGCACAAGCTCAAACAAATCGCCTCTTAAGTCGGGTTCATCTCTCTCCGGGAAATTTTTCTGCGTAAAATTACCAAAGCCGTTTTGCACCATTGAATTCATCACATCCGGGAACGTTGTTCTTGCGTGTAGAAATAACTGGCGGCAATCCAAAATACTTATGAAGCTATTCTTTGTTGTGTATATTATACCATTTCTTTTTCGATTTGTCTCGACATTTTAACAGTTTTCTATAAAAATTACAAGTGTTTTTTGCAAAGTATTTTACGAAACGCTAAAATATTATTTTTTTAAGAGCAAAATGGCAAAAAGGGCAGCGGCAGCGGCTGTTGACGGCCGCCGCGCTCAGCCCCGCCTGCGCCATGAAGAAAATTTCGCGCTTCAAGGGATAAGTCCAAAGATTAGCTTTGAATATGTATGTGTATAGACTACAAAGACCGCACTAAACTTGGTACTATGGGCCTATTGTTTTTTGTTTAGAATGCAGAGATACTTAATGTAGAAAAACCTTAGTTTGAGAGCGGAAAATATGATATGAAAGGAGTTTGGGATATGCCGACGAAGTCAACCCCCCTGCCTTATCAGGCTGAGATAGACGCACTGGACCCCCGCACGCCCAGAATCAGGCGTCTAATAGACCGTTTTTTGAGCGAGCCCATACATATCTGCGCGCACAGGACCCGCCTTGCCACCGAGTCGTGGAAGGAGACCGAGGGCGAGCCTCTGCACATCAGGCGGGCGAAGCTCTTTGAAAAAATCTGCGACGGGATGCCGATATCCATATTTGAGGACGAGCTCATAGTCGGCTCGCCGACTCCCTATTTCAGAGGCGTTGGCCTGCAGCTCGATTACCACCCGACAACGGGCCAGGAGCTCAAAGCCGGTGAGCGCAGGATGCGCGCCGAGCAGAGCGTGGGTGTTATCAGCGACGAGGATTTGGAGCAGATAATTAAGGATACCGCCTATTGGGAGGGCAAGACTCCGGGCGAGAAGATGCTCGAGGCCATACACGAGGTCTACGGCACCGACTATGACGACTCGATATACTTCTGCACGCGCTCCTACGCCAAGTTTACCAACTATGCTCCGCAAGCCGATTACCAGAAAGTGTTGGCCGTCGGCCTGCGCGGCATAATCAACGAGATTGACGAGGCCCTGGAGAAGCTGACCTACACCCATCCGGAGGACGGAAGAAAACGCTCCTTCCTCAAGGCCGCAAAGATAAGCTGCGAGGCCTTCATACGCATGGCAAACCGCTACGGAAAGCTGGCCGGGGAGCTTGCCGAAAAGGAGAGCGACCCGCTGAGGCGCCAGGAGCTTGAGATAATCGCCTATAACTGCAGCCGGGTGCCCGAATATCCCGCGGAGACCTTCTGGGAGGCCCTGCAATGCATCCGCTTTATACATCTGGGTCTATATCTGGAGGACGCAAACGGCGCCGGAGCCTCACTCGGCCGCCTGGACCAGTATCTCTATCCGTATTATAAGAAGGATATTGAAAGCGGCAGGCTCACAAAAGCCGAGGCCGCGGAGCTTTTAGGCTCTTTCTGGGTGAAGATATGCGCCACCGACCGCATGCCGCCGGGAACGGTCAAAACGATGGGAGCGGGCTTTTTCCAGTCCCGCGCCATACTCGGCGGCGTAAAGCGCGACGGCAGCGACGCCTGCAACGAGATGACATACATGCTGCTTCATATAGCCGGCATGATGCACCTTGACTTCCCCTTATATCTGAGATGGCATCCTGATATGAACCGGGAGTTCATGGTAAAGGGCGTATGGACAAACATACAGATGGGCTCGGAGCCCGCATTCCACAACGATGTCATGATAATAAACGGGCTCGTGGAGGACGGCGTGGCGATTGAGGACGCAAGGGACTATACCCTTCACGCCTGCACGCATCCGCACCCCTACGGCTCGGTATACGGAACGCCGATATTCGTAAACGGGGCGAAGGTCCTCGAGCTTACGATGCACAACGGCTTTGACCCCAAGATAGGCAAGCAGGTCGGGCCCAAGACCGGGGACCCGCGCACCTTCAAGAGCATCCAGGATTGGATAGAGGCCTACAAGAAGCAGTGGGCAAGGCTCTATGACTTTGTCGTCGCCACCACCAATTTGGGCGAGGCCGTGCAGATGGAGGTCTTCAGCCAGCCCTTTGCCTCGGCGCTCACCCCCGACTGCATAGCAAACGGCAAGGGGCTGCACGAGGGCGGCTGCCGCTACAACCGCTTTATATCCGATACCATGAATAAGCTCTACGCCGACGTGCCCGATTCCCTTATGGCCATCGAGGAACTGGTGTACAACAGGAAAGAGCTGACCGTCGACGAGATTCTGGAGGCCTGCGAGAACGACTTTAAGGGCGAAAAGTACGAGGAAATCAGGAAAAAGCTGCTCGAAGCCCCGAAATACGGCAACGACCTTGGAAGGCCCGAGGAGATATACAGGGAGCTGAGCGATTTCGTCATCGAACACTGCGCCAAGAGGAAGGGATTCTTAGGCTGGCCGAAGCGCGACGTCAGGGCCGGCGGCTCGATACATGTCGCCCAGGGCATGGACGTCGGCGCCCTGCCGAACGGCAGGAGAGCGGGGCAGCCTCTTTCGGACGGAGGCATTTCTCCCTGCACGGGCTGCGACGTTAACGGCCCGACGGCGACGCTCGCCTCTGCGGGCAAGGCGACGAACTGCTTCAAGAGGACGCGTTCCGCGGTTTTGAACCAGAAAATGCCGAGAAGCGTTCTCAAAACACGCGAGGAGATAGAAAAGTTTATCGACCTTATCGAGGGCTATTTCGCTGGCTACAACGGGTATCAGATACAGTGGAACATCCACGACCGCGAGACCTATATAGAGGCGATGGAAAACCCGGAGAAGCACAAGAATCTCATCGTCCGCGTAGGAGGCTTCAGCTCGTACTACGTCGAGCTCAGCCGCGCGCTCCAGCAGCAGATAATCGACCGGACCGAGCAAAGAATTCGATAAAACGAATACAGCGCCGCAGCTTGTCGTGCGGCGCTGTTTTTTGCCTTCTGCGGAGCGTTTCGGTGGCTGGGCGGCTGGGCGATGAAACTTATTATTGCAAGTTGAATCTTATTACTCGTCAATTTCGTGCTGTATTCTGAACTTTCTGTTCTGAATGTTCTCTGTGTAGCGCATCACCTGGCAGGAGAATACAAGCTCTCTTCTGAGCTGAAAGTCGCGCAGGTCGAGGCCGAGGATATCCTGGATTTTCCTCAGCTTGTACATCACGGTATTCCGGTGGATATGGAGCTGCTTTGACGTGGTCAGTATGCTGCAGTCGTTGGTTATGTAGGTGAAGAGGAAGTCGCGCAGGTCGGTGCCGTGCTTGATGTCGTAACGCATGAGCTCCATAACGGCTGGATGGGCGAGATATACCATCTTGTCATGCCCGTAATACTCCGCGATGGTTTTTGCGCACAGGTCGATAATGTAGTACTCGCGCAGAGCCTCGAAATAGACGCAGCGCTGGTTGCCGAAACTGCCGCGCAGCTTTGGCAGCAGCGCGAGCGCGTCTTTGCTTTGAATGTACAGGGTCCTCAGGCCGCTGAGGTATCTGCCCGCGTTGCTTATAACCGCGTGCCCGTCATGCTTTTCAAGCAGGTATTCAAACCTCTCCTTGTCGAATTCCGGTATGAACAGATGGTTGTCGCCCGAAACAAGAACCACCACGTGCGACGAGTAGGGCGCGGCGTTACCGGTCGGGAAGATGCTGTCAAGCTCCGCCAGAACGCTTGAGAGCGGAATCTCCCCTGCAAAGGATATGACGACGCTGCGTATGTATTTTTTCGGCTTGTTCGGGAGGTTGTTCAGCCTCTTTCTCAGCTCGTCTATGTTTTCGGGCATGAACAGGAAGATGTCCTCGAGAATTTTCGTCATCTCACGCCTGCTCATGCCGATGGGGTTGCCGTCTCTGGCCATATGCTTCGCAAGCTCATCGGTGAGCAGGCTGATAAGCTCGTTGTAGCCGGAAAAGGAGGTTATGCCTATCACCAGAAGATATCCCAGGATTTCATGCGCCAGCTTGATAGGGTACATCTTATATGCTATCTTCCCGCCTGCGGACTCGGCGTCCTCGCCTTCTCCCGAGGCGACGTACTCGAAGCACTGGTTAATCTGGGACTCGGAAAGATACCCTCCCTCGCTCAAACGGCGAGACAGTCTTGTCAGCTGATTTTCCGCGACGCAGGAGTTTATCAGCTTAAAGGTCGGCGTGAGCACGTAGAAAGAAATCCGCGATTCGGATATCGCGACGGCGGTCTGCAGGAGCTTCTTTAGCCCTCCCTCTTCCGCGGGTATTTGGCGCAGTTTGCTTTTCCACTGACAGTAGCGGATGAAGTTGTGGTAGAGGGTGTTGTAAAGCTCGGGAAGCGCTGCGTCCACGGAGATGAGGTTCAAAGCGGAGGGCATCTTCTCCTTCGCCATTGCGAACTTCCCCGCGATGAAAAGAATAAAGGTCGAGCGCCCGTCGTATTGCCGCAGCGCTTTTTCCGCAAGCTCCGGCGTTGCAACGTAGATATAGTTTTCAGAGGGTTTCTCGTTCTCCCCGGACATCAGAATGCCCTCGATGCCGCGGAGCTGTTGAGTTGGGGTTGAGCTGAATACAATCCTGTCTTCGAGCCCGGATATGAGCATTTGAATAGTAAGCACGCTATCCCCTCCAATAATATCTGTGCTCGGAGCACAATGCACGCATGCCGCTTTGTGCTTTGCATGAGCGACAGGCCATTCTTTGTGTTTTAAGCACAAATCAGGCGATTATTTATGCTGTAAAGCCGTTTTTTGGCCGAAAAATGAAACAAAAGCTGTGTTTTTATGCTCCATAAACATAATATATGCAAAAGCTTAAATTTGCAATACATTGAACAAAAAATGAGCTAATATATAATAAAAACACGAACAATATTACGAAATCCCATTTAGGAAGAAACGAGTAGGAGGATTGTGCTATGTGCGAAAAGGACAAAGACATTAAGGCTAAGGCTGCGGAAATGCTCTGCCTGGGGTCGTGGCATGTGTTCAGCAGACAGAGCCTTGACGAGAGCGTAAAGTTTGTGCAGGCGGCTATCGAGAGGGGTATAAACAAGTTCGACATAGCCGACTACTGGGACCACGAGCTGTTAAACACCATCCGCTTCAAAGAGGTGGTGAAGATACTCGGCCTGCCGCGCGAAAGCTACAAGATAGGGCTGAAGGTCTTTACCAACTCGACCGAATCCCGCGAATCCGTCGTAAGGCGCGAGCTTGACCTTCTTGATGTGGAGTACGTCGACTACATACTGTTCTCACGGCCCAATTCGCAGGAGACCCTGCAGGAAGCCTGCGAGAAAATGAACGAGCTTGTTGAAATCGGCCTTACCAAGGAACTCGATTTCTCGCTCTGGGACGCTCCTCAGCTGAAGGAAGCCTACGACCTTCTGAAGTCCCAGAACATGAATCTGCCGAGGTTTGTGCAGTTCCAGTACAATGTGTGCCGTCGTGACGTCGTGGAGTCCGAGGCCTACAACAACCTGTTTGAAACCACGGGGCTGAGGCTGCAGGCGGCATTTACCCTCGAGGGCGGCATCCTTGCCGGACATGTGCACCGCAGGAGATTCGAGCCTGACGAGCGCGCAAAGGGCATATGGTTCCCGCCGGGAGAGCGCAACATAGCCCGTGATTCGGGCGGCATACGCGACCAGATAGTTAAGAAGGTGCCGCGCCTAATGGAGATTGCAAAGTCGATCGGCGTGTCCGCGGCGCAGCTTGCAATGGCCTTCACGGCAACTCATCCCAGGATCGAGACCGTTTTGTTCGGCGCGACCAAGATATGGCAGCTTGACGAAGCAATCGGCGCGATGGAGCTTGCGCTTACAAGGCCCGCGGAGGTGCGCGAGCTTACCGACGAGCTGTACGTCGGCGGCGCGAAGCCGCCCAGAATCTTCGATTATACGGGCGGAAAGTATTGATTTTTTAAAGGGTTTTTCGTCAGAGCGGTGCGGAAATTAAGGAGTCTGATTATGAAAAGGCTTGAGGGGCATGTCTGCGTAGTTACCGGAGGAGGTGCCGGGCTGGGAAGAGGAATTGCCATGCGCATAGCCTCGGAAGGCGCCGCGGTGGCGATTGCCGATATTGATTTGATTGCCGGAGAGACTGTGGCGGAAGAAATCAGAAATGCCGGAGGTGAAGCCACAGCGTATAAGTGTGACGTTACCAAAGAAGAAGATGTGAAAACTCTTGTAAAAAAAGCAAAAGAGAAATATGGGAAAATAGATCTTCTTTGCAACAACACCGGCATTTCTCTGGAAGCGAGAAATATCATTAGGATTGAGGACCTCACTGAGGAACAGTGGGACCTTATGTTCAACGTGGGGCTGAAAAGCATCTTTTTCACCTGCAAGCATATTATCCCGGAAATGATAGAGGCCGGTGGCGGCTCGATAGTGAACGTTGCTTCCGTCGCCGCCACCCATCCGACCTTCGGAGCGGCATATGGAGCGGTCAAGGCGGGCGTTGTCGGAATAACCAAGGCTCTGGCTGTGCAGTATGCGGACGACAATATCCGCTGCAACTGCGTGTCTCCGGGAGCCATGATAACGCCCGGCGGGGCTTCGGCCGCGAATTCAGGCGTTTTTAAGGATGCATCCGAACACAGGACGAGACTTATCAACCGTTTCGGAACGCCCGAAGACGTGGGGGCTGCGGTGGCTTTTCTTCTGAGCGATGATGCGGCCTATATCACAGCTGCAAATCTTTCGGTGGATGGCGGCTGCCTCAGTATTGTGTCCAAAATCCCCCCGAGGGAGAAAAATCGTAGCGGCATGTAGTATTGGCGGAGAAAAGAGTGAAAGAAATAAGTAGAGAGGAGTAGACAAAATGTCAAATACATTCCTGCTAATCCTATTGCTTATAGGTCTTATAGTGTCGTTGTGGGCAAGCCAGAAATTCAATGTCAACGCCGGTCTTATTGCCATGGCCGTCGCCTGGATAGTAGGATGCTGGCTCGGAAAGATTACCCCGACTGCGCTGATTAACTACTGGCCGACCTCCGTTATGTTCATAGCCATCACCACCACGCTGTTTTTCGGCTATGCGCGCGAGAACGGGACGCTCACGCTATTTGCCGAGAAAGTCATGTACTTAACCAGAAACATCAAATGGTTCCCTCCGATAGCGCTCTATTTGATTAGCTTCTTTATCGCGTGCGCAGGAGCAGGCGCGATGGCTACCCAGATTTTCATGTCGACGGTTGCCTTTGCGATTGTGGCCCAGACGGGAATGAACCCGATGCTTGCGCTGCTCGCGGTGTTCCTCGGCGGCTGCGGCGGCGGCGGAATGTTCTGGGCTCCCGAGGGGGCAAACCGCATCGCCTATTACACGGGCATAGTTTCGGACGACGCGGTTCAGTACAACGTCATAGCCCACAGCGTTTACACGGCGATTGTCTTTACAATCATATTCCTGATTGGGTACATCGTGTTTAAAGGCTGGAAAAACAAAGCCGAGGTGCTTGATCTCAAAAAGCCGGCCCCCTTCAACAGAGAGCAGAAAATAACTTTGGCCATCATAGGAATAGTTGTTGTTCTTGTCGTGGGTTCCGCCATTCTGAAGCAGGTCTATCCGACGGCGCTCACGAGGAAGCTGACAACCAACTTCTCAATTCAGTTTACCGCTCTGATTGGTTTCCTTGTCTGCTTCATATTTAGGCTTGCCGACACCAAGGCAGTTATGAAGCGCATCCCCTGGGACCTTATCCTCACCGTAGGCGGCATGACAATGATGATAAAGGTCGGACTTGAGTTCGGCGTCACGGATATGGTCAAGAACGTGTTCGAGGGAGGCGTTTCACCTATCGTCGTTCCGTTCCTTTTCCTCCTGTTTGCCGGATTTATCAGCCTCTTTGCAAACTTCACGGTCATCTACCCGCTCCTCTTCCCGCTTATCCCCGTTGTCGCCCAGGCCACCGGTGCCAATTCTGTTAATATATTCGCAATGACCGCCTTCGGCTCTATGATAACGGGAATGTCGCCCTTCTCCACGGGCGGAGCCTGCTGCCTTACGGGTGTGCCAGATGAAGAGCAGAGGAGTAAGCTCGTGCCAAAGCTCCTTATCATGGCTGTCTGCAGCTGGGCTATAATAGCGATTTTGTCCTTCACTCCGCTGTTCAACCTGTTCCCCGAAATACTGACATTTAGTTAATCAATGCCTTTACAAACACTCCTGTAACCTGTATAAAGCGGAAAACCGACAAGAGAGTTCTATACGATTACTGAGAGTGAGAAGGATATTAGAAATAACACAAGGGCGGCTGCTCGACAGCCGCCCTTCTTTGTCAAGCTGGCCTTCATGTCTTTGCCGGCTCTGAACATCCGTGTTTTCAGCTGCCAAGGGCTCTTATAGCCATAAAGCGGAAGCATATAGGTGCATAAATATTCGTGGAAATACATACCGTGGAAGAAGCTGGTGCAGGTTTTTGATTAAATGTAAACCAAATGTAAACCAAATGTAAACGTAAAATACAAATGTGCACCTTGCACATAAAGAGCATCCTTTTTATGTCCCTGTTTGCACAGAAACATGATAAGCTATTGACGTTTTAGCTCAGTTTTATTATCCTATTTAAGAGGGGCTAGAAAGAATTTGCGCAGAACGGGCAAGGGAGTGGTGTAAACGATTGGAATAATGCACAATAAATGTCTAGCATTATCTTTCAGTTGGGGGATTTTTTAATGATTAAAAATAAAAAGGATTTCGGCCTGGGGGTTGTCTCGATCCTGATAGCTGCAGGCATTACATATGCGTCCTTCCAGCTTAGAGGATCAACTTATGTGGGCGACCCCGGCCCCAGAATGTTTCCGCTGTTCGGCGCTGCGCTCATGTTCATATGCGGCGTCGCTCTGATTATCAAGCCTGAAAAGGAACAAAAGGTGTTCATGACTCCCAAGCAGTGGAAGTCCGGGCTCCTCATGTTCGGAGTGTACGTCCTGGCGACTCTGCTGTTTTATTTGGTAGGATTTGCCGTAACGCTGCCCATAATATTCTTTATCCTGACATACTTGATGAGCAGGCTGTCCCTGAAAGACCTTACAAAGAAGCAGCGCACTATAAGGTCCCTGGTCTTTGCGATTCTTGCGGGAGCGGGAGTATATGTGGTCTACGTAATCCTGCTCGACGCTGTTCTGCCGAAGGGCTTGCTCTTTACTCTAAGGTAAGGAAGGGATATTTATGGCAACAACACTTGACTACATAGTTGCGGCACTAAAAGAAATAAGCAGCGTTACCGGTATTCTGTACATAATCGGCGGTACGATAGCCGGAATCGTTCTGGGCGCCATTCCCGGACTTGGCAGCTCCACACTGCTGGTTATTCTACTGCCCATCGCATATAAGATAGACACAAACCTTGTTCTCGCGCTGTTTATCTCCGTTGTCATAGGCGGCATGTCCGGAGGATGCATCGGCTCGATTCTGCTCGGCATCCCCGGAACATCGTCTTCGCTTTGCACGGTCTGGGACGGTTATGCCCTTACTCAAAAAGGCGACCCTGTGCGGCCACTGAGCGCGGCCGTCACCGCGAACTTCCTCGGCAACGTCCCCGGCATAATTATCGCCATTTTCGCATGCAGAGCCATCGGCACCTGGGCTGTCAAGCTCGGCCCATGGGAGTATGCGGCTCTGTGCTTCTGCGCGATACTGATGGTTGTAGGTCTTTCTAAAGATAACCTTGCCAAGGGCATGCTCGGAGTCGGCCTGGCATTCTTCCTTGCCTCCATCGGCGAGGACCCAATCACCGCCCACGGCCGCTTCCTGTTCTTTGACCGGCTCGAGTTCCTCGACGGCATAGACCTCATCAGCCTGATGCTCGGTCTCTTTGCCGCAAAGATTGTCCTTCTTGAGTACGCAAAGGCGACCAAGACCGAGCAGCCCGATATCAAGGTCGGCGGCTTTAAATGGCCGGGCGAAGACCTGAGGAAGAACAAGTGGGTTGTAGTCCGCTCCTGGTTTATGGGCCTTATCATAGGCTTCCTGCCCGGACTCGGCGGACCCGTTGCGGCCGGCCTCGCCTATTCCAGCGAGAAGATGCTTGCGAAAGACAAGTCCAACTGGGGCAAGGGCGAGATTGCGGGCGTTCTTGCCACCGAGACTGCGAACAACGCAGCCATCGGCGGCGCGCTCATTCCCTTCCTCGCGCTCGGCATCCCGGGCGACGCTGCCAACGTTCAGTTTATAGCGGCTCTTAACGTCAAGGGCATCAACGTCGGCCCGATGTTCATGCGCGAGCAGACCCTGATTGTTTACATCATCTTTATCGCAGCCCTCATTTCCGGTATCGTGGCCATGCTCTACGAGACCCTGGGCATGAAAACCTTCCCCGCTCTGCTGAAAATTCCATACCACTACCTCTACTCAACGATTGTCATTTTGACCTTAACCGGCGCGTATATGTCCACCGGCAGCTTCTTCGGCATGATCATCATGCTCATCTGCTGCATACTCGGCATACTGATGGATGTCTTCGGCATACCGAACCTGCCGTTCCTGATGGCGTTTATTCTTTCGCCGCTGCTGGAGCTCAATATACGACGCGGACTTAACTATTCGCGTAGAGGACTTGCCGAGTTCTTCCTCAGACCCATTTCCTGCGTGTTCATCGTTGTCGGCCTTCTCGTGCTCATCTGGGGCATGGTGAGCCCCGTTGTTAAGAAGGCTCTTAAAAAGAACAAGACCGAGTCGACCGCAAATACTGGGTGCTAACCCGTATTTAATAAAACTTTAATAATAGGAGGAACGAAGATGAAGAAAGTTGTAGCCCTGCTTCTGATTCTGGCCGTGGCGCTTGCTTTCACTGCCTGCGGTTCCAAGCAACCGGCTCCTACCGCCGCGCCTACTACCGCGCCTACCAGTCAGCCACAGCAGACTCAGGCCCCGGCAACACCGGCCCCGAAATGGCCTAACGGCGATGTGACCATTCTGGCCGGCTACCAGGTCGGTTCTCTGTTCGACATCAATATCCGCACCATCGCCGACTGGATTACCCTCAAGACCGGCGCGAAGGTAATCGTTGAGAACAACGACACAGGCGGCGGAGCAAACCTTGCCAAGAAGCTTGTCAACGCCAAGCCCGATGGCCAGACCCTCATGCTCATCGGTATGAACAACATACTCAACTACCATCTCGGCATCTGGGAAGTCAACCCCTGCGACACCACGAAGTTCAAGCTCGTCTGCGGTATGATTCAGCCCCTGCCCGACTCCGGCTGCATCATTCTCACACAGGCCGACCAGCCCTACAACAACTGGCAGGAGCTTGAAGCGTACGTAAAGGCCAATCCCGACACCGTGACCGTCGCCTCACTGCCCGGCAAGGTTATGGACACCAAGATGAAGTCGCTCTTCATCCAGACCGGCCTTTCCGATTATGTCCGCTGGGTCTCCACCAACAGCGCTGACGCTACGGCCGGTCTGCTCGGCGGCACCATCAACCTCGTCATGCTCGACGAGTACACCGCCACCGGATACCTGAAGGACGGCACCCTTAAGGCCATCATCAACTCCCGTGACAATGACGACTACTCCGCATACGGAGACGATCCGGTTGTTGATATAATCAAGCAGGTACCCACCCTCATCGACGTATTCGGCGAGAAGGGTAAGGACTACGCCGTTCCGAACCGCTCCATGTTTGTTGCTCCGGCCGGCACACCGGACGAAATCATCAAGCAGATAGCCGAAGTCATCGACGCCATCGACCTTGAGCCCGCGGGCAGCGAGTTCTATGAGAGATGCCGCGTAAACGGCGGTACCTCCAAGTACTACACCTGGCCCGGCGACGAGGTCATGGCCGAGTGGAACCGCCTCGACGCCGTTCTCAAGACGATCGCCGAGATGCAGTAATTGAATATCACTACTTAAACCCAGATCGGGGGTTGCGTGATAACCTCATGCAGCCCCCTCTTTTCTAAAAGCACTAAAACGTTTATTATTCGAGGTACAGCCATGAACCTTTCATACGCTCTTGCAGATTTTGTCGCAAAGACAAGCTACGAAGACATCCCGCGGCATGTGATTGAGACGCAGAAAAAATCCGTCATGGACGCCGTGGCCATCACTCTGGGCGCCTCCGCGCTTGGCGACGGCTGCCGGGAGATGGTGAAAATCTCGGAGGAGCTCGCCGCGGGCGGCAGGGGGGAGGCCGCGGTAATCGGCTTCAATAAGCGCCTTCCCGCGGTCTGGGCCGCCTTTGCCAACGCCTCGATGGCCCACTCGCTCGATTTCGGCGACACCCACCAGAGGAGCACAATTCACTCGAATTCCTCGAGCTTCCCGGCGGCTCTGGCGGTCGCCGAGAAGATGGGAAACGTTTCGGGTAAAAAGCTGCTTGAAGCCCTTGTCCTCGGGAGCGAGGTCGCAATACGAATCGCTCTCGCGGCGGACGTAAACACCCTGGAGTACGGCTTCTACATACCCACAATCTACTCCTCCTACGGCGCGACAGCCGCGGTCGCAAAGCTCATGGGGCTTAATGCCGAGCAGATTGTCAGCGCAATCAGCTTCAACCTCTGCCAGACGACCTGCAGCAGCGAGCTTACAAACAGCCCGAGGACGGCGCTGCGCTCGGTCCGCGAGGCCTTCGCTGCCAGGAACGCGATTGTCGCCTGCTGCATGGCGAAGGAGAACCTCATCGGCTTCGAGGAACCGCTCGAGGGCAAGCTCGGCTTTTATCACGCCTTCCTGCACGACAACTACACCGCCGAAAAGGCGCTCGAGGGGCTCGGAGAGCATTTCGAGGCGGGCGAGCTCACCTTCAAGGTCTGGCCCTGCTGCTTCGGCACGCACTCAGCCATCACTGCGGCGATAAGCATAATGAGGGAGGAGGGCATAAGCGCCGAGGACGTGCGCCATGTCCAGGTCTATATCGGCGCGCAGAACAGGATGCTGTGCGAGCCGCTCGAGCAAAGGCGCAATCCCGAGACTTCGATTATCGGGAAATTCAGCATACCCTTTACCCTCGCAACCACGCTCGTCAAGGGCAACGTCGATTTGACAAGCTTTTCCTACGAGAGCCTGCGCGACGAGAAGGTTCGCGCGCTCGCGGCCAAGGTCGACTACACCTATGTCGAGGAGTGGCAGCGCGGCAAGGAGACCTACACTAAGGTCGTCATGGACACGACAAAGGGGACCTTCGAGCGCTTTGTCACAAGCCCCTTCGGCACCCCGGAAAACCCGATGGACGACGATATGTTCGACCAGAAGTTCGACGCCTGCGCGAAGAGCGCGCTGAACCCCAAATCGCAGCGCGAGCTCGACGAGCTTAAAGAGGCAATCCGCGCCCTCGACACGCTGGACGACATCTCGGAATTCACAAGGCTTCTGTAGTCAGTTAACTAGCAAATATCTTCGAGAGAGGCTGACAGTATGGACAATAAAAAAATCACCCTTCTCGCCGTCGGCGACAACATACCCGGCATGGGCGAGTATGACGAGCTCTACACCCATGTGGAGACCCTCCTGAGAGAGGCCGACATCAGCTTCGGCCAGCTTGAGACCGTGCTCATCGACGAGAAAATCGAGGACCTTTACCCCTACGTGGCCTCGCAGGCCCGCATGCCCTGCTCCTCGGACCCCGGCGTGGCCCCAAAGCTGAAGGAGGCGGGCTTCGATGTCATATCCTTCGCCTCGAACCACGCCCTCGACTACGGGAGAACGCACTTTCTCAACACAATCGACTATCTGCGAAAAGCGGGCCTCGAGGTCGTCGGCGCGGGCGAGAACGAGGAGGACGCGCGCCGCTTCTGCGTAATCGAGCGCAAGGGCACGAAGATAGCCTTCCTCAGCTACTGCTCCATCCTGCCGCAGGACTACTGGGCGCAGGAAGCAAGGCCCGGCGTGAACCCCGCGAGGGGACACACCCTCTACGAGCAGATTGAGCATGACCAGCCGGGCACGCCCTGCCGCATACACACCTGGGCGCACAGGCAGGACAAGGCGAATATGATTGAGGATATAAGGAAGGCGAGGGAACTTGCCGACATCGTCGCGGTATCGATGCACTGGGGCATCCACTTCACCCAGGCCGAGATAGCCGAGTACCAGGTCGAGTACGGACACGAGGCGATAGACGCCGGGGCGGACATAGTTCTCGGGCACCACGCCCACATCCTCAAGCCGATTGAGGTTTACAAGGGCAAGGTCATCTTCTACTCGCTCGGAAACTTCGCTATGACAGACCCGAACAGGATGGAGCGCGACAAGAAGACCTTAAGGCAGGACATGCGCACCTCGAAGAAGCACCAGGAGATGGCGAAGATTCGCAAGGGCTTCGGCACGGGCAGCGCCGTCAAGACCTTCCCCGAGGACTGCTATTACTCGATGATTGCCAAGATTGAAATCGGGGACAAGAAAATCGAGCGCGTCTCCTACCTGCCGGTCTACATACCCGACGATTTTAGGCCATATGTAGTAAAACCTGACGACCCCCTCTTTAAAACCATCTATGATTATATGATAAAGATTAACGAGATGGTCGGTATAGAGACCAGGTACACCATAGACGGCGACGAAGTCGTCATCGGCTGAAAAATTTCTTCTGGAGTGATTCAAAATGCTTACACCAAGAGAGAATTTCATCAGGTACTTTAAGAACGAGCCCACGGAGTGGATGCCGAGCGGCCTTGATTACCTGCAGTTCGGGCCCGAGGAGATTGTCGAGAACGTGGTGAGGGGCTTTGTTTCCCAGCAGAACCCCTTCCCGAAGGAGAAGTTCGGCGGCCGCGGCTGGTTCGGCGTGGAGTGGGTCTTCGTGCCCGTAGCCGGCGGCTCGATGGAGGTCGCCCCGCTCTTCGACGACATCGTGGGCTGGGAGGAGAAGGTCGAATGGCCGAACCTCGACGAGGTTGACTGGGAAGGCGTAAAGGAAAGGAACAAGGATTATCTTAAGACCGACAAGCTCATCAGGACCAGCATCTTCACCGGCTTCTACGAGAGGCTCATCTCCTTCGTCGGCTTTGAGAACGCCGCAGTCGCCCTCGTCGACGAGGAGCAGGTCGAGCATGTGCACAGGCTCTTTGACCGCCTTGCCGAATTCTACATAGACTTCATCCAGCGCATGCACCGCTACTTCAACGTCGAGCTGTTCGAGCTGCACGACGACTGGGGCACTCAGAAGTCCCTGATGTTCTCCTTCGATACCCACAGGGAGGTCATAGTCCCCTATGTCCGCAAGGTTGTCGACGCCGCCCACAAGGAGGGCTGCTTTATCGAGATGCACTCCTGCGGCGCGGTCGAGCCGCTCTTCCCGAACTTCCTCGAGGCGGGCATCGACACATGGCGCGGCCAGGCGACCGCGATTGACAAGCGCGCGCTCGTAGAGAAGTACGGCGACGTGTTCAAGTTCGGCGTCGAAATCCGCCCAGCCCCGGACGCCCCCGCCGAGGAAGTCAAGGAGCTCTGCCGCAAGTTCAAGGAGGATTACGCAGGGAAGAACATTTGGCTTGCAATTTCGGCCCTGCAGCCCGCGTATCAAATCGAGATAATAAAGAAGGAAATCTACGGCAATTAAGCTCTGGAATTGAAAAGCAAAAAGCAATGCCGCGGCTTTGAGACTCAAAGCCGCGGCATTTTGACTTATATATGCCGAAAGTTAGGTTTGCTGTGTTTGCCGCATTATAGGACGACCTAGCTTAATGCAATCATCCTGCCGAACTCTGCAGCGGCCTTTTCGGCCTCGCCGTCCGGGTTCCACTGGTTTCTAAGGCCCTCTCCCAGGACCTCAAAGCCCGCCGCCGACATCAGCTCGCTTATTATCTTAACCGACTCGCCGCTCCAGCCGTAGCAGCCGAAGGCCGCGGCCTTTTTGTTTTTGAACCTTAGCCCCTTCATGAGGTTGATAAAGCCGGCAACCGAGTGCAGCACGGTGTTCGTAATCGTCGGCGAGCCGACGACGACCGTTTTCGATTTGAAGACCTCCGTAATCACGTCGTTAACATCGCTCTTGGGGAGGTTGTAGAGTTTTACAACCACGTCCGGGTCGGCGGACCTGATTCCCTCGGCAATCTTTTCGGCCAGTTTTTTCGTGCCGTTCCACATCGTGTCGTAGACTATCGTAATCTGATTCTCCTGATAGTCGTTCGCCCACTCCGTGTATCTCCTCACTATCTGCATGGGGCTGTCCCGCCATACGACCCCGTGACTGGGCGCGATAATGTCAACCGGGAGGTTCAGCGCGGCAATCTCGCCCAGCTTTTTCCTGAGCATGGAACTGAAGGGCGTCAGGATGTTCGCATAATACTTCATCGATTCGTAGATTAGCTCGCACTCGTCGACAAGGTCGTTAAAGAGCAGCTCCGTCGCCAGATGCTGCCCGAAGGCGTCGTTGCTAAAGAGGATATTGTCCCGCGTGAGATAGGTCGCCATGCTGTCGGGCCAGTGCAGCATCGGCATCTCGACGAAAACGAGCTCTTTTCCGTTCCCGATGTCGAGCCTGTCGCCGGTTTTGACCACCCTGAAGTCCCAGTCCCGATGGTACTGCCCCGTCAGGGACTTTACGCAGTTTGCGGTGCAGTAAATCGGCGTGTCGGGGATATGCCTCATCAGGAGCGGGAGGGCGCCGCTGTGGTCGACCTCTCCGTGGTTTGCGACTATGAAGTCGATTTTGCTCAAATCTATTTCCTTTGCGAGGTTTTGAACGAACTCCTCCGCGTAGGGGGCCCAGACCGTGTCTATCAGGACGGTTTTCTCCTCCTGAATCAGGTAGGAATTGTAGCTCGAGCCTCTGTGGGTCGAATACTCGTGGCCGTGGAATTCGCGCAGCTCCCAGTCGACCTTGCCCACCCAGTACACGTTGTTCTTAATCGGTTTTTTCATGAAAACACACCCTTTCGACCCGCTTTACGGCAGGTTTAATGTAAACTAATGCGCTCAAGCATATTTTATCAGCCATTGCCTGGAATTGGAATACAAGTTTCGATATTTTTCGCCCTGCGGTTGATATTTTTGCACGAAAAGGCGCCGATAATCGGGAGAAAGGGGGAAATCGGCAAATAAATCCCGGACAAGCTTTTTTGGAAGGGCAGGGCCGGGCCAAATCAGTCCTTGAGCAGCAGCTCAAGCGAAATCAGCAGGTGAAGGACCTTGCGCGGATCCCTGTAGTCGAGGCCGGTCAGCTCCTCTATCCTCTCGAGCCTGTATACCATAGTCGAGCGGTGGATGAAAAGCTCCTTCGCGGTCTTGACGGCGTTCATGTTGTTGCGGAGATAGGCCTTCAGGGTCGGCAGAAGCTCGCTCCCGTGCGCCCTGTCGTACTCGCTTAAAAGCAGGATTTCGGGGGCGCAGAGGAAGCGCCCCTCGAGCTCCTCGGTCAGCTTCGAGGCCATGTAGGTGAGGGTGAAGTCGCCGAACCTGAAGTGCCACTGGTAGGGCCTCTGCTTAAGGCCGGTCCGGAGCGCGATTTTCGCCTGGAGATAGTAATGCTGCAGGTCCTCTATGTTGCCGAAGCAGTTGCTGTAGCCGATTCTGAAATAGGCGTCCCTGAAGGTCTCAAGGTGCTCGGAGATGAAGTTGTCGAGCAGGCCGCCGCAGCAGCCGAGGTTTATGACGCAGACTATCTCGTCGCCGAACTCGACGAAGCAGCAGCCCTCTATGTCGCGGTTGAAGGCCTGGCAGTAGTAGCGAATCGTCCTGTTGTAGAAGTCGCGGTCGCTCGGCATCATCACAGCGCAGTGGAAGGGACCCTCGAGGGGCCATTTTCGCCGCTCGAAGCTGTTCTGGATTCTCCATTTCTCCACGGGCTCCCCGTTCAGAAGGTCGATGCAGATGTCCGCCATGTTGTCGGCGGGGAGGATGCCGCTGTCGCTTGAGGAGAGGTCGTAGACAAGCTGTATGAAGGAAGTGAAGAACTTGAGCAGACCCGCCTCGTAGCCCCTGAAGGGGTTTGCGTCCTCGGCCAGGACCGCCCTGCAGACGTATTCTCCCCTGAAGAAGACGTTCATGCAGAGGGCCCGCTTTGCGAAGATGCTGGCCTCGTAGAAGAAGGGCTCGGTAAGGTTTCGCGCCTTGCTGAATATGATGTCGTTTTTAAAGAAGGTCACGATGTCGGGCGGCAGGAAGCCGTCCTCGTCGGGCTGCCCGAGGCCGGAAATTTCGTTCAGGCGCAGGCTGCGGTTGGACTTTGCAATCAGCCTGTAGTCGCTGTTTATGACTAAAAGCTCGTTTCCGTTTAAATACGGCGCCATTATCTCCACCATGTGCTGAATCGGGCGGCCCTTGTTGACCGAGTCCTGCAGCTTCTGCTCAAGGGTGCCGTATTCAAAAAATATCCTGTTGACCTCGTTGGAGAGCTCCTCCATATCGGTTGTCTCATCGAGGACGATAAGGCGCATGGGACACTTGAGGTAGGATTCGGGCGGCATGCCTATGCAAATCATCGCCGAGTCCTCCTGAGCGAGAAAAAGCTCCGGAAGCGAGGCGGCGCGCGCGAGATACAGCACGCCGGTTGCAAAGACCGCGCCCTTACGGTAGATTTCCGAACGCTCGAGCACAAAGCTGTCCTTTTCTCTGCCGTAGTTATTGAAAACTGCGCGCTTCCCCAGCGCGTCCTCGATTAGACTTAAGCACAGGAGCAAATTTGGCCCTCCTTTAGTCAGATTGTCCTTGTACACATTGTACTAAATCATGCGCGAAGTTTCAATGTAATTGTATTATTTACTTAATAACAGGCCCCGTCCTATAATAAAATTGTAAAAACACCTTATACATTTTTTACGAAAAAAGGAGGGGCTGCAATGAGCGGAAACAGCGCTAAGACTGCACAGCAGCTGAAGTTCGAGGAGCGCTTAAAGCGCGTTGAGGACGCAATCGCGCTGAAGGAGACTGACAGAGTGCCCGTTATGCCCTTCTTTGACGGGGTGATACAGCGCTTATACAACTCGAGTTACCGCAACATCTTCTACAATTACCGCGAGGCGGGAGAGGCTGTGCTTAAGTTTTACAGCGACTACCCGCTCTGCGACGCGCACAGCTTTTCGGGCTTTACGAGCGGAAAGGCCAACGAGCTTGCCGGCTGCAGCATGATTGACTGGCCGGGGAGGCCGGGCAGCAAGATTTCTGAGCACAGCACGCACCAGGTAATCGAGCACGAGTACCTGCTGCCCGAGGAGTACCGCGAGCTTCTTGATGATTTCACCGGCTTCATGCTCAGAAAATACATCCCCAGGGCCTATACCAACCTCAAGGGCTTTGCCGGCGTCTTCTTTACTCCGACGATTGTGCTGAGCACGACCTTCCTTTCGCCCCTTTACAGCCCGGAAGTGCTTGAAATGTATAAGGTTATGGGAGAGATAGCCGCGCTCAACGCCGAGGCGGCGGCGATTACCCGCGAATACCAGGGCAGGCTCGCCGAGATGGGCTTCCCGCCGATGATAACCGGCCGCTCGCAGGCTCCCTTCGATATCCTGGGCGATTACTTCAGGGGCACCGTCGGGATAATGGAGGACCTCTTTGAGTACGAGGACGAGATAGAAAAGGTCTGCGAGATGTTCGCCGAGCAGCAGATAGCGGCGCTGCGCTATTTTGAAAACAGCAGCATGCCTGTAAAGCGCGTGTTCTTCCCGCTGCACAAGGGCATGGACGGCTTCATGAGCCCGAGGCAGTACGAGAAGCTCTACTGGAAGCCGCTTAAAAAGATTATGACGGCGCTCATCGACATGGGCGTGACCCCGCTGATTTACACCGAGGGCAGGTACAACACCCGCCTTGAGTGCCTCGCCGACGTGCCGAAGGGCAAGGTAATCTACCACTTTGAGGACGTCGACATGAAGAGGGCGAAGGAGATTCTGGGCGGCGTGGCCTGCATTTCGGGAAACCTGCCCGCGACGCTCCTTGAGTACGGCAGGAGGGAGGAGGTCATTGACTACTGCAAGTTCCTGATCGACACCTGCGCTCCGGGAGGCGGCTACATCTTCGACACGAACGCCGTGCTCGACAACGCAAAGCGCGAAAACCTCGAGGCGATGTTTAAGACCCTGGAGACGTACGGGTAAACTAAAAGCTGAGCCTTTCCCGCTATCCTGAGGCGCCCTGAAGTTTTCCGGTATTTTGCCTTTGCCGGATTTTACGGACTGAGCTTCGCGCAAAAAAAGTGGGACGGTTTAGTCTGATAATCATATCAATTATGAAGAAGGAGGAACTTAAGATGCTTACACCAAAGCAAAACATGCTAGAAGTAATCAGGGGCGGCAAGCCCGAGCGCTTCGTCAACCAGTACGAGGCGATTTACCTGATGTTCCATCCCTACATTGTGCACTCAAACGCCCTCTTGCAGAGAGGCCAGAGGAACGTTGTAAACGCGTGGGGCGTCACAAACTCCTTCCCCGAGAACACTCCCGGCGCCTTCCCTGTGCACACCCCCGATAAGATTGTCGTCAAAGACATCGAGCACTGGAGAGACTATGTAAAAGCTCCTCCTCTGAAGTTTACCGACGAAGAGTGGGCCGCTTTTAAAGCCCAGTACGACGCCGTTGACGGCACAAAGGCCTTCAAGGCGACCTTCATCGCTCCGGGCCTCTTCGAGCAGACGCACCACCTTTGCGGCATTTCGCAGGCTCTTGAGTACTACGCTCTCTATCCCGACGAGATGAAGGATTTGATTAAATACCTCGTCGACTGGGAGATGGAGCTTCTCGAGGGCATCCTGACGCACCTTAAGCCCGACGCAATCTTCCACCACGACGACTGGGGCTCCGAGAGGAGCACCTTTATGAGCCCCGGCATGTTCGCCGACTTCTTCGTTGAGCCGTACAAGCAGATTTACGGCTACTGCAAGCAGAACGGCGTCGAGCTAATCATCCACCATGGCGACAGCTACGCCGCGACGCTCGTTCCCTATATGATAGAAATGGGAATCGACATCTGGCAGGGCTGCATGTACTCGAACAACATCCCCGAGCTTATAAGGAAGTACGGCGGGAAGATTACCTTCATGGGCGGCATCGACAACAAGTTCGTCGACTTCGAGGGCTGGACCCGCGAAGACTGCCGCAAAGCCGCGCGCAAGCTCATGGACGAGTGCGGGGTCAACTACTTCATCCCCTGCATCACCCAGGGCGGGCCTGGCTCGGTCTATCCGGGAGCCTATCAGGTTCTCACCGAAGAGATTGACAAGTACAACGAGGAGAAATTCGGAATCAAGCCCGAGGAAGTCGACCGCCTGCCGCTCCAAATCCTCTTCTGAGCGCTCCGGATGCGTAAACGAATATAGAAAAATGCGCCGCCCCGGCAGGGGCGGCGCATTGCAGAAACCCTGCAACCCCGGCCGGTCGCAGGGTTTCTTTGCGGGCTGCAGCGATTTTCATTCGCCGCAGCCCGTTGTTTATATCAGATGAGATTTGATTTTGTCAGAAGACGTATTATAAGCACAGCGACTTCGGCGCGGGTTATGCTGTCGGCGGGGGCTATCAGATTGCCTTCCCTGCCGTATACGATGCCCGCCAGGACGCAGGAGGCGACGCTTTCTTCCGCATATTCCGAGACCTCGCCGCCGTCGGCAAAGGCCGAGAGAATGAGGTCAATCCGCACTATGCTCAGCGCCGGGCGAATTCCGGTCAGCTCCATCGCTCTGGCTGTCATGACCATGGCCTGCTCGCGAGTTATATACTCGTTCGGCCGGAAGGTGCCGTCCTCAAAGCCGTTTATTATACCGTACTCGCAGGCGGTGTTCACATAGCCGAAGTACCAGCTGCCGGGCTGGACGTCGTTAAACCGTACCTTTCCGTCCTCGGGCTTCAGGCCGAGAGCCCTCACGATTATTGCCGCAAACTCTGCGCGGGTGATGTTCTTGTCGGGGTTGAAGTTGCCGTTTTCATCGCCCTTCGAGATGAGCCTTGAGCCGAGCTCGTTTACCTCGTTCCTCGCCCAGTGCGTGCTCGTATCGGGGAACGTGAGTATGCTCCGTATTACCGTGTAGATGCTGTTCGTGAGGGTTCTGACCTTTGCGTAGTGCCTGCCGTCTATCGTCACTATTTCGGTCGGGACATGGTGGAAGCTGCCGTCGGCGCCGAGGACCACCGCGGTGGTCACCAGGTTCGGGTCGACCCCTTCGGGCAGGGCGATGAGTCTTTCGACGTAGCCGGTGAACCTGGTCAGCTCGCAGGTCCTGCCTTCGGCCTCATAGGTAATTGTAAATTCGACCGGCGGGACTATTATCTGGTAGCCGTTGCTGTCCGCCGTTTCCTCCACTATCCTTACGGCGCTTTCGGAAGGCTCGGAGATTGTTATGGTCACCCGGACGTTGTTCAAATCAGCCTGGGAGCTGAGGTTTGCATAAATCGCGCGGAAGTCTATCAGCGAGGCGGGCAGCGTGAAGATTACGTTTCCTGTATTGATTTCGAGAGTCGCGCCCTTATCGGCCATGTCAAGGAGAGACTGCACGCTGATTTCGACGAGGTCCGAGCTTTCCAGCGCAAGCGTTATGGTGGCATCCTCTCCGGCCTCGCCGAGAGCGTTATTGAGCTTGGCGTTGTCGATTTGTATCGTTCTCACCGTTTTGCCGCCGGTCGTCCGGGTTGTAATCTGCCCGACATCTGCGCTCCGGCCGTTTATTTCGGTGTAGGCGGTGGCTGAGGAAGTCGTTGAGGGAGGCGTGCTCGGAGTGTCGTCGGAGTACGGGACTATGCTGATATGGAAATACTTTACATAATCGTTCGTGAAGACCCCCTCAGCCAGGGTTTTCTTTCCGCCTGCCACGCTTACCATTCCATCCTTTATCGTAGCCCTTATCACCATGGTTCCGGTCGTGTTGCCATTGTCTATTACGTCCCATGTGATGCCGCTGGTGGCGCGGGCGGGGAGCCCCGCGGGCATGACGGCCGCCTTCGACAGGTCAAGCAGGCCCGGCCTTGTCGAGCTCGGCACGCCGGAGATGTACATAATATGCGAATACTCTCTTGTCAGCGGCAGCAGGAGGTCAGTGTCCTTGTTGCGCACGCCGTTTACCATGTAGAACTCGTTGTCCAGAATCATGGTGTCGCGGGTTCCGCTCTTGTACGGCCTCCAGACAGCTCCGCCGAGGTCGGCGTTGTTCGGGTCGCCGGTGAGGATGAACTTGGCCCATATGTCGGAAATTCTGTTTGCGACTATCGCCCTCTCCTCCGCGCTGTCTTCGCCGCGGGCGTTGGGCACCCAGGACCTTGCGATGACGCTGTTTTCGCTGCCGTGGCCTGCGCGGATATGGCTTATGACGGCGCTTGAGTTAAACCTAAGCTGGTAGAAGTAAACGTTTGTGGATGTGGACGCCGCTTCCGCGAACAGGATGCTCGGTATGCGCATGTTCATGTCATAGTCGAGATCCTTCGCAGCGGTGAAGGCGTCGCGCTCGGGGTAATTTGCAATGTACTGCTCGACTATATAATCGGCGTAATTCGGGATATAATCGGGGTCGCCCGGGTTGCCTACCGGGTAGCCATACCAGCCGTTCTTGCCGAGGTTGCCGGCGCTTCTGGACCTTGCCCTGTTTATGTTTGCTTCATCACTGTCAGTGATTAAGTACATCTGGTCGTAGCAGCCTTCGTTGTTGCCGAAGAGTATCGGCTTGCCAGCCCAGAGCCCGTTGGGGCCGAGGAGCTGCTCGAAGTAGTTGCTCCTTATCACAACCTCGTCTATTACGGGGGAGAGGGCCTTGTATCCGAAGTTACTGGGAGAACTGAACTGAGTGGCGGCCAATATATCAGGTTTTAGGGTGAGGAGCTCATCCATGGTCGTCAGCGGCTCTACTTTGTCTGTGCTGGGATCCATATCGATTGAGTTGAATACAAACTTTGCCACGCGCTTTGCCTCTTCAAGCGGCATCAGGCTTCCGTCCAGCGGGAAGGACTCCTGGAGCAGGGCCTTGTGCCACAAATCCTTCGATTCGGGCATCATCATCACAGAGGCGCAGAGATTTCCGCCGGAGGACTGCCCGCCTATGGCGACGTCGTTCTTGTTGCCGCCGAAGGCCTCGATGTTCTCGTTAATCCATTTGAGGACCTCGAGAATGTCGAGCCTTGCGAGGTTGTTGCTGAAGCGGTAGATGTTCTCGCCGTTTTCATCCAGGTACTTCGGGTCATTGTAGCCAATCAGCTGGCTGAGGTCGAGGCTGCCGTAGCGCCCGCCGCGGTGCGTCGGCGTTACGACTATGATGTTGGGGTTTGCTTTGACGAAGTTCGTCCAGTCGGGGTTGCCGACTGCTCCGCCCATGTTCGCACTGCCGAACACCCACATGAAGACTGACCTCGGGCCGTCTTTTTCAACGTCCCAGTCTGGGTTCACGTATACGGAGAGGGTGAGGCAGTTGGGGTCGGCGCTGCCTGCTCCCGAGGTGCTCGGGCCGTGCTTAATGGCCTCGATTGGTTCGGCGTCCGGCGCAGCATCGGGCATTTTCTGCGGTGCCTGGAACAGAGGAGCGATGGCGTACTGTATGCCCTTCCAGACATAGATTCCGTCTTGCTCCACGCCGATGTAGCTGCCCTGCCTGAGCCGGACAAGGCCGTCGTAGCCGTCGAAGGTCTTCGGGAACCTGTAGGGTCTATCCGCGTCCTCTCCCTTATAAAGCTGGGCCAGGCCGTCGGCTATAATTTCGCCCTCGGGCTGGAAGGTGAATCCCGCGTTGTAGAAGTATGCCCTGCCGGACTCGTCGACCCTGTAGCGGATTTTGTTGCTGCTCTTGCTGAGCTTCATCCACTTTCCGTTGTACTGCAGGAAGTAGTTGTCCTCCAGCAGGTACATGGTGGCCGGGCCCGTGTAGCTGCCGTCGTCCATGCTGACGGTGCCGTTTAAGGTGTTCTTTACGGACTTGTAGACGGGGAGGGTGAGCCTGGAGGCATAATCTCCGCCGGTGTAGAAAGTGATGAGCGGCAGGTCCTCGCCGGTAAGGAGATTGCCGTCCTTATCATAGTACATATAGGATTGGGTGGGGGAGTTAAGGCGCTTGGTCACGCAGAAGAGCGTCACGCGCAGGCAGTCGCCCTCGTTGAGCGTAACCGCGCTGAGCTCAAAGTTGAACTTAAGCAGGGTCGGCTTGCTGAGACCTTCCGCCAGAGCGGCCTCGACGTCGGCCTTCAGCGAGGAGTGCATGTAGCCCGCAAGACCCGGGATAGAATCCCAAAGGACGCTCGGCCTGCTAGGATAGCGGTGGGAAGCGCGAATGGCGCCCCTGCTCAGGTAGTTCGAGGTGCCGTCGGGCCTTACGACTTCGAGCAGCGCAATCAGGTCGAAGTCGTTGGAATTTTCGCAGGAGGCCCAGATATCCATCGTCGCGATGCCGATGTAGTTGACCTTCTCGGTAAAGGGCGCCGTGGTGAAGGTAATGCTCCTGCTGTCGACGGAATCCTTCAGGTCGGCCCTGCCTATAGGGCCGTTGCTCATGCCCGTGATGTCGAAGTTGATGGAGGTGTCGACCCTGTAGTCGATGGATTTTACGACGCCGGGCTTGTTAAGGCTGAGAGTGCCGTTGTTGCTCTGTTCTCCGTTGAGCCAGTAGGGGCTTGTCTGACTGATTTTCTTAGTGTCGAGGTAGTAGTCCCTGTACTCGGTGCTCTTATAGGGCAGGTTGTCGGTGTAGTGCGCGGGGTTTTTCCCGGCAGGCAGGGTGCCGTCGGGCTTGCCGTTTGTGTCGAGCAGATAATAATAGGCAAAGGGCGTCTGGTCAAAGCCGTTGTCCACGCCCTTGAGCAGCCAGTCGAAGTAGCGCAGCAGGTCCTCGTTGCTGTTAAAGTTCGGGAAGCTGCCGCCGGTCATGGCTCCGCCGTGGTTTCCGTTGCTGATGACGATATGGCCGTCGGTGACGGTTGCGAGGGCGAGCTGCGCGGTTGCGGCGATGTCGGCGTAGCCGGCGTAGTTGTAGGTCTCAATGCCGCTGTCGATGAGCCTGTCTATCTCCTCGACCAGCACGATGTCCTCGTAAATCTTCCAGCCGTCCTTGTTTACCGAGTCGCGGTAGACGTTCGGTACGGTCATGTAAGAGAAGAACATCTCGTTGTAAGTCTGCTGCTGCACATAAGCCTCGTAGGCCTCTTTGCCCTCGGGGTCGTCGTCTACAAACTGTGCGGTGGGATTTTTAATCCACTCGTCGTAGCTCTTGATGGGGCCGAAAATCAGGCGCGGAGGCTTGACGTACGGAAAGGTGTCGTAGGACCACGGGTCAAGGTTCATATTGTTGTTTGCGATGGATACGCCGTTGGGATACTTCTGCGAATAGTAGTCGACGCTGGCGACGCCGACCTGGTAACCGGCGAGGGAATTAGGATTGTGAACCGCCGTGGTGTTACCGATTACGCCCTGATTGGAGCTGCCGTACATGGCGCACTTGCCGCTGTACCACTCCTGCTTTTCCAGCCAGTTTTCGATTATGTACTTGACGTCCAGTCCGTTTTCCTCGGTGCCGAAGCCCTTGGCAATGCCGAAGGAGGCGCCCATTCCGCGCAAATCGATTTTAATAATCGCGTAGCCGTGCTTTAAGAAGAACTGGGAGGTCGGGTCGTTGTTGTAGCGGCCCGTGCTGCTTGAGGGGCTAAGGTCGTAGCGCATGCATTGGATAAGAGCGGGGAATTTGCCGGGCGCGACGTTGCCGTCTTCGTCGGCGGGAAGCACATAAGTGACGGCAAGCTTTATAAACTCGTCCGTCTTGGCATTGGGGTCGGACTGAAAGACGCCTTCATAGGCGGCGGGGACGGCCACATAGACGTGAAAAGCCTTGGAGCCGGGATAGAGATCGCTGTCGTCATAGAAACCTTCGTATTTCCCGTAGGTGCTGACGCGGGTGACGGTTGAGCTAGAGATGCCGGGAGAAGTGCCGCCGGCGGGCGTGCTTTCGGCCGCGAGGGCTCCCGGGCACATCCCTAGAACGATGATGAGAACCAGCAGAAAGGATGCGATTTTCTTCAGTTTCATCTGTGCTACCCCCAAGAATAAGCTAATTATTTTCCGAAACTGCAGCTTTTCGCTGTTATCACTCTTATTAAAGAATGGTTGTAATAAATTTCCAATAAAATTATGTCGAGCATGCAACAGACGGCAGATAATGGCCGCGCAAGCGGCGAAAATTAAGGCGTTGTCCCAGGGAAAGGGACAACGCCTGATTATTCCGGATTTTTGATTGATTTAGACGGGGTCGTCGATGTGGACCTAATAATTAAAAAAGTACGGGCAGATGAGCAAATACGCCGCAGAGGTTACCGCAGGCTTATATAAGCCAAAGCCGGACTGCATACTCGGCCCTGCGAGCGTAAGGACCCATAGGTACAAGCAGGCGGAGATTAAAGCTCCAATAGGGGCTGTAAAGCTCCGAAAAGCATGCCCGCGGCGGGAAAGGGGGGCAGCCGCTTTAGAAAAACTCCTCCCTCTCGCTGGTCGTGTAGAAAAGCTGCCTCATCTCCTTGTCGTGAATAATGTTGCCGCTCAGTTTAAGAAGCTGCCTTACGGCGCTTTCTCTTTCGATTGAGGCCTTTTCCTTAAGCGCGGCAATTTTCCCGGGTATCCCGGAGTCCGAAACCATACGCTTGATTTGCGAAAAGAGCTCGAAGTTCCCGCAGAGGAACAGACCCTCGTCGAGTATTTTCGAGGCGACCATGGACTCGAAGCCGTCGAAGGCAAGCTGCTTTTCGACCTTGCCGATGTCCTTTATCACATAGTCGATTTCCTCGTTGTAGACGGGGTTTCGCAGCAGGTTGTACTTGTTCTCAAATACGGCCGAGTCGAGGGACTTCAGGGCGCTTTCGGGCAAGTCGCTGTAGACGATGACGATGTCGAGGTCCGAGCCGTTTACCATTATCCCGGTAGAAAACTCCGGCCTCGGCTCGAGGTGCGCCATCTCGTAGGCCACGTCTCCTGCAATTATGAAGCAGGCGTTTTTCATGATAAGCTCGGGCTCGGGCTGGGAGTCTATCACGTGCCCCATTATGTAAGCAGCGAGCCTGAACTTTTTCCTGCTTATCTCGACAATTTCCCGCTGCAGCTTCTCGGCTTTCAAGTTCAGGGCTTCGGCCTGTTCTTTAAGGCCCAGGACGGTGTAGTTGCAAAACTCCCTGAGGATGGAAGGCGAGAGCCTGGCGAGTCCTTCGACCTGCTTGTCCAGCCTCAGATATCTCGAGCCTATCGTTCTTGCTACAATCCTCGGGTTCTGATTGCAGGCCTTCCAGAGCGGAAAATAGTCCATGCGGGAGCGCTCGTATAGTTCTTTTCCCGTCATGGGCCCGTATTTCTCAAGCAGCTCGATAAGTATGTCCATTATTCTTTCCTTTCAGCCTTATGGCAGTAAACAGGCCGCCTGCGTCGGCCCGGCCACGCGCCGGCAGCCTGGGGATTATTCTTTTGCATTATCGAGTATATCAGGAATACGGCCGCGGTCAATGAAAATTTGTTATTGGAAAGCCCCTTGTGCTTGCACGCCTTCCGGACAGGCAAAAAGAGGCGGTCGTTTGTCTGAAAATAATTGTAAATAGATTGAAAGTTAACTAGTTATATGATAATATGCTATTAATCGGTAAACCTGGCAGGTCATTCTTTGTGGACGATAATACTAAAATTTAAACGAAGGGAGACATCATTATGCCATTGAACAACGACGGCAGGCTGGGCTATCTGATTATGCAGGACTTAAGAGGGCTTCCTCCTTCGCACTCAAGCCCCGAGGTTATAGCCTCTTACGAGCGCTTCGGCAAGCGTATCCATTGGGTGGATGGCAACAACATACCCGGCGCTTTCCAAATGAACACGTCATGGTGGTTCAAGGCGAACAGAGAATCCGTTCTCTCAAACCCGAAAAGCCAGGTTGGCAAGCCTCATACGCACAGTTTCCCGGAGATACTGGGCTTTTAAGGCTCGGACCCCTATAATCCGTACGACCTCGGCGGAGAGATAGAACTCTACCTGGACGGAGAACCGTACATACTCACAAAGAGCACCATGGTTTTCATACCGCCGAATCTCCCGCACTGCCCCTTGCTCGTAAATCGCGTCGACAGGCCTATTCTCCACTTCTCCGTTGTAATGAACGGCGAGTACACCTTTGTAAGGGATGACAAATAACCGCAATACTACTGTGGAACCGTATTGATTAATTAGGCAAAGAAATACAGCCGCGGCCCTGTAATCCGGCGGGCCTGACCCGAGCCTGCAAGAAAGAGCAAGACACCCCCTGATGCAGGAATGAGACAACTGCGTCAGGGGGTATTGCTGTGCAAGAGAGCATGAAAGAGAGAATTTTTTTGAAATCAAAGATAAGGGAGCAGCATGAAAAAGAGGCGTCGGACTATATTTTGGCCGTCGTTTGTCGATTATCGCCTTATCAGCCGCTTTCAGCCCAGATTGCTGAGAATCTCAGGATAACGCCTGGTTCCAAGTTCGCTCGGTTTGCCCCTTTCGCAGAAGGATAATTCCGAGCTCCAAAAGCATAAGCGCGCAGTCAATGATGGAGAAAGGGCTGCCTTTCAGGAGCGTCGGGCGTTGTCCAAAATCCCAGCCGTTGTCGTATCGCCTTACAAGTATCGCCTCGACGTCGGCCTGATACCTTTTTTCGACGGCCATTGCCTTGTCCTCCGACAGCTTAATTTAAGTTCACAATAGCTGCTCGACCTGCTTCTTGGCCTTCTTATCCAGAATCTCACCCGAAAGCGCGCTCAGGAAGAAGCTCTCGATTTCATCGCTGCTGTGAGTTTTTCTGATTTGGGCCAGAACAAGCAAAATATCGAGCAGCACCGGTTTGCGCATGCTTTCTTTTACCGCCATTATATCGAAGCAGGTAAGTTTGCCAGCTGTTTTGCCGCACAGGTCCGGCCTTTGCGCCGCGATTTTGCCCAGGGACTGGATGTACTGGCGCACCGTGATGGGCTTTTCGTCATTCAGCAGGTCAAGATAGTCGTCCATGGTATCCTCAAGCCTGTTTTCTACGTCCCACCTTGCATTTTCGGCGATAAGCATGAGGCCGATGCTTCTCTGGTAGGAGTTTTGGCTTTTCAGCTTTGATTTGAAGGTATCCCAGAAGGGGTAGACATCGTCTGAAAGCTGCGAGCGGTGCCGGAGGACGAGAAAAGCCTTGTATCTGATGTCGTCGTCCCGCTCCGACAACAGCTCGACAAGCAGGGGCAGTTCCGTGCTGGCAATCGCCTTCGCCGCCTCGGGCAGCTTGTCTTTTTCAAGGGCCGTTATGCTCCGGGCTGTAATCATGTGTCTCTCCCCTTTATTAAATTTAACCGGGATTTATGTCCAAAGACAGAGCTGGCCGTCATCCGGTTCAAACTCTGAAACGAAGCTAAAGACTTCATTGGTGCCGCAGATAATGCCGTTTTCCTCGCAGAGCTTACGGGCGAGCCTCTCCAGCCTTTCGCTGTTCGGGCTTCTTAAGACGTATGAGTTTCCGTACCTGCGGATATACTCGCGCTTCAGACCCGGGAAGAGCTCGTCGAGCTTTTTGTAGAAGTATTCGCGGCTGCCGGGGCGGAGCGTCATGCAGGCTCCGAAGGTCAGCACCCCGCGCACCTTCGCCTCGATGCAGCAGGTCAAAATGCCCTCGATGTTTTCCTCCGTGTCGTTAATAAAGGGGAGGACGGGGGTCATCCAGACCACGGTGGGGATTCCCGCTTTTTGCAGCTCTTTGAGCGCCTCGAAGCGCCTGCGCGTTGTGGCGACGTTCGGCTCTATTTTACCGCACAGGCTCTCGTCGAAGGTGGTGAGCGTCATCTGCACGACGCATTTTGCCTTTCTGTTGATTCTCTGCAGGATGTCGATATCCCGGAGCACGAGGTCCGACTTCGTCAAAACCGATGCGCCGAAGCCGTGCCGCTCTATGACCTCCAGGCACCGCCTCGTGTTGCGGAGCTCTTTCTCCAGCGGAATGTAGGGGTCGGTCATCGAGCCTGTCTTTATCACCGCTTTTTTGCGCCTTTTTGAGAGCGCCCGGTCCAGAAGCTCCGCCGCGTTTACCTTTACTTCGACGTCCTCGAACCTGTCGCTCATCCCGTAGCACTCGCTTCTGGAGTCGCAGTATATGCAGCCGTGCGTGCAGCCGCGGTAGATGTTCATATTGTTTTCGCTTGAAAGAATGCTCTTTGCCGTCACTTCGCGCATCGTTTTGCACCTTGCCTTGCTTTGCTGTTCGGCGAACATTATATCATAAAATTGCAGGGAGCTGACAAGGAATGTTAATATATACCGACTTTTATTAGCGGAGGGAAATTAGCGGTAGAAACTTTGCTTGTCTGCCTTTATAATGGAGAAGAAAAGAGCGATTCTTTTCAAATTCTGGCGGGAGGAACTGAAGGCCATATGAACATATTGGTCGCGGACGACGAGAACGACATCCGGAACCTGCTGAAAATCAGCCTTGAGGAAAACGGGTACACGGTCCTTACCGCGAAAAACGGCAGGGAAGCCTGGGACATCCTCAGGGAGCGGGAAGTCCATCTTGCCATCCTCGATGTGATGATGCCGGTGATGGACGGGTTTAACCTTCTTCGCAAAATAAGAGAGCACAGCACCATACCTGTTATCTTCCTGACCGCAAGGGGAGAGGACATGGACAAGGTGCTGGGGCTGGGACTGGGTGCGGACGACTATCTCGTCAAGCCCTTTTCGATTGCAGAGCTCATCGCCCGCGTGGGTGCGCAGCTCAGACGGAACAACGAGTACCTCTCGCCGAGGGGAAAATCGAACTCCTGCATTACATACGGCAATTTAACCGTGGACAAGGAAAAATGCTGCGCATATAAGTACGGGGAGCCCATCGAGCTCGGCGCGAAAGAGTACAGGCTGCTTTTGCACTTTATCGAAAATCCTGAAAGGGTTTTTACAAAGAGGCAGCTTTATCAGGCGGTATGGGGAGAGGAATACTGTTTCGACGACAACACGGTGATGGTCCACATAAGCCGGGTCAGGAACCGTATTGAGGACGACCCGCAGAAGCCGAAGTACCTGAAAACCATACGCGGCATCGGGTACAAGCTCCACTATACCGGTGAACAGCCATGAAGAGAAAGATCTCCAATCAGTTTCTAAGAAACTTTCTCGTGGTTTTCCTGCTTGCGATATTGGATGCGGCGCTCGCCCTTGCGCTGCTGTCCTTCGCCAGCGGGCTAATTTCCAGTTCTCTTGCGAAAAACCAGCACCCCGCAAGCGAGATTATCAGAGAGGATTACAGGCAGATTGACGCCTCCGCCGTTGTGAAAAGCGGCGGCGGGGTCCAGGTCGTCGACAAGGATTACCGCGTCGTATTCACGAGCGGTCTTGATACAATTGGGAAAGAGGCTCTTACCGCCGCGGAGTTTACGGAATTTCTGACTGAAAGCCGGAAAAAGCCCTACCACTACGATATTCTATACCAGCCGGAAGGCGAGTTCTGGCTTATTGTCACATTCCCCACCTCAATCCGGCTGGATTTCGCCCTCGTGCACAATAAAGAGGCCGCCCCAGGCGACTTCATGAAGGCGGGCCTTGTGATAGCCTTCGTTGCGCTCATTTTTATTCTGATACTGGCGCTGTCGGCCTTTATCTATTCAAGGATTACCGCGGCGAGCATCACGGTCCCTCTTAAAAAGCTCTGCGAGGGCACGAGGCTGCTGCGGGAAGGCGACTATTCCGTGCGAGTGGATTTGCGCCTGAAGAACGAGTTTGCCGAGCTTCAGGACACCTTTAACGAAATGGCCGCCCGGATTGAGCACGAGATTTCCATACGCAAAAAATCGGAGGAGGACAGGCGGCGGCTCATTCTCGACATATCCCACGACCTTAAAAATCCGATGTCCAGCATACAGGGCTACGCCGAGCTGCTCATTCAAAAGACGGGCATGGACGAGAGGGAGAGAAGGGAGCACCTCGAGGTCATCGTCGGCAACAGCAAGAGGGCAAACCGGCTTCTCACCGAGCTTTTCGAGCTGTCCCGCATGGACAGCCCGGAATTCTCCCTGAAGCTTGAAAGAACCGATATATGCGAATGCCTCCGGCAGATTTGCGGCGAGCTTGTGCCGCAGCTTGAGCGCGAAGGCTTCGAATATGAGTTTGACATCCCGGAGGAAAGCTTCTATGCAATGCTGGATACCGACCGCTTCAGCCGGATTATTCATAATCTCGCGAATAATGCGACGCGGCACAATCCGCCGGGAACACAGGTTTCCCTAAGCCTGACGGTGCAAGACAATCAGGTTGTGATTGCTTTCAGCGACGACGGGGTCGGGATTCCGGCGCATTTGAAGGAGACCATATTCAGGCCCTTTGTAAGGGGCGACGAGTCCCGCAACTCCAAAACCGGCGGCAGCGGGCTGGGGCTGTCCATAGCCAAGAGGATTGCCGAAGCGCACGGAGGGGATTTGACGCTGCTGCCCGGCGAGAATGGCAGCGCCTTCCGGCTTATGATTCCCGCGATTTAAGGTAAATTTAAGGTTTATATCAGCTGTGTTACAGGTTAGGCTGCTATGATGGTGCCGAACCTGAAATACGGCTGATTTTTTATTGTGAGGCGACGGGCAGTGAAGCATGAACCGACTTATTTTGAGATGTTTCTGACAAGGCTTGCGTTTTTTTTCTGCGGCGGGTCCGTCTACCGGGCCTTCGCGGACCGTCTCCCGCTTGAGGGCCATGAGCGCGTTCTCGATTTCGGCTGCGGGATGGGAACGGTCGCGTACTATGCCGCGAAAAGGCTGCCCCGGGGGCATCTGACCTGTCTGGATGTTTCCGGGCGCTGGCTTAAGGCCTGCCGCAGAACTCTTAGGAGCTTTGGAAACGTCAGCTTCCTGAGGACGGAGACCCCTCGGCTTGCAGAGGAGAGCTTCGATGTGGCCTACTGCCACTTCGTGCTGCACGATATTCCGGAACGCGAGCTTGAGAGAATCGTCCCCGCGCTCTCCGCCTCCCTTAAAAGCGGCGGCCTGCTTATCTTCCGGGAACCGCTGAGCGAAAAGGAGAAGCTAAACGCAATCAAAGGTCTCATGGAGGATAACGGGCTGACTGTAAAGCTAAGCCGCGTTACCGATGTTCCCATTATGGGCAATACCCTTGAAAGCGTCTACATCAAGCTGTAACGGAGGTTTACTATGTTTCAAACAGTCATATTCGTCATTTTGACCGTATTGGCGGCAGCTTCGCTCGCGGGGCTTTTGCTCCGGTCGGTTTCTTTTCTCATCGCGCGCAGGCGGAAAAAGAGCAGTCCAAAGCGGCTGTCCCGCATCAAGAAAACGGCGCTGCTCTTTACAGCGGCGGTGGTGTTGAACGCGGGACTGATTGTACTTTCGCAGCTTAGCGCTTCGACTCCGCGCATTGTCGACGAAAACGGAAATGTGCCCCAGAACAGCATTGCGGAGCTTAAAAAGATTGAGCTTAACGGCAGAAAGCAGTGGATTAGCCTCAGAGGACGGGACAAGGACGCGCCCGTTCTGCTCTTTCTGGCGGGCGGCCCCGGAGGCACTCAGATGGCGGCGGCGCGGCATGAGCTTAAGGAGCTTGAGAAGCACTTTGTCGTCGTAAACTGGGACCAGCCAGGCTCGGGCAAGTCCTATTACGCCGAAAAAACGAAGGACATTACGGTTCAAACCTATATCGAGGACGGCCGCGCCTTGACGGAGTACTTAAAAGAGCGCTTTTCAAAGGAGAAAATCTATCTGCTGGGCGAATCCTGGGGCAGCGCCCTCGGAATTTTCCTGGTCGATAAGTACCCGGAGTCCTACCACGCCCTTATCGGAACGGGACAAATGGTGGACTTTGCCGAAACCGAGAGGGTGGATTACGCAAAGGCTCTGGAAATCGCGCAAGCAAGACAGGATAACGCCGTTGCAAAACGTCTTTTGGCAAACGGCGAACCGCCCTATTACGGAAGTGACGTAGCTTGGAAAAGCGCGGTGTACTTAAACTACCTCAGCGCCTGCATGGCGTCAAATCCCAAAATCCACAATCCGGGCTACAGCACCCTGCGGGACCTAAGCTCCTCCGAATACGGGCTGCTCGATAAAATCAACTTCTTCCGCGCCCTTGTCAGGACCTATAATCATGTGTATCCGCAGCTTTATTCAATCGATTTAAGAAGGGATTACGCCAGGCTCGACGTTCCCGTCTATTTCTTCCTGGGCAGGCATGACATAAACGCGCCGACGGAGCTGGCCGAGGAATACTTTAAGGTTCTGGACGCGCCCGACAAAGGCATCGTGTGGTTTGAAAACTCCGGCCACAGCCCGTGGATTAACGAGCCCGAGAAGTTTGTAAAGGAGCTGCTGTCATGCTTTTCGGCAGAGAATGCACAGGGGTAAGCAGGACTGGGAACGCGCGCGGCATTGCTTTTCTGCTGCTTGCGATTGCAATTGCAATTGCTCTTGCCCTTTCCGCCTGCTCAGCAACAAAGGGCGGCGTCGCAATACTTGAAAGCCCGGACGGAGAGGGCTTTACGATGGATTTCAGGGAGTGGAGCTCAATAAACAAGTGCAGCTTATCCCTTAATGAGGGCGATACGCTTCAGATAGAAATTGCCCGCGAGGACGGGGAAATTGCCCTTGCGGTGAGCGGAAAAAGCGGCAGCGAGCCCTACACGGGGAAAAGCCTTAAGACGGGAGTTTTCACCGTGTCGGTATCCGAAACGGACGAATACGAAATAATAGTCGCCGGCAGGAACGCGAGCGGAAAGGTCGCGGTCAAAAACCTGGGAGGCGCTGAGTAAAGGGTTATTGTTTAACACCGGTAACATAGAGCTTAAACAAAAGCGCGAACCTAAATTCACAAAACGATAAAGGCGGAGCCTATGGGGAATTTATATCCCGTAACGCTCCGCCTGATATTTTTTAAGAGGCTTTCTTCTTTACACGAGAAGTCGGGGGCAAGGTTTTTTCCTTGCCCCTAATGTTCGAAAAATGTTTGCTAGCAGTCGACGCCGCCGTCGACGCGCAGAAGCTGGCCGGTCACGAAGGAGGAGTCGTCGGTCGCAAAGAAGAGGGCGACTGTTCCGATTTCCCTGCCGTGGCCCACGCGCTTTAAGGGCGACATTTCCTTCATGCCCTCGACCGCGGCCTCGCCGCCGACGCTCTCGAGCATTGCGGTAACAATCGCTCCGGGCAAAATCGCGTTGACCCTGATTTCGGGCCCGAGCTCGCGAGCAAGCGCCTTCGTCAGGCCGTTTAGCGCATGCTTGGAAGTGCAGTACGCGACGGCGCCCCATCTTGCGGAGGTGCCCGCGATTGAGCCGGTGTTGATTATGCTGCCCTTGCCCTTCTCCTTCATGATGGGCGCGACCTTCTTTGCAAGTATGAGAGCCGAGGTGAGGTTGACCTGCATTATCTTGTCCCACTCTTCAAGCGTAATGTCCAGCGTGCTTGATAGGCTCAGCAGGCCAGCGTTGTTGAACAGTATGTCGACTGTCCCGTATTTTGCGAGCGTCTCGTCGACGATTTTGTCAAGGGTGCTCCTGTCCGCCATGTCGGCGATTACGTAGGAGGCTTCTCCGCCCTTCGCCTTGATTTTTTCGACGACCTCCTTGGCCCGCTCCTCGTTCCTTCCGACAATCATCACCTTTGCGCCTTCTTCGGCGAAGACATAGGCCGTGTCCCTGCCCATGCCAGAGGTTCCGCCGGTGATAATGGCTACTTTTCCGTCCAATCTACCCATCTTTGTCAACTCCTTCTGTAAATTATATAAATTTTCTATGGTGAACACCTGAATAAATTTGTGAGATTTATATAAGATTATTTGCTTTAGTATATAATTAACATTCATCTTAGTCAATAGCCGGCGCGATAAGAAGGCCAGAAATCGGTCGAAAAGTTACGAAAAATAAGAAAAACAGAGAAAAGCGGGGCGAAAAGCCCCCTTTCTTTGTCGCAAAGCCGTTTGCATATAAAGAGGACCCGTCTGTATTTTCCCCAGCATGGCCCCTGTTAGCAGCGCGGCCGCTTTAAAAAACCAAAAAAATTTATGATAACTGCCCTATATCGACACGATAACCAAAATTTGTAAGATAGAATAGCGTTACAAGCATTTCAGGCAAACGGGGAAACAAGGTGAAAACTAAATTAAGCGAGTCCGAAACCCTGCTGCTGGATATTATCGGGAAGAACCTTTTCGATATCCCGATTGAGGCGGGGGACTACGATAAGGACGGGATTGACTGGGACCTGATTTTCAGGGAGGCCTGCAGGCACAATGTCCTTCCGCTGGTCCTGCACGGCATAAACGATTTGACAGCCGAGTTTGACATCCCCGGAGACAGGGTTGAAAAATGGAGAATTAGGGCGTTCGGCCAGATTGCCTTCAATGAAAAGCTCATGTTCTATCAAAACGAGATTGTCGAAATCTTGGACAAGGCCCGGATACCTTACGCGGTTTTGAAAGGAAGCAGCCTGAGCGCCTGTTATCCCCGCCCGGATTTGCGGGTCCTGCGGGATATAGATTTGCTGCTCCCGCGCTCCGATTTCGGACAGGCCCTGAATCTGCTGCAAGAATACGGCTTCAACATGCGCGATACGGGAGGAAGGCACTTTCACGAGGTGCTGGAAAAGGACGATATCCTAATCGAGCCTCACTATTCGGTTTCGTACATAGACAAGAGCAAAACGGGCGAGAGAATCAGGGCTTTTTTCGAGGACGCGCTGGCTTGCGCCGAAAGGGAGAGCGTCGGCGGGTATTCGTTTAAGGTCCTGTCCGCGGAGCATCAGGCTGTGGCTTTGCTCCTTCATATGGAAAGGCACATAGCCGAAAACAAGCTGGACTTAAGGCGCATCTGCGACTGGGCAATGTTCATCCGGAGGAAGACCGGCAACGAAATGTGGCTCAGCCGGATTCAGCCGGTGCTTTTAAGCTTTGGGCTGAACGATTTTGCGAAGCTTGTAACGAAAATATGCGTTATTTTTTTAGGCTTAAGCCGCGAGCACTGCCTCTGGGCGGAGAAGGCCGATGCGGACCTTTGCGGAGAGCTGCTGGAAATTATCTATAAAAACTACAACGTAGGCTCAAAGCAGCCCTCGGCGCTTGTTTTTTCATCTCTGAGGGCGAAAAGGGAGTTCCCGCAGCTAAGGAAAATCCCGATACTGGCTCCGCTTGCCGGCCTCTTTATTAAGCTGAGATACTTCTACGAGATGAGCGCAAGGAAAAGGGCGAAAATTTCCGTGCCGGAGACGCTGCGCGAGGCGGTGCAGATAAGCCGCATATTCGGCAGGCTGAAGCTGTACAAGCCGGGCCGCTGACAGCCGAAAGTGGGTGAAAACTATGGGTCTTAAGGACAATTTCATGCTCAGGGAAATTGCGGGGACCTGGGTGGTGGTCCCGATAGGAAAGAGAGTGATTGATTTCAACGGGCTGATTAACCTCTCGGAGACCGGAGCCTTCATATGGAGCCGTCTCTCGCAGGGGCAGTCGCCCGATGCGATACTGGCGGAGATAGTCGAGATATACGATGTCGACAGGGAAACCGCCGCGAAGGACCTTGACGAATTTCTGAGCGAACTGAAGAAAGCGGGATTATACGAGTAAATAAATACATCAGAGGTTTAAGATGAGCGAAGAACTGCGGGTTAACATATATGAAATCGCGTTCCTTCTCATAAAAAGGATGTGGCTCATTATTCTCACTGCCGCCCTGTTTGTTGCGGGGGCCTACGCGTACAGCGAAGCCTCATACAGACCCTATTATGTTGCGGGCACTTCCTTTATCGTGAACGCAAAGCAGAACGGAAGCTATCCGTCAAACAGGCCCACCGCGAACGACATCATGCTAGCTCAGGAGCTTGTCGAAACTTACGCGCTGGTGCTCCGCAGCAATCTCGTAATGGACGAAGTGATAGACCGGCTCGGGCTCAATATGGATGCGCGCCGGCTCGCCTCCATGATTAAGCTGAGCCCAATTGCCGACACGCAGGTGCTGTATCTGGAAGTGTCGCACGGCGACAGGCAGCTTGCGATTGATATAGCCAATACGATTACGGAAATCGCCCCGGAAATCATGATGAGGACCGTGGAGATAGGCTCGATAAACGTTCTCGACAGGGCGCGGGTGACGAGCTTCTCCCGCAAGGAGACCGTGCCGAACTGCACCGTCGCAGGCCTTTTGGGGATTATCGTCGCGGTGTTTCTTATCGTGGCCGACAAGGCGGTGGAGTCCAGAATAATCTCCGCACAGACGATACCGCTCAAGCTGGGCAGGCCCTGCCTGTTTGAGCTTGAGCATTTAAGCCGGAGGAAGAGGAAAACCAGCCTGCTGCTCACCCCGGATTGCAGCGAAGAGTGCGCGGAAGCCTATCTGAGCATGGGCATTTTCGTCAAAGCTGCACTCGGCTCAAGCAGGGCGAAAAAGCTGCTTGTGACAAGCGTGCTCGAGGGCGAGGGCAAGACGACGGTGGCCGTGAACCTTGCTCTTTCGCTTTCGCGGCTCGGCCATAAGGTGCTGCTGGTCGACGGGAATCTGAAAAAGCCGGGCATTGCGGAGATTTTTGCCGTCTCCAGGGCGGAGACCGACTGTTTCGACCCCGATTTGGAGAAAGCCGCGCGGGAGAACTACCTGGTCAGTATAACAGCCAGTCTTTTTGTTTTCCCCTTTATCAAAAGCTCAATCAGCAGAGTAAATTTCAAGTCCGAGAGGTTCATCCGGATAACAGAGGTCTTGGGAGAGTATTTCGACTACATAATTTTCGACTCCGCAGAAGCTTCTTCGACCGACACGCTAAATCTAGCCGCAGTTTCCGATGGCGTCCTTCTGGTGATAAGGCAGAACAGCGTAAGCACCCGCAGCGCGCTGAAGGCAATCGAGGGCCTCGGCATGGTCGGCGCCGCGGTGATAGGCTGCGTGCTGAACGCAGCGAGGCACAGAAAGCTCCTCGCGCTTGCAGGAGAGAGCAGGGCGGAGGAAAAGCGGCGGCTCCTCGGCGGCCTCGGAAGGCTTCTGCCCGAACCTGAAAAAGACGCGCAAACCACTTAGGGTTTTGGATTATGAAGAGGTCAGCCGGCATACTTGTCTCCTGCATTGTGATTGCGGTCCTGTATCTCACACTGAGCGGAACCCTCGGGCGGGTGCCCTCGGACAGCCGGGAGCCGGAAGGAGACGCGGCGGAGGAAGCAGGCGGAGCGGTGTACGACCGCCTTTTTGATTCTGTTCCGGAAATCGAGGGCCTTGCAATCGAGCCGGAGCTTGAAGGCGAGGAGCCGAGGCTTGTTTACAGGGCGAAGGAGGGAAACCCCTACCAGCTCGCGGCTAACGCCTATGCGGGGGAACTGAGGAAGAATGTCTACATAAACGAATGCGAGAGCCCCGCAATCGCGCTGCTTCCTGAGGTGGCGGGCAGTATTTACAGGGAGCAGGGCGGAAAGGGGCTTATCATCCCTCTTGAAATAAGTAAAGACGGAGAGCCCATATACATATCTTCGGCGACGCGGCTCTCGAACGGCCTTGGCTGCCTGCTGGTCGGCTTTGAGGGTTACATGGAGCTTGTTAATACGCTCCAAAGCACCGACAGCTTTGTGATTTCCTCAAACTCGATGGATATCTCGCTCAGCCGCGAGGACGAGACCGTGAATCTGAAAAACTGCAGGGTACTGGTCCCGCTGCTGCCGGAGGGAGCCGAGGCGGCCGAGCTTATTACCTTCTACATACCGGAGAACTTTCTCTGCGAGCAGACGGGCCTTGCCGCCGCCGGCTTCGGAAGCGGTTTTAATATTCAGGTTTCCTCGCCCCTTCTGATTTGCGGCTTTGAGCGCGACCTTGGGGAGGACAGCCTGCTTATGCTGAAGAACAGGCTGGGCGAGGATGTCCCCGTATTTATAACTGCGCTGTCATAAATCTGGTTTGCAAGGGATAGGAATGGAAAACAGAAGCTTACACCAGTTCCTCGGGGAACTGCAGGCAAGGGCGGCAAAGCTCGCGATACCGCTTTACGGCGGCTTCGAGCTCACATCGAGGTGCAACTTGGAGTGCAGGATGTGCTATGTGAAAGGCAGGCGCCCGCAGAGCGAGCTGAAAAAGCGCGAGCTTTGCGCGAAGGAGTGGCTTGAAATCGCCGCCTCGGCCGCCAAAAACGGGGCGCTCGCGGTCTTTCTGACCGGCGGGGAGCCCCTTGTGAGAGAGGATTTTAAGGAAATCTACGAGGGCATGTGCAAATTGGGGCTGCGGGTAACGCTCTTTACGAACGCGACCCTTCTGACTGAGGAGCTTGTCGGGTGGCTGGCGGAAGCGCCGCCCGCTGTCGTCGACGTCTCGCTCTACGGGATGTCCGAGGAGACCTATTCCGCTCTGTGCGGGTGGGGGGAGGCCTACGGCAGGGCGATAGAGGGCATAGAGCTGCTGCTGAAGCACGGAATCACGACGAGAATCAAGACGACGGTCGTAAAGGCAAATCTGAAGGACTTTTCGGCGATAAGGGCCTACGCGAAGTCCTTAAATCTCGAGTTCATCGGCACGACCCTGGTGCACGGAAACCTCGCCGACGGCGTCCGCTGTATAGAGGACCTGAGAATTACGCCCGAGCAGTTTTACGAGCTCTGCCTTCAGGCGAAGGACGACTACATAAACGACAAGGTGCTCGTAGAGAAGATAAGCGAAAGGCAGAGGGGCCTGCCGCTTATGAGCTGTTCCGCCGCGAGGACCAGCTTCTTTGTAAACTGGAAGGGCCGCCTTACGCCCTGCCCTCTGTTCGAAAAGCCCTTCACCGAGCCGCTTAAAACCGGCTTCGAGGCGGCGTGGAAGGAGCTCCGGAAGCTGACTGCCGGGATACCCGAGGCGGGCGAGTGCCTAAACTGCGAAAACAGGGGCTTTTGCGCGGCCTGCCCTGCGAAGCTGTATCTCGAGACGGGCAGCTTCGATTCGCCCGCCGAGTACCTGTGCAGGATTGCGGAGGCAAAAAGGCGGTTTGCAGCCGCCGTGTGCAGCATGTAATCCCCGGCGCTGACGCCGTTGACTGTTTAAGCGCAAGAGTTTGGGAAATCTGAGGATGGAGGAAAGATTATGAAGAGAGCCTATTCAAAACCCGCTTTCACCTTTTTTGAGCTTCGCCCCGAAGAGAGGCTCGCCTCGTGCCAGTATTTTGAGGGCCTTTATTACATGGCAGGCTGCAATGACAGGGTCTTTATAGATTACGGTCCCTGGCAGGCGTTCTGCTACGACGGAGGCACGACTTCCTCGAGCTGAGCTAAAGGGCGCTTACAGTGTTCCCGCCCTGCGGGAGCACTGATTTCTGTTTACCGAGGATGCCTATGAGAGTTTACGAGTATTCAGTGTCCGACATCTACTTCAAGGTTATATGCGAAGCGGAGGAACTTGTCGGCGAGAGCAAGTTTGAGCTGGAAAAGGCCCCTCCAAATCCCGGGGGCGTCGAGCTAAAGTTAAAGCGCCGCACGGGGGAAGCTTCTCCCGGCTGTGCGGAACTTGTCGCGATACTGCACCAGAGTAGCGCCGACGGCTACAGAATCCTCTTCGTCGACAAGGAGCAGAACGTTTTAAATCAGATTGAGGCCAGCCGCGATTTAAGGCGCTTTGAGACCTTCGTCGCGGAGAATCAGAGGCACGCCTTTGAGAGCAATATCGGCGAGGTCGTTTTCAGGACCGCCATACTCTCCTACGGCGGGGTCGTCGTGCACTCGGCGGGCATCGACTGCGAGGGGAGCGGGATTCTCTTCTGCGGCCCGTCCGGGATTGGCAAGAGTACCCAGGCCGGCCTGTGGAAGCAGCATAAGAACGCGAAGATTCTGAACGCCGACCGCACGGCGCTGCGGGTGACGGAGGACGGCGTGCTCGTCTATGGCACGCCCTGGAGCGGTTCGTCGAAAGAGAATATGAATTCGAAGGCCGCCCTAAAGGGGATATTTTTCTTGCGGCAGGCGAAGGAGAACTCCCTGAGCATACTTTCGCCCTCGGAGGCTGTGAACTACATGCTCCCGCGCTGCTTCCTGCCCTTCGGCTGCGAGGAGCTGATGGATTTGGCGCTGTCCAACATTGAGAAAATCCTCGGCAGGGTCCCCTCGTTCCTGCTCAGCTGCCTGCCCGATTACGAAGCTGTGGAGATGGTAAGCAATTGTCTGGGAGTACAAGGCCGTGTATAGCCTGCAGTATGGAAGGCATATCCAGGATTCTTAACGAGCTGCTTTCGATGGGCCGCTCTGTCAAAATCGCCGTGACAGGCGGCAGCATGTACCCCTTTCTGAGGGGCTCGAGGGACTGCGTGACTCTCGAAGTTTTAAGCGGCAGGCTGAGAGTAGGCGACATAGCGCTCGCCCTAAGGCCCGACGGGAGCTACGTGCTGCACAGGATAGTGAGGCTCGATGAGGCGGGCTTTACGATGCTCGGGGACGCCCAGACTGTGGAAGAAGGGCCGCTGCCCCTGGAGAGCATAGTCGCCGTGGTGTCCGCGGTGAGCAGAGACGGCAGGGAAATCAGCACCGAGAGCTTCCTCTGGAAGAGCCTGTCCTTTCTCTGGATGAGGCTCAGACCCCTGCGCTCCTTTTTGCTCAGGGCCCTGCGAAGGCTGGACGGATTTGGGAGAGACGCTATGAGAGGCTTAACTGCGAAGTTTTTTAGAAAGAAAGAGAGCCTTGCCTGGCTGCTGCGCGAGTGCGGGAAGATTAGGTGGCGGCTGATTTTGCTTGTTCTGCTCAGCGTCGCCGCGACGCTCTGCGGGGTTTTGCTCGCCATATCGTCGAAGACGGTAATCGACGCCGCAAGCTCCGGAGACGGCGGGCTGGCCGCAAAATGCCTTGCGATGGCCGCGATAGTCGTGCTGAACCTGTCGCTGCAGTCCCTGACGAACATGCTGAGCACAAGGGCGACAATCAGGTTTGAAGCCCTGCTGAAGCAGTCGCTGTTTGAGAGAATCCTGAGGAAGGAGTGGCTGAGCGCCTCCAAATTCCACAGCGGGGATTTGACTGCGCGCCTTACGAGCGATGTGAGCGTCATCGCCGGCGGCGTCATAGGGATTGCGCCGGCCATCTTTTCGCTTTTTACACAGCTTGTGGCCGCCCTCTGCGTGCTCTTCGTCCTCGATTCCACCTTCGCGCTCATCGCCCTGGCCCTCGGGCCGGCGGTAGTCCTCTTCGGCAGATTCTACAGCAAAAGGAGCAGGCGCCTGCACAAAAGATGCCAGGAGACCGATTCCGCCGCACGCGCCTATATGCAGGAAGCCCTCCAGAGCCTCGTGCTAATAAAGGCTTTTTCGACCGAGAGGCGGACTTCCGAGGGCTTGAGGGGCGCGCTTGAGAGCAATATCGCCGTGCAGATTAAGCGGAATACCTTCAGCGTCCTTGCGGGCATGGGCCTCAATTTAGGTTACTGGCTCGGCTACCTCTTTGCAATCGGCTGGGGCGCCTTTCGCCTCTCTGCCGGCCGTATCGGCTTTGGAACACTTGCCGCCTTCATACAGCTCATCGGGCAGGTGCAGACGCCCTTTACGGGGCTTGCGAAGACCTTTCCGAGAATCTTTTCGGTTCTGGCTTCGGCGGAGAGGCTGATTGAGCTTGAAAAGCTCCCCGACGAGGCCGCGGAGCCGGAAGGCGCGACCGGGCTGGATGTGGAAAAGCTCGTAATCGAGGACCTCAGCTTTTCCTACGAGGATGAAAAGGTTTTAAACAACGTGAGTATCGAGTTTAAGAAAGGCGAGTTTGTCGTGCTCGCGGGTCCCTCCGGCGAGGGGAAGACGACGCTGCTGAGAGTGCTGCTGGGGCTCGTTGAGCCGAAGTCAGGCTGTGCTTATCTCGTCGGGAAAAACGGCGAGCGGCTTAAGATAGGCCCGGACACGAGAAAGTTCTTTACATACGTGCCCCAGGGCAACCTCATCGTCTCTGGCACGATTGCGGAAAACATAAGGTACGGAAACCCGGGGGCGAGCGATGCGGAGATGGTAGAGTGCGCGAAGGCGGCCTGCATTTACGACTTTATCAGAAGCCTGCCGCAGCAGTTCGACACGCCTCTCGGAGAGCGGGGGCTCGGGCTTTCGGAAGGCCAGGCGCAGCGCATCGCTATAGCAAGAGCCCTGCTCAACAGGGCCCCGGTGCTGCTGCTCGACGAGGCCACCTCGGCGCTGGACCCCGCCTTGGAGAAGAGCATCCTTGAAAATCTGAAGGAGTATGCAAGGGACAGGATACTGATTTTCGTCTCGCACAGAAGGTCGATAGACAGGCTCTGCAAGCGGGCCATAATACTCGAAAACGGGGTTTTCAGGGAAACCTCGCCCGAGACCGGTTTCCGGGCCAAGACCAAGGAGAGCATTAAGCTGCCCGCGAACTTCATTTTTAAGCGATTATAGAAATTAACAATAGAGAATGGGGTGAACCTGCGTGCGGAGCAAGACGGCTATAGACGAGAAGGCGCTGAAAAAGGTGTACGAGGACCCTGAGGGCAAAGTCGCTTTGTACGAATATACGCCCACGCTTTTTGCTCCTCTTTACTGCAATATGGAGCCGATGAAATTGAGAAGGAGAGTAAGGCTGCTTTTTGAATATCTGAGAAAGGGCCGCTACAAGGTCTACTATCTCTCCGTCGATGGGGTCCTTGTGGGCTACAATGTCCTGACGCCGGGAGGCAGGAGGCTTTCGTTTTCAACCTCGAAAGACATCATTTCCGGACCGGCCTTTGTCGACCCTGAGCACAGGAACAAGGGCTACAACAGGCTGATGAAGCGCCTTTCCTTTTCGCACTGCGCTTACGATTATGAATTCGTATACAACTGGGTGGACAAGACAAATATCCCGTCCATTAAGTCGGTGGAGAAGCTGGGCTTCCAAAAAGTCGGCGAGGTTAAGGTCACGCGGCTGAGACGAAAGCTCATTCCCGCGGAAAACGGAACATGTAATGTCTACCGGCTACCCAGCCTAAAAAACGCCTGAGGGGATGTGGCTAAAATTCCGGGCAAACAGGAAAACCTTCGTCATGTATTCCCGCGGAAAGGATGAAAGCCCTGCGGTTATGGCAGCTTTGAGGCTGAGCTGATTCCTCCCTTTGAATATCCGCCGCACGACACTCTCTTTCGCTGGTACAAGGAATACATGGCAAGAACTCACAGAAACCGATGCACTTGGAACAGATAAGGCCTCAGGCAGGCACCGATAGGACATTGGGGCTTTAAATCCTTTTTGCTAAAAGATTTATCTTAAATAGTCCGGAATTTTGTCCGCATCCCCCGGGAGGCGGCAATTTATTTTTTAATAAAATATTATTTTTTGCCCCAAAAAACGACGTAAATTTCCATATAATGTAAGTTAATATAAAGGCACGGTTTTACCATGCGCTACACGGTTCCCCAAAATATGCGCAAAACTCGAATTAATGCGGCCGTTTTTTCCCGGACCGAGAGGGGAGCTTCGCCGCGCAAAATCTCAAATCCGCAGGAGCCAGATATGTACGAAAAGTTTGGCAAGCGTTTGTTCGACCTGCTTTTCTCAGCCCTCGCGCTGATTGTTCTCTCTCCGGTTTGCCTGATAATCATGATTGCGATAAAGCTGGACTCCCCAGGCCCCGTGTTCTTCAAGCAGAAGCGGGTGGGAAGGAACGGCAGGTATTTCAACATAGTCAAGTTCCGCACGATGAAGACCACCGCCCCCGGTGATGTGCCGACGCACCTTCTTGAAAATCCGGAGCTGTACATAACAAGGCTGGGAAGGTTTCTGCGCAAAAGCAGCCTGGACGAGCTGCCGCAGCTTGCGCAGATACTTACGGGCAGGATGTCGATTGTTGGCCCGCGGCCCGCGCTCTGGAACCAGTACGACCTGATTGAAGAGCGCGAGAGCTTAGGCGTTAACGTCCTTCGCCCGGGGCTCACCGGCTGGGCGCAGATAAACGGGCGCGACACGATATCGATTGAGGAAAAGGCCAGGCTCGACGCAGAATACCTGAGCAGGCTGAGTTTCCGCTTCGATTTGTACTGCATTCTGCTGACGGTAAAGAAGGTCTTAAAAAGCGAGGGGGTCGCGGAGGGCGGCAGGCCGGGCGAGAAGCTGCTTCAGGGAGCTTTGAGGGAATGAAAAAGGTTTTTTTAACGGTTGACCTCGAGGAATGGTACGACCTGGACTATCTCAAAGATTTTGACTTGGAAGACTCCGGAGTCGAGGCCATACCGAGGATAATCGATTTTCTGGACATGCTCGACGAGCTCGAAGTAAGGGCGACCTTCTTCGTCCTTGCCCGGCACGCCGAGAGAAACGCCGACATAATAAGGGAGCTTGTCCGACGCGGGCACGAGGTCGCCTGCCACGGCCTCGACCACAGGCTGCTCTATGAAAAAAGCGACGGCGAGTTCTTCGTGGAGCTTGCCAAGGCAAGGAGGATTCTGGAGCTTGTCGCACGGACTCCCATCCGCGGCTACCGCGCCTCCTGCTTTTCGATGGACAGGGGGAAGCTCGAGCTCCTAAGGAAGGCGGGCTTTCTCTACGACAGCAGCAAAATCAGCTTCGCGCAGCACCCTCTGTACCGGAACCTGGACCTTGCAGGTTTTGAGAAGCTGGAGGACCTTGTTTACCGGAACGGGGACTTTTTAGAGTTTGAGATTCCCACTCTGGAGCTTTCCGGGTACAGCCTGCCCATCTCGGGCGGCGGCTATCTCCGGCTCTTCCCCCTCTTCCTGCTGAGGCTTCTTATAAAGAGGTACGAGCTTCGGCACGAAAACTTCCTCATTTATGTCCACCCCTTCGAGCTGACGGACATAAGGCTGCCGCTGCCCAAGGACTTGGGCGCCCTGTCGAGATTCCGCTGCCTTGTGGGGCGAAGGAGCAATCTCAGGAAGCTGAAAAAGCTGATTGCGCTTTTAAAGTCCGGGGGGCCGAGTTTAGGACTCTGAACGATGAGATTGAAGCAAGGCTCACTTGCGCAAAAGGCGGTGTGCCGGCATGAGCAGGGTGCTGGTAACGGGGTCAAACGGTCTTGTCGGCAGGCACGTCGTAAGGGCCCTGCTCGACGAGGGCTGTTCGGTGCTCGGCATGGATGCCTTAGGCTCGACGCTTCTGCACAAAAACTATGCCCACGTCAAAATCGACCTTACGGATGCGCTCGCGGTCGAGGAAGTCTTCGACAGCCACGGAATAAGCCATGTTATCCATCTTGCCGCGATAGCTCACAGGGCCGGGCAGAGGGACTTAAGCTGGAGCCGCTACTACCGCGTAAACACGCTCTGCGCAAAGACGATATTCGAGTGCGCGGCGGCAAGGAAAATCCCCGTCTTTTTCTCAAGCACGGTGGACGTCTACGGGATTGCCGAGGAAACGGTGACCGCCGGGACAAGGCCGCGGCCCATCGGCTATTACGCGAGAAGCAAGCGGCTGGCCGAGGAGGCGCTGCGGAGCATCTGCGCGGACACTCCCTACACGATAGCGAGGTTTGCCCCGGTATACTGCGAGGACTCGATGCGGGACATAAGGAAGAGGTACTTCCTCAGATACCCAAAATGGTGCTACATGGTGGGAGGGGGGCTGTCCTACGAGTTCTTGAGCGTCGAAAACATCGCTAAGGCCGTGACCGCCTGGGTAAGAGAGCCCCGGGGTCAGAAAACAGTGCTTTTGTCCGACGAAAAGCGCATTTCCGCAGCGGAGCTGATTGAGGCGGAAAGGCGGCGCGGCCTTGAAATAAGGACCCTCCGCCTGCCGCTCTGGCCGTTTAGGCTCCTTAAAGCCGGAATAAAGCTCGTATTCGGCGGGCAGAGCTACCTGGGGCTGGTGGTAAGCAAAATCGCTTTCCCCCTTGAAATTACGAGGGAAAAGGAGCTCGGTTACGGGCTTTGAGGATATTAGAGCCTTGTTTTTGAGGCCAGGCGGGACAGACCCGCTATTTTATGACGCCTGCTCGCTGTAAAGCTAAAAACTTTACAGTTATTTACAACTGAAGCTTGGGTGCAAAAACCGAAAAATCAAACGGAGAAGCTGTTATGTCGACGATTACGGTGGTAATTCCCACATACAACGAGGAAAAGAACATCGCCGAGTGCATTCTATCCTGCAGGGATATAGCCGAGCGCATACTGCTGCTCGACAACCTAAGCACCGACGCGACGAAGGAGATAGCCGAGAGCCTCGGTGCGGAGGTCTATCAGACCGAGCGCTCGTACAAGGAGCGCATAGCAATGCTCGACGGCGAGATTCCGATACATACCGACTGGATTCTTTATCTCGACGCAGACGAGAGGCTGACCCCCGAGTCGGCGAGAGAGCTCAAGGAGCTGTGCGACAGGTACGCGGAGACAGAGGTAAACGGCATAGTCTGCAGGTACAGGCAGAGGTTTATGGGGAAGGATCTCAATTACGGCGACAGCGTCGGGAGAAAGCTCCGGGTCTTTAAGCCCGGAAAGGCCTACATGGAGGATATGGAGCTCGACGAGCACATCGTGCTCAGGAGCGGGCGCTGCGTCTATATGAAAAATCCCTTCATACACTTCAGCTACAAGGGCCTCGAGCACTGGATAGCAAAGCACAACAACTACTCGAAGCGCCACGCGAAGGAGTTTCTGGAGATTAAGTCCGGGCGCAGGGAAATACGGCTCGAGGGCCTTGCGGGATTCACGAAGCTAAGGCGCATTCTGAAATTCAAGCTCTACTACAGACTGCCGCCCGGCCTCAGGGCCTGGATGTACTTCGCCTACAGGTATTACCTGAGGCTCGGCTTTCTCGACGGGCGGATAGGCAGGATGTACCTGTTTTTCAAGGCATACTGGTACAGGTATCTGACCGACGCCTACATCCTGGAGCTACAAAACCAGCAGGGCCTTGTCGAGCCGGGGGCGCGCCAGGAGGCCCTGCAAGCGCAAATTTCACAGAAGAAGGTAGAGATATGAAAACGGTGATACTGGCGGGAGGTTTCGGGAGCAGGATTGCGGAGGAATCGCACCTGCGGCCGAAGCCGATGATTGAAATCGGGGGCATGCCGATACTCTGGCACATAATGAAGATTTACTCCCACTTCGGCTACAACGATTTCATTATCTGCTGCGGTTACAAGCAGCACATAGTGAAGGAGTTCTTCGCCGACTACTACCTGCACTGCTCGGACGTGACCTTCGATTTTTCAAACCACAACAGGATGGAGGTACACAGCAACTGCTCTGAGCCCTGGCGCGTCACCGTCGTCGACACGGGGCTGAATACGATGACCGGCGGCAGGGTCAAGCGGATACAGAAATACATAGGGGGCGAGCCCTTCATGCTGACCTACGGCGACGGGGTCGCGGACGTAAACCTCAGGGAGCTTGAGAGCTTCCATCGCTCGCACGGGAAGATAGCGACGCTCACCGCCGTGAACGTCGGCCAGAGGTTCGGCGTGCTTGGAATCGGGGAGGGAGGACGGGTCACCGCCTTCCGCGAAAAGCACGACTCGGACGGCAGCCTCATAAACGGCGGCTTTATGGTCTTTAACCCCGAAGTCTTCGATTACCTGAAGGACGACAGCACTGTGCTGGAGCAGGAGCCGCTCGAGAGTCTCGCCAAGGACGGCGAGATCATGGCCTATGTGCACAACGGCTTCTGGCAGTGCATGGACACGCAGAGGGACAAGGAAAAGCTCGAGCGGCTGCTCCAGTCCGGAAAGGCCCCGTGGAGGCTGTGGCAATGAGCGACTTCTACTACGGAAAAAGGGTGCTGGTGACGGGCCACACCGGCTTTAAGGGCTCCTGGCTCTGCCATATCCTAAAGAGCAGGGGGGCCATTGTCACGGGCTTTGCGCTAAAGCCGCCCACCGAGCCCTCGCTTTTCAAGATTGCCCGGGTCGGGGAGGACATGAACTCGGTTGTCGGAGACATCAGGGACTTCGACGCGCTGCGGGCGGTTTTCAAGGCATCTAAGCCCGAGATTGTCTTCCATCTCGCGGCCCAGCCGATAGTCAGGGAGAGCTACAAAAATCCCCGCTATACCTACGAGACGAACGTAATCGGCACGGTCAACGTGCTTGAGTGCATAAGGCTCTGCGGCTCGGTGAGGTCCTTTGTCAACGTCACGACGGACAAGGTGTATTTCAACCGCGAGTGGCCCTGGGGCTACAGGGAGAACGACCCGCTCGACGGCTTCGACCCCTATTCTAACAGCAAGTCCTGCTCGGAGCTTGTGACGGGGAGCTATGTGCGCTCCTACTTCAGCGGAAGCGACACCGCAGTCTCGACCGTGCGCGCCGGAAACGTGATAGGCGGCGGCGATTTTGCTAGCGACCGCATAATCCCGGACTGCGTCAGGGCCGCGCTTGAGAACAAGAGCGTCGTCGTGAGAAACCCGAGCTCGGTAAGGCCCTACCAGCACGTGCTCGAGGCGCTTTACGCCTATCTGCTGATTGCGGAAAGGCAGTATTTCGAGCCCGAATACGCGGGCTCCTACAACGTCGGGCCGGAGGAGAGCGACTGCGTGACGACCGGCGAGCTCGTGCAGCTTTTCTGCGACAAGTGGGGCGGCTTAAGCTGGATAAGCCGACAGGAGGGCGGGGGGCACGAAGCGGGCTTCCTCAAGCTCGACTGCTCGAAGATAAAGCAGACCTTCGGCTGGAGGCCGCTGTGGAACATCGAGACCGCGGTCGAAAAGGCCGTCGAGTGGTACAGGTGCTGGCAGGGCGGCGGGGATATACAGGGCCTTATGGACGAGCAGGCCCTTGAATATGCGGAGAACATGAGCGTCGGAGTAAAGGGAGAAGTAATGTGTTTGAGGGTTTGAGCGAAGAAAAAGCAAGAGAGAGGATTTTGGAGCTTGTGGCCGAGTACTTCGAAAGATACCGCGGGCCGAAGCCCTTCAGGGAGGAGGACAGGATTCCCTACGCCTCCCGCGTCTACGATTCCGAGGAGCTCTGCGCCCTTGTCGACAGCGCGCTTGAGTTCTGGCTCACCTCCGGGAGATACACCGAAAGGTTCGAGGCGGAGCTTGCAAATTACATCGGGGTTCGCTGCTGCAGCCTTGTAAACTCCGGCTCCTCTGCAAACCTCCTCGCCTTCATGGCGCTCACCTCCCCGCTCCTGGGCGAGAGGGCGATAAGGCGCGGGGACGAGGTGATAACGGTCGCGGCGGGCTTTCCGACCACCGTGGCGCCGATAATCCAGTACGGCGCGGTCCCCGTTTTCGTGGACGTGACTATCCCGCAGTACAACATAGACGTATCAATGCTCGAGAGCGCATATTCGGATAGGACGAAGACGGTCATGCTCGCGCACACGCTCGGCAACCCCTTCGACATTGCCGCGGTGAAGGCCTTCTGCGAGAGATACTCGCTCTGGCTCATCGAGGACAACTGCGACGCCCTGGGCTCGGAGTACATACTCTCGGGCGAGCGGAGGCTGACCGGAAGCTTCGGCGACATCGGCACCTCGAGCTTTTATCCGGCGCACCACATAACGACGGGCGAGGGCGGCGCCGTTTACACGAACGACCCGCTTCTGCACAAAATCGTCCGCTCGATGCGCGACTGGGGGCGAGACTGCGTCTGTCCCTCGGGCCAGGACAACCTCTGCGGGCACAGGTTCGACAGGCAGTACGGCGAGCTACCGCCCGGCTACGACCACAAGTACGTCTACTCCCACCTCGGCTACAACCTCAAGGCGACGGACATGCAGGCCGCTATTGGCTGCGCACAGCTGAAGAAGCTCCCCGCCTTCGTCGAAAGGAGAAGGCGGAACTTCGAGCTTCTCAAGGCGGAGCTTAAGGACGCGGAGGAGCATCTCATCCTCCCCGAGCCCTGCGAAAACTCAAAGCCCTCCTGGTTCGGCTTCCTTATGACCTGCCGAGAGGGGATTGACAGGGACAGGCTGGTGCGGCTTATCGAGGCCCGCGGCGTGCAGACGAGGATGCTGTTTGCCGGGAACCTTGTAAGGCAGCCCTGCTTCGACGAGCTGCGCAGACTGGGCCGCGGCTACAGGGTGGTCGGGGACCTGAGGGTGACCGACAGGATAATGAGAAGCTCTTTCTGGGTCGGCGTGTACCCGGGTCTTACGGAAGATATGATTTGCCATATGGCGAAGGTGATAAAGGAGGCTCTGAGCGCCTGCCTGAAGGCCTAAGGCGGCGGGGCAACCGGTAATCAGAGGTAGAGAATGAAGAGACTTTCGGATTATCTGATGGATTTCCTATATGAGCATGGCGTAAGGCATATATTCATGCTCTCCGGCGGAGGGATAATGTACCTTGTCGACTCGCTGGGCAGAAGCGGAATCGGGCATGTCTGCTGCCACCACGAGCAGGCCTGCGCGATAGCGGCGCAGGCCTACGCGATGTATAAAAATTCGCTCTCCGTCTGCCTTGTCACGACGGGCCCCGGCGGGACAAACGCCCTGACAGGGGCGGCTGCCGCCTTTGTCGACTCGACGCCCGTGCTCTTTATCTCGGGGCAGGTCAAGAGGGCCGATTTTGCCTCTTCGCGCGGCGTGCGGCAGTACGGCGCGCAGGAGAACGACATCGTGTCGATGGCAAGGCCCGCGACGAAGTACGCCGTCACCGTGACCGAGCCCGAGGATATAAGATACCACCTCGAGAAGGCGCTGTTCCTGGCGCTGAACGGCAGGCGGGGGCCGGTCTGGCTCGACGTCCCGCTCGACGTCCAGTCGGCGATGATAGACGAAACGAAGCTCCGCGGCTTTGAACCCGGGGAAGAGAAGCTCGAGCACACAGCCGAGGCTGCGCGCTTGGCGAAACGCAGCGAGATGGCGGCCAAAGCTGCAAGGCGCGCTAGCGATATGCTCAAGCAGGCAAGAAGGCCGCTGTTTCTCATAGGCCACGGTGTTTTAGCCGCGGGGGCCGGGGAGAGGTTTCTAGAGCTTCAGAGAAAGTGCGCCCTGCCCGTTCTGAGCACCTGGCGCGCGCTCGGAGTGCTGGACAGCGGCGACCCCTATTTCTTCGGCAGCCCCGGGCTTCAGGCGCCGAGGTATTCAAACCTCATCCTGCAGGGGGCTGATTTGCTGATAATCATAGGCACGAGGCTCGACAACATGATTACGGCGTACAGCGAGCAGCGCTTCGGCATGAGGGCCAGGAAAATCGTTGTGGACATAGACGAGCGCGAGCTAAAAAAGCTTAGGCTCACGGACGCCGAGTACTTCTGCTGCGACGCCGGGGAGTTTATCGGGGCGATGCTTAGGGAGGAGATGGAGCCTTCGGATACAGGAAGCTGGCTTGGGTTTTGCCGCAGCCTTAAAGAGAGGTTCCCGCTCCTTGCCGAAAGGCAGGCAAAACCGCTTTGCGGCGTCAACCTGTACAGGGCGGCAGAGCGCATTTCGGATTACTGCAGCGCGGACGACGCGCTGGTCTTTTCCTCGACGAGCAGGTGCAACACCGCAGGGCACATAGCCTTCAAAAGGAAGGCGGGGCAGAGGGCGGTCTCCTCGATGGGCCTCGGCTCGATGGGCTTCGCCCTGCCCTCGGCCGTCGGGGCGCACTTTGCCTCGGGCAAGAAAAGGGTCGTGGTCCTCGAGGGCGACGGGAGTTTGCAGCTCAACATCCAGGAGCTTCAGACGATAAGGCATTACGGCGTAAACGCGAAAATCTTTGTCTTCAGCAACGGCGGCTACGCCGCGATAAAGGCCATGCAGGACAGGAACTTCGGCTCCCGCCATGTCGGCTGCACGGAGGACAGCGGGGTTTCGATGCCGAGCCTTGAGAGAATCGCCTTGGCCTACGGCCTTCCTTTCTACCGGATTGAAAGCGACGGGGCCATAGACGATACCGTAAGGGCTGTAATGGATAGCGAGGGGCCCGCCGTCTGCGAAATCCTCGGGGATATAGACTTCGACGAGATACCCAAGTGCATATCCTTCGTGGGAGCCGACGGGAAAATCAGCTCCGCCGCGCTCGAAAACCCCTATCCCTTCCTCTCGGAGCGCGAGCTTAAGGATATATACGGGGGATTATAAAAAGACAGAAGGAGTAAGCCATGGAAAACTTAAAGCCGCTTTTTATTCTTGAGATGGCGAACAACCACCAGGGGAGCACTGAGCACGGCATAAGAATTATACGGGAGATGGGCAGGGTCTGCCGGTGCTTTGCGGACAGGTTCGACTTCGCGATTAAGTTCCAGTTCAGGGAGCTTGACAGCTTCATCCATCCCGCGTACAGGGAGAGAACCGACATTAAGAACGTAAAGCGCTTCCTGAGCACGCGCCTTGGCATGGAGGAGTTTCGGGAGCTGCTCTGCGAGGTAAGGGGGCAGGGCTTTAAGGCCATATGCACCCCCTTCGACGAGCCCTCGGTCGAGAGAATCGTCCAGATGGGCTTTGACTACATAAAAATCGCAAGCTGTTCCTTCGGGGACTGGCCGCTGCTTGAGAAAATCGCGGAGGCGAGGCTTCCTGTCATAGCCTCAGTTGCCGGCTGCGGGCTTGAGCTTATAGACAAGGTCGTGAGCTTCTTCGAGCACAGGAAGATTGAGCTGTCGCTCATGCACTGTGTCGCCGAGTACCCGACGCCGGCCGGCAGGCTCGAGCTGAACCAGATTGACCTGCTCAAGGAGTGCTACCCGAAGCTGCGCGTCGGCTTTTCGACGCACGAGGAGCCGGGGAGCCTTTACCCCGTAATCGCCGCGGTCGCGAAGGGCGCGACGATTTTTGAAAAGCACGTCGGAGTGCCCGAGGAAGGCATCTGCCTGAACGCCTATTCGGCGAACCCCGCCGAGGTGGGAAGGTGGCTCGAGGCCGCCGCGCTCGCCTTCGAGATGTGCGGCGTTAAGGATAAGCGCTACGAGCCGAGCGAAAAGGAGCTCTCGGACCTTGCCGCCCTAAAAAGAGGCGCTTTCGCGAAAAGCAGGATAGGCGCCGGGAAGGTTTCCGCCGAGGATATCTACCTTGCCTTCCCGAGCGTCCCGGGGCAGCTTCTCGCCTCGGACCTGTCGAAATACACCGAAATATACCTTAGGGAAGGCAGCCTGGAGAAAGACCGGCCGCTCATGCTTGAGGACTTGGAGCTAAAAAGCAACATTGAGACCGTCCGAGAATTTGTGAGCGCCGTCATGAAGCTCATCCGGGAGAGCAGCATCGTGGTCCCGGAGGACAGCTCCTGCGAGCTTTCGCACCACTACGGCCTTTCGCGCTACAGGGAGTTCGGCTGCGCGCTTATCGACTGCGTAAACCGCGAGTACTGCAAGAAAATCCTGATTGTGCTCCCGGGGCAGACGAACCCGACGCACTATCATCTTCTTAAAGAGGAGACCTTCATCGTCGTTTACGGGGAGCTGATTATAGGCCAGGACGGCGCGGAAAAGACCTACCGCAGGGGCGAGATGGTGGTCGTAAAGAGGGGAGTCAGGCACTACTTCCGGAGCGAGACCGGCTGCGTGTTCGAGGAAATCTCGACGACCCACCAGGGCTCCGACTCCTACTACGATGAGGCCGAAAACTTCGTGTCCCCGCGGAAGACGAAGGCTTACATAACAAAGGAAATGATTGAGTCGGTCAAATGAAGAGGCTGCTTATCACGGGCTCGAGCGGTTTTATCGGCAGAAACCTCGTCGAGGCCTTCAAAGGCAGGTACGAGCTTATCACCCCGGGCAGGTTCGAGCTAGACCTGGGGGACGTTTCGGCGCTGAGGGAATACTTAAAGCGCGTAAAGCCTGACGTCCTGATACACTGCGCAAACAGCAGCGACACGAACAGGAATGTCCCGAAGGGTAGCTTCCTTGCCGAAAACCTACGGATGTTCTTCGCGCTTGAGTCGCTGCTCGGCGAGTATTACGAGAAGATGATTTACTTCGGTTCGGGCGCCGAGTTCGGGAAAAAGCACTATCTGCCGCGGATGGAAGAGGACTATTTCGGGCTGCACGTCCCGGACGGCGAGGACGAGTACGGGCTTGCCAAGTACGTGATGGCAAAGCACGGCGAAAAAGCCGAGGGCATATTCAACCTAAGGCTCTTCGGCGTTTTCGGGAAGTACGAGATGTGGAGCAGGCGCTTTATTTCAAACGCCATCTGCCGGGTCCTTAAGGGAAAGCCCCTTGTGATTCGGGAGAACAAGGCCTTCGACTACCTCTGGGTGGAGGACTTAGGGCCGATTGTGGAGCTCTTCATCGAAGGAAGGCCCAGGCACAAAAGCTACAACGTCTGCACGGGAAAGACGCATGAGCTTAAGGAAATCGCGGCGATGGTCTGCGAGGTGCTCGGCGTTCCGAAAAGCTTCGAGGTCCTCTCGGAGGGGGGAGCCGAGTACTCCGGCAGCAACAGGCGCCTGCTATCAGAATTTAAAGTCGCTTTCACCGATATGGAAACCGCGGTCGGGAAGCTCTGCGAATATTACAAAGAGCGCATAGACGAAATAGACGAAAACTTGCTCTGATAAGGAGAGTAGCATGAAAAGAAACACCTGCCTTGTCTGCGGCAGCGCCCTCTTTCCCGAGCCTGTCCTGAGGCTCGAAAATCTCCCGGCCTCGGCGCAGGAGATGCCGGGACCATCGGAGCTTGACAAAGACAGGGGCTGCGATTTGGAGCTCTGCCAGTGCTCGGGCTGCGGGCTTTTGCAGCTAAACTGCGAGCCCGTCGAATACTACCGCGACGTAATCCGCTCCTGCGGCTTCAACGATACGGTCCGGAGGCAGAGGCTCGGGCAGTATTCCGACTTCATAAGCAGGTTTTCGCTTGAGGGCAGGAAAATTATCGAAGTCGGCTGCGGCCGGGGGGAATTCCTTGAGCTTTTCAATAATTTTAACGTCGAGGCCGCGGGGCTTGAGCACAGCGCCGCGCTGGTTGCGGAGGCAAGGAAAAAGGGCCTCAGCGTCTACCAGGGCTTTGCCGCGGATGAGGCAACCATAATCGAAGGGGCGCCCTACGACGCCTTTGTTTCATTCAACTACCTGGAACACCTTCCCGACCCGAACGGCCACCTCAGGTGCATATACGGAAATCTGAAGGACGGCGGCTGCGGGCTCATCAGCGTCCCGAGCCTTGAGTACATAGCCGAGGAGGGGCGCTGGTACGAGCTTGTCCGAGACCACCTTGTCTACCACACCGAGCAGAGCCTCCGCTCTCTGCTTGAGCGAAACGGCTTTGCCGTCCTCGAGTGCAGGAGAGAAAACGAGGACTCCATACTCGCGACGGTGCAAAAGAGGGGCAGATGGGACGGAGCCGGGCTCAAAGGCGCGTTTGAAGCGCTGAAGACGGAGCTTCGGAGCTTCATCGAGGAGAGCACGAAAGGCGGGGGGCGCGTCGCCGTCTGGGGCGCAAGCCACCAGAGCTTCACGCTGCTTGCGACGACGGGCGTTGCGGATAAAATCGAGTTCATCGTCGACTCCGCGCCCTTTAAGCAAAACAGGTTTTCGCCGGTCTCGCATATAAAAATAGTCCCGCCCGAGCGGCTCTTCGAGCGCCCGGTCGAGACGGTAATAATCATCGCCCCGGCCTATACGCAGGAGATTTACGGGATTATCAGGGAGAATCTCGGCTCCAAAGTCAGGGTCGCGGCAATCAGCAGGAACGAAATCACCATTTTAAGTTGAGGTCGCATATGGTCAGACTCAGCGTCATCGTGCCGGTGTACAAAACGCCGTATGAGTTTTTAAGGCAGTGCCTGGACTCGCTTGCGAGGATAGAGCTTCAGGACATCGAAATTATCATGGTCGACGACGGCTCGCCCGACCGCTGCGGAGAGATTTGCGACGAGTACTCGGTGAGGGACGGGCGCTTTGTCGCAATCCACATGGAAAACGCCGGGGTCTCGGCGGCGAGGAACGAAGGGCTCAAAGCGGCGAGAGGCGAGTGGATATGCTTTCTGGACGCCGACGACTGGGTGGAGCCCGAGGGAATAAAGAGGCTCGTCGAGGCGGCCTTCGAGCTTAAGCCCGACATCCTGCTTTTCGCCGGCTACTTAAATACGGGTTCAAGCCAGCGCGAGGGGCGCTTCAGATTCGGGGAGAGAAGGTTCTTTTCGCCCGGGGAGATACGCGAGCTTAGGCGCAGGGTCATGACCGTATACGCCGGGCCCCCTGCCAAAGAGGAAATCCTTCCGCTGGACGGGGTGTGGGGGAAGATGTACCGCGCTACCCTGCTTAAGGATAACGGCATCGCCTTCCCGGAGGGGCTTCCGGTCTCCGAGGACGGGCTTTTTTTCCTCCATGCTCTCAGAAAGGCTGAGAGAGTGGTCTATATAGGGGAGAGCGCCTACCATTACAGATTCAACCCGGACGGCGCTATGCACAGGTTCAGGCCCCGGGCGGACATGGAGCAGGAGAGGTATCTAAAAAAGCTGTACGAGTATGTGCTCTCTTCCGGCGATGCGGAGCTTGAAAGAACCTATTACCTGCGCGCGCTCGTTTCGCTCCGGCACTGCATGGAGCAAAAGTTCTTCCACCCGCAGAATCCCGAGGGCTACCTTGAAAGGAGGCGGGAGTTCCTGAAGCTCGCGAAAAAAGAGCCTTACAGGACCGCGCTCGGCTTAAAGCGGCTTTACAGGGTGTCGGGAACGCTTTTCCTGCGGACGCTGCTCATAAGGCTGCGCCTGCCCGGGCTCCTGCTTCTTTTGCTTCGCTTAAAAAGGCTCGCATCGCAGAGAAAGAGAGTAGAGAATGATGACAAGGGTTCTGCTTGTTTCAGAGTGCTGCACCGACAGAAGGTATGAAAATATGCTAAGGTCCGGTCCCGCTCGTCTGTCGGCCTCGCAGTACATGTTCAGCGGCCTAATTAAGGGCTTTGCGCAGTGCGGGGACGCGGCGGTCACGGTGCTCTCTGGCCTGCGCTTGAGGGGAGAGGGAGGACTGTACCGTAAAAGGGAGACGGAGCGCGAGCACGGCTTTGAGTACATCTACCCCTCCGAGATAAAAATCTCGGGCCTGCACTTTCTGTGGCTGTGGCTCGGGATTTTCATCGAAACCGCAAGATGGTGCGCGAAAAACAAAGGGAAAGAGAGCTTTGTCCTCTGCGACGCCCTGCTAAGCTGCGCCGTGCCGGCGCGCTTGGCCGCAAAGCTCTTTAAGGTTCCGACCGTGGGCTATGTGACGGACCTGCCGCAGCTTATGAAGGAAATCGACGAGGGCAGGTACGGGCTTAAAAAAAGGCTCTATGCAGGCCTTCTGTCCCGCATGGCGGAGCGGGACATAGTCAAATACGACCGCTACATAGCGCTCACCGAGGGCTTAAACCGGGAGGCAAATCCTAATAGGAGGCCGCATCTCATCGTCGAGTGCGTCATGGAGGCCCTGCCCGGTGACGAAACGGCGGAGCGGGCCGATAAAAAGGACTTTGTCGTGATGTTCGCGGGAAAGACAAACAGGCTCTTCGGCATGGAGCTGCTGCTTGAGGCTATACCGCTGATTAAGCGGGAGGATATAAGCTTCCATATCTACGGCAGCGGGAATTATGTGGAGCAGATTAAGTCGGCGGCGGAAAGGGACAGGAGGATTGTCTACGGAGGGGTTCTGCCGCGCTCCGAAATCCTCGCTAGGGAAAGAGAAGCGGACCTGCTGATTAACCTGCGGCCGAGCGGCTACAGCTTCGCGGTTTACTCCTTCCCTTCGAAGGTCGCGGAATACATGGCCTCGGGCACCCCTGTCCTGACCACGCGGCTCCCGGGGATTCCCGAGGAGTACGGGCCCTATCTCTGGTTTCTGGACAGGGAGGAGCCCGAGTGCGTCGCAAGGGCGATTGAGGAGATAATGGACACGCCGAAAGAGGAGAGGCTGAGGCGTGGGCGCGGGGCAAGGCGCTTTATCGAGGAGAACAAAAATCCAAAGCGGCAGGCAGCGCGCATATTAAGTTTTCTGACGGGCAAGGAGCTTGGGGAGGCAGTATGGAGCATTTAAGGGTTCCTATTTTGGTTTATGCCGAGAGAAGAGAAAAGCCGCCGCTGCTTATGGCGGCGCTCATGGTCTTTGTTTCGACGGACACGCTGTTCTTTGGGACGAACATCTCGGTTCTGGCGAGGTGGGTTCCCTACTTCTTCTACTGCGGCGTCGCGATTGCCGTCGGGAGCAGGGCTATTGTCAAAAGAGCGCTTACGACAAGGGCCTTCAGCTTCTATGCGCTGACCGTCGTCCTGCAAATCCTGACCCTGGTCGTCAAAGACGACAACTTCAACATGAGCTGCTTCAGGCTCGCGCTGCTGACTGCGGCCTTCGCCGTAGCGATGAACTACTCCTTCTACAGTTTCGCGCATGCTTTTGAGAAAGTCGTCTTTTTCCTCTGCGCCTACTCGCTTATCGTATACGCGCTCTGCTACATCGCGCCGGCCCTGATATCGAAATTTCCCGCCGTTACCAATGTCAGCGGGTATAGGTATCATGTGGTCGGACCCTGCATAGTCCCGGCGCGGCGGCTCGGCGGGTTCTTCAGAAACACCGGGATATTCCGCGAGCCCGGTGTTTACCAGATGTACATAAACATGGCTCTGTGCTTCCACCTCTTTTGCAACGAGCATAGGAGTATTAAAAAGGTCTCCCTGTATGTGATTGCCATGCTGACGACCATATCGACCGCGGGAATCGTCTGCCTTGCAATATGCCTTGCCGTATACTTTGCAGGCAGGTCGAGCGGCAAATCGGAGAGGCAGTTTAAGCTGCTTGTAGCCCTGTCGCTTGCGCTCTGCGCTCTCTTTGTGGCCCTGCTGTTTCCGCAGGTGGTCGACAGCGCCGCGAACATGATGTTCGACAAGCTGGACAAGGAGTCCTCGGCCCACGGCTCGGCGGTCGCCCGGATGTCCTCGATAACATCGAATATAGCGATGTGGAAGACATCCCCGCTCTTCGGCGTGGGGCTTAACAACTCCGACCGCCTCTTCGACTATTTCACAAGGCTGCACTACGACTACTACTATTCGGTGAACGTCACGGGCACCCACAACACGAACACGTACCTCTACCAGCTCTCAACATACGGGCTGTTCTTCTGGGCGATTTTTACCTGGGGGCTGATTGGGCTCTCAAGGCTTATCGCCGCGCGGACGAGGGGCTTCATAATGCCGGCGCTTATCTTTGTTCTTTTCCTGTTTATCTACTTAAACGAAAACCTTTACTACTCCCTGCTGCCGCCCGTGCTGATGTTCTTCGGCCTGAAGGAAAGGATTCCCGCGAGGGCCGGGCAGGGGGGCAGGGTGGTTATTGGAGTGTAAAATGAGAGTTTTGTGGGTCTGCAACCTGATGCTCCCTTCGGCAGGCGCGTATTTCGGAAGGCGCGCTTCGCCCTACGGCGGCTGGCTCACGGGCGCCTTAAGCGGCCTGCGCGGGATTGGCGGCGATATCGAGCTCGGAATATGCTTTCCGCTTGAAGGTTTGGGCGAGGTGGAAAAGCATGAGGCCGAGGGAGTTTCGTATTACGGCTTTCCGGGCGGCGGGCGCGCGACGGACAAGGCATGGTTTAAGCCGTACCTTAAAGCGATAATCGACGATTTTAAGCCTGAGCTATTGCACATACACGGCACGGAATACGCCCATTCGCTCGCGGCGGCGGAGGTCTTCGGCTCCCCCGGCAAAACGCTTGTAAGCATACAGGGCCTCTGCTTTGAGTACGCAAGGCACTATTTCGCTGATTTGCCGCTGTCCGTCGTGCGGGGCTTTAATCTGCGCGACACGCTGAAAAGGGACACTCTCGCTTTTCAAAGAAAGCAGTTTGTCTTGCGGGGCGAAAACGAGATTGAGCTGCTAAAGCTCGTCGGGCACGTCAGCGGCAGGACGGACTGGGACAGGGCCTGCGCGCTGAGCGTAAACCCGGGGCTTAACTACCATTTTTGCAGCGAGACGCTGCGCGATGCGTTTTACGCAAAAAGCTGGGAGCCTGACAAATGCGAAAGGCACACGATATTCGCCAGCTCCTGCAGCTACCCGATAAAGGGCTTTCACAGGCTTCTGGAGGCCATGCCGCGGATACTCAGGAGCTTTCCCGACGCGCGCGTATTCGTCCCGGGGCGAAGCCCCCTTGATATTCCCGCGTACAGGCTGCCCGCGTATCCCAAGTACCTAAGGCGGCTTATCCTGAAATACGGCCTTGAGGATAAGGTAAGGTTCTGCGGCACCCTGGACGAGAATGGGATGGCGGAGCGCTATCTGAAATCGAACGTCTTCGTGCTGCCCTCGGCAATCGAGAACTCCCCGAATTCGCTCGGGGAGGCCATGCTGCTGGGGCTGCCCTGCGTCGCCGCGGATGTCGGCGGCGTGAAGAACATGCTTTCGCACGGGCAGGAGGGCTTTGTGTATCAGCACGATTCGATTACTATGCTCGCCCACTACATATGCGAGATTTTTGAAAACGAGGCTCTTGCGCGGCGCTTATCTTTAAACGCCTCTAAGCACGCAAGGCTCACCCACGACAGGTCAAAAAACGCCTCGCGGCTTTTGGAGATTTATAGGGCTATACTGGAGCATCCCCGGCGAAAAGATTAAAGGCTGGTGTTTTGAGTGAACAGGAAAAAGATGATAAGGAAAGTAAGAAGGGCCCTGAGCCCATATTACCGTAAATATCTGAGCATGAGGGAGGAAATGCACGTCTATGCCGACACTATGCGGCTTATCAGAATAGCGGTGGTCAAAAGGCCAAAAATTTTCCACTTCGGAATAGTCGAGCACTCGAACCTCGGCGACATGGGTCAGTATTACTTAATCCGCCGCTGGATTGAGGAAAACTTCCCGGGCTACCCCGTTTTCGAGTTCGCGGCGACGACCATAGTAGCCGAAAAATACGGCTTTCTGGACAAACTTGAAAAAGCGCTCGGGCCCGAGGACATAATCATTTTCCAGAGCGGCTACACCACACAGGACCTAGGCGGCGTGCACGACCTTATGCACAGGATGGTTATCGAAAGGTTCCCGAACGCAAAAATGCTCATGATGCCGCAGACAATCTTTTTCAAGTCCCCGCAGCGCAAGGCGCTCACTGCGGAGATATATAATCTCGCCAAAAGGATGCTCTTTCTCGCGAGGGACAGGGTATCGTTTGAAATGGCGCAGGAGATGTTTCCGGATGTCCCTGTGATGCTGTTTCCCGACATAGTCACTACCTTAATCGGAATGTACGATTATTCCTTTCCGCGCTCCGGCATACTGCTCTGTTACCGCGACGATGTTGAAAAATACTACTCGGATGAGGAACTGAAGGAGCTGAGTATCAGGCTTAGCACCCTTGCCAGGACGGATTTTGTGGATACGACAATAAAGGATTCTCATAAGGAAATCAGAAAAGATATTATGTTCTACCTTGAACGGGAGTTTGAGCGCTATGCCAAATACCGTGTGCTGGTTACGGACCGCTTCCACGGGATGGTGTTTGCGCTTATCGCGAACACTCCGGTGATAGTTTTAACGACCAGCGACCACAAGGTGACGGCAGGCGCGGAGTGGCTGAAAAGCGTTTATAAGGACGCGGTCTATCCGGCACAGTCTCTGGACGAAGCCTGTTCTCTGGCCGAGCAGCTTTTAAACCGGGAGCCGATGCCGCCGCTAAGGCCCTATTTTAAGGAAGCCTACTTCGACCGGCTTAAGGGAATCGTAGACAGATTCTGGAACGGCTACCCAGTACGGCAAAATGAACACGACATATCGTCAGAAACAGGAAAGAGGAAAAGCAAATGGCCGACAACTCGCGCTCAAAAAACGTCGGAATAAACGTGGCGGCGGGTCTCCTTGCCCAGATACTGCTGCTTTTGCTCTCCTTCATCGGGCGCACGGTGTTTTTGAAGTACTTAAGCGTCGATTACCTGGGCGTCAACGGCCTTTACTCGCAAATCCTGACGGTCTTGTCCCTCGCGGAGCTGGGCCTTGGAAACGTCATGGCCTACAGTCTCTACCAGCCGATAGCCGAGGGGGACGAGGGCAGAATCAGGTCGCTGCTCGGGGCCTTCAAAAGGCTCTATCTCATAATCGCCGCGGTGATTATGGGCATCGGCCTTGCGCTGGTGCCTTTCCTGAAGTACATAATACAGAGCAAGCTTGGCCAAAGAGAGCTGATAATCTATTACCTCATCTTCCTGCTCTCAACCTCGGCCTCTTATCTTGCGGCGCACAAGAGCGCCTGCATAAAGGCGCATCAGGAAGTCTATGTCACTAAGAAAATCGACATTATCTCATCCCTAATCATACACGCGCTGCAAATCGTGCTGATTGTCGCCTTCCGCAATTACACTTTATATTTGAGCACGCTGGTGCTAAACGCCCTGCTCAACAACTTCCTCGTCTCAAGGGCGGTGAAGAAGAGGTACCCGCGCCTGCTCGGAAAGGGCGAAAAGGTTTCTCTGCCGGAGAGGATGATAAGCGACAACATCAGGGCGACCTTTTTGTACAAAATCGGCATTACGGCTCTGACAAAGACGGACAACATCCTGATTTCGGCGATGATAGGCACGGCCTGGGTCGGCTACTACTCGAATTACTACATGGTAGTGCGCGCCGTGCAGGCCTATATCGACATCATCATAAGCTCGCTCATGCCCAGCATAGGCAACCTCAATACCGAAGGGAACAGGGAGAAATCGCTTGGGATATTTTTCGCCATGCTGCTCTTTTTCCACTGGTGCGCGGCCTACGGCGGAATCTCCCTCTACCTCTTGTTCGGCGACCTTATCCCCCTGTGGCTCGGGCCTGAGTATCTTCTAACGTCGGATACAGTACTTGCGATAGCCTTCAACTTCTATATCGTAAACATCGTAAGCCCCGTCTGGATGTTCAGGGAGACGCTGGGTATGTTTACAAGGGTTAAGTACCTTATGCTCGAGGCCGCCGCGCTGAACATAGCGTTCTCGATTGTTTTGGGGAAACTGTTCGGAATAGCGGGCATCCTCTTTGCAACCGCGCTGTCGAGGATACTCACTCACATCTGGTACGAGCCGCGGATACTCTTCGGCGAAAAGCTGGGCGGCGGGCTCTGGCGCTACTGGCGGACCCAGTTTAAATACATGGGGCTGACGGCGGTCTCCTTCGCCCTCTGCTATCTGATTTCGCTGTACCTGCCGCACACTTTCCTCAGCATGGTCGCAAAGGGCTTTATCTTCATGGCGGTCACGCTCGCGGTCTTCGCGGTGGGCTCGTACCGCAGCGAGGAGTTTATTAGGCTCTCCGAATATGCGAAGTTCATGCTCGCAAGGCTGAAGAGAGGCTGCAGGGTGGTTCTGAAGCATTGAGCGCAGGACATTTACAGTGCGAATTAAATAATTGGAAATGTTAAAGCCGGAGTATTGCCAAAGCCTCGTTGTTCTTGTACACTAAGAACAACGAGGCTTTGTATCGGGGGTGCTTCCGGTGCCGGACGATTTCGGTTATTTTGGAAAGGGCATCAGCGGCTACATACACTATATGGAGGCCTTCGAGAGTTACCAAAAAGGCGGCGGGGGAGGAAGGAAGCCGTCTAACTCCGGCTGCGGCTGCCTGACTTCGATCGTCATGCTTTTTTTCGTCCTGCTTATAGTCATCGCGCTGTTGTTATAAATCTGCTCCTGAGCTTTGAATCTGAGGGAGCGCGGAAGCTGCCGCCTGATTAAAGAGCTTTCTCAACATTTCCGCAGCCCTCTGCTGATAAAAGCGAATAAAAACTAAGCCTGCCGCGACTCTTCGCGGCAGGCTTTTATTTTCAGCTTGCTTAGGCTGAGGTTTTGGCGGCTTCCTTGCGGAGCCTGTTTTTAACAATCTTCGTCAGCTCGCCGAAGACAAAGGGCAGGACGCAGAGACCGACAATCCAGTCCCAGTCGTGCAGGCTCAGCTTTGCCAGCGAGAAGATATCCCTAAGCCCGGGGACGAGCACGATAATCACGAGCAGGAAAAGGCAGCCTATTGTGGCAAGGTTCAGCTTCGAGTTGCCGAAGAAGCCGAGCTTGAAGGCGGTATGCTTTTCCGAGCGGCAGGTGTAGGCGCGCAGAATCTCGCTTAAGCACATCGTCATCAGCGCGTAGGTCCTGCCGAGGACCTCGCCGCCGCTGGTCCAGCCGATATAGAAGGAGCCGAGAATTGCCGCGGTCATGACCGCGCTCTGGACAATGATGCTTACAATCATGGACTTGTCGATGATTGCGGCCTGCGGGTCGCGCGGCTTCTGCTGCATGAGGCCGGGCTCCATCTTCTCGGTCCCGAGCGCAAGGGCCGGGAAGGCGTCGGTCAGGAGATTCACCCAGAGCAGGTGAATCGGCAGCAGAGGAATTGGCCAGCCGAGCAGCATGGAGACAAAGATGATGATGACCTCGCCGACGTTGCAGGACATGAGGAAGAAGACGAATTTGCGGATATTGCTGAAGATAACCCTGCCTTCCTCGACCGCGGAGACTATGCTCGCGAAGTTGTCGTCGGTGATAATCATGTCGGCGCTTTCCTTCGTCACGTCGGTGCCGGTTATGCCCATCGCGATGCCGATGTCGGCCCGCTTTAAGGCGGGCGCGTCGTTCACGCCGTCGCCGGTCATCGCGGCGATGTTGCCGTGTTTCTTTATGGTCTGCACAATCCGCACCTTGTGCTCGGGCGAAACTCTCGCGTAGACGTTTACTGTCTTCACGGCCTCCGCAAACTCTTCCTCGCTGAGTTTATTGAGTTCGGCGCCGTCGAGCACCCTGCTGCTTTCATCTATAATCCCGAGCTGCCTTGCAATCGCGGCAGCGGTATCCTTGTAGTCGCCCGTAATCATGACGACGCGTATGCCGGCCGTTTTGCATATCTTGACGGCCTCAATCGCCTCCGGGCGGGGCGGGTCTATCATGCCGACAAGGCCGCAGAAAACAAGGTCCTTTTCATACTCCTCCGAAGTCGGGTCTTCCGCGACCGCCTCGAGCTCTTTAAAGGCCATCGCAAGCACGCGCAGAGCCTCGCTTGCGAGCTTGTGGTTTTCCTCGAGCACGGCGCTTTTGTCTTCATCCGTAATCGGCTCTATTGTCCCGTCGCCGCGCATGATTTTTGTGCAGCGCTCAATCAGTATGTCGGGCGCGCCCTTCGTGCAGGCGAGGACGGGGCCCTCGTTTGTCCTGTGGAAGGTGGTCATCAGCTTGCGAGCGGAGTCGAAGGGAATCTCGTTTATACGGGGGTATCTGCCGTTAATCTCCTCGCGCCCGATTCCCGCCTTGGCCGCCGCGACAATCATTGCGCCCTCGGTGGGGTCGCCGACAATCCGCCACTCCTCCGCGGCGCCGCCGGCTTGATTCTCAAGCCGCGCGTCGTTGCAGAGCGCCTGGACCTCCAGAAGGCGGCGCAGCGCGGGCTCCCGCTCCAAATCTATGGGCTTGTCGCCCTCGTACATTCTGCCGACGGGCTTGTAGCCTTCGCCCTCGACGCTGATTTCCCTGCCTGGTATATACATCTTCACTATGGTCATCTGGTTCTGCGTGAGCGTGCCCGTCTTGTCGGAGCAGATGACCGTCGTGCCGCCGAGCGTTTCGACGGCGTGGAGCTTTTTCATTATCGCGTTTCGCTTGACCAAGCGCTGCATGCCTATGGCCAGCACGATGGTCACGACGGCGGGAAGCCCCTCGGGAATCGCCGCGACGGCCAGGCTTATCGCCGTCATGAACATATGGAGAACTTCCTCGCCGCGGGCAAGGCCGAGCACGAACACGAGCGCGCAGATGACAAGACAGCCGGTGCCGAGCAGCTTGCCCATCTGCTTGAGCTTCTTCTGCAGCGGCGTATCCTCCTCCTCGGCCTCCTGAATCATCGCCGCGATGCCGCCGATGACGGTGTTCATCCCCGTTTTGGTGACGACTCCCGCGCCCCTGCCGTAGGTTATGACGGTGCTCATAAAGCCGAGGTTTTTCTGGTCGCCGAGCGCGACCTCGCCCTCGAATACGGCGTCGGCGTGCTTCTCGACGGGCACTGACTCGCCCGTGAGCGCGGCCTCCTCGACCTTGAGGTTCACGGTGCTTATAAGCCGAAGGTCCGCCGGCATGTAGTCGCCCGTCTCCAGTATGACCACGTCGCCCGGGACAAGCTCGCGGGAGGGGATTGTCAGAGTCTCGCCGTCGCGCAGGACCTTCGCGTTCGGCGCCGACATCTTTTTCAGCGCCTCAAGCGCCTTCGAGGCCCTGTACTCCTGAAACACGCCGAGACAGGCGTTTATGATGACAATTGCGATGATAATCAGGGAGTCCGTTATCTCTCCAAGGAAGATTGAGATGACGCTTGCAATCAGGAGGATAATGACCATGTAGTCCTTGAGCTGCTCAAGGAACATCTGGAAGATACTCGGCCCCTTCTTCTGCGCAAGTTCGTTAGGGCCGTATTTCTCGAGGCGAATCCTGGCCTCCTGAGAGCTCAGCCCGCGCTTAGGGTCGGTATCCAGTTCTCTGCATACCTCGTCGATGCTTTTGTGGTACCAGGGTGTTTCCAAAAGTGCTCAGTCCTTTCCGCCGCATTAAGTTGAAAATTCACAGCATGTCGTCGTGGAAAATTATTCTCTATATGCGCTTTATGCAGACTCATACATATTCTGCACGATTTTTTCGCAGAAGGGAAGCCGCATAACTTACAAAATTATAAAGCATATCCCATAATTTATATCATTATTTTGCGAGCAAAAATCAAAAAATTGTAATAAATACGGATGTTTTTGTAATATCAGCTTTTCGGGCTGCCTCAAATCCCCCGGGGGAGCTTGCGCCCAGTACAATTTTCTGTTTACTTAAAAACAAAGCAAATCTGCCGGCGGGGAGAAGCGATGAGTGTAAGGAAATATATAATCAGAAAAATCGTCGTATCGGTTTTGGTGCTGCTGGGAGTGTCCCTTCTCACCTTTATTATGGGCAGGCTCGCCCCCGGCGACCCGGTTGACACGGTCCTCGGCGGGATAAGCAGCCCTACCGAGGAGGAGATTGCCGCCGCGCGGAAATATCTCGGGCTCGACGAGCCGCTGCCCGTCCAGTACTTAAAGTGGCTCTCGCATGTTCTGAAAGGCGACCTCGGAGTTTCCTACCAGAGCGGGCGGCCCGTTTCCAGGGAGCTTGCCGTGCGCCTGCCGCAGACGATGCTTTTGACCCTCGGCTCGGCCGTTGTCATGCTTGCCGTCGCCTTCCCGCTTGGAATCGCCTCGGCTCTTAGATACAACGGCCCCCTGGATTATATCATACGTTTCATCAATGTGCTCGTTATCTCCATCCCCTCGTTCTGCCTCGGCATACTGCTTTTGCTCTTTCTTGGGGTAAGGCACAGGCTGCTGCCGACGATAGGGAGCGGGAGCGTAAGGCACCTTGTTATGCCCTCGCTCGCGATAGGACTGGGGAGCGGGGCGGGGCTGTCAAGGCTCATCCGCAGCCAGATTTTGAAGCACATGGAGGCCGAGCACGTCGTTGCTGCCCGGGTCTTCGGTGTAAAGGCCTCGACTTTACTCAGGAACCACGTGCTGAAAAACGCCATTCCGCCCGTTATAACCAATATCGGGCTGACTATCGGAGCCATGCTCGGCGGCTCCGCGATAATCGAGACACTGTTTTCCTGGCCGGGAGCGGGGAGCTATGCTGTTTCCGCTATATACGCAAGGGACTACCCGGTAATTCAGGCATACGCCCTTATTATGGCATGTATATACATCCTAATCAATGCACTTATCGAAATTTCCTACTGTATCACGATGCCCTCGCTATTTATGCCAGGAGGAAGCGATGAAAACTAGAAAAAGAATCCCGCTTACGATAATAATCGGGGCCGTGTTGGCAGCCTTGCTCATTGCAGCCGTGGCTCTGGCCCCGCGGCTTGCGCCTAATAATCCCCTGAGGGTGAATATGGCGCTCTCGCTCTCAAAACCCAGCGAGCAGTACCCGCTCGGTACCGACCAGCTCGGGCGCTGCGTGCTCTCGAGGCTGCTCTACGGCGGCAGGACCTCGCTCGGCGTGACCTGCCTTGTGCTGCTGATAACCCTGCTCATAGGGACTGTCATAGGGACGATTTCCGGCCTTTTCGCCGGCAGGTGGCCCGACAAGCTCCTTACGGCGCTCAGCGAGGTGGTCCTCGCCTTTCCCGGGCTTGTGCTCGCGCTTGTCATATCGGGGCTTCTCGGGCCCGGGATACTCAAGGTCATGCTCGCGATAGCCCTGGTCTCCTGGGCGAAATACGCAAGGCTGGTGCGAAGCCTTGTCATAGGCATACGCAGGGCGGACTACATGAGGGCGGCGAGGGTCGCCGGCAGCTCGACTTTTCGCCTGGTTATAAGGCACATTCTCCCGAACATAGGCGGGACGCTCGGCACGATAGTCGTGACCGACTTCGGCTCGACGATTTTGAGATTCGCGGGGCTGTCCTTTATCGGCCTCGGCGCGCAGCCGCCAGAGCCCGAGTGGGGAATGATGATTAACGACGCCCGGCTCTACATGGAGACAAACCCCATGCTTATAATATATCCGATTCTCGCCGTGACCCTCTCCGTGCTGGCCTTCCATCTTCTGGGCGACGGGCTGCGCGACAGGCTCGACAGCAAGGCCCTATGAGGGAGAGGAATGCTATGGAATTTCTGATTGTCGACAATTTAAGCGTCCGCTACTCGGGCGTTCCCGTAGTAAAGGATGTAAGCTTTACCCTCGAAGAGGGCAGGACGCTGGGGATTGCGGGCGAGAGCGGCTGCGGGAAGAGCACAGTCGCAAGGGCGATTTTGGGCATACTTCCAAGGAACGCTCAGGTTTCGGGCTCGATAAGGTATAAAGGCCGGGAGCTTGTCGGGCTTAGGGAAAAAGATTTTGCCGGTTTGCGCGGCAGGGAGATTTCGATGGTCTTTCAGGACCCTTCGGCGGCGCTCAATCCCGTCAGGAAGATAAGGCACCAGTTCTACGACATCTTCGGGGCGGGAAGGCGGGACAGGCGCGCTATGGACGGCGAGATTGTGCACTTTCTGACCCACGCCCATGTCCCGAATCCCGGGGAGATAATGGACAAATACCCGGGCGCGCTCAGCGGCGGCATGAAGCAGCGCGTCGTGATAGCGATGGCAATCAGCAAGGTGCCGCGGCTCCTTATTGCCGACGAGCCGACCTCGGCCCTCGACGCCGGTATTCGGCTCCAGATTATCGAGGAGCTTATGGCGCTAAAGGAGCGGCTTCGCTTCGGGATGATATATATTTCTCACAATCTGGCCGAGCTCTCGAAGGTCTCGGACTCGATAATGGTCATGAAAAACGGCCGCGTAGTCGAATACGGGAGCGCGCGGGAGATATTTGCGTCTCCGAAGCAGGAGTACACAAGACAGCTAATCGCCGCCACTGAGTAAAAAAGATTAAGTCGCAATGCTTGATTATCGCACTTTACAGATAAGAAAGGGGGATGGCCGGATATGGGCGCCCTGCTTGAGGTGAGAAACCTCACCAAGCTGTTTCCAAAGCGCGTAGGGCTGTTTGCGCCCGACAGAAAAACGATGTTCGCGGCGGTCGAGGACGTGTCCTTTTCGCTGGAAGGGGGCGAGGCGCTGGGCCTCGTCGGGGAGAGCGGCAGCGGAAAGACGACGATAGCGAACCTAATTCTGAGGCTCCTTTCGCCCGACAGTGGCGAGATAATCTTCGACGGAGAGGACATCACCCGTCTTAAAACGCACAGGGAGCTTCTCCCGATACGGCGTAAGATGCAGGCGGTCTTTCAGAACAGCGGCTCCTCGCTCGACCCGCAGATGACGCTTGGAAGAATAATAAGCGAGCCGCTCAGGAACTTCGGCCTCCCCGTCAAAGGGCAGGCCGAGAGGCTCCTCGAGCTTGTCGGGCTTCCTCCCGAGTGGGTTTCGCGCAGGCCCCACGAGCTGTCCGGAGGGCAGCGGCAGCGCGTCTCAATCGCCCGCGCGATGGCGCCAAGGCCAAAGCTCCTGATTCTCGACGAGCCGACCTCGAACCTCGATGTGCTCACCGCCTCGCAGATACTTAATCTATTGCGCGGGCTTTTTGAAGAGCAGGGCACGGCCGTCCTATTTATATCGCACGACATCGCCGCGGTCGACAAGCTGTGTAGGAGAAAAGCGGTGATGAAGGACGGCAGGATAATCGAAACCCTGCACAGCCTCAGCCTCGGGGAGGCGAGCCACCCATACACGAAAAAGCTGATTGAGTCGAAACTGTCATTTTCTAAGTCATAAAGGAGAGCGAAGATGAAGAGAAAATTATCACTTGTCCTTGCAGTTTTGCTGCTTTTTTCCCTCGCGGCCTGCGCCAAAACTGAAGCGCCGCAGCAGAGCACGCAGCCGGGCCCGGCGGGGAAGGCTGCAAAGGAGATAACCATTGCGGCGGGCCGGAGCTTCTATCAGGGCCCGACGACGAACATTTTTGTGCACGGGAGCACCAACGTCTGGCAGGCCCTCGTCATGCTCGACGAGAACATGGGCCCGGAGATGAAGCTCGCCGAATCCGCCGAGCAGTCAGAGGACGGGCTTACCTGGACAATCAGGCTGCGCCCCGGAATTACCTTCCACGACGGAAGCAGGCTCACGAGCGAAGTTGCGATATTCAACCTAGACAGGCTCTATCACTGGAACAGCGGCTCGCAGTCCTACGACCCGGATTTCGAAAAGGACGGCGAGTACGGCAAAATCGTGGACATTAGCGCAGTTGACGAGCTCACCTTCACCGTCACACACGCAGAGCCGATTCCCGACTTTGACCTGCGTCTAGCCTACGAGAACAGCGCGATGTTCGCGCTCTCCTCCTTCGACGAAAACAGGGCCATAAACTTCCCCTACGGCACGGGGCCTTATAAGTACGAGTCCTACGACGAGGTCACGCAGTCGCTGACCCTTGTGAAGTTCGACGAGTACTGGGAGGGCGAGCCGAAGCTCGACAAGGTCGTTTTCAGGAACATAGCCGATGCGACGGCGCGGCTCTCGGCGCTTCGCAGCGGCGAGGTCGACGTAATCTCCGACGTCGGCGGCATAATGCCCCAGCAGGCGGCGACCGTGCTTTCGGACGAAAACCTCGTTATGAAGCAGCGCCTTGTCAGCACCGTGCACTATTACGCGCTCAACACGAAGGAGGGCAGGCTCTTTAACGATGTCAGGATGCGCAGGGCGCTGAGCCTCAGCATCGACCGCGATACAATCGTCGACAAGCTGCTCCTCGGCTACGGCGAGCCTGCGGTGAGCGTTTTAAGCTCGGCGGGCGCGGAGTGGGTTGTCGACTGCGGCTACGAATTTGACCCCGTAAAGGCCAAAGCCCTGAAAGAGGAGGCCGTCGGGGAAGGAGAGGTCTCCTGCACGATACTCCTGAACTCCTCCCTGCTCGGGCGCTGGCCGTATCAGGACGCAGCCTCGATGATTCAGGCCCAGCTCAAGGAGATTGGCATAAACGCGGTAATTGAGACCGTGGACGGCGCGACATGGAACAGCAGGCTCAAGGAGGGCTCCTACGACATCGCGCCGCAGCCCTTCACGGTTTCCGCGGGCGAGCCGAACTACTTCTTCGTGAGGAATATAGAAAGCCGCGGGGCCAACAACGTCGCGCGCAGCTACGGCATCAGCGACCCCGTGCTCGACGAGCTGATTCAAAAGGTCGCTGTCGAGCCGAACAAGGCCGAGCGCCGGAATCTTTACAGGACAATCCAGGAGCGCGTCAAGGAGTACGAGTATATCATCCCGCTGTGGTACGACGTGACGCTCTACGCCATGAGGAAGAACGTCCAGAACTTCAACCTGGATGTAATCTTCTGCCCGGACCTGTTTGAAGTGGATGTTGCGTAAATGAGCGGGAGCATGAAGTTTGAGCAGTACGCGGATTTCGCCGCGGAGCAGTGGAAGCGCGCGATGAGCGAGAGCGAGCACTTCAGCCTCGAAAGGTGCTCGGAGGCGGAGATGGTCGAAATCTGGGACAGGATGGCTCAATCCTACGACCTCGGCGCCGGCATGGACCTAAGGCGCGTCGGGCTTGCGACGGAGCGGCTCGAGAGGCTCGGAGCCTTCGGCCCCGACAAAACCGCCCTCGACATCGGCAGCGGGACCGGGGCCTTCGCCCTTGCGCTCGCCGAGAGGTGCGGGACAGTTTACGCGCTCGACAGCTCCGCCGGCATGCTGAAGGTGCTTAAGGAGAAGGCCGGGCGGCGCGGCCTTGACAACATCGTGCCTCTGCTCGCCGACTGGAAGAGCATAAGTCCGGACGAGCTTCCGGGCAGGTTCGACATAGTCGTCTCCTCGCTGAACACCGGCATAAGGGACCGCGAGACCCTTCTTAAGATGAACGCCGTTTCCCGGGGCTTTTGCTGCTATGTCGCTCCGCAGGGCTCAACCTTTCACTCCTCGCGCCCGGACTTTCAGAGGATAGTCTTTGGCCGCGAGCTTCGCGCCGCCGGCGGCAACGACATAATCCACCCCTTCAACATCATCTACGGGCTGGGCTACAGGCCGGAGCTGACCTATGCGCCCTGCGAGTGGTCGAAGGAAGAGCCGCCGGAAGCAGCGCTCGAAGCTGTCTGCCGCGAATACGGGCGGTACAGGAAAATAGACGTGGCGCTGCGGGAGAGGCTGCGGGAATACATTATGGGAAATTTAAACGAGCGCGGCCTTTTCGCCCAGTCTCAGAGGAGTACGGTGGGCATAATGATTTGGGACACAAGGCAGGGCTGAAGCTAAAAAAGCCGTCCGCGGAAATTCTTCCGCGGGCGGCATGCTTTTGCTCCCCGGCGCAGCTTTGACCGCGCTTAAGGGAGCGGCGGGTGAGCGGTATAGCGCCGGAACCTGCCCCGGCGGCTGTGTCCGAATAGGGGAGAGCTTCCGTCCGGGGAGCTTCATCGGCAGTGTTTTCTCCGGAAAAATTATTTTGTTTGCTTTTTTCGACGGCAAATTATATAATACTTACAAGAAATTCCCACCCGTGCCGAACAGAGAATATTTAAAAAATAAGGAGGGGTTTAAGTGGAGAAAAAGATAAAAATCGCGGCCTTTACCGGCAGCCTGAGGCGGAATTCCTACAACAAGGCGGCGCTGAGAGCGGCGGCCGCGCTGCTTCCCGAAAACGCCGTTCTGGACATCATCGATTTGGCCGATATTCCGTTTTTCAGCGAGGACCTTGAGGCCGAGGGGGTTCCGCCTTCGGTTGCCGAGTTTAAGCGCAGGCTCGCCGAGGCGGACGCAGTTTTGATTTCGACGCCGGAGTACAATTATTCCATACCTCCGGTATTGAAGAACGCGCTGGACTGGGCCTCCAGAGGCGAGGAGCTGCCGCTGTCGGGAAAGCCGGTCGCGATAATGAGCGCCTCCATCGGCATGTTCGGAGGGGCGCGCGTGCAGTACCATCTGAGGCAGGTCTGCGTAGCGCTCAACATGCTACCTCTCAACAGGCCGGAGGTGTTTATTGGAAATGCCGACACGAAGTTCGACAAGGACGGCAATCTGACTGACGAGAGGACGAAAAGCTCCATCTCGCGCCTGCTCAAAGCCCTCGTCGAGAGCGTGGAGAGTAAAAACGGATAGCGCGCCTGTGGCGCGGCTTAGGGGCCTGAACCCCAGCCCCCCGCCGCCCCATTCGGGCGCCGGGGCGGCGAAAAGGTTTGGCGCCGAGATGGAAAGGAGCTTAATACAGGATTTATGACAAAAGGGAACCAGACAAAAGTCCGGTTCCCTTTTTATATACAGGCGCGGGTTTAGTCCTCCATCGTCCTCGGCTTTCCGTAGAAGAATGCGGCCATGAGGCCCGGGCCGGCGTGCGAGCCTATCGTCATGCCGATATAGGTGTAGTAGACGTCCTTAAAGCCGAAGCTCTCCTTGAGCCCCTCTCCGAACTCTCTCGCCTCCTCAGGTATGTCGGAGTGGCAGATATAGAGCACCTGCTCCTCGGGCTTTTCGACGACCCCTGCGATGATTTCGTGGATGCGTTTTATCGTGTTCTTTCTGCCGCGCACCTTCTCAATCACTTTAAGATGGCCCGCAAGGTCGAGCTTTAGTATGGGATTTATGTTCAGCGCATGGGCTATCATCATGCCTGTACGGCTGACTCGGCCGCTGCGGTACAGGTATGTGAGGTCTGAGGTCGTGTAGTAGGTGTTTATTCTGGACTTGTTCTCTTCGAGCCACTCGACGCACTCCTCGGCCGTCCTGTTTTCGTCGCGCATCTCGGCTGCCTTGAGCGCCAGCATACCGTATCCGACGGATGCAAGCGTCGAGTCGACAAGGTGTATTTTCGCCTCGGGAAGCTGCTCTTTCAGTAGATTTACCGCGTTAAGGCCGTTTTCGTAAGTTCCGGATATTCCGCTTCCGAGACATACGTGCACAATCGGAAGGCCCTTTTCCGCAATGGGCCGCCAGAAGTCGACAAACTCCATTATGTTTATCTGGCTTGTCTTCGGCACCGCACCCCTGCGCATGTTGTCGTAAAACTTCCTGCAGTCCTTATGCAGCATGCTGTCCTCATATACTTTGCCGTCAAGCTCGTACTTGATGGGGAAGGGAATAATATCGCGTTCCTTCAGCAAAGAATACGGAAGGTCACATCCGGAGTCCGTAGTTACGATGAAGTTCATTGCAAATACCTCCTTAAAATATACTGCACTTCCTCGGGCTGAGCTTGTTCGGTATGCTATAGCTAATAATACACCTATTTTCCTTTAACTTCATAAATTTTTTATATATTGTTATTATTTTGCCAAAAATCCATTAAAGGAAACATATTGCCGTATACGCTTGCACTGTTTATGAGTTTTAAATTAATTATAAATAATATATAAACAAAATGTAAAAGAATTTTAAGCGGGGTACCAAGCTCTTTAAATGTCATAAATTTTATGCTATATATTATGTTGCCTGTCCGCCCGCGGCGGCTTTTGTGCGCCGTGTCCGGGCGGAAATCCGGCGGGAGCCGAAAGAAAGTACCGAAGCCATAAGAGCCGGAGAGGCTCTTTTTGCGGGGCATGGGGCCCGCTTTCCCGCAGCTTAAGACCAAGGCCGGGCCGCAATTTTTTGACGCTTTTTTAGGACGTATAAGTTTTCGCGCCCCGGGCGGCGCGGGTACTCCGCCGCCGGAGGAAGGCGGCAGAGCGCCACAGGCTCAGCAATTTTGAAAAGGAGCTAAATGAATGCTTAGGCTTAAGAATATCAATAAGACCTACGTGACGGGAGAACTTAAACAGGAAGCGCTCAAGGACATCAGCCTCTGCTTCAGAAAAAGCGAATTTGTTTCGATTCTCGGGCCAAGCGGCTCAGGCAAGACGACGCTCCTGAACATAATAGGCGGGCTTGACCAGTACACGAGCGGCGACCTAATCATAAACGGGAAGAGCACGAAGGAGTACAGCGACAGCGACTGGGACACCTACCGCAACCACTCGATAGGCTTCGTCTTCCAAAGCTACAACCTCATACCCCACCAGAGTGTGCTTGCCAACGTGGAGCTGGCCCTGACGCTCTCCGGCGTGTCGAAGGCCGAGCGCCGGAAAAAAGCCCTGCGGGCCCTCGAGCGGGTTGGCCTTGCCGACCATGTCCACAAGAAGCCCAACCAGCTCTCCGGCGGCCAGATGCAGAGGGTCGCGATTGCGCGCGCGCTCGTAAACGACCCCGACATCGTGCTCGCCGACGAGCCGACGGGCGCTCTGGACTCCGAGACCAGCGTGCAGGTCCTCGATATTCTGAAGGAGATATCGAAGGACCGCCTTGTCATCATGGTCACGCACAATCCGGATCTGGCAAACAGGTATTCGACGAGAATAATCCGCCTTTTCGACGGAAGGATTACGGACGACTCGGACCCCTACGAGGGAGAGGAGGTCCGGATCCTCAGCAAAAAGGAGCAGAGGAAACGGAAGGGCGAGAAGACAAAGCGCTCGATGTCGCTTTCGACCGCGCTCTCGCTCTCGCTCAACAACCTGATGACGAAGAAGACGCGCACCTTCCTCACCAGCTTTGCCGGGAGCATAGGCATTATCGGCATCGCGCTGATACTCTCGGTTTCGACGGGCTTCCAGGCCTATATCGACCGCGTCCAGGAGGACACCCTGTCCAGCTACCCGATTATAATAGAGGCCGAGTCTGTGGACCTTTCAAATCTCATAACCTCCCTAAGCAATCTCAGGACCAGGGCCGGAGAGAGCGAGCACGGGCTTGACGCCGTGTACGAAAGCCAGATTATGTACGACCTTATGAACTCGATGAACTCGGCCGAGGTATCGAGAAACAACCTGACAAAGTTTAAGGAATTCCTCGAGACGAACGAGGAGATAAAGCAGTATATAAGCGCCTGCCAGTACTCCTATGACATCGGCTTCAACATCTATTCGAAGGACTCAGACGGCAGGGTCTTTAAGTCCGACGTCATGGAGCTGCTTGAAAACTTAAGCGGCGGCTTCGCTCCGACCGACAGGCCGGGCTTTTCAAGCTTTACATCCACCTACGAAGTGTGGCAGGAAATGCTCCCAGGGCCTAACGGAGAGCTGATTCACGACACGCTGAGGGACCAGTACGAGGTTGTCGCCGGACGCTGGCCCGAGGCCTACGACGAGATAGTAGTAATCGTAAACGAGAACAACGAGGTCAGCGACCTTGCGCTCTACGCGCTCGGCCTTAAGACCTACGACGAGATGCGCGAGATTATGAGAAAATCCCAGGCCGGCGAGGTTATCGACACAAGCGTACAGCGCAAGTGGCCCTATGAGGAAATCATGAGCCTGCCCTTCAAGCTGGTACTGACCTGCGAGTACTATCAGAAGAACGCGGACGGAACCTACACCGATTTGTCCCGGACCGAGACGGGAGTTGACTTTCTCTACAACAACGATGAAATCGGCACGCCGCTGAAGGTTGTGGGCATTATCCGCGCGAGCGGTGACGCCGTCTCCTCGATGCTCTCCGGCGCCATAGGTTACACCTCGGCTCTCAAGGACTACGCGATGGAGAAGATGGCCTCCTCCGAGATTATCCGCGCCCAGCTTGACGACCCCGAAACTGACGTCATCACGGGACTGCCCTTTAAGCCCTTGGAGGGCGAGGAGCTCACCACTGCCGAAAAGGCGGAGAAGATGAGAAGCTATATCGCCACGCTGACGACCGGGGAGAAGGCGGCGCTGTACAGGGAAATCGCCTCGACGCCGAGCGAGGCCGAGCTTGAAGCGGCGGTAAGACAGCAGCTTGCGATGCTCGACCGCGCGACGCTTGAGAACATGATTATTCAGGCCTACGCCGAGAAGATGGGCCTGAGCGACACCACGCAAATCAGCGGCTATGTGAAGAACATGAGTGACGAGGAGCTCTACTCGGCGGCCGCCGAGGGCATGAGGGAGTCAATCAAGGAGGCCTACAGGGCCCGGGCAGAAGCGCAGCTGAGCATGGTCGACGATGCGACCCTCGCCGCTATGCTCGACAGCGCGGGCTATACCGAGGAGGAGTACGCCAGGTTCTACGATGAGTATATGCCCTCCGAGTACTCCGACTCGACCTATGAGGAGAACCTGAAGCGTCTCGGCTACGCGAGCGTAAACAGCCCGTCCTCGATTAAGCTGTACGCGATAACCTTTGAGAACAAGGACGAGATTGCAAAGTTAATAAAGAAGTACAACGAGGCTGCCGAAAGCGAGGCGGATGTAATCAACTACACCGACTACGTGGGCCTGCTCATGTCCTCGGTGACGACGATAATAAACGCAATTTCCTATGTCCTGATTGCCTTTGTCGCAATCTCGCTCGTCGTCTCCTCGATTATGATAGGCATCATCACATATATTTCGGTGCTCGAGAGGACAAAGGAAATCGGCATCCTTCGCGCCATCGGCGCTTCAAAGAGGGACATCTCCCGCGTGTTCAACGCCGAGACCATGATAGTGGGCTTCGGCGCCGGAGCGCTCGGAATAGGAATCTCTCTGCTGCTGCTTATCCCGATTAACCTCATTCTGAACAAGCTGACCGGGATTGCGATACTGAAGGCCCAGCTTCCCGCCGCGGGGGCCGTGATACTGGTGGTCATAAGCGTCCTTCTTACCTTCATCGCAGGGCTTATCCCCTCCGGTATCGCGGCGAGGAAAAACCCCGTCGAGGCTCTGCGCACCGAGTAAGCTTAACTTGCAATCGCGAGAGGAAAATATGCGAAGGCTTTTTCGAGCCGAAGCACAAAAAGCTGAGAAGAGGTTTTGCCTTTCTCAGCTTTTTGCCTTTATTAGACTCTTTGCAGTGCATTGATTTAATTGGATGCTCAGGCTCTACAGATACTCTACCTCGAAGTACGCCTCGTTGAAGTCGAGTTTCGACAGGCTGTTTAGGCTCCTGAGCACCTCGGGATTAAGGGTGGTGTTGCCTTTGAGGCTGAAGCGGACGGAACAGTTCCTGCCCTTTTCCTTCGCGCGGTACAGCGCGTAGTCGCTTATCCTGATAGCCTGCTCGAGGCTAATCAGCTCGGGGTACTCGTAATCGAGCGGGATTTCGCAGTAGCCCAGCGAGCAGGTTTTGAAAATCACCCGGTTCTCAGAGATCTTGACGGGCGTGCTTTCAATCTGCTCAACGACCTTTCTCGCAAACTCCCTGTAGTCCTCCGAGCTTCTGTCGAACAGGACAATCAGGAACTCCTCGCCGCCCCAGCGGATAATGACGTCCTCTTTGTGGAGCATCTGCTTCAGCGCTTTCGACATCCTAATCAGGACGCTGTCACCGACCGCGTGCCCGTAGGTGTCGTTTACTTCCTTGAAATAGTCGATGTCGATGAGGAATACGCCTATAGGATTTGCCTGGGGCTGGAAGGTTTCCCGCCCGTCCTCGCCCGGCTGCATATGTTTTTTAAGGTAGGCCGACACCTTGTCCGCGACCGCGCCGTAGAGGTACCTGCGGTTGTAGGTGCCGGTAAGGGAGTCGCGCAGCGAAAGCTCCCTGAGCTTTTCGTTGACTGCGTTGAGCTGGGAAGTCCTCTCCCTGACCTTTTCCTCCATGTTTTCGTAGAGCCTGGCGTTTTCGATGGATATGGCCGCCTGCGAGGCGAGTATCTTTATCGTCTCGAGCCTTGCCGCTGTGAAGACATTGTCCGAGAGGTTGTTTTCAAGATAGACTATGCCCTTGAGGCGGTTTTGGTACTGAATCGGTATGCACATCACGGACCTTATGAGGTTTTCCCTGACGTAGGGGTTGTTCTGCAGGATAAGGTCCGAACTTGCGTCCTGCACCACTATTGCCTCTTTGGTCCTTATTGCGTAGTTTACGATTTCAATGCACAGGTTCTTGCTCTCGTACAGGGGCAGGGAGTGGACGACCTGGCTCAGCCCGGACTCCGTGTCCTGAGAGGCTTCGACGTAGAACTTGCCGTCGAACTCGTTTTTCAGCAGTATGCAGCCCCGCTGCGCTCCGGCGTTTTCAATGAGAATGCGCATCAGGGTGGTAAGCAGCTTTTCAATCTTTATTTCGCAGGAAATTGCCTGCGTGGATTTTAATATGGAGTTCATATCCACAAAGCAGGCGGTGGAGGAGAGGCTTCTGCCTTTTTCCGTCCTCGGCGCCCAGTGGCCGCCAAGGCCCCGCTCCTTTTCCATCAGCGCGAGCTTCCTGTCCGCGCCCCATTTGCCGTAGAGGTAATAGGCTTCGCGCAGATAGGCCTTTCCGACAGGCTCGTCTCCTCTTTCGAGCCAGAACTTGCCGCACTGTTCGTTAATCAGCGCTTTCATGTGCAGGAAGTCGTCGGCCGCTATGGAGTCCGAGGCCTTCCTGTATAGCCCGATTACGGTTTCAAGCGGCTTGTTCTGGATTATCGCCGCCTCGGCCGCGAGAAGATGGTATTTGTGCCCGAAGTTGTCGGGGCAGCTCTCGGCGCAGAACTCAAGCCGCTTTAAGATTTCGCCCAAGTCCTCCTCAATCCGCGCTCTCTCGGCGGTCGAGGACATTTTCCACCTCGCTGCAAGTATAAGGCCCTTGACCAGGTAGTGGTCGGGGATGGGGAAGTCGGTGCTCACGGCGTAAAGGTGCTCGTCGACAAGCCTGCTCCACTTTTCCGCGGCGTCGATGTCTCCCAGTATATAGCTGATGAAGGCGTTGAACTGGTAAAACCTGCAGAGGAAGACGAGGTTTCTGGATTTTTCTATGCGTATCCTCATCGACCTGTCCCGCTCTTCGAAATCCGGGATGTCCAGGGGCGTCTTGAGCTTCTCCATCGAGTGGAGCACGATTTCGCACAGAAGCTGCGGAGCGGGGACATTGGCCTGCTTAATGAAGGCCGCATAGCCCTCAGTCTCCTCCCTGCACTCGTTTAGGCTCTTGCCGGCCCAGAACGAGTAAAGGGACTTGTTTGCAAGGGCGTAGGTCGCGTGCAGAAGGTCGCCGGTCTCGAGGCCGGCTCTGTACGACATGTCGTAATAGTCGAGGGCTTCCTGATAGTGCTTTACCCAGACCGAGAGGAAGGGGAAGATGAAGTACACGGCCGCCTTCTGGGATTCCGCCTTGAATCTTTCTATAAGTGCAAAGGCCGTCTCTCCGAACCTGTAGGCGGTTTTAAAGTCCGAAAGCGCTATGCCGACGATGGCGCCGCAGTCGCACACGGCCTTGCAGGACAGCGGCGTTACGCCGTATGTCAGCGTGAGATTCAGCATCGTAATCGCCGACAGGTTAAACAGCTTGGGGCTCACCTGTATCGCGGGAGGATTGAGCTGGAAGAAAAGCTGCATGGCCATGCTCTTTTCAGGGTCTATCATGAGAGGCAGGTTGACTATCTCCTCGACCGGGTTGTTGTCTATAAACTGCCGTATCTTCCCGATACCCTCCTGAGTAGCCCTGTCTATCTCCTCGTCGGTCCTGGGGAGATTTATGCCCAACAGCCGAAGCGCCTTTCGCAGCTCCTCAATGCTGTCGGAGAGCCTGCCCTGGAACATGTAAAGGCGCGCCCTGACGCTCAAGGCGGAGCATTTCTGCAGTCTGCTCTCGGCCGAGAGGCTCAGCTGCTCGCATAGAGCCTCCGCCTTCTCAAAATCGCCGGATAGCAGTGCGGCGCTGGAAAGGTCCATAAGCAGATTATAGCGCTTTGACGGCATGGCGGCCCATTCCTTTTCGCTGAGCGCTTTTTCAGCCTCCTCGAAATAGGTCAGGGCGTTGGAAAAGGCCGACGATTTCATGGCCTTCTGGCCCGCCCTGATGTTCAGCTCCGCAAGTTCGAAGCGCTCATGCCTGCTTTTTATCAGGGGCCTTGACTTGTTAAGATGGTTGACAAGGTCGAAGATTATGTCCTGCCTTCCGGTCTCGCGGTAGGATTTAAGAAGCCTGCGACCTATTTTATGGTGGAATTTTATCTTTTCGTTTTCGGGGATGAGGGTGTAAATGGCCTGTCTAATCCTGTCGTGCGCAAAGCAAAAGCGCATTTCCAGGTTTTTGAGGATGGTCTCGTCCCTAAGCGTGTTGATATAGCGGTAGTTGCTGTCCAGGGGCAGAAGCAGCTCTTTTTCTATCGCGACCCAGAGGTCCTCGGCGAGCTTTTCCGGCCTGTTCCTGCTGATTGACGCAATGGTCCTCAAATCGAACTGGTTTCCGATGCTGGAAGCGAGGGAGAGCAGGCTTCTGGTTCCCTTAGGCAGGGATTCCAGGCTTTTTACCAGCAGGTCCACGACGTTGTCGCTTATTTCGGCGGCCTTTACCTTCTCCAAATCATAGGCCCAGCAGCCCTTTTGCGGCAGGAAGGTGAAGGCCTTCTGCCGGTAGAGGGTGTTTAGCATCTGGCGGATGAAAAACGGGTTGCCGTCCGTCATCCTCTGCACTATCTTTGAAAGCGGTTTGGCCTCCTCAAGACCAAGGCGCAGGGTGTCCGCGACAAGCTGGTTTGTCGCCGGGAAATCGAGGGGCTTTAAGTTCATGCGCCGAAGCCTTATTCCTGCGCCGTCCGGCTCGTCCTCTAGCTTTTCCAGTTTGCGAAGGTGAGGCAAAATCCCCTCGGCCTCGTTGTCCCTGTAAGCGCCGATGATGAAGACGTACTGTATGTCGCCGGTCTCCAGAATGTATTCCATCAAATCGAGCGTGGAGTCGTCGCTCCACTGTATATCGTCGAGGAAGATGACGAGAGGCAATTCCGGGCCGGTCAGGGCCTTGAAAAATTCGCGGAAGGTTATTTTGAACCTGTTCTGGGCCTCGCGGGGGCTCAGCTCGGGCACCGGGGGCTGGGGCCCGATTATCCTTTCAAGCTCCGGTATTATGTCGATGATAAGCTGGGCGTTGCCGCCGAGCGCGTGCAGCAGCCTGTTCCTGAAATAGTCGAGCCTCTCCTGCGGCTCGGCGAGAAGGTGCTTTATCAGTTCCCTGAAAGCCTGGGCGATTCCGTAATAGGGCGTGCTCTGTATGAACTGGCTGTACTTGCCGCTGACAAAGTAGCCCTTTCTCGCCGTTATCGGCTTGTATATCTCCTGTATCAGCGAGGATTTTCCGATTCCCGAGGGGCCGCTGACGAGCAGAATCTCCGCGCCGCCCTCGGAGGACCTTTCAAAGGAGCTTATGAGCTCCTCGACCTCGGCCTCTCTGCCGTAGAGCCTTCGCGGGACTTCAAACCTGTCGCTCACGTCGCCCTGGCCCGGCACAAAGCTCAGATAGCCGAACATCAAGGCGTCGAAATAATTAAGGCAGAACTCAAGGTCGGTTTTCAAACCGATGGCGGTCTGGTACCTTTCCTCGGCGGCCTTGGCCATCAGCTTCATGATGATTTCGGAAAGAAAGAGCGGCACCTCCGGGTTTACCTCGTGCGGGGGCGGAGGGGTTTTCGCTATATGGCAGTAAATCAGCTCGGACCTGTCCTTGCTCTCAAAAGGGAGCCTTCCCGTAAACAGCTTGTAAAAGCACACGCCGAGGGAGTAAAGGTCGGTCCTGTTGTCAAGGGGTCTGTTTATCCTGCCGGTCTGCTCCGGGGAGATATAGGCCAGGTTTCCCTCGAGATAGTTTAAATTGACAAACTGCGGCGTCTCGACGCTCAGCTCCGTGGCGATGCTGAAGTCAATCAGCTTGAGATTGCCGGTTTTGGGGTTCCAAATGAAATTGGTGAGGTTGATATCCTTGTGGATTACGTTCTGCCTGTGGAGCTGGACGAGGGAGTCGGCCATTTTTATCGCAAGCAGCATTTTCTCGCCGACGCTCAGTCTGGCTCCTTTAAGCGCATCTGTAAGCTGCTGTCCCCCGATTTCCTCCATGACGATGGCGTAGTTGTCTCCCTTGATAAACTCCAGGGCTTTTATGATGCCGTCGCAGTCGAACTTGGCCATAATCTGGTACTCGTGTATGAAATCGGTTAGCTCTTTGGCCGTAGGATATTCCTTGGACAGCAGCTTTATCACGACGCGGGTGTAGTCAGACTCCCTTATTCCCCTATAAACTGTGTAATTGCCTCCCCTTGAAATCCGCTCTGTTAATTTGTAGCCGGGCAAACGAACCATGACAAACCTCTCTCATTCTAACTAAGGCAAATCTAAACTTTGCATACCTCTGTATATAAGCGCATATTGCGTGTGTCTGTCCTGACGGTGTGAACAATATTATATCCCGATAATATTCAGTCTGTGCGGAAAGCAGATTATTGACAAATCGGCAATCCGGCATAAGCATTGCCAAAAACAGGATTCGATAAAGTGTGTATCTATAAGTATATACTAATTTTAGGGAATATTCAACAAAAAACAACTAATTTGTTGTTTTTTATTTATTTCTTTTGCCGTTGAAATATATAAATTGTCGGCGGCGGCTGCGATGTCCGTTAATAAGCAGAGGAAGACAGGAGCTTTCCCGGGAGCTTTTTGGAGCAAAATGGCCGGCAAGGCGGGAAAAAATAAAAAGACCCGCTTTCGCCGGTCTTTTTTTGATGTATGTTATTTTTTCTTTTTGCGCTTTTCAAAGAAGCCCTTCTCGCCTCCGGAAAGGCCCTCGAACTGCCTGAGCAGCTCCTTCTGCTCCTTGGTGAGATTTGTCGGGGTTTGCACCACGACTGTTACGAACTGGTCGCCGCGCCCGAAGCCGTTTAGATGCGGTATACCCTTGCCCTTGAGGCGGAACACCGTACCCGTCTGGGTGCCCTCCGGGATTGTGTACTTGACCTTTCCGTCCAGCGTCGGCACCTCAATCTCGGCGCCCAGAGCGGCCTGGGCGAAGCTTATCGGCACCTCGCACAGGACATTAGCGCCGTCGCGCTCGAAAAACGCATGGGCGCGCACTTTTATGGAAACCAGAAGGTCACCCGGAGGCCCGCCGTTGAAGCCCGCGTGGCCCTGACCGCGCAGCGAAACCGCCTGGCCGTTGTCTATGCCGGCCGGTATTTTTACGTTTATGGTCTTGTTGCGCTTGACCTTGGTCTTGCCCTTGCAGGTCTTGCAGGGCTGGTGGATTATTTTGCCCGTGCCCCCGCATTTGCCGCAGGTGACAGTGGAGGAAATCATGCCGATTACTGTGCGCTGCTGCGTGCGAACGGTGCCCGTGCCGTTGCACTGCGAGCAAATCTCGGGCGTCGTGCCCTTCTCGGCTCCGCTGCCGCCGCAGTCCGGGCAGTCCTCTATGCGCGCTACGGTAATCTCCTTTTCGCAGCCGAAGGCGGCTTCCTCGAAGGAGATGGTGAGGTTTACGCGTATGTTCTCGCCCTTTATCGGGGCCGTGCGGCTGGCTCCGCCGCCCATGCCGCCGAAGAAGGATTCGAATATGCTGCCAAGATCGAAGCCAAAGTCGCCAAAGTCGAAGCCTCCGGTCCAGCCGCCCGCACCGGCTCCGAAGTTGGGTTCGACGCCGGCGTGGCCGAACTGGTCGTACCTTGCGCGCTTTTCGCTGTCGGAAAGCACCTCGTAAGCCTCGTTTATCTCTTTGAAGCGGGCTTCGGCTTCCTTGTCGTTCGGGTGCAGGTCGGGGTGGCATTCCTTGGCCAGCTTTCGGTATGCCTTTTTTATTTCCTCCTCTGAAGCGCCCTTTTTAAGTCCGAGCACCTCATAGTAATCTCTCTTCTGGTTAGCCATCAGCCTGGTTCTCCTTAATGCCACAATTGCGGGCGCAAAGGTTTGCGCCCGCAAACATTTATATTACCCGCCATCCCGTTTCGTGTCAACAGTTTGGCGTTTTCTTACTTATTTTTTGTCTTTGTCGTCGTCGATTACCTCGTAGTCGGCGTCGTAGTATTGGCCGCCCTGTGTGCTGCCGCCGCCGGCAGACGCGTTCGGGTTGAAGTCCGCGCCCTGCTGCGCGCCCGAAGCCTGCGAATAAATCTTCTCGCTGACGGAGTAGAAGGCCTTGGTGAGATCGTCTGTGGCCTTCTTGATTTGCTCGATGTCGCTGCCGGAGAGGGCGGACCTTACCTTCGCAATGGCGTCTTCGATGGTCTTTTTGTCCTCGGCGCTAATCTTGCCGGCCATGTCGGCCAGCGTTTTTTCGGACTGGTAGACCATCTGGTCGGCGCGGTTTCTGACCTCGGCCTCTTCCTTGCGCTTTTTGTCCTCGGCCGCGTACTGCTCGGCTTCGCGGACGGCTCTCTCAATTTCCTCCTTGCTGAGGTTAGAGGAGGAGGTTATCGTGATGTGCTGCTCCTTGCCGGTGCCGAGGTCCTTGGCCGAGACGTTGACTATGCCGTTTGCGTCGATGTCGAAGGTGACTTCAATCTGGGGAACGCCTCTCGGCGCAGGCGGAATTCCGTCGAGGCGGAAACGTCCTAGCGTCTTGTTCTGGGCAGCCATCTCGCGCTCGCCCTGCAGGACGTGAACCTCGACCGAGGTCTGGTTGTCGGCCGCGGTGGTGAATATCTGGCTCTTCCTCGTCGGTATGGTCGTGTTGCGCTCAATGAGCTTGGTAAATACGCCGCCGAGCGTCTCGATACCGAGGGAGAGCGGGGTTACGTCGAGCAGGAGCAGGCCCTGAACGTCGCCGCCGAGCACGCCGGCCTGGATGGCCGCGCCAATCGCGACGCACTCGTCCGGGTTGATGCCGCGGAAGGGCTCCTTGCCAGTAAACTTCCTGACGGCCTCCTGGACCGCCGGGATACGGGTCGAGCCGCCGACGAGGATGACCTTGGAGATGTCGTTTACAGTCAGTCCGCTGTCCGAAAGGGCCTGCCTGACCGGACCCATGGTCTTTTCGACAAGGTGCGCCGTGAGCTCGTTGAACTTCGCCCTCGTCAGCGTTACGTCTAGGTGCTTCGGGCCGCTCGCGTCCGCGGTTATATAGGGCAGGTTTATGTTGGTCGTGGTCACGCCCGACAGCTCAATCTTGGCCTTTTCCGCGGCCTCTCTGAGCCTCTGCATCGCGACGCGGTCGGTGGAGAGGTCCACGCCGGTATCCTTTTTGAACTCGCTGAGTAAATATTTTACTATGCACTCGTCGAAGTCGTCGCCTCCGAGACGGTTGTTGCCCGCGGTCGCGAGAACTTCGATGACGCCGTCGCCGATTTCAAGTATGGATACGTCGAAGGTGCCGCCGCCGAGGTCGTAGACCATTATCTTCTGGTCCTCTTCCTTGTCAAGGCCGTAGGCGAGGGCTGCCGCCGTGGGCTCGTTGATGATGCGCTTTACCTCAAGTCCCGCTATGCGCCCTGCGTCCTTTGTGGCCTGGCGCTGGCTGTCGGTGAAGTAGGCGGGAACGGTGATGACAGCCTCGGTAATAGTGGTTCCAAGGTAGGCCTCGGCGTCCGCCTTGAGCTTTTGCAGTATCATCGCGGAGATTTCCTGCGGCGTGTAGCGCTTACCGTCGATGGTGACCCTGTAGTCGCTGCCCATCTCGCGCTTTATTGAAATAACGGTGCGCTCGGGGTTAGTTATGGCCTGGCGCTTTGCAACCTGGCCGACCATGCGCTCGCCAGTTTTGGAGAAGGCAACCACCGACGGGGTTGTTCTGCTGCCCTCTGCATTTGGTATTACGACCGGCTCGCCGCCCTCCATGACGGCTACGCAGGAGTTTGTAGTCCCAAGGTCTATTCCTATGATTTTACCCATTATGTTGTTTCCTCCTATTTATAAAAGAATGTAAAATCAGCTTCCGTATATAGTCAGTTTGCCACCTTTACCGTGGAGTATCTTATGACCTTGTCGCCTATCATAAAGCCCGCCCTGAACTCCTCTACCACGACGTTCTCGCCGACGGAATCATCCTCCACGTGCATCACGGCCTCGTGCAGATCGGGGTTGAACTTTTCGCCCACGCTCGGAATCTTCCTGACGCCGAGCTTCTCAAGGACCTCCATGAACTGGGCCATCGTCATCTCGACGCCTTTGTAGAAGGCCTCGTCCGTGCAGGGGGCGGCGAGAGCACGGGTGAGATTGTCGTAAACGGGCAGAATTTTTGAAATGGTATCGCATACGGCGTCCGTGTAAAGGGCCTCGCGCTCCTTCTGGGTGCGCTTGCGGTAGTTGTCAAACTCAGCCGCGAGCCTCAGATAACGGTCCCTTTCGGCTGCAAGCTCGGCGCGCAGCTGCTCCGCGGGGTCAGGCGTTTCGGGAGCGGGCGCCGCCGCCGAATCCGGTTCGCCCTCGGCCTTAGCCCTGGCCTCAGCCTCGGTTTTGGCGTCGGGTTTAGGCTTTGCCTCGACCTCGGCCGCTGCCTCGCTGCGCTCGCGAGCGTTTTCAATTTCAGGATTTTCATTCTTCTTAGGCATGTCGTTTACTCCTTAGTTATTATTCTTCTTCTCCCTTATTCTCGCTAAGGACGGGAAGGTCGGATTTTCCGTCAATAATCGCCTTGAGGGTATTGGCCATGTACGAAAGGTTCGCCGCAACCTTTGCATAGTCCATTCTGGTCGGGCCAACCACGCCGAGCAGGCCCTCCATTCCGCCTCCAAGCTCGTACTTTGTGACAACGACGCTGGAGTCCTTCAGCTCTTCGGCCACGTTCTCCGGCCCTATTAAAATTTTAACGCCCGATTTTGACTCGGGCTCCGGCAGATTGAGCACGTTTCTGCCGTCCGACAGGTAGTTCATCAGCCTGTGCGCCTTTTCCCAGTCCCTGTACTCCGGATGCTCCAAGATGCGCGATGTTCCGGCCAGGAAGGCCTTCTTGGAGGCCGTTTCGCTCAGAGTGTGAATCGCGAAGGCGGCAACTGCCGAGACGATGCCGTAGACATCGCCCGTAGCTCGTTCGGCGGAGGAAATCAGGGTAGAATCTATCTCGGACTCGGGCCTGTTTGTGAAATTCGCGTTAAAAACGGCGCCGAGCTTCAGAAGGAAGCCGTCATCGAGCGGCCGGGTAATGGTCATCAGCTTATTCTTTACCGTATTGTCGGAAAGCATTACTACGGCGATGATGGTCCTGTCGTCCACGGGGATAAAGTCAAAGCGCCTTATCGTAACGGGTGAGGCGGTGGAGGCAAGAGCGTAGGCCGGGTAGTTTGTAAGGTCGGAAACGAGCTTGCCTGCCTCCGAGATAATCCTGTCAAGCTGCTGAACTTTAATCTTGAGAACCCTGTTAATCTCCTGGGTTTCCTTCATAGTCAGCTTGTGGGCATGCATAAGCTCGTTTACATAGATGCGGTAACCCTGCGGGGTTGGCACGCGCCCTGCCGAGGTGTGCGGCTGCTCTAGATAGCCCATGTTGGTCAGTTCCGCCATTTCGTTGCGTATCGTGGCCGAGGAAAGCCCCAGCCCCGAGGTTTCGCTTATCGCCTTTGAACTGACAGGCTCGGCCGTGTCTATATAGTTTTCTATTACCGCTCTGAGTATTTGCTTTTTTCGCTCGTTTAGTTCCATAATCCCACCCGTCTCGGCACTTGAATTATGTACTTTTAGCACTCGCTTTATACGAGTGCTAAAGATAATTTAGCATTCCTGGCTATTGATGTCAAGGGGTCGTATATGAATTTATTGTAAATATAAAAACCTATTATTGCTAAATTTTACCGCCCTGTGGATGTGCAAAGATGCACAGGAATGACGGGACAGTTTGCATTATTTGTAAACTTACTTTAAAATAAAATACATCATTAGTTACATATTACATGGAAAGAAGGTTTCCCGGGCAGTGAAGCAGGTGCAGGACGGATTGCAGGTTCAGGAAAGGCTGGCAAGCTGCGATCAGGAGTCCACGATTTGGAACCGCACATTTATCTGCGCGATGGCCTGCCAGCTATTTATCGGGCTGTCGCAGTACATAGTAAACCCGCTTGTATCATCCTACGCCGCGTATTTGGGCGCCGGGCCGAAGCTCGTCGGCGTACTGACAGGGCTGTATTTCGGCGTATCCCTGGTCCTAAGGCCGGTCACCGGTCCCGCGCTGATTCGCCTTGACAAGAAGGCGCTGCTGTTTTTCGTCTTCGGGATGGGCATTATAGTAAATTTCCTTTACGCCACCTTTGCGACGGTTCCCATGTTCGTGGCCGTGAGGGTGCTGCACGGCATACAGTTCAGCCTTGTCGGCTCGCTGCTGATAACGATAGCGGGCGACAGCCTGCCCAAGGAGAAGATGGGCTCCGGTCTCGGCCTCTACGGCCTCAGCAACGCCCTGTCCATGACGCTCGGGCCCTCGATAGGGCTTGCGGTAAGGTCCTGGGGAGGGGCAAACTACGGCGAGGCCGGCGGATACAAGGCGATTTTCTATACCGCCACGGCGATTATGGTGTTCTCCCTGATTCCCTGCTTCATAGCGCGGCCCAAAAAGCACTCCAAAGAGGAGATAGCGGCCGCGGGCGCCTGGTACAAGAACATCATAGCCCTGCCTTCGATACCCTGCGCTCTTTGCAACATGCTGTTTTCGATGGCGTACTCGCTTTTTAACGCATATATGGTCCCCTATGCGGAGGAGAAGGGCTTTGCGGGCATCTCGCTGTTCTTCACGATTTACGCTCTGGGGCTTCTCGTATCCCGCCCCGTTTCGGGCAAGCTCACCGACAAGTACGGGCCGACGACCATCATCTATCCCGGCGCGACCGCCCTGCTTATCGGCCTGCTGCTGGTCTGGAGGGCGCAGAGCATAACCACGGTGTACATAGCCGCCGCGGTTTCGGCCCTGGGCTACGGCTCGGCCTACCCCGCGTTCCAGGCCGCCTGCCTGCAGTCCATGCCCCCCGTAAGGCGCGGCGTCGCAAGCAACACCAACTACCTGTTTGTGGACCTCGGCCTGTTTGCCGGCCCCGCGCTCGGCGGCCTTGTGATTTCGCACTATCTGAACACGGGCCACGCCTATTCTACGCTCTACCTCTACGGAATCATCCCGATAGTAATCTCCCTTGTCGTGCTCACCGTGTTCAGAAAGTACATAAACCGCAGGCTTAAAGAAATCGCGGAGCTGTGTCAGTAGCGCCGCCGGAATGGCAAAACGATGGATTTAAGACGCCCGGAATTGAGTTTCCGCGCGCTGACCTGGAGCCTGAGGCCTGTTTGGAACAATAAAATTATTATTAATGTATGTCAGCCGAAAAGGGCGTCTCGTCGGGGGACGCCCTTTTAGCTTTGCAATGTTACAGTTGTGTTACAGATGGCTCCGGACTATTGACTTAGCTACACACAGAGGTTATATTGATTCTGTTAATAGGAGTGGAATACTCTGGCAAGCGGTATAATCACCCGTGTGGTGTTTATACATAACAAATTTGGCCGCAAGGCCGAAAAATTATAAAAGGAGGAAGTCTTAATGAAGAACCTGAAGAAGGCGCTCGTGCTCGTTCTGACATTCGCCATGATCTTTGGCATGTTCACGATCGGCGCTAGCGCTGCCAGCTTCTCTGATGACGAAGATATCGTCAACAAAGAGGCTGTTGAAACAATGGTCTAGTTGGGCATCATTAACGGCTACGAAGATGGCACCTTCCTGCCCAAGCAGGTAGTTACCCGTGCCGAGATGTGCAAGATGATCTGCGTCGCGCTCAACGGCGGCACCGCTCCGCTGCTTGACGCAGGCGTCACAGTGTTCAGCGACACAGTTGGTCACTGGGCAAGCGCTTACATCAACTACTGCTATGCTGAGGGCATAGTCTCCGGCGACTCCGGCAAGGGCGGCCCCTTCCGTCCCGACGCTGCGGTCACCGCTCT
>Ga0134096_1000083_pt1 | contig 123176 bp, 107 predicted proteins | sample 7_2taG_FD_94448 | JGI IMG/M metagenome (GOLD analysis project Ga0134096, IMG submission 94448) | Switchgrass degrading microbial communities from high solid loading bioreactors in New Hampshire, USA - 7_21_20_110_A3 metaG | ecosystem: Engineered > Bioreactor > Semi-continuous > Anaerobic >... | reverse complement strand
GTGTTTGGAGCGACGGTGGTACACCCGGTCCCATCCCGAACCCGGTCGTTAAGCCCGTCAGCGCCGAGGGTACTGGGGGGGCGACCCCCTGGGAGAGCAGGTCAATGCCAAAAGACTTTTTTATTGTCTTAATTGACAATAAATGGTTATTCCGTTATAATATTCTTGCCTCGCGGGCGCGCTCTATAAAACGATGGTGCTGTGTCTTTCAGACCAAGAAGGAGTAGAGCCTATTGTCGTAATTCGCAGGGAACCAGAATGAAATGAGCTGTAATCTGGCTCGACTGCGCCCGTAAGCGGTCGAGTTTTATTTTTTTACAGCCCCTGCAATAGAACCGCCTGATTTGAGGTAAATGCTTACTGCTGCCCTGACAGCCATGTCAGACGCGAGTAAGTGAATTCGAGCAAACAGCGAAAGGAGGTGAGCAAGGTTGACCACTGTAAATCTGCGACCGAACGAGTCTCAAGACCAGTTGCTTAAACGCTTTCGCAAGAAAGTGGCGAAAAGCGGAATTCTGAGCACCGTCCGCCGCAAGCGCTGGTTTGTCTCGAAGAGCGAGCTCCGCCGCATTCAGAAGAAAAAGGCGATCCGCCGCATCAAGCGTCGGCAGCAGTCGGATAACGATTAGTAATAAGGTATCAAGCAGCAGCCCGACTCAGTGAAGGTTGCTGCTTATCAGCCCCTGTACCAGACGCAGTGCAGGGGACCGGAGGTGAAAATGGCTAAAGATGATGACAAGATCCAGGTAGAAGGAACAGTGGTCGAGGCACTCCCGGCTACCCAATTCAAGGTACGATTGGATAACGGGCACGAAGTGCTGGCATATCTCTCCGGGAAGATGCGCAAATACTATATTCGTATCTTACTGGGAGATCGTGTGCGGGTGGAAATGTCACCCTATGATCTATCCCGCGGCCGCATTGTTTACCGTCATAAGAAGCACGCCACGCTACCTGAGTTCGAGGAAGGTTAAAACTGCTGAGGAATTTTTCCGGTAGCAGCATCACCTTGACCGCCACGGCTTGAGCTTCTCGCCGTGTAGATCTGTATTAGCCGTTGTACGCTCCGGATTTATCTGTCAGTTATTGAATCGTCCAGGGTTTCCTGTATTATCAGGAAACCCTGGTTTATTGTCAGACAGAATATCCGGTTTTTATAACGGCAGTCAGAAGCTGCTGAGTGTTCTCATATAGTTCGCACGTTCGAAAGATGCGGGGTCTGCAACGTGCTGCTGGCTCATACTTCCTTTCATCTGGGCGATAGAAACATATTCGCGCTCTTCCATCCAGGCCTGTACTTCGCGCAGGATTGCGCCAATTCTGGCGATACCATTCTGCAGGAGCTCTGAGGCAATCATTGCAACGCTGGCTCCCGCCATCATGGCTTTCAGCACATCTTCACCGCTGTGGACGCCGCTGCTCAGGGCGAAATCCGTCTGGACACGCCCGTAAAGAATGGCGATCCAGCGCAGCGGCAGGCGCAGGTCTGTGGAAGTGCTCAGAACCAGGTTAGGGACGACCTCGAGCGTTTCCAGGTCAAAGTCTGGCTGGTAGAAGCGGTTGAAGAGAACCAGGCCGTCCGCGCCGGCTTCCACCAGCCGGCTGGCGAAATGGGGCAGCGCGGTGAAGAATGGACTGAGCTTAACTGCCAGGGGAATATTCAGCCGCTGGCGAATGTCTCTGACAACTGCACAGCAGTTTTCTTCCAGCTCCAGGCCGGTCACATCAGGGTCGGTCGCCAGATAATACAGGTTCAACTCCAGCGCATCTGCGCCGGCATCTTCGATCCTGCGTGCGTAATCGACCCATCCTCCCGTGGTCACACCGTTCAAGCTGCCGATTACGGGTATATTGACCGACTGTTTCAACTTACTCAAATGGTTCAGATATGCTTCTGGCCCGATGCTGTAGCGCCCTATTTCGGGGACATATGTCAGGGCTTCGCCATAGGATTCGGTTCCCCGGGTCAGATCATCGTGCAGCCTGAGGCTGTCCTTAATGATCTGTTCTTCGAACAGCGAATACATCACTACAGCGGCGATTCCAGCGTCTTCCATCTCCTGAACGGTTTCCACTTTTTGAGAAAGTGGTGATGCCGAGGCAACCAGAGGATTCTTGAGTGAGAGACCCAGATAACGGGTTGTTAGATCTGCCATAGGTTTCTCCTGATCGTCACGCCTGAATATAGAGTGCTGACTGAAAAGAAAAGGGCGGGGATACCATCCTCGCCCTTTTCTTTACTTCAAACTATTCTGCTTCTGCTGCGCTGCCGTTTCCGTTTTCGTTGATGTCGTAGTGCATGGCAGCCATCTGGCGGTAGAGATCCCAGCGGCTGCGGGCATCCTTCTTGGCCAGCTTCATCAGCGCTTCAGCCCGCTGCTCATCGGTCTGAACCAGCATACGGTAGCGGTTCTCGTTGTAAGCATACTGTTCAAAGGGGATGGTAGGCTCTTTCGAGTCGATCGTGAGCGGGTTCTTTCCCTCTGCGGCCAGCGCCGGGTTGAAGCGATAGAGCGGCCAGGCGCCCGACTGAACAGCCAGCTTTTGCTGATCAAGACCCTTGCGAAGGTCGTAACCATGTGCGATGCAGTGGCTGTATGCCAGGATCAGAGACGGGCCATCATAAGCGTCGGCTTCCAGGAAGGCGTTGAGTGTCTGCTGGTCGCTGGCACCCATCGCGACGCGGGCCACGTATACGTAGCCGTAAGACATCGCGATCATACCCAGGTCTTTCTTCGGGATGCTTTTACCCTGGGCAGCAAACTTGGCGACCGCGGCGCGAGGCGTGGACTTGGAGGCCTGACCACCGGTGTTCGAGTACACCTCGGTGTCGAGTACCAGGATGTTCACGTTGCGACCGGAGGCAAGGACGTGGTCCAGGCCACCGTAGCCGATGTCATAAGCCCAGCCGTCGCCGCCGACAATCCAGACGCTCTTGCGTGCCAGAACATCGGCGATGCTGAGCAGGTCGCGAGCTCGAGGATCATCCACGTCCTGCAGGCGCTGCTTGAGCAGGGCAATCCGCTCGCGCTGCTGGCGCAGGCCCGCTTCGGTGCTCTGATCTGCGTTGAGCAGATCGTCAACCAGGCTTTCTCCAACCACACCGGCAAACTGCGGTAGCAGTTCGCGGGCATATTCTTCACGCTTGTCCAGGGTCAGACGCATACCCAGACCGAACTCAGCATTGTCCTCGAACAGTGAGTTCGACCAGGCCGGGCCGCGGCCTTCATTATTTACCGACCACGGGGTGGTGGGCAGGTTGCCGCCGTAGATCGACGAACAGCCTGTTGCGTTGGCGATAATGGCGCGATCGCCGAAGAGCTGGGACAGCAACTTCAGGTAGGGGGTTTCACCACAGCCTGCGCAGGCGCCGGAGAACTCAAACAGCGGCTGGAGCAGCTGGGAGTTCTTCACCGACTTGATGCTCATAGCGGTGCGATCCACCTCAGGCAGGGAGAGGAAATAATCCCATTTGACTGCCTCGCGTTCGCGAATCGGGGGCTGGGGCGCCATGTTGATTGCTTTGCGACCCACCTGGGTTTTGTCCTTGGCGGGGCACACTTCGATACACAGACCGCATCCGGTGCAGTCTTCAGGAGATACTGCCAGTGTGTAAACCGTGCCGGGAAACTCTTTCCAGCGGGCAGGCACTGAAGCCCAGCCCTCGGGGGCGTTTTCCAGATATGCAGGATCGTACACTTTTTCGCGGATGACCGCATGCGGGCAGACAAAGACGCACTTGCCGCACTGGATGCACAGATCGGGCTCCCAGACAGGGATCTCAAGCGAAATGTTGCGCTTTTCCCACTTGGTTGTTCCGGACGGATAGGTGCCATCTGCCGGCAGAGCGCTGACGGGGAGGAGATCGCCCTCACCGGCAATCATGGGACCGAGAACGCTGCGAACGAACTCAGGAGCATTTTCGGGTACGGGTGGGCGGCGGGTAATGGTGCTGGTCACCCGATCGGGGACCTTGACTTCATGCAGGTGCACCAGGGTCTGGTCCACGGCGTCGAAGTTGCGCTGGACCACCGCTTCGCCGCGCTTGCCGTAGGTCTTCTGGATGGCTTTCTTAATCTCGGCAATGGCCTGTTCACGAGGCAGTACACCGCTGATGGCGAAGAAGCAGGTTTGCATGATGGTGTTGATGCGCCGGCCCATTCCGGTCTTCTGCGCCACCTCGTAAGCGTCGATCACATAGAAGCGCAGCTTTTTATCGATAATTGTCTGCTGGATTTCGCGCGGCAGATGCTCCCAGACTTCCTCGGGCCCGTAGATGCTGTTCAGCAGAAATACGGCGCCGGGAGCAGCGTTCTTGAGGACGTCGATGCGCTCCAGGAAGGAGAACTGGTGGCAGGCCACGAAGTTCGCTGAGCTGATCAGGTAGGGAGCGCGGATCGGTTTCGGTCCAAAGCGCAGGTGAGAGGTGGTCAGCGAGCCCGACTTCTTTGAGTCGTAAACGAAGTAGCCCTGGGCGTAGTTGTCGGTCTCTTCGCCGATGATCTTGATGGAGTTCTTATTCGCACCTACTGTGCCGTCGGAACCCAGACCGTAGAACAGACACCGGACCGTCTCTGGCTGTTCGATCGAGAAAGTGGGGTCGAAATCGAGGCTGGTGTGGCTGAGGTCGTCGTAAATGCCGACGGTGAAATGATTCTTCGGGTCGGCTTTCTTCAGCTCATCGAAGACGGCCTTGGCCATAGCGGGGGTGAACTCTTTCGACGAAAGGCCGTAGCGGCCGCCGATGATCGTGGGGATCTCGCCGGTCCAACCTTCGGTGATCGCGGTGACGACATCCTGGTACAGCGGCTCGCCCGCAGCGCCGGGTTCTTTGGTGCGATCGAGCACTGCAATGGCTTTGACGGTCTTGGGTAGAGCCTGCAGGAAGTGTTCGATCGAGAACGGCCGGTACAGGCGAACTGCAAGGACGCCAACGCGCTCGCCGCGGGCAGCCAGATACTGCGCTGTTTCACTGGCGGTTTCGTAACCGGATCCCATCACCACAATCACCCGCTCTGCCTCGGGGTCGCCGAAGTAATCAAACAGGTGGTACTGGCGGCCTGTGATCCCGGCGAAGCGGTCCATCGTTTTCTGGACGATCCCCGGGCAGGCCTTATAGTAGGGGTTCACGGTTTCGCGTCCCTGGAAGTACACATCGGGATTCTGCGCAGTACCGCGAATGAACGGCCGGTCGGGGCTCAGCCCACGTTCACGGTGGGCGCGGACCAGCTCGTCATCGATCATGGCGCGAATTTCTTCATCGCTCAACTGCTCGATCTTGTTGACCTCGTGCGAGGTGCGGAAGCCGTCGAAGAAGTGGATGAACGGAACCCGGGCTTCCAGCGTGGCTGCATGAGCAATGAGCGCCATATCCTGGGCTTCCTGCACGGAACCGGATGCGAGCAGAGCAAAGCCCGTGCTGCGAGTTGCCATGACGTCGGAATGGTCGCCGAAGATTGAGAGACCCTGAGCGGCCAGAGAGCGGGCGGAAACATGGAAAACTGCCGAAGTCAGCTCTCCGGCAATCTTGTACATGTTCGGGATCATGAGAAGCAGGCCCTGAGAAGCGGTGAAAGTTGTGGTCAGAGAGCCTGTCTGCAGAGCCCCGTGAACGGCGCCTGCCGCGCCGCCTTCCGACTGCATTTCTACAACCAGGGGGACGGTTCCCCACAGGTTGGTCTTTCCCTGAGCCGACCATTCATCTGCGAACTCACCCATGGTTGAGGAAGGGGTGATCGGATAAATCGCGATAACTTCGCTCACTTTGTGGGCAATACGAGCGGTAGCTTCGTTGCCATCAATGGTCACCATCGTATGCTTCATTCGTTTTGTTTCTCCTTCTGCCATCTTGACTCCTCTTTTTCCGGGCAGGTTTTAAAATTTTTTTGAAAATGACCAGGTAGAAAACAACGTTCCCGTGCAGCCCGTTCTTGTGCGCAGTACAAAAACGGAGTGCATGGGTTTTTATGACGGTCAAAAATGGCCCTTTCTGAACCCTAGTTTAGCCGGGACAGGAGAATAAGGATAGTTATATATGGCATGAAAAACACACGCAAACTGTCATATATCAGACAAAAGTGGTTTGGATTTTTTAAAACGGTTAACTTCAAATCTGACAGGAGAATTCCTGTTTCCTTGACCTACTCTTAAGCCGGTTATACAATCAGGCAGACCCGGGTATCCATTACGCCCTCACCCTTGAAAGGAACATCAATTCCATCGTGAATTTAGATATCCATCAGGATACAAAACGTCAGATCTGGCTGGTTTGGGCTGAAAACCTGCGCCGCTGGGGGATTGGCGAATGGGTGGCCGCTGCTCTGGAAGCGGCCGGCCCATTAACTGTGCTTGGCGCTCAGTGTGTGTACCTGGGCCAGCCTTTGCTGCGCCTGGCTGTTCCGGATTACCATTTAAATGTACTTGCACAGACGCTGGAAGAACCCTCCCAAAGCCAGGCATTTGTTTCACTGCTCAGAGAGGAACTGCCAGGATGAACCTGCCTGAACTGTTATCCCCTGGCTTACTGGGAATTATCTTCATTATTCTCTTTACTGCCCTGATGACCGGGTTTACCTTTGCACGCCGGTCGCAGCCGGTGAGATTCTTGCGCACCATCCCCGCTTTTTCCCGGCTTGCGCGAGCGATTGGTCTGGCGGTTGAAGCAGGCAACCGGCTGCATGTCTCACTGGGGCGCGGGGAGTTGAACGGGATCGAAGGCGGAGCTGCCCTGATCGGACTGACGGTGCTGCAGCGTATCGCCAGAGTCGCTTCCGCCAGCGATCGCCCACCGGTTGCAACCAGTGGAACGGGTACGCTCACCGTGCTTTCTCAGGACACCCTGCGCAGCACATATCGCCGTATGGGAGCAGCAGATCAGCTTGAGCCGGCTTCCGGACAGCTCACGGGCCTGACACCCTTTTCGTATGCCGCAGGTGTACTGCCGGTAATTCAAGATCAGCAGGTATCCGCCACCTTCCTGGCCGGACACCTGGGTAGTGAGGCAGCTTTGATTGCCGATGCCGGCGAGCGTGATGGGAGCCTGACTCTGGCAGGCAGTGACCAGATCCCGGGTCAGGCAGTTCTGTATGCCACAGCGCAGGAGCTGTTGATCGGTGAAGAGTTATTTGCTGCGGGCGCTTATATGCAGGCTGGTCCGATGCATTTTGCCAGCCTGCGGGCTCAGGATGTGATGCGCTGGGTTTTGATTATTGTTATACTGGCGGGTCTGATCGCCAGGGCTGCAGGTGTCCTATGAAGTTGAATCTCCGCCTGCCGGTTGCTGCTGCCATCGCGATTGCCGTGGGGATCATTGTTCTTGCCGGGACCCTCATCCAGCACCCCGCCTTTGCCCTGCTCAACAGCCTGAGTGAAATATTCCTGCTCTGGGCGGTGATCCTGGCTGCAGCCGCCCTGCTGGTTGGGGTGGTCAATCTGGCTCAGGTCCACTGGAATAAGATTTCCACCCGGCAGCCGGGAAGTGCTTACAGCACCGTCCTCATCCTTTCACTGCTGGGCACCACCCTGATCGCGGGCGTATTCGGTCCGACGCACCCGTGGTCGCTGTGGCTGTTCAACAACATCCAGGTGCCGGCTGAGAGCAGCCTGCTGGCACTGCTCACCGTCGTGCTGATCTTTGGAGCCGCGCGTCTGATTGGACGGAAGATGAATCTGTTTACCCTGGTGTTTGTGGGTACGGCGCTTCTGGTGCTTTTAGGGAGCGCCTCGCTGCCGGGCCTCGAGACCTCTGTGTTCATCGATTTGCGCGGCTGGATTCAGCGTGTACTGGCAACCGCAGGGGCGCGCGGGATCTTGCTGGGCGTGGCCCTGGGTACGATTGCTACGGGGCTGCGTGTTTTAATGGGTGTTGATCGTCCTTATGGTGGGTAATCATGGTTGAAATTCGCTGTCCCATGTGCGGAAAACCCAATCCGGTCGAACTGGAAATCTGCCAGTTCTGCCAGGCAAGGTTGAAACCGGTGCTTTCGCAGCCGGTAGATGACCCGGCAGATAAGGCAGATATTCCAGACTGGCTCAGATCCCTGAACCCGGGAAATCCAGATTCCAGCGCTTCACAGCCGGATGACAACCAGGGACTGAGGAAACAGGACGACTGGCTGCAGGGGCTGCGCGATGCAGACACCGGAACAGACGATGTTGAAGACGGTGACGATGCGGCTGGCGAAGTAGACTGGTTCGAAGCAGACGGCTCAGATGACGGCACTCTTCTTCCAGATTGGCTGAGCGGGAATGGGAAAGCAGCCGAACAGCCGGATCAGGCGGAACCTTATGCGGATCATGATCAGCCCGAACCGGAGGTAGAACAGGAATGGCTGCGGCGTATACGCGCCCTGAAGAACGAAGATGAAGGGGCTTCCGATGCCGGTGACGATGAAATTGCTCCACCATCCGACACACACGCAGAAGGTTATTCTGTCCCCTGGGAGAAGGGGGCGGCTGCGCCTTTCCTGGATGAAGATAAGCCGTTTATTCCGCAGGATGCAGAGGCAGCCTTTTCTGACCTTCACCAGGAACCGGACACCAGTACCGACTATGCCGGATCCCCTGAGAAGCCCTGGCAGGATGAAGGAGACCTCTGGAAAGATACAGGGCGGGTATCACCGTTTGTTGACGAAGACATAAACACGGAAGCCGGTGAGCTGGAACTCAATCATGAGGATGAGCGCCAGCCGGATGACAGGGCTGGTGGCACGGAAGCGCCCTTTATACTGGACGACCTGCCGGACTGGCTGGATGAGCTGGTGCCGGATCATGAAGCCGGGCCTTTTACTGCACAGGGAGGCACGCAGAATGCGGAGCAGGCCGGCGAACCCGAAAGCCCGCAGTGGTCTCTACCTTTCGAAGAAGCTGAGCTGGCACATGACGGTGAGGTTGTCAGAGAAGACGAAGAAGCGCTGAAGAAAGTGCTTCCATTTACCCCGGACACGGACGAGAATCTGGACAGCGTGCTGTTTACTGAAGAGCTGCCCGACTGGCTGGCCAATGTAAGCCCTGCTGCGGGCCTCACTGAAAATCAGAATGAACGCCCGGGTGAGGCTGAAGCATTCCCGAAGGTGCCTGCTTTTATCAATGAAGAAGATGATGGGCTGGCAAAAGCCGACCTTCCGGATTGGCTGGCCGCCATTCAGCCATCGGCTCATCACGAACAGGGCTTCGGGCATGATGAAGCCGGCAGCGATGTTGAGAGTGTGGGCCCGCTGGGAGGTCTGCGCGGCGTTATTCCGGCCGAACCGGATATCACCCAGGTCCGCAAGCCGGGTACCTATTCCCTCAAGCTGCAGGTGAGCGAAGAGCAGCAGAGGAACGCTGAGCTGTTTGCAGAACTGGTGAAAAAGGAAGGGGAGCCGCGAGCAGTTCCTCCGCGCCCGGTCCTGTCTTCACAGCATGTGCTGCGCGTGCTGCTTTTTGTTATTCTGATCGTAGTCATTGTCCTGGCGACCATCCTGGATGTCCCTGCTGCCGGAACGAAGCCCGTGGAAAACAACCCGGATGTCCTTACTGCCTTTCAAGTAATGGCTGGACTGAACCGTAACGATCCGGTCCTGGTGGCATTCGATTATGAGCCGGGTTATGCAGCCGAGATGGATGTACTCGCCGAGAACGCTCTGGAACAATTAATGACGCGAGGCGTATACCTGACCCTGGTCTCCACCTCTCTGGTAGGGCCGGTCCAAGCGGAACGCGTGCTTGAGCAGGTAAATCGAACACAAAATACCAGTTACCGGCCAGGCGAAGAGTACGTGAATCTCGGCTATCTGCCTGCCGGGCAGACCGGCCTGCAGGCTTTCAGCCGCCGGCCGCAGCAAATCTTTCCATACATTTTCCTGCAATCTTCAGCTGGTGGCAGTGCACCCCTTACAGCCGGACGATCGCCCTGGGAGATGCCGCCCCTGCAGGCGGTCGACTCGCTGGATGATTTCGCGCTGGTGATCGTGCTGACCGAGGATCCTGATAAAGCACGAACCTGGATCGAACAGGTGCAGCCTGCACTGCAGGACACTCCGTTCATGTTAATGACCAGCAACCAGGCAGAGCCGATGGTGCGCCCGTATTATGAGGCTTCTTCAGGGCAGGTGGATGCCCTGATCAGCGGCATGAACGGTGCAGTATCATTTGAAGTGATGAATCAAAAGGACGGCACAGCCATATCACGCTGGAACGCCTATGCATACGGCCTGCTGGTGGCCATTCTGCTCATCCTGCTGGGCGGTGCTGTCGATGCCGGGATGGCATACCTGGATCGCAGAAAGGCGTCCGCAGAAATGGGGAAGGTGAAATGAACTTTGCCCAGTTAAGCAGCCTGGATCTGGCAGGAGCGCTGGTGGGTTTTCTCCTCACGCTCATGCTGTTCAGTTATATCCTTGGGGATAATCCCCTCTTTCGCATTGCAATCCATATTTTCATTGGGGTCGCTGCCGGTTATGCCCTGGTGCTGGCGGTTTACAATGTGATCTGGCCGCAGCTTATTTTGCCCCTTGTCAGCGGCACCCGGGACCAGCGCCTGCTGTTGATGGTTCCGCTGCTGCTCAGCGCCCTGCTGATCATGAAGGTTTCTCCAAGACTGGCCAGTTGGGGAAACGCGGCCACAGCTTTTCTGGTGGGGGCCGGTGCGGCTACGGTTATCAGCGGTGCACTGCTGGGGACGCTGTTCCCTCAGGCGCTGACCACGATGAGCCTGTTTGATGGCACCCGTTCGGGGCCGGTTGAGAGCGGATTGATTGTGCTACTGGAAGGGGTCATTATCCTTGCCGGCACACTGACTACCCTGGTTTACTTTCAATTTGAAGCCCGGCCCCAGCCGGATGGGATCACACGCCGGGCGGCATTCGTTGAAGGGGTAAGCCGTGCCGGCGGGATCTTTATCGCTGCAGCGCTGGGTGCGGTTTTTGCCGGTGTGTTTACAGCAGCGCTTTCGGCCCTGGTTGAGCGCGTGCAGTTTATCGTATCGTTTTTTGGCCCGATGATATTTCCACAGTAGACAATGACGACTTCATTGATTGACGCTGATTCAATGCTGGTGATCGATGTTGGCGCGGTGTCGACCCGGGCCATGCTCTTCGATGTCGTCGATGGACGGTATCGCTTCCTGGCTGTCGGTTCTGCACCATCCACAGACGCGGCCCCCTTTTATGATGTGGGCGAGGGAGTCCAGCGGGCCATCGAAAATCTACAGGAAATCACCGGGCGCGTGATTATTGATGAGAATGAACGCTTAATCATCCCCGCTACCCGGGATGGAAGGGGCGTAGATACCTTTGCTGCCACCATTTCTGCCGGCCCACCACTGAAGGTTGTAGCCGTCGGTCTTCTGGAGGATGTTTCTCTGGAGAGCACCCGGCGCCTGGCGAAAACCACGTACACCGGGGTCATCGAAACCATCAGCCTGAACGACCGCCGGAAATCGGATGCACGCATCGACTCCATTCTGCGGCTGCGCCCGGACTTGATCCTCGTCGCTGGTGGGACGGATGGCGGCGCCTCGCAATCTGTTCTCAAGCTGCTGGAAGCCGTGGGGCTGGCCTGCTATCTGACCGCAGATGAGCAGAAACCCGAGGTCATTTATGCCGGCAACCAGGAACTGACTGAAGAGGTGAGGTCCTCTCTAACGGGTTTCGCCAGTCTGCACTTCGCTCCGAATATTCGCCCCACGCTGGAGATGGAAAACCTGGATGCCGCCCAGACCGTGGTTGCAGAGGCCAGCGCGCGCGTGCGCGCCCGGCAGATTGCCGGCGTCAGAAATCTGGATGAATGGGCCGGCGGAGGCCTGCTGCCGACGGCATCGGCATTTGGCCGCCTGATACGCTTTTTAAGCAGAGCTTACGATTCTCCTAAAGGTGTGCTGGGTGTGGATGTAGGCGCTTCAGCTACCACGATTGCGGCCGCTTTCCATGGAGACCTGACTCTGGGTGTCTATCCGGAGTATGGCCTTGGGAGGGGGCTGCCGGGCTTGCTGGAAGACGCCCGGTTAGAAGAGATTGCCCAGTGGCTGCCGCAGAATGTGCCGCTGGAGGATATTCACGATTACATTTACAACAAATCCCTTTTCCCGGGTACTCTGCCGGCCACGAAAGAAGAGTTGGCGATTGAGCAGGCGCTGGCGCGTCAGGTGATGCGCTGTGGGCTGCGGCGTGCAGCTGGCGGGTTTCCCGCCAGTGTAAGCCGGCGCGGGCTACTGCCACCTATGGAGCCTATTCTGGCCAGCGGCAGCGTCCTGACGCATGCGCCTACCCTGGGCAGCTGCCTGATGATGATGCTCGATGGTTTACAGCCGGTGGGCGTTACAACCATGGTGCTGGATCAGAATCATCTGGCAGCAGCGCTGGGTGCAGCCGCGGCGATCAATCCGATTCTGTCCGTTCAGGTGCTGGATTCGAGCACCTTTGTGTATTTAGGTACGGTAATTTCTCCCGTGGGGAATGCCCGGCCGGGAACGCCCATCCTGAGGCTGAGAATGGTTCAGTCCAATGGAAATGAAACCACCATTGACATTAAGTACGGCACCCTGGAGGCGATCCCCCTGCCGCTGGGACAATCGGCCCGCGTTCACCTGCAGCCCTTCCATCGTTTCGATGTTGGCATGGGAGGCCCGGGCCGCAGCGGCAGCCTGGTGGTTCACGGTGGGGCGCTGGGTGTGGTGATCGACGCGCGCGGGCGCCCACTCAGAATGCCGAAAGATGTTGGCCGCCGACAGGAGGCCATGCAAAAATGGCTCTGGACGCTGGGAGGCTGAGCAGGTATTGATCTTGCAACCTCACCGTAGTAATAGGAGCTGGTGAACTTTATGTTAGCGCCTGTCAGGCATATCTTACCTGTTACAACGATCCGCCGCGAGCGGCTACTGCCCATTCAGGGGAAAATTTCTGTGCGCAAAGGTCAGAAAGTGAGCGCCACCGACACGGTCGCGGAAGCCTCGCTTTCGCCGGCCCATCTCTTGCTGGATCTATCGCGCGGGCTGGGCCTGCCGCCGGAGAAAACGGACCAGCATATTCAGTGCAAAGCGGGCGACAGCGTGGACGCCGGGGATATCCTGGCTGGTCCGGTTGGCCTGGCCCGCAGGGTTGTACGGGCTCCCAAAAAAGCGCGTGTCGTTGTTGCTGGCGGCGGACAGGTGCTCCTTGAAGTGCAGAATAAGCCTTTTGAACTAAAAGCCGCACTCCCTGGAATGGTGATGGACCTCATACCCGAGCGTGGGGTAGTGATCGAGACGACCGGAGCGCTGATCCAGGGTGTGTGGGGCAACGGTGGGATTGGTTTTGGGCTGATGCTCGTGCTGGCAAAAACGCCCAACCATGTGCTCACTCGAGACCAGCTTGAAGTGAGTTATCGCGGCTCCGTGATCCTGGCAGGTCACTGCGCTGAGGAAGATGTGATTAAAATGGCAGGTGAACTGCCGCTGCGCGGCCTGATCCTGGCCAGCATGGCGCCATCTGTCATTCCAGTGGCCGAGAAAAGCCCGGTTCCGGTGATGGTACTCGAAGGCTTTGGCCAGCGTCCGATGAACACGGCGGCGTTCAACCTGCTGACCACAAACGAGCAGCGCGAGGTCGCTATTAATGCAGAACCCTGGGATCCCTATACCGGAACGCGGCCGGAAGTGATCATTCCGCTTCCAGCACCTGGCGACACACAACAATCAAAAGATGTTCAGGTCTTAGAACCTGGTAAGCAGGTATATATCCTGCGCGCTCCGCACGCAGGCAAAGTAGGGCGGCTGCTGTCCGCAGGTGGGATGAAAACTTTCCCAAGCGGTGTTCGTGCGCTCTCAGCACTTGTGCGATTTGACGACGGAACGGAAGCCCTGGTGCCTGCAGCAAACCTGGAAATTATCCAATAGGAAACTCGCTCAAGAGGAGAAGGCTATGTCCGATGAAAACCTGGGCAGGGACGATTTCGAATTCAACGAGGAGGCAGACACGCCTCCCGAAAATAACAGCAACCGCACCTTCTTAATCGCTGCTGGAATCCTGGGTGCGATTGCTCTGGTGGCGGCCGCATGTATTGCTATTTATGCGCTCTTCATCCTGCCGCAGCGAAGAGCACTACAGACTGCACAGCTCGCTACGCTCAGCGTACAGAACACCGAAGTCGCCCGCGCCATTACTCAAACCTCTGCCGCCCTTCAGCTGCAGGCAACCTCGACGCCAACGGTTACCCCTGAACCGACAGCGACGGCAACTCTCACGCCCACGCCGGTCCTGGCGATTCCGACCAGCACGTCAGAACCCACGCTTGATCCGCGTACTGCCACTGTGGCAGCCCTGCTGACGCAGGCAGCCGGCGGAGTGGGCGACGGTACAGCCGCGCCGCCCAGCCCCACACCTACCGCCCTGCCGAACACCGGTTTTGCCGATGATGTTGGCCTGCCGGCAATGCTGGGAATGGCGGCTTTCCTGGTGGCAATTATCTTTGCTGCCCGCCGCTTACGGACAGCCTGAAATAAAAAGCGGAAGGCACTAGCCTTCCGCTTTTTATTTCGCTTGAATTTTTTATCGCAGCAGCTTTTGCTATCAGGTTGCCACCGCGGCGACTTCCTGACCATACTGGAGCAGTGCCTGTACCATTTCTTTGCTACGGCCTTCAGCATATACGCGCAGCACAGGTTCCGTACCCGAAGGGCGGATAAGCAGCCAGGAATCATCGGCAAGCAAATATTTCACACCGTCTAATGTGGAAACCTCGTTTACAGATTCGCCTCCGATCTGGCCAGGCGAGTTTTCCTTTAAGAATGAAACCATGCGCTCTTTTGACACCGGACGGTTCAGGCGGAGATCCTTACGCTCATAGAACGCGGGGCCGTAATCCTCGAGCAGTTTTTCCGTCATTTCATACAGCGAAAGGCCAGAATGGGCTACCATTTCTACCAGCAGCAGACCCATCAAAATCCCATCTCCTTCTGGGATGTGTCCACGGAAGGAGATCCCGCCCGATTCTTCTCCTCCAATGAGGATATCCTCTTTGAGCATGTAATCAGCAATGTGATTAAAGCCTACCGGTGTTTCATATACCGGAAGTGAATATCTTGCCGCCAGGCGGTCGATCATGCGTGTAGTGGAAACGGTGCGTACGACCGGCCCTTTCCAGCCGCGGGTTTCCACCAGATACTGGAGTGCCAGGGCCATGATTTTATGCGGATCGACAAAGTTGCAGCGTTCATCCATTGCCCCAATGCGGTCAGCATCTCCATCGGTGGCGAGGCCGAAGTTCCCCAGATGGGTGCTGATTGCTCCCGCAAGTGCGCTGAGATATTTGGCAATCGGTTCCGGGTGGACCCCACCGAAACCAGGGTTCATTTCGCCGCGAATTTCCTTCACTTCGCAGCCGGTCCCCTGGAGGATACCTTTCATGACACCGCGCCCGGAGCCGTACATTGAATCCACAACGACACGAGGCGGATTTTCGGCGATGATGTCGAAATTAATCAGTGTGCGCAGGTGTTCGTAATAGGCCGGGATGGGATTAAAGCGCTGGATCAACCCCAGGCTGCGCGCCTGGTCATAGTCCATCAGGTTTGGGCCGCGGCCCAGTTGTTCGTTATCATTTAAATAGACTTCGACACGGCGGCACTGTTCTTTCGAAGCAGAGCCGCCATAAGCAGCTTTCAGCTTGACGCCGTTATAGCGCGGAGCGTTGTGCGAGGCCGTTATCATGATTCCGCCCACGGCACCGTATTTGCGAATCGCATATGAGATCGCCGGAGTGGGCGCATCTGCCTGTGCCAGAAGCACGGTGTAGCCATTCGCCGCCAGGACGCGTGCAACATCGACGGCATAGCGGTCAGAGAGAAAACGGGTATCAAAGCCTACGACCATCTTTTTGGGGTCGATCTGTGGTTCGAGGGGAGCTCCGTTATTCCACTCTCCAGACTTAACGGCATCCGCGATTGATTGGACGACGGAGCGCAGATTATGAAACGTAAACGTGTCTGAAATAACGGCTCGCCACCCGTCCGTTCCAAAGTTTACAGGCATAGGTTTCCTCCGAGGTAAATAAGGGTAGACGTGATTTTATCATTTATTATTAACCTCATTCTTGCAAAATCTTTATTTATGCCCAAAAACGGGCATATCAGATCATGCTAAAATGAGACTATGCCGGTAGATCTTCAGGAAATTGCCGACCTGTTGAAGCGTGAGTATCTGTTCCAGGATCTGACTGATGAACAGGTGCTCTGGATCGCGTCGCAGTTCAAACCGCTGACCCTGGGGCGCAATACGGTCATTTATTCTCAGGGCGCTCCGGCTGATAATTTTTATTTCGTTTTTCGCGGCAAAGTCCGTGTATACCGCAACGTTCGCGGCCGGGAAGTGGCGTTGAATATTCTGGGGCCGGGGGATTTCTTCGGCGAAGAAGGGGTGCTGTTTGACCGGCCGCGTGATGCCACGATAGTAACGGTCGAAACGACCCGGCTGCTGCGCATGGAACGGGCGCAGTTCGCCCTGATGATCAAAGCGTATCCAAAAATTCGTGAAAACCTGCTGGCGACCGCTGAAAGCCGCCGCCTGGCCCGCAGCCGTTCTTTTGACTGGCTGGGCCCTGACGAGGTGATCTACTACATCTGCCGCAAGCATGATTTGTTCCTGTTCCGCAAGCTGATTATTCCCATTCTGCTGGGCGTTGCCGCGGTACCTGTACTGGCTTTAGGAATTGCAGACCAAACACCGTTTCTCAGGACGGGGGCTGACCTGCTGGGCACATTGATGCTCTTATTCGCTCTTCTGTTGGGCCTTTGGGGCTGGCTCGACTGGGAAAACGACTACTATATTGTGACCAACAAAAGCGTTATCTGGTCAGAAAAAATCTATGGCCTGTATGAAAGCCGGCGCGAGGCTCCGCTGGAGTCAATTCTGGCCGTGAATGTGATCTCGAGCCAGCTCGGCAGGATATTCAAATACGGCAGTGTCAATGTGCGAACCTATACCGGCGGCATCCTGATGCGTGATATGGCGCATCCCACCCGCTTTGCGTCTTTCGTAGAGGGGTATAAAAAGCGCGCTTTGCAGATTTCCAAACAGGAAGAGATGCGGATCATTGAGCAGGAGCTCGAAAAGGCGCTTGCCCGCCGCGTGCTGGAGAAGACTGACGGACCGCAGATCCCTGTTGATCCACCCCCACTGGTGGAGCGGAATCAAACGGAAGAGATAAGGCGGCGACCTCTGAGGGATGTGATCCGTACGTTCTTAACGGTGCGCTATGCCCAGGGGAATATCATCACCTACCGGAAACACTGGTTTATTCTGCTCCAGAAAGCCTGGAAACCCCTCCTGATCCTGGCTGCTCTATCGGTTCTCTTATGGATGTCGATTTCTTCCGGCATTCTGACTGGTGGTGGTGCCGGAATATCTCTGCTGCTTACTGCAGTATTGATCATCGTCTGGTTGGTCATCTCTGGCTGGCTGCTTTATGAGTACTTCGATTGGAGCAACGATATTTACCGCCTTACACCGCAGCAGATCTTTGACATCAGCCGCAAGCCGCTGGGACAGGAAATTAAAAAGTCAGCCCCGCTTGAATCGATACTGAGCATCGAGCACGAACGGGATAATATTATCGGCATTATCCTGAATTTCGGGACAGTGACGATCAATGTCGGCCAGACCCAGTTTGTCTTTCACGGAGTCTATAATCCGGATCAGGTACACGCCGATATTTCAGATTACAAGGAAGCACTAAACCGCAAGAAGCGTGAGGCTGAAGCTGCACGCGAGCGCGAGCAGATGGTCAACTGGCTGGTCGCTTATCACGAGAAATCGGAACGGCTGTCGGAATTTGACAACAATACGGAGTGGGACCAGTTTTCAGGGTAAAATAAAGCCCGTATTTTGGGCTGCGAATAGAGGTCTTTATTAATGGCAATTCGAGAAATCGTGACAATCCCAAATTCTGTTTTACGCCGTAAAGCACGGAAGGTGACAGAATTTGGTCCTGAACTGCAGACTTTACTGGATGACATGGTAGACACCATGAGAGCGGCACCAGGGGTGGGCCTGGCTGGCCCTCAGGTCGGTGTGCCCCTGCGCGTGATCGTGGTCGAATACGGCGAACGCGAAGAAGATGGCGTCCCTCCCAGGCTGTATAAGGTGGTTAATCCTGAAATTGTGCGGGCTTCGGCCGAGACGGAAATGGGTGCGGAGGGATGTCTGTCCATCCCCGGATACCTGGGTGATGTGGAGCGCTCTGTGGCTGTAACGGTGAAAGGTTTTAACAGCCAGGGGAAGCCCATTCGGATCAAAGCCAGCGGATGGCTGGCGCGCATTTTCCAGCATGAGATCGACCACCTGGACGGAATACTCTTCACTGATCGTGCGGAAAAAATCTGGAAAATAGAATCTGAAACCGCCGAAACGGAATCGGCGGACTGAATTTGCTCTGGAAGGGATTCTTCATGCCACGGTCAGAGAAGTCAGAGCCGTGGCATTGTTTTGTGTCATGCATCTAACACATTTATCGCTGACCAATTTCCGCAATTACGCCCGTCTGGATGTTGAAGTCCCGCGCGGACCGCTGCTGCTGCTGGGCGGCAATGCGCAGGGAAAAACCAGTCTGCTTGAGGCCATCTACTTTCTGGCCACTTTTGTTTCTTTTAACACCAGCAATGACAGGCAGTTGATCAATTTTATAGCGGCCCGTGAACCACTGGCTGTAGCCCGCATCAAAGCCGATTTCCGTTATGACGCGAATCTGGATTCCGACCGCAGCCTGCCGGTGCACAGCGCAGGTGAAGAACACCAGATGGAAGTGCGCATCATCAAGGAAGGCTCGGGCAGCTTCAACGGAAGCGCCCGCGTGCGGAAAGAGGTCCTTATCGACGGTGTAAAACGCAAGCTTACGGATGCTCTGGGGGTCTTCAACGCTGTCCTCTTCCTGCCTCAAATGCTGCAAATTGTGGAAGGAGCTCCGGAAGAACGCCGCCGTTATTTGAACCTTACCCTGTCTCAGGCCGTGCCGAACTATGCCGACACATTGAGCAGCTATTCACGCTCGCTGGCACAGCGAAATGCACTGTTAAAGAGCCTGTCAGAACGGGGCGGAGATCCGCAGCAGTTATCCTACTGGGATGAACAGATCGCATCTACCGGAGCGCAGATCATTTATGCCCGTATTCATGCGATCCTCGAACTGGAAAGGCTGGCGGCGCGCATTCACAGCGAGCTCACACGCGGTCAGGAAATCCTGCGCATTGACTACCAGCCGGCTTATGACCCGCTGCCAAAGCGCTCCAGGCAGTACGAACTGCCCCTCAATACACCCGTGGACCGCTCGGGGGTGTCCCTGGAAAAAATCCACCAGGGTTTTCTGGCCGATCTGGCGCGTTTACGGAGCGAGGAGATTGCCAGGGGGGTGACAACCATCGGCCCGCACCGTGATGAGATGCGGTTTCTGGGTAATGGGATTGATCTGGGGGATTTTGGCTCGCGCGGTCAGGCGCGCACTGCGGTCTTATCCATGAAGCTGGCAGAAGTGGCGTGGATGAAAGGCCGTACCGGCCGCTGGCCGGTGCTGCTGCTGGATGAAGTGCTGGCAGAACTGGACCCGGCCAGGCGCAAAGACCTGCTGGATCGCCTGGCGAGCAGCGAACAGGCGCTGCTGACCACCACCGATCTGGATTTATTCCATGACGAGTTTGTCAACCGTGCTTCGCTGTGGCAGATCCAGGGGGGGCGGCTGGGCGAGATGAAAAACGAAGTCCGCTGAGATGCGGTATCTAATTTAAATGAAACAGTCCCCGTTGAAACGCCGGGGACTGAGCAATAATCATTATAAAGGCGATCGAACTGGCTCGCCTTTTTGCTTTAAAGAGGGTGTTTGGATGGCAGCCCCACCCGGCGAGGGTACCCTGGGGGCGAGGCGGCTACTTTATCGATCACCACCAGATAGCGCTCTTCCACCACACCGGGAAGGGTTACTGGCAGAATCTTTTTCAAGTGCCCACCGAGAATACGGACTGCATTCTCGGAAGCATGCGCTTCTGCCGGTCCGCTTTCTCCTTTCATCGCCAGCATCGCGCCTCCCACCCGGACGAGGGGCAGAAGGTACTCCGATAGGACCGGCAGGACGGCGACAGCGCGGGCAAGCGCCCAGTCATACTTCTCACGGTGGGCAGGGGATTGGCCTACCGTCTCGGCCCGCTCCTGAATAACCTCAACCCCTTCCAGTCCCAGGGTCTTTACCACATGGCGGCAGAAGTTGGCCTTTTTGCCCACCGATTCGACCAGAGTCAGACGCATTTTCGGGTAGAGAATCTTTAACGGAATGCCGGGGAAGCCTGCCCCTGTGCCCACATCGATCACCCGCTCCATGGGTGTACCCTGCATGACACAGAGGCAGGTCAGAGAGTCGAGGAAGTGTTTGACACGAATCTGTTTCGGTTCCCGGATGGCTGTTAGATTAATGCGGGCGTTCCATTCCAGCAGCTCACGCTCGTAGCGTTCGAAGGCGGCCAATTGAGCAGCGGTCAGACGAATCCCGATAATCGATTGAGCAAGGGGAACCAGTTCTTTCATTATCCTCCTGCCTGAGGTTCAGCGGGCTGGACAGGCGGCTGGGGGGTTCTGCGTTTTTTCACCGCTCGAATAACCAGCCGGATGGGAAGGACGAAAATCACGAACACAAGCAGAAGGACGGGCAGCACATAGATCAAAATCCAGATCAGGGCGTCGCCCAGGAACTGCACGGTGTTGATCAGAGTCTGAAGTGCATCCCGGGCCACGCCAACCGGTTCCCAGGTCCCAATTCTCAGCGGCTGCACGGCTGCATCGGGCAGCAGGTCCACGGAGATGGCGGAGAGAGCGGCTGACTGTTCGTAGTACTGCATCTGGCCTTTGATGACCTCGATCTGCTCGCGTATCTCTACCAGACGATTGTACACGGAGAGCACATCTTCTGTGCTGTAGGCATTCTCCATGATCTCTGTTAACTGTGCCTCGGTATTTTCGAGGTTGCGCAGTCGTGATCCCAGATCCGTGTATTCCCGGGTCACATCCTGACTTTCAATATTGCGTCGTTCCGGGGGGCGGCTGCTCTCGGCTTCAATCTGGGCAATTGCCTCGTCGAGACGTTCGGCAGGTACGCGAATCGTAATGGAAGCACGCGGCGCCTCCGCACCGCTATCGAACTGGATTTGATAGAGATTTGCGGTGACCACATACCCACCCATCTCTTCAGCCAGCTGTGAAATACGGTCCAGGGAAGCAGCCGGATCTTCGACGACGATCATTAGCGAGGCGTTGCGAATGACAAGGCGCTTTTCCGGCAGACCTCCCTGGGCGATGCCACTTCCACCCATCTCGCCTCTGGAGATACTGCCGTTTACAACAGACTCCTCAAAAGCGGGGGCCTCTGGCGCCGCTTGCGGTGCCTCGGCATCTATCCGTGAGCCGGACGATGATGCGCATCCTCCGAGCATCAGGGCCAGGATGAGCAGAGCAGAAAACAGGAAGCGGTGTTGAAAGGTAAGTGTCGGCATTCTTCTCTCTCCTTAGCAGCGGTTTACTCTGTATCCTTGACGCTCCCGACTCGAGGATTGTTCCCTGAAAACAGATCACCAGCCGGCAGCCAGACGCTGGATGTGCCGGTCTGGGAGGCCTGCTGCTGCCATGCGCTGCTGCACTGCAGCAATATCATACTCTACCCGGCGGTAGTTCCAGCTGTTATTGTCGGGATCAAAAATGGCATATGCAGCGCGTGGGTCTCGATCGCGCGGCTGTCCGACGGATCCCGGGTTGAGAATAGCGCGCCCATCCAGTTGAATTGTGGTGTTAGGGTCTGGAATAACAAGATCAGCGATGTAGCGATCGCCGCGGAATATGTACATCAGCGGCAGGTGAGTGTGGCCAACGAAACAGAGCTGGGTATTGAAATGATCGAAGTTTATCGTGGCTGTGCGAATATCCATTAAATATTCCCATACCGGATGCCGGGGACTCCCGTGCGTGAGCGTGACATTACCGACCACCTGCATTTCGGGTAAATTCTTCAGAAAATGGATCGTCCCTTCTTCGATCTTCTCCTGCGTCCACTGGATTGCCAGCCGTGCCTCGGGGTTAAATGAATGGGTATCGATGTAGCGCAGAGCGGCGGCATCATGGTTTCCAATGATGCATATCAGGTTTGGAAGCTGGCGCACGCGTGCGACACATTCGTTTGGGTCGGGACCATAACCCACCAGGTCTCCGAGACACCAGGCTGCATCGATTTCCCCTGCATCAGCGAGAACAGCATCCAGGGCAGTTTGATTGGCATGAATATCAGAGATAACTAAAATTCGCATGGAGATAGGATCGCTTCCGGATTATATGGAATTTGAAAACATCTATTATTGTTGTCTATTGTTGCAACAAACTTGCCAGTCATTATTCCCCCATCCAGATCTGATAAAGCCCCAGGTTGCCTTCATGACCATCCGAATAGAATGTTTGTTGTATGTTGTAGCCGGTCTGGTTAGCCAGGTCCGCCAGTTCTTCTTGCGTGAAATGATGGACATAGCGCAGACCTTCTCCACCCTCGCGCCAGTCGAGGAGGTAATCCCCGGGGTCAACCTCCTGCGGTGTGAGCCCCGCTTTCTCCCAGGGTTGGATGCGGTTCTGCAGTCGTTCACTGTTCAGGAACTGCCAGACGGAAAGCACGACCTGACCACCAGCTTTTAAATGGCTTTTCGATTTTTCCAGGATATCCCTGCGCAGGTCGTTACCGGGTATGTGGTGGAGTACGGCAAAGAGAAAGATAAAATCAAACCGCAGAGGAATCGAAAGCTCGTCCGTTTCGGAATCAGCCGTCAGCGCGGTCAGTGCAGCATCCCAGTCGGCGGAAACAAGATCCGACTGGATAAACACAGGTTTTTTTGCGGGGCCTGCTTCTTCAAACTCAGAGGGTAACTTGCGAGCTTCGTTCAGCAGGACCGGACTGTAATCCAGGCCAATATAAGTTCCGGTAAAGCCGTGCTGAACCAGGGTGCGCCACAATTCTCCATTACCGCAGCCCAGGTCGAGGATACGGGCATCCGGTGGGATCATCTCAATGATTTTATGCACACCGGGCTGTATACGCTGGCGGGTCTTCGAAAACTGGAGTGCAAAGCTCTGGTAAAATTGCCTGTTGATGTCAGCCAGCCGCTGTATCGTGGCTTCGTTCATCGAATAATCTTTCCATAAGCGGGAAGAAATGCGGTGAGCAAACTTACCCAGATTTGAAGTTGGCTGTTATTATAACGGCAGGAAATCGAAATTTACGTAACCCGATAGGGTTGGTGCTGGAATAGATGATGGTATTAAAGAAAAAAGAATGGAAGAAGGTCAGAGATTATACGCCTGATAAGCTGGCTCTCGCAGACAGGATTTTAGACGAGGTGCGCGCCGGGCGCCCTGTGCTGGAATCTCTGCGCCGGTATCCCCTTCCTGAAGGCGGGTATCTGGGTAAGCATGTATTGGTAGCTGCATACAAAGCACGGGTTGAAACGGGAGAACTGCAGGAAGATCCGGCTCTGCTGGCGAGAATTCGCATGAAGCCGGTGCGTACACTGTCGGGCGTCACAACGGTGACCGTGTTGACCAAGCCCTATCCCTGTCCGGGAAAATGCATCTTCTGCCCCACCGATTACCGCATGCCGAAGAGCTATCTTCCGGATGAGCCAGGAGCAATGCGCGCCCTGCAGCACGATTTTGATCCTTTTGACCAGGTATCGGCGCGCATACAGGCGCTGGAGGCGGTGGGGCACCCGACAGACAAGATCGAGCTGCTGATTCTGGGTGGGACCTGGAGCTCATACCGCAAGGATTACCAGGAATGGTTTATCCGCCGCTGCTTCGATGCCATGAACGGGATCGAAGCAGCCACCCTGGAAGAAGCCCAGCGTATTAATGAAACTGCTGAACACCGCAACGTTGGACTGGTGATCGAGACTCGGCCGGACCATGTAAAGCCGCGTGAACTGGCCTGGCTGCGGTATTTAGGCGTCACCAAGGTACAAATGGGGGCCCAGAGCCTGGATGACCGCATCCTGGAGCTCAACCAGCGCGGGCATACCGTTGAGGAAACCCGCCGCGCCGTTGACCTGCTGCGGGCGGCCGGTTTTAAAATCGTGCTGCACTGGATGCCGAACCTGCTGGGAGCTACACCTGAATCGGACCGGGAAGATTTCGCCCGCCTGTGGGATGGTTTTTGCCCGGATGAAATCAAAATTTACCCCACCCAGCTTCTGGCAAACGCGGATCTGTACCAGGTCTGGCTGCGAGGAGCGTATCAGCCCTACTCCACAGAAGAGCTGGTTAATCTGATCGCCGATATTAAGCCGGGAATCCCTCGCTACTGCCGGGTGAACCGTGTGATTCGTGATATTCCTTCCACGAACGTGGTCGAAGGGAACCGCAGGACCAGCCTGCGTCAGGACGTTCAAGAAGAAATGAAGCGCCGTGGAACGACCTGTAAGTGTGTGCGCTGCCGGGAAGTACGCGGGCGGTCCATTCAAGTTGAGGATCTGCAGTGCCATGACCATGTTTATCCGGCTGGAGCGGCAGAGGAGCATTTTCTGTCCTTCGATACCCCCGATGACCACCTGGCCGGATTTTTAAGGTTGTCGCTCCCCGGGCCTGACTCGCCAGATACCGGTATCCCGGATCTACACAATGCCGCAATCATTCGTGAAGTTCATGTTTATGGCCAGTCGCTTCAAGTGGGAGAGGAGAAAAAAGGCGCGGCGCAGCATGCAGGCCTGGGAACGCGCCTGATCCGGCAGGCTGAAAAAATTGCCCGCCAGCGGGGTTACCGGCGCCTTGCTGTTATTGCAGCTGTTGGTACACGGCAGTATTACCAGAGGCGCGGTTTTCATCGAGGTGAGCTGTATTACGTGAAAGAATTATTATGAGCTGCTGACCGACACCCTGCGCCTGCCCTTTTCGCAAAGGGTGAATTCGTTCCATGCAGGCAATTTCACACCGGAGGATTTCCCTTTGTCACGCTGGATCAGTCTCTTCTGGATCTTCATCAAGGTGAATTTGCTTACCACATCCGGTCCTGCTTCGGTGGGACTGCTGTACAAAGAAGCCGTAGGAACGCTGATGACGGAGAGCGAATTCGTGGAGGCCGTCGGGTTTTCGAGTGTGCTGCCCGGGAGCGACGCTCTGCAGCTCGCCATGTTCGTCGGCTATGCAGCGGGTGGGGTGCCCGGAGCATTTGCAGCCCTGCTGGGGTCCATCCTCCCGCCAACGGTTCTTATGCTCATCGTGGCTTCTGTCCTGCAGCGCCTGCGAGGAGAAGCGTGGATCGGAGGGTTTGTGCGCGGGCTGACGCCAGCCGTGGCCGTTCTGATGGTCACCGTTGCCTGGCAAACCTTTACGGGTGAAGGCGCCGGGGTGGGGATGAAGAGCATTGCCATAGCAGGGCTCAGCCTGGCGGCACTGCTCTTGAACGCACCGGCTCCGCTGGTGCTGCTGGGCGCGGGTTTACTTGGAGTGATCATATTCCGATGAAGATGCAGGCTCCCCGTATATTACTGGCGACAAATGGCAGTGAGACGACCATTCCCGCTCTGGAATACGGGACGTGGTTTGCCGGGATGCTGAACACATCTGTCGATGTGCTGGGCATTATTGAATCGGAGACAATGCGTTCCCAGGTGGAACGCCTGGTGGAGGAGACAAGACAGAGGTTGGAAGCACAGGGTGTCCCTCACCAGGTTCTATTTGATAAGGGGCGGGGTTCTGTCGTCATCGCGCGACACACCTGCGAGCAAGAATACCTGACGGTGGTTGGGCCCTTAGGCCGGCCAGCCTGGCGGCGGGTGCTGCGAGGACGTTCCTTCCGCCGCATCATGGCCCGCACTGCCAGCCCGATCCTGTATGTGCCCCAGAAGCGTATTCCGCTTGAGAAAATCTTGCTCTGTATGGGCGGACTGGAGTACGCGGAGGCGATCGCGCAGATCACTTTTCAGATCGCTGCCATTGCTAAGGCTCGCGTGACGATCCTGCACGTGATTGAACCCGTTACGCTCAATTACCCGCTGGCGCAAAAAGTCCACACCCACCGCGACAATCTGATGCAAATCGACACCCCCCAGACGAGGAATTTGAAAGCCGCATTGAACGATGGGCGCCAGGCGGGAATCATCACCGACCTGCGCCTGCGGGACGGTAACCCGGTGACAGAAATTGAAGAGGAGGTTCGCACGGGCGATTACGATATGATCGCTCTCGGTTCCCCGTACAGCGCCCACAGTCTGCGGCAGATGTACATGCCGAATGTAACCGCCGAGGTAGCCGAAGCAGTGAACCGTCCGGTTCTGGTTGCGCGCCGAAAAACGTTAAATTGATTGGCGCTGACAAAATCACTTACAAAAAACACAGCAGGAATGCGTATCCCGGCTGTGTTTTTTGTGTTACTGAAGAGAAGAGCGCATGCTTAATGATTGACAGCGGCATAAAACTTTGCTATAGTACTAACGCGCGTTACTAAAGCGCGTTAGTCAGTGAGGTTCGGGTGTGAAACGAGTTACCAGTCAGGATGTTGCCAGAAAAGCTGGAGTTTCCCGCACAACCGTCTCGCTCGTTTTGAATAATGTTCAGGGGGCTCAAATCAGCGAGGAGACCCGCCAGCGAGTGCTCCAATCCGCAAACGCTCTGGGATATGTCCCTGAAGCTGCAGCGCAGGCGCTTGCCTCCCGTCGAGCGAAAATTATCGGTCTGGTGCTCACCCGCAGCCCCCACCATATCGCCTCCGATACTTTTCTTACTCAAATTCTGGATGGTCTGATCGAGGTCGTGCATCATTATGGAATGCGCCTGATGATCGACCTGCTGGAAGTCGGGCATCAGAAGGAAGCTTACCTTCAGCTTTTTCGGGCAAAACGGATCGATGGCCTGATTCTTTCCGGTCCTCGTTTTCAAGATGATGCCCTGCGCGTGCTGGAAGAACTGGGCTTCCCCACAGTGTTAATGGGGAACCTGCCCAATTCGAACTTCTGTTCGGTCGACGTGGACAATGTTTCGGCCGCTTATAAGGCGGTGAAACACTTAATCGGCCTGGGTCACCGGCGCATCGCCTGCATCACCAATGCAGACCTTTCGTATACGGCCGCTGCCGACCGCCTTCAGGGCTACCGGCAGGCGCTTCAAGATGCCGGTCTGCCTTACGATGAAAGCATCATCCGCTTCGGTGATTTCGACCCGGACAGCGGATATGCCCAGATGGAAGATCTATTAGAGAAGGTCTTCTTCAAGGAACCGTTTACAGCCGCATTCATTGCCAGCGACGTTGTGGCCCTGGGGGCAAAGGCGGCGATCCGGGATAAGGGATTGTGCATTCCCAGAGATATCGCTTTAGTGGGGTTTGATGATGTTCCGTTCTCGCGCTACACTGATCCGCCGCTGACCACCATACGCCTTCCATCTCATGATCTGGGGTGGAATGCCGGTGACCGTCTGATCCGGATGATTAATGGGGAGAATATCGAAGACAAACATATTTTGCTCGAGACAGAGCTGGTCATCCGGGAATCCTGCGGCGCACACCTGAACTAGATTCCACATTAAGCGAACGTCCACCATCCAAATTCAGTCAACATTAAGCCAGCATCGGGCCTGAAACAATCTGTTTCCAGCCGGCACCGTTTCTTTTGCATTGCTGCACTGCACTTGTGAAGAAGGACGGCAGTGTGTGGCAAAGCATTGTGCGCTGGTTTGCTCCATAAAGAGATCCTGCGGTCAGGGGATGAGAATCCCTGATTCTGAGATCTGCTCGCTGTTTCAGCCAGCCGTTATTCACGATGGAACGGCTGCCGTATCAGTTCAACCATTTCAGGAAGGGAGGTGATGCCTGAACCGCGTAAAGCACAGGGATTGTGCCGTTCCATAACTTAGCGTTAGATGATTGTAAGGAGTGAGTAAGATGCGAAAGACCAAGTTCATCTGGCTGTCAGCCAGTCTGTTGTTAATCTTTGCCCTGGTTCTCAGTGCCTGCGGCGGGGCGGCGACTACAGAGCCCCCTGTAGAACAACCGGGGACGGATGGAGAAGTGACCGAGCCTGCTGAACCGGAGGCTGAACCTACAGAGCCTCCTATGGAAGAGACCGAGCCCGTCATGGAGGAAACTGAACCACCTGCCGCAGAGACGGAGGAAACCGGAACGGGACCTGCGGGCGGCGAACTGGAGGAAATTGGGGGAACCGTTTCGTTTCTCGCTGTCTGGGGTGGGGAGGAACTTGACAACTTCATGGCGATGATCCAACCTTTCCAGGAACAGACCGGTATTGAAGTGCAGTACGAAGGTACGCGTGACCTTCCCGCCGTGCTGACCACCCGTGTCCAGGGCGGTAATCCGCCCGACCTGGCTGGTCTCCCCGGCCCTGGCCAGCTTCAGGAGCTTGCCCGCCAGGGAGAGCTGGTGGCCCTGAATGATGTGCTCGACATGGATACCCTCAGTCAGGAATATGACGAAGGCTTTTTGAACCTGGCCTCCGTAGATGGCCAGCTCTACGGAATCTTTATGAAGGCTACGGTCAAGAGCTTCATCTGGTACAGCCCGGCTGCTTTCGAGGCGAACGGTTACGAAATTCCGACGACCTGGGAAGAACTCGATGCCCTCGAGCAGCAGATCATCGCCGATGGATTCCAGCCGTGGTGTATCGGACTGGAGTCGGGTGCAGCCTCCGGCTGGCCGGGAACGGACTGGATTGAGGACATTATGCTGCGCACCGCCGGGCCAGAAGTGTACGACCAGTGGTGGCAGCACGAGATCCCCTGGACGGACGACGCTGTGCGCAATGCCTGGGAGACCTTCGGTTCGGTGATCAACGACCCGCAGATGGTCTTCGGCGGCGCACAGTATGTGCTTTCGACGAACTTCGGCCAGGCCATCATCCCTCTGTTCGAGGATCCGCCCTCCTGCTTCATGCACCGGCAGGCCAACTTCATCACCGCGAACATCACGGAGCAGTTTCCTGATCTGGTAGCGGGTGAGGACTACGACTTCTTTATCTTCCCGCCTATCGATGAAAGCCATGGAAATCCTCTGCTGATCGCCGGCGACCTGCTGGGTATGTTCAATGACACGCCGCAGTCGCGCGCTTTGATGCAGTACCTGGTCAGCCCGCAGGCGCAGGAAATCTGGGCAGAGCGGGGTGGTTACCTGGCCCCGAACCGGAACGTTTCACCTTCGGTGTATCCGGACGAGCTCAGCCAGCAGATTGCAGAACAACTGACAACGGCAACCAGCGTGCGCTTTGATGCTTCGGACTTAATGCCGGAAGCCATCAACAACGCTTTCTGGGCCGGGATTCTGGAGTATGTTTCGAACCCGGGCAACCTGGATGCGATCCTGGAAAACATCGAATCCGTCGCTGCGGACGCTTACCAGCGGTAACCGCTGCATGATGTGTTGGGGTAGCCGGCAGCCTGCCGGCTGCCCCGAATATCCAGGCTTATGAAAATTTACAGGAGGAGAAGTGCCCCCAGGTCCCTGATTTGAGGCTCATGAACTGAATAGCTGCTGAAAATCGGAGAGGTGCCATTCATCTCTCCTTTCCCCGGAGGATTGTATGCGCGTTGAGGAGCGATGGTGAAATGGAACGGCTGTTTACGGCTTTAGTTGTTGTCATTGGTGTTCCAGCTGCAACTGTCCTTTATGTTTATCTGGTGGAGCAGCTGTTAACACGCCTGCCCGACCGGCTGGCCACCCGGCTGCGGCCCTGGTTCTGGGTGGGTCCTGCACTGGTCCTGCTTTTTTTCTACCTGGTATATCCGGTAATCAATACGCTTGTGCTCAGTTTGATGAATGCCGATTCCTCATCATTTGTCGGGCTGGATAACTATATCTATTCCTTCACGAACAGTATTATGCTGAGTGCATTCAGGAACAATCTGCTCTGGCTGGTCTTCTGCACTACCTTCACAGTAGGGTTTGGCCTGCTCATCGCCATTATGGCCGACCGGGTGCAGTACGAGACGATCGTCAAGGCGCTGGTGTTCCTGCCCATGGCTATTTCGTATGTGGCCGCGAGCGTCATCTGGAAATTGATGTATGAATACCAGCCGCCTGTCAGGCCGCAGACCGGAACAGTGAATGCCATATTAACAGCCCTTGTACCTAATTTTGAGCCGGTGGCCTGGCTCATCAATCAGCCAATCAACAACTTTGCCCTGATCGCCATCGGCATCTGGATGTGGACCGGTTTTTGTGTGGTCATTCTCTCGGCAGCTCTGAAAGGCATCCCGGAGGAACTGTTGGAAGCGGCGCGCATCGACGGCGCCAATGAGTTCCAGATCCTGCGGCACATCACCCTGCCGCTGATGAGCTCCACTATTGCAGTGGTCACCACGACGATGGTGATTAACGTGCTCAAAGTCTTCGATATTGTTTACACCATGACCAACGGGAATTTCAACACCGAGGTTATCGCCAACCGCATGTACAAAGAGATGTTCAATGTACGTCACTTTGGCCGCGCCAGTTCGATTGCGGTCATCCTGCTGTTAGCGATTATCCCGATCATGATTCTCAACATCCGGCGTTTTAGAGAGCAGGAGGCACAGCGATGATACTCCGAAGGATCAGTCGAGGGCTGCTTCACTTTATTCTGATAGGTTTGATCATACTCTGGTGTATGCCGACCATTGGGCTGCTGGTGAGCTCCTTCCGCCCGGCGCGTGCCATTGCATCGACCGGCTGGTGGACGGCGTTTGTACCGCCGGTTACGTTCACTACCGAGCTGTACCAGGAAGCCCTGTCTCGCACCGGCATGGGACAGAGCTTTGTCAACAGCCTGTTTATCACCATTCCGGCCACCGTGATCCCGGTCATGATCGCTGCCTTCGCGGCCTACGCATTTGCCTGGATGGAGTTTCCGGGGCGCAACGTCCTCTTCGTTGCCGTGATCGGTCTGCTGGTGGTGCCTCTGCAGATGACGTTTATCCCCATTCTGCGCACCTACAACGTTCTGGGATTGACGGGAACGTTTCCCGGCATCTGGCTGGCGCATGCAGGTTATGGACTGCCATTTTCCATCTACCTGCTGCGCAACTTCATCGGATCGCTTCCCAGGGACCTGTTCGAGTCGGCCTATCTGGATGGCGCTTCGAATTTCGACGTCTTCTTCAGGATTGTGCTGCCGCTGACGGTGCCGGCGCTGGCCTCCCTGGTGATTTTTCAGTTTATGTGGGTGTGGAATGACCTGCTGGTAGCCCTGATCTATCTGGGCGGGACGATCAACGTTGCGCCTATGACGGTGACGATCAGCAATCTGGTGAACTCGCTGGGAGGGAACTGGCAGGTGCTGACTGCGGCGGCCTTCATTTCCATGCTGCTGCCGATGCTGGTTTTCTTTTCGCTGCAGCGTTATTTTGTGCGCGGTATTCTGGCCGGTTCGGTGAAGGGCTGACGCAAAAAAATATACCTTCCTGATTGACAGGAACTTGTTTCTTTGATATATTACTAACGCGCGTTAGTAACACGTGTTAGTAATGGCAGGGAGCTTGAAGAAACCTGTGTTACCGCCCCTCATGTTCTGCTCCTGGTTGTACGGTACAGCAGCGCGCAAATCCGGCGCTTTCCATATTTCTTAAAGTTAGAACCAACTTACCGGTGAATTGACTCGCTTCGCAGGTCGTTAGATATTTCGCTCTGTTGATAGAACTGCTTTTCAATCGCTGCAGGCTGTTCTATGCACAGAGCTGGTAGCCATGAAAACTCTTTCATTTGCTGTTCGCACGGTCGATTCGCTATCTTCTCGCGCTACTGGCAGCAGATCGTTTCATTGAACTTGCCAGTGGTATTCGGCTGAAAGCATACCGCTTTCAGCATAAGACCTTACCAGGGAGGTGCAAGCTCCGCAAATAAATAAATAACGACCTCAGCAGTAACAACGCCAACCCATTCAAGCTTATACTAGGAGAAAGAAGAAGCATGTACACAAAAAAATATCCGTGGTTTGTGTTGACCCTTCTGCTGGTTTTCTCGCTGATCCTGGGCGCCTGCGCGCAGACACCGCAGGCGACTGAACCCCCGGCTCAACCCACGGAGGCAGTCGAGGCACCGGCAGAGCCGGAAGAACCCACCGAAGTTGTTGAAGAGCCCACTGAAGAGGTGGAAGAGCCCGTCGAAGAGGAACCCGTAGAGGAGGAGCCTGAAGAGACCGGCCCTGTAAGCGATATCCCCTACTTCCCTGGCGGGGCACTGGAACAGGCGCTGAAAGGTGAGTTCGCCGGCACGACTGTGGTCGTCGACGGCCCCTTCACCGATGCGGATGCCGTGAAGTTCGAAGAGTCGATCAAGGCCTTCAAAGAAGCCACAGGGATCAATGTGAATTACATCGGCAACAAAGAGTTCGAAACCACGATCTCGATCCGTGTCGACGCCGGTGACGCTCCGGATATCGCCGACTTCCCGCAGCCCGGTCTGCTGGTGAATTTCGCTCGCGACGGCAAGATCATTGACCCGACCACCTTCATCCCCGAAGACTGGTTGAAACAGCAGTACAACCAGAGCTGGATCGATATGACCACGGTCGAGGGACCGGATGGTCCGATGGTCGCCGGCGTGTTCCACCGCTTCAACGGCAAGAGCCTGGTCTGGTATCCGAAAGCTGCTTTCGATGCTGCCGGATATGAAATCCCCGAAACCTGGGATGATCTGATCGCCCTTTCCGACCAGATCGTCGCTGATGGCGACACCCCGTGGTGCATCGGCATCGAGTCCGGCGCCGCCACAGGCTGGCCTGCCACCGACTGGATAGAAGAGATCCTGCTGCGCACCACTTCGCTGGAGAACTATGATGCCTGGACGAGGGGCGAGCTGCCTTTCTCCTCGCCTGAGGTGAAGCGCGCAGCTGAGATCCTGGCAGAGATCTGGTTCAACCCGGACTATGTGTTCGGCGGCACTTCCGCGATCGTTTCGACCAACTTCGCCGACTCGCCGGCTCCCATGTTCGAGGATCCGCCCAAGTGCTGGCTGCACAAGCAGGGTAACTTCGTGACCGGCTTCTTCCCCCAGGGTGTCGAAGCGGGCGTAGATTACGACTTCTTCTATCTGCCGCCCATTGACGAAGCCTACGGAAAGCCGTTCCTCGTGGCTGGCGATATCATGGCCATGTTCAACGACCGGCCGGAAGTCCGCGCGCTGATGGAATACTTCACCACCCCGCAGTCTGCTTCCGGGTGGCTGGAGACCGGCGGCGCTCTGGCTGCTCATCAGACCGCGACCCCCGATATGTACGGGGTTGACATCGAGCGCGGCATCGCGGACCTGGTTCTACAGGCCACCAGCTTCCGCTTTGACGGCTCGGACCTGATGCCTGGTCAGGTTGGCGCAGGCTCGTTCTGGAAAGGCATGGTTGACTGGGTATCCGGCGCAGCCGACCTGGACACCGTGCTTCAGGAAATTGACGAATCCTGGCCGAAAGAGTAAACCGCATATCCGTTCAGGGCTGCCGGCTCTTCTGCCGGCAGCCCTATCGCTCTTAAATAATGGATTTGTCAAGGTTCCCGGCTGGTGTAATGTCCTTAATGCGACCATAGTGTATCTATTCCCCTGTTAATGAGGAGTCTGCCATGGTTACGCTTCCCCAACGCGCAGAGCGGGAAAAAACCAATCCGGTCCAAACGGTGCTGATCTTTCTCGGTCGTCTCCTGCTGGCTTTTGCCATCCCTGTGATTGCATTTTTAATCCTTTACCAGGGGTTCCTTTTCCTGCGTGAAGGGGACGCGCCCAGATGGGTAATTACCGCCGTCGCCATTATCTGGGGCGTCGGTGGGATTGCAGTTCTATATTTCATTTTCAACTGGCTGGTTGAACAGCTTCCCCTCCAGTGGAGAGTGCGTCTGCAGCCGTTTGTTTTCGTTGGCCCTGCCATGGCAATTCTGGCGTGGTACCTGGCACTGCCCGCCGTGCGCACGTTCTGGATCAGCCTCTTTGGCCGCAGTGGTCCCCCTAGTGTGGAACTCAGCCTGCTCTTCACCTCGCCGCAAGAGTATTTTGCGATCTTATCGGCTCAATTTGTCGGTTTGAGAAATTACGTCGCGGTTTTCACCGACCGCCTGATGCGCGAGGCTTTTCGGAATAATATATTATTCTGGATATTAATTGCAACTCCCCTGACCGTTGTCACCGGTTTGCTCATCGCTGTGCTGGCGGACCGCAGCGGTTTTGAGCGGACGGCAAAGTCCATTATCTTTATGCCGATGGCGATCTCATTCGTCGGCGCCGGGGTGATCTGGAACTTTGTTTATGAGGTCAAGCCGGTTAATGTGGAGCAGATTGGCCTGCTGAACGCGATCGTCGTCGCTCTGGGAGGCCAGCCGCAGGCCTGGCCGGCATTAACGTCGATCAGCCCCTGGAACAACCTGTTCCTGGTGGTGATCGTCGTCTGGCTGCAGGCCGGATATGCGATGGTGCTCTTTTCGGCAGCCATCAAAGGAATCCCCGAGGAACTGCTGGAAGCAGCACGAGTCGATGGCGCCAATGAAATTCAGATCTTTTTCCGCATCATGATCCCATACATTATGGGCACTATTATCACAGTGACGACTACCCTGGTGATTTTCACCCTGAAGATCTTTGATGTGGTCTGGGTGATGACCGGTGGCCAGTTTGGAACCGAGGTGATTGCCACCCAGTTCTACCGGCAGTCTTTCGTGGCCCGCAACGCCGGATATGGTTCGGCGATCGCAATCGTGCTGCTGATTGCGGTGATCCCGGTGATGATCTATAACCTGCGACAGTTCCGCCGCCAGGAGGCATTTTAAGATGAACGCACGTACCAAGAAGACTCTGAGTAAATTTCTGGTCAACGGCACCCTGGCCATCCTGGTAATCCTGTGGCTGATCCCCACTTTTGGCGTCTTTGTCTCCTCTTTCCGGGATCGTTTTGATATCCAAACTACCGGCTGGTGGAAGGTATTTCCCCACAAGGAATACGTTGTGACGCGCACGATCGACCCCCGCGAGGCCGGCCTGGACCCCGACCAGCCCATGACGATCGAGGGGATAACCGCTACTTTTGAAGAAATGCGCCAGGGCATCACTGCGCCCGATGGGACACGGCTGATCTGGATCGGTAACAAACGCATCGGGCGGATTGAGGTGCAGGAGTACACGTGGGTGCTGAAAACCAACCTTACGCTGGACAATTACGAGCAGGTACTCCTGGGGAAAAGCTTTGAATACAAGCGGCCGGATGGTACGGTTGAGATTATTCCCGGCGATAACTTTTCCGGGGCTTTATTCAACAGCCTGGCGGTAACGATCCCTTCGACCGTAATTCCGATCCTGATCGCCGCTTTCGCCGCCTATGGTTTCGCCTGGATTGACTTTCCAGGCCGGCGCCTGATGTTTATCATTGTGGTTGCCCTGCTGGTCGTGCCGCTGCAGGTTGCACTGGTACCGATCCTGCGCGACTATGCAAAAATTCAGTTAAACGGCACTTTCCTGGCCATCTGGCTGGCCCATACCGGTTTTGGCCTGCCCCTGGCCATCTACCTGCTGTTCAACTACATCAGCAGCCTGCCGCGCGAGATTTTAGAATCAGCCTTTATTGACGGCGCCTCACACTTCACCGTTTTTCTGCGCCTGATCCTGCCGCTGTCCGTTCCAGCCCTGGCATCCTTTGCCATCTTCCAGTTCCTGTGGGTATGGAACGACTATCTGGTCGCCCTGATTTTTATGGGCGGCAATCCCGATTTTCAGGTAGTCACCATGCGGCTGGCCAATATGGTCGGTGACCGCGGGCAGGACTGGCATTTGCTGACCGCCGGGGCATTTGTTAGTATGATGCTGCCTCTGGTGGTGTTCTTCTCGCTGCAGCGCTATTTTGTGCGCGGTCTGATGGCCGGTTCGGTGAAAGGCTGATCCTCACGCGATCCGCCTGCTTCTGTCTGTGAGTGGTGCGCGTTAATACAGGTATACGGTTTGGTCAGGTCCCTGTTTTTGAGAATCCTCTCTTTCGACTGGGCGTTCTGGTTTCTGTGGGTGATGGCAACCACCCTGGGTTGGCTCCTGGGGTGGTTGTTGTTGCCGGGTATCGCGCTGCTGGCTGCAGGGATCGGTGCCGGTTTTATGCAGTGGCTGATTCTGCAGCAAAGGATTTCACAACCCGTGCGCTGGTTCTGGTCGACTGCGGCCGGATGGGGCGTGGGGTGCCTGGTTGTGCTTTTCGGTCTGCCGGCCGAACTGGATATGTTTTCCGGGGTGATCCTGGGGCTGGCGGTGGGAACCGCGCAGTGGATAATATTACGTAACGAATTACAATGGACAGGCTGGTGGGTGGTGTTCAGCATTATGGCCTGGACAACCGGCCTCCACCTCCTGCCCGGACTGCTGATGACGGGGATTTCGGCCGGCGGTCTGACGGGCCTGGCCTTAGAAATCCTGATGCGGAATCCGAAACCGGCAGGTCATTAGTGGGCGTGTGCTCCCATCTGCGGTTAGCTGGCAGCAGAAGCTGGCTCGGCTTCTGCTGGATTACACTCTGCTGCTGCCCATACCGATTCTGTAAGTAAAAGCAGTAAAAAACATCTCAATAGATAGGAAGCACTATGAAAGACGAACTCTGGTATAAGGACGCTGTTTTTTATCAGGTATATGTCCGTGCATTTTTCGACAGCAATGCAGACGGCCACGGCGACCTGGCCGGACTGACCCAGAAGCTGGACTACCTGAAGGACCTGGGAGTGGACTGCCTGTGGCTGATGCCAATCTACCCGTCACCTCTAAAAGATGACGGGTACGACATCAGCGATTTTTACGGCATTTACCCCACTTATGGTGATGTGAAGGATTTCAAAGCGCTGCTGGATGCGGCCCACAAGCGCGGCATGCGGGTGATTACAGACCTGGTGCTCAATCACACCTCAGATCAGCACCCCTGGTTCCAGGCTGCGCGCAGTGATCCCAACTCGCCTTACCGCGATTATTACGTCTGGAGCGACACCGATCAGAAGTATAAGGAAGCACGCATCATCTTTCTTGACGTGGAGAAGTCGAACTGGACCTGGGACGAAGCCGCCGGCCAGTATTACTGGCACCGCTTTTATTCCTCTCAGCCAGACCTGAACTACGATAACCCGGCGGTTCAGGAGGAAATGATCAACGTCATGAAGTTCTGGCTGGATATGGGGATTGACGGTTTTCGCTGTGATGCGGTCCCCTATCTGTTCGAGCGCGAAGGCACCAACTGCGAGAACCTGCCGCTCACTCATGAGTATCTGAAGCGCCTGCGGCGCTTTATGGATGAGCACTATCCGGGCAGGATTATGCTGGCAGAGGCGAACCAGTGGCCGCAGGATGTGATCCAGTATTTTGGCAGCGGCCGGGACGAGTTTCATATGGGCTTCCACTTCCCATTGATGCCGCGTATTTTTATGGCTTTGAAACGCGAAGAACGCGAACCGTTGGTCTGGATTCTGGATCAGACCCCTGATCTGTCCGAATATACCCAGTGGTGCATTTTCCTGCGCAATCATGACGAACTGACACTGGAAATGGTCACCGAAGAGGAGCGGCAGTGGATGTGGGAGCAGTATGCGCCCGAGCCGCGCATGCGGCTGAACCTGGGAATCCGCCGGCGGCTGGCGCCCCTGCTGGATAACGACCGCGGCAAACTGGGTCTGGCGTATTCACTGCTGTTCACCATGCCGGGGTCTCCCATTATTTATTATGGTGACGAGATCGGCATGGGAGACAATATCTGGCTGAAGGATCGCGATGGGGTGCGCACGCCGATGCAGTGGTCGAATACGAATAACGCAGGTTTCTCAGACGCGGATGCGGAGAAATTATATGCCCCGGTGATCGAGGGACCAGTCTATGGGCCTGAAAGGGTCAACGTCGCCGACCAGATCAATGACCCCGATTCACTGCTGAACATGGTCCGCCACATGATTTCAGTCCGCAAGCAGTATCCTGTATTTGGCTGGGGAAAGTTCACGTGGGTGTTTGGCGAAGCGCCATATGATTCATCCGCAGTCTGCGCTTATCTAAGGCACCATGAAAACGAACGTGTCCTGGTTGTGCATAACTTCTCCGGCTCTTCTCAGTCCGTCGTACTGCGTCCCCCGATTGAAATTCAGGCCGCCGTTCCGGTTGACCTGCTGACCGGGAAAACGTATACGCCGTTTGAGGACAACCGCCTCAAGCTTGATCTGGCTCCATACCAGTATCTCTGGCTGCGGCTCTAATCACTTCATTTAGAAGGGCAGTCGAGATGGGCGGCATCAAACCACCAGGCCGCCCGTCTCCTTTTAAAGTGCCTGTTATTCATTAATATTAGGAGAATGTATGACACTTTTCAGCTTTATAGATGATTTGCGTCCATTGTGGAGATATTCGAACTCTGCCAAAATAATAAACGATGCTTGGAAACCCGTCTTGATCAAAGGAAGGTGAGAAAAATGCTGAAAAACCCCAGTGTACACGGTACCCGGCCGTTCACCCCTACGAAGCTCAAACTTCGCAACCCGGTGCCGTCGGATATCGAAATCGCTCAGGAAGCAGATATCAAACCCATAACCCAGATCGCAGAAGAAGTGGGTTTACTGCCCTCCGAACTCGAACTGCACGGGGACTATATGGCCAAAGTGCGGCTGGAAGTTCTGGAGCGGTTAAAAGACGTCCCGAATGGTAAATACATTGATGTGACCGCGATCACACCTACTCCGCTGGGAGAAGGTAAAAGCACGACGATGGTTGGCCTCAGCCAGGCGTTAGGGGCACACCTGGGGAAGCGCGTGTTCACCTGCATCCGCCAGCCAAGTCAGGGTCCCACTTTTGGCATCAAAGGCGGAGCTGCCGGTGGCGGTTACAGCCAGGTGATTCCCATGGAGGATTTCAATCTCCATCTCACCGGCGATATTCACGCCATCACGGCAGCCAACAACCTGCTCGCGGCAGCCATCGATGCCCGGATGTTCCACGAGTCGCGCCAGAGCAACGAACAGCTGTTTGACGCACTTTGCCCTCCAAACAAAGAAGGAAAGCGCAAATTCTCTCCTTCCATGCTGCGGAGATTGAAAAAACTGGGGATCGACAAAACGGATCCCAATGATCTGACTGCAGAAGAACGCGCGCGCTTCGCACGGCTGGATATCGACCCGGACAGCATTACCTGGCGCCGGGTGATCGATACCAACGATCGCTTCCTGCGCGAAATCACGATTGGCCAGGGCCCGGAGGAAAAAGGCTTTACCCGCCGGACCGGCTTCGATATTACGGTTGCCAGCGAAATCATGGCTATCCTGGCGCTGACCACCGACCTGGCCGATATGCGCGAGCGCTTTGGCCGTATTGTGATCGGCACAAGCTGCGCCGGTGAAGCCATCACCGCCGAGGATCTGGGTGTCGCCGGAGCGATGACGGTTTTGATGAAAGATGCCATCAAACCGACCCTGATGCAAACGCTCGAAGGCACCCCGGTCTTTGTACACGCCGGGCCGTTCGCGAATATTGCCCATGGAAACAGCTCCATTATTGCCGACCGTATTGCGCTCAAACTCGCCGATTACGTGGTGACGGAGTCAGGCTTCGGTGCCGACATTGGTATGGAAAAGTTCTTCAATATCAAATGCCGCTACTCCGGTTTAGTCCCCAATGTCGTCGTCCTGGTAGCCACGGTGCGCGCTCTGAAGATGCACGGCGGCGGCCCGAAGGTTGTGGCAGGTAAACCGCTCGATTCAGCCTATATCGAGGAAAATCTGGACCTGCTGCGCAACGGCCTCTGCAACCTGGAAGCGCACATCAAGAATGCCCTGCGCTTCGGCGTACCGGTCGTGGTTGCGATAAACTCTTTTGCCACCGATACAGAAGCTGAGATCGAACTGGTGCGCAAGGCAGCCATCGAAGCCGGAGCGGAGGATGCGGTGGTCAGCACGCACTGGATGGAAGGCGGAGCAGGTGCTGTGAAACTGGCTGAGGCGGTGGTCGCTGCTGCAGAAAAGCCGAGCAACTTCCAGTTCCTTTACCCGCTGGATATACCGATCAAAGAGAAGATCGAGATCATCTGCAAAGAGATCTACGGCGCAGATGGCGTCGATTATCTGCCGGAAGCGGAAGAAAAAATCGAAACCTACACCCGCCTGGGCTTCGATAAGCTGCCCATCTGCATGGCCAAGACTCACCTGAGCCTGAGTCATGACCCGAACCTGAAGGGCGTCCCCAAGGGATTCCGTGTTCCCATCCGCGATATCCGCGCCTCCGTCGGTGCCGGGTTCCTGTACCCGCTGCTGGGCACGATGCGCACCATGCCCGGCCTGCCGACCCGACCGGTCTTCTATGACGTTGACCTGGATCTTGAGACCGGGCGCGTTGTCGGATTGTTCTAACAACGACCAGTGAACGAAAAGAGGGCTTTCGAAATGGCGAAAGCCCTCTTTTTATCCGGTCCGGCGGAAACCGGCTAGATCGATTTACCCGAAACCAGGCGGAGATGAACGACGCGGCGTGTGCCCTCCCGCACCCGGAAAGGATGCCCCAGCCGAAAACCGGGGATCCAGACGATCCGGCCACCCGAACAGACCAGGGGCCAGCGCCGGCGCAGGGCTTCGGGCAGTTTTACGTTAATAAAGAAGTCCGCCACTTTCGTCTGGTGGCCCTGCATACCCAGCGGAGCAAAGCGATCACCGGGCCGGCGCGGGCGGACCACAAGCGGAAGCACCAGTTCATCTGCGTCGACCCAGGCCTGAAGCGGATCGTCATTCTCCGCTGCCCGGTCGTGCATAAAATCCGGTTCTTCAACGGATAGTGCTTCCAGCTTCCAGTTTCCTTCAAGGTTAATCGACCCGGGGACAGGGAGCGGATATTCGCTATCTGAAGGGAGCTGGGGCCAGGTATCGCAGGCATCCAGGAATGAGCTGACGGCAGTCTCCGGCAGCAGTGCATCCCATTCGGCCACCCAGAGACGGTTTCCTGAGGTGCGCAGCCTCAGGCCGGCGACCAGGTCTCGCTGACCGCTGCGGGATGGGGACTGTAGAAAGGCCAGCGCCCGCTCAATGGTTTCAAAGCCAATATCGCGCAGCCCCGGCCGCAGCACGCCGATGGCACGCCGCAGGATCCGGCGCTGGACCGCAACAGGCTGCTGGAGGAGCAGTTCTCTGTCCAGCGTCAGGTAATTTGAGGTTTCCGAGATCAGGCAGGACTGCCACACACCATCGACCATCATTTCAAGTGCGGCATTGTCTGCGCGCAGCACATCCGCTGTCCGCCAGATCACCTGCCTGACGTTCGGGTTGTATTGTTTCAGGTAGGGAATGAGCTCGTGCCGCAGGCGGTTGCGGTAGATGCGGGTATCCAGGTTGCTGGAATCCTGTGAGGGATGCAGGTCGTGCTCGCGGTGATAAGCGTCGATTTCTTCTCGCCAGATGTCCAGAAGCGGGCGTACGAGGGGAATCGTCTCGCTCCAGGGGTTCGGCAGGGAGCGGTAGCTCATACCCTGGAGCCCATCCAGGCCTGCACCTCGCAGGAAGTGCATCAGCACCGTTTCAACCTGATCATCGGCTGTATGGGCAACAGCAACGGCCTGCGCCTGAACTTTTTCGGCCTCCCGGAATAAAAAGCGGTAGCGGATGATGCGAGCTGCTTCCTCAATCGACAGATTTTTGTCTGCAGCATAGGCCCCGGCATCCTCTGAACTGCTGACAAACGGAATGTTCAGCCGTTGTGTGAAAGCTTCCACGCTGCGTGCTTCTTCATCCGCTTCGACGCGCAAACGGTGGTTCAGATGGGCGGCCACCACGGGAAGCCCAAGCCGCTGTAAAACATGCAGCAGAAAGAGGCTGTCTGGGCCTCCGGACACACCTATCAAAACTGTTGAGTTGAAATCAACCTGACAGTGACGGTTAAGATTGTTAGCGACATGTTCCAGCATAGCAATGAAGATTATAATTGAAGAGATTCTAGATCCTGTGTTTACAGGTCTTCCCAGTCTGGTTTCGAATAAAATGATTCGCAGCCCGACATCACACCTGACCGTCATCATTCCAGGCTTGTAAGGAACAACAGAGGGGCCCAACCCCTGGGGTTCGCGTCCTTACTCGGGGCCTGAAAACATACCTGGAGGTACTCTTGGCAGAAAGAATCCTTATCATCGATGACGACCTGGATACCTTAAAGCTGGTCAGCATGATGCTGGAGCGAAACGGGTATGAAACCGTAACCGCTGACACCGGCCCCCAGGGACTGCAGATGGCCCGGACCGAGAAACCGGACCTGATCATATTGGATGTAATGATGCCCGAGATGGATGGTCTCGAGGTCTCCCGTCTGCTGCGAAGAGATGAGATTACTCGCGACATCCCGATTATTATGTTCACGGCGAAGAGCCAGGTGGATGACAAGATCCTCGGGTTTGAAGCGGGAGCAGACGACTACCTCACCAAACCAACCCAACCGCGCGAACTTGTCGCCCACATCAAAGCAGTGCTGGCGCGCAGCCGGAAAGCAACGCGAGAACAAGAGCCGCCAGCCGGCCCCCGCGGCAGCCTGATCGGCGTGATCGGTGCGCGCGGCGGTCTGGGTATCTCCACGCTGGCACTCAACCTGGGGATCGCCCTTAAAGAGCAGGAAGAAAAGGATGTGATTGTCGCCGAGTTTCGACCGGGTCAGGGGACGATCGGGATGGAACTGGGTTACCCGCGCTCTGATGGGCTGGCCCAGCTGATGAAAATGAAACCGGAAGAAATCAACGCGCGGAGTGTGGAGAACGCACTGATCACCCACCCCTCTGGTGTACGTTTTCTCCTGGCTTCTATCCGGCCGCGCGAGGCGCAGTATGCCATGCAGGCGGCCAATTTTGAAGCGATCGCGCGTCACCTGCCCTTCCTGGCCCAGTACGTCCTGGTCGATCTGGGTCCATCCATCCCCCCGCTGACGGAGAAAGTCGCGCCGCTTTGCGACCGGATCCTGGTTGTCGTAGAACCTGTCCCGCAGACCCTTGAACTTTCGAAAATCCTGATCGACGATCTGCTTGGGCTAGGGGTTGGAGATGGGCGAATAACGGTTGTGTCCATTAACCGGGTAAGATCTGGAATTCAGCTCTCCTGGAGTCAGGTGCAGGAACAGCTCGGACGCAGCCTGGCCGTGATCTTCACCCCTGCGCCGGAACTGGCCTATCAGGCTGCAACGAACCATGTACCGATGATCACCCAGCAGCCTGGAAGTCTGACCGCACAGCAGTTTTCAAAACTGGCTGAGCAAATTGTCCTGTAACAAATCTAACCCTGAAGCTTTTTCGGATCATCTCAGGCGGCCTGAGATGATGATTTGAAAATCCTTCGGGCAGTCCCGGGCATTCCACAGCATTCAGGGCGCCAGCCGGGAAGTTCGGTCTTTTCAAGATTTGAAGAAATGGCCGGGCAGGTGCGAGATAAATCATGACCGACTTATCTGCTGCAACCCTTCACAAAATACGCTGCGCCGCTGAAATCATTCACGAATTTCATCAGGGAGTTGTACTCACCGGTGCGGGAATATCCACCCCCTCAGGGATCCCAGATTTCCGCTCGCCCAACAGTGGTCTCTGGGAGCGCTACGATCCTTTTGAGGTTGCATCACTGACGTCTTTTCGCTACCAGCCGGAAAAATTTTACGAATGGATCCGCCCTCTGGCACAGGAGATCTTCGCTGCCCAACCCAATCCGGCACATTATGCGGTGGTTGACCTTGAGCGGCACGGTTATGTTCAGACTGTTATCACCCAGAACATTGATAATCTGCACCAGCGGGCGGGATCCCGGCTGGTGCTGGAAGTGCATGGATCGTTAGAAACCTTTACCTGTGTGAGCTGTTACGAGAAGGTCGCTGGCAAACAACTGCACGAACGATATCTGGTTTCGGGAGAAGTCCCGCGCTGTGCGGGCTGCGGCAGTGTACTAAAGCCGGATATCGTTCTTTTTGGGGAGCAGCTGCCTGTTCGCACCTGGCTGGCCGCACAGGAGGCCAGCCGGCGCTGCGACCTCATGATCGTGGCAGGCTCCTCGCTGGAAGTGCTGCCGGTTGCCGGTCTGCCGATGCGTGCCCTGGAAAACGGCGCGCATTTGATCCTGATCAACAAGAGCGAAACCTATCTGGATGTGCGCGCCGATATTGTATTTCGGGAGGATGTGAGCCAGATTCTTCCCCGAATTGTAGAAGAGGTCGTCGTTGATTGAAGTAAAACAACCTGCCCTGCTGGAGCGTTACCAGCGGCTAATCGAAATTTCGCGAAATCTGGCCTCCACGCTGAACCTGGAGAACCTGTTAAATCAGATTGTTCATGCTGCTGCGGATCTGTGCAACGCGCAGGCCGCCTCGATTCTGCTTTACGACAGCAAGAAGCGCGAGCTCTATTTCAGCGCAACTTCAAACCTGGCTGAGCCCCTGATGCGCGGCCTGACTGTACCCGTTGAAAGCAGCCTGGCGGGCTGGATTGTGACCCACCGGGAGCCAATCATCATCGCCGACGCGCAAAGCGATCCACGCCATTTCAGCGGAGTGGCGCGCAGCACCAATATCACCACCACGTCTTTACTCGGGGTGCCGCTGATTAACAAAGAGGAGGTCGTCGGGGCGTTGGAGGCGATCAACAAGCTGGAGGGTGGGTTCAGTCAGGAAGACCTGGAAGTGCTGACCGCCCTGGGATCAATGGCGGCCGTGGCCATTGAAAACGCACGCCTGTTTCAGCAGTCCGATTTGATCAGCGTGCTGGTGCACGAGCTGCGCACGCCTCTGACCTCGATCAACATGGCGACCCGGCTGCTGCTGCGGCCTGAGACTTCGACCGAGATGCGGGAAAATATGATCCGGACGATTCTGGACGAAACAAACCGCCTGTCGGAGATGACGACGGCGTTTCTGGACCTGGCCCGGATTGAATCGGGTCGCATGCAGTTTCAGGTTCAACATTTTGACGTGCTGCCTGTACTTGAGGGCTGCGTGCGGATGATGCAGGCCCGGGCCCTGGAGCGAGGAATCCAGATCGATCTGGAGGCCCGCGAATGCCAGTACCAGATTAAGGCCGATCCGGACAAGATCAAGCAAGTATTTCTCAATCTGTTACATAATGCGGTTAAATACAACCGTCCGGAGGGTAAAATCACCATCAAGGTAGATGCGGAAGACGAACTGCGTGTGAGCTTTGCTGACACCGGCCCGGGCATTCCGGAAGAGAGCCTGCCGCATCTGTTTGAAAAGTTTTACCGCGTTCCCGGGACAGAAAAGGCAGCCCAGGGGACTGGCCTGGGTCTGTCGATCTGCCAGCGCATCATCGAAGCGCACGGAGGACGGATTGAAGCCCAGAGTGAGGTGGGGGCAGGCAGCACGTTTACGGTGTTTTTGCCGCTGGAAAAATCTTGCTAAGATACAGAGGCCGGGGAATAACCCCGGCCCCTGTTATGTGTCTGCAGGTTCAAGAAGAACTTTCAGTACCCCCGGCCTGGCTGCATAATCGAGCGCCTCAATGGCCTGGGATAGCGGATAGCGCCGGGCAATCAGGGGGAGGGGATCGACCTGGCGGTTTTCGAGCAGGCGCAGGGCCGGTGGAAATGGACCGCAGCGCGAGCCCACCAGGGTGATTTCATCCACAACAAAGGAAGAAAAATTAAAGCGCACATCCCCTTTGTATGTGCTTTTCAGTACAACGGTGCCCCGCGGCCGGATCGCCCTGCGGGCCATGTTGAGCCCGGCTTCAGAACCGGTGGCCTCCACAACCACATCCATCTGCCGTTCCTCGATCTCATTTTCGGTCAGCGTCTTAATCGCCCATTCTCCGAGAATCTGGCGTTGAAATTCATGCCGGACGACCACCTGCAGGTCGCACCCGGTAAGCGCCAGTACCTGGGCGATCAGCAGCCCCAGCCGGCCGGCGCCAATAAGCAGTACACGGTCGGTCGGGTTAATTTTTATTTGCTCGGTGATCTCCAGAGCGGCCGCCAGCGGTTCGGTAAAGACAGCGGCCTCGTCTGAAACGCTGTCAGGAACCCGGTGCAGGTTTTCCAGGGGCAGCGTGGTGAAACCGGCAAAAACGCCACTGCGGTTCGAGATTCCCAGGGTGGTGCGGTTTTCACAGTGGGTTGGCCGGCCTGCGCGGCAGGTCTTGCAGACCCCGCAAACAGCATTGATCTCGCCGACCACGCGTTTGCCAAGCAGAGGGTGCTGACTGCCTTCGGGAGTATTAACTTTGATCACTTCGCCAACGAATTCATGCCCCATCACCCCGGTAAATGGGTAATATCCCTTCACCATTTCCAGATCTGTGGAGCAAATGCCGGCCAGACGGACTTTCAGCAGAGCTTCACCGGGCGGTGGCACCGGAACGGGAAGATCTTCGCAAAATGTAACGTGCTGATTTTCAAGCCAGAGGGCCTGCATGGCGTTCTCCTTTTTGCTTTGTTCTGGTTTTCGATGATCGCGGCTGTTTGAAGGATAAAAAAACAGACGACTACCTTGCACCCCGGCGGCCAAACTGGCGCTCGAGTAAATCGACAGAAAGATGGATCATCGTCGGGCGTCCGTGAGGACAGGTGCGCGGCGAAGCACAGCTCTCCAGGTTGCTGAGCAGCGCGCGCTGTTCCTCCGGGGATAAAACCTGGCCTGCTTTGATGGCAGCTCGTTTACAGACCCGGGCGATGATGCGGGCTTCCACCTCAGACTGCAGCGGTGTTTCGTCCTCTTCGAAATCCTCCACCAGTGTGCGCAGGGCAGCCGCGGGATCACTGCCAGACAGCAGATCGGGAACAGCGCGCACCAGGAAGGTCGAGGATCCAAACGGTTCGACATGGAAACCTAATCGCTGGAGAATGGGCAGCTGCTCAGAAAGCAGGCGTGCCGAGGCTGGCGGCAGGTCGACAGTCACGGGCTGCAGAAGCGTCTGGGCCGGGATTTGTTCCTGGCGCTGGGCCATGAACTGCTCAAAAAGTACCCGCTCGTGGGCTGCATGCTGGTCAATCAAATAGAGCCCATCCGGGCCTTCGGCTACCAGATAAGCGGCTGCAATCTGACCTACCAGGCGCAGCAGGGGAACGTGCCCTGTGGGCAGGTTGGGCTGCGCAGGTGAACCAGGGGCAGATTCTTCAACGGCATCATCCGGGTAATCAACCTGCCAGGTAGAAGTCTCCTGCTCTTCTCCGGCTATATTCCAGGACGGATCGAATTCTTTCTGGGGCTGTGCCCATTCATCCCCGGGCGCCCAGCGCAACTGAGCATCCAGGCCGGGAACCGGGGTGTATGCCAGCAAGGCCCGGCGGACAGCACGCTGAACGCCGGTGAAAATCTGATCCGGGTTACGGAAGCGCACTTCAGCCTTGGCCGGATGCACATTGACGTCGACCGCCTCGGGGGGGATGTTGATGAACAGCACCGCCAGCGGATAGCGTCCGACCATCAGCAGGGTGTGATAAGCCTTGAGCAGCGCTGCGCTGAGGGCGCTGTCCTGAACGGGCCGTCCATTAACGAAAAAGATGATTTCCTGGCGGTTGGAGCGGGTTATGGAGGTGGGACTGATAAAACCTTCAATCTGTAAGCTGTCATCCTCGGCCAGGACTTCCAGCATCTGCCGTGCGATCTCAACCCCATAAAGGGAAGCCAGGATTTCACGGCGGTTACCGTTTCCGCTGGTCTGCAGTGACGGTCGCCCCTCCTGGCGCAGGTGAAAACGAACATGCGGATAGGCAAGCGCGTAGCGTGTAACCAGATTGTCGATCTGGCGGCGTTCGGTAACGTCGGCCTTCAAGAACTTCAAACGGGCAGGGACATTGAAAAACAGGTCTTCAACCCGAATGACCGTTCCCACAGGAGCGCCTACCGGCTGCACGGATCCGGCTATTCCGCCATCAACCTTAAGGCGTGCGCCGGTCTCATCTCCCGGACGGCGTGAGGTGGCTGTCAGACGGGATACGGAACCAATGGAAGCAAGGGCTTCACCGCGAAAGCCCAGCGTACGGATCCGGAACAGGTCGGCAGCATCCTTGAGTTTGCTGGTGGCATGGCGCTCGAGAGCCAGGGTCATTTCCTCAGCAGCAATACCCGACCCGTTATCGGCAACTTCGATCAGGCGTTTTCCGGCACCTTCAATGGTTATGGTTATTTGCGTAGCCCCGGCATCCAGGGAATTTTCGATCAGCTCTTTGACAACCGAAGCAGGGCGCTCAACGACTTCACCGGCTGCGATCTGAGATGCAACCTCAGGGGGTAATATCTGGATAGGCATGTTCTTATTATATGTGATTTCACCTGAAGATCAGGGCTTCGCTGGTTTTTTCCATATTTCCGCTAACGCATTTATAATGCAGGTGTGCTGCGGATCTGGGGCTGACCTGTCTCCCGTTCCCAAAAGCCTTCCGGGACAGGAATCAACAGCCGCGGCCCGTATAAGCAGGAGTGCGTGTCATGGATGATGTTCAAAAGGCTTTGATAATCGTTGGAATTACCCTGGCAGCGGTTTTTCTCATCAATGCGCTCATTTATTATTCCATTGTGCACCGCAGGCGGAAAAACTCTAAAGGCTGGTTCAGCGAAATCGGTTTGATGCGTAAAGCGGTGAAGCGGGCGCGCGATCCCTGGTTTGTCGAAGACGAGATGCTGCGTGAGCTCTCGAAAAGCGTTGCGGGGTTGAAAGGGAAAGACATCATCGATGACACCTCCCGGGGGGTGGAAGAAAGCCCCAGCCCCGATTGATGAGCGCCGTTTATCGCTGCTACCTGGCAGTGAAAATTACAGATGACAAAAAGCTATGACGGATAAACGCATTTCTTTCGAAGACGCTGCTGCCCTCGTCAGGCCAGGGATGACGCTGGCCCTGGGGGGCATGACCCTGTACCGCCGGCCGGTCGCCTTTGTGCGCGCCCTGATACGCCGCTTCAGAGAAACAGGTGAACCTGGCGATCTCACACTCCTTGCCTTTACAGCCGGGATTGAGAGCGACCTGCTGGTTGGGGCCGGAATGGTATCGCGCGTGCGTACGTGTTATTTTGGCCTCGAAATCTTTGGCCTGGCTCCTATGTTCACGTATTTTGCGAACCGGGGTGAGTTGGAGATCATCGAGGAAACCGAAGCCAGCCTGGCCCTGGGGCTGCGTGCACAGATGGCTGGAATAGGCTTTATGCCGGGGCGGGCCTGGCAGGGTACGGACCTACCGCGGCTTCGCCCCGATGTGCGCACTGTAGCGGATCCATACAGCGGAGAAGTGCTGACAGCTTTTCCAGCCATCCGGCCGGATGTCGCGGTGATCCACGCACTGCGTGCGGACCCCGACGGGAATGCCATCATCGGGACGAACAAAGGGATTGATGAAGAGTTGACCCTGACAACCGATCAGGTGATTGTAACGGCCGAAGAAATTGTCCCGGAACTCACCAGAGCGGATCTGGTTGCACCACTGGTGCACGCCGTCGTGCACGCACCGGGCGGCGCATCTCCGACCTCCTGCCATCCACTTTATGCTCTGGACGGTAAAGCGTTGATGACCTACACCGAGCAGGTGAGCGACCCGTCTTCATTCGAGACCTTTGTCCAGAACTGGCTTTCGACCTGACAGACCCCCCCCGTATACGGATCGTTTATCTGCCTCTAATCCAAATAATACAATTTAAAGATACAATCTTTTACGAAAAGATTGTATTTTTTGATTTAAATGACAGAAAACGTTTAGAGCTGTCTTCTTCTGTGGGGTATCAGGCGCAGAAGTACAGGAGTGGCACATGAAATCTCGAATACTGGTAACGATTACAGGAGTTCTGGTACTTGCAGTCCTGCTGGCTGGCGCCTGCTCCGCAGGGTTTATTGTCGGTCGGGCAATGGATATTTCCGGAGAAGCGGGTATTGCCCAGGGGCCGGTGATCCCGAATTTGCGCGATGGCCTGTTAGGATCAGGTTCGAACACGGCAGAGGCTGCCGGAACCCCGGATGAGCTGGAAGAACTGTTTGCCCCCTTCTGGCAGGCCTGGGATCTGGTTCACAAGCAGTATGTCGACCAGCCCGTCGATGATGTCGAACTGATGCGCGGGGCGATTCAGGGGATGCTCAATGCACTCGGCGACCAGCATACCTCCTACCTTAACCCGGAAAACTATGAACAGGCTAACGCGCATCTGGAAGGTGAAGAGTACCAGGGGATTGGCGCCTGGGTGGATATCACCGGGGATTATCTGACGATTATCAGCCCAATGCCCAATTCGCCTGCCGAAGAGGCAGGGCTCATGCCTGGGGATCAGGTGATTGCAGTTGATGGTGAGGACGTCACCGGTATCGATGGTGAACAGGTTCGCCAGCGCATCATTGGTCCGGAAGGAACGACCGTTGTTCTGACCATCCAGCGTGAGGGAGAGGATGAGCCGTTCGACGTCGAGGTGAGACGCGCCAAAATTGTGGTTCCTTCTGTAGACGGCGAGATGCTGGAGAACCAGATCGCATATGTCCGGCTCTTCACTTTCGGGGCAGATACTGCGAATGAACTGCACAGAACCCTGCGAGAGCTTCTGGCCGAAAACCCACAGGGGTTGATCCTGGATTTGCGCAACAACGGCGGCGGTTATCTTGATACGGCGATTGACGTTGCCTCCGAGTTTATCGGTGACGGCGTCATCATGTATGAGGTTCATGCAGACGGCTCTGAGACTATCTTCGATGCTCGCAGGGGTGGGCTGGCAACCAAAATACCGCTTGTGGTCCTGATCAATGAAGGCAGCGCCTCTGCGTCGGAGATTGTAGCCGGAGCCATTCAGGATCACGACCGCGGAAAGCTGGTTGGAATGACCTCGTTTGGAAAAGGATCGGTGCAAAATTATACACCGCTGGTGAACAATCAGGGCGCCGTGCGCATTACGATCGCGCGCTGGCTGACGCCTGACAAACGCCAGATCCACGAGGTCGGACTGGAGCCGGATGTAACTGTTGAAATCACCGAGGAAGATTTCGCTGAGGGGAAAGATCCCCAGCTGGATGCAGCCATAGATCTTCTGTTGCAGGAACAGCAGTGAATCTTCTCCAGCCGTTGATGTAAGTCGTTACGGTTATCGTTAAGTTTCGTTTCGAAGTAAGGAGAAAGAAATGCCGTTTCTGTTCTACGATCCTCGTTACCTGTGTTTTATGGCACCGGCATTTATTCTCATGCTGGTGGTTCAGTTCTACGTGCGATCCGCGTACTCGAAATGGAGCCAGGTACCTGCGCGCAGCCGGATCTCAGGCCTGGAGGCTGCACAACGCCTGATTCAGCGCAGTGGATTGTATGATGTGCGTATCGAGGGGACCCCGGGTCAACTGACAGACCACTACGATCCGCGCGGTAAAGTGCTGCGGCTCTCGCGTGAGGTTGCTCAGGGGAGCTCGGTTGCTGCGCTGGCGATCGCAGCCCATGAATTAGGCCACGCCATGCAGGATAAGGAAGATTACTTCCCCCTGCGATTTCGGGCCGCGCTGGTCCCGGCGGTGAATATCGGTTCTTACCTGGGCTGGATCCTGCTGATCATCGGCATCCTCCTGAGGTTTACGGAGCTTGCCTGGTTGGGCGTGATCGTGTTCTCAGGAGGCGCTCTGTTTGCGCTGGCTACCCTCCCCGTGGAGTTAAATGCCTCACGGCGTGCTCGCCAGCTGCTGACCGATACCGGCATCATCGTTGGTGAGGACGAGCAGAGGGGAGTGAACCACGTGCTGAACGCAGCCGCGCTGACCTATGTGGCGGCCCTGATCACCGCCGTCCTTCAACTGCTGTATTATGTGATGCTGGTGCTGGGGATGGGCGGCCGGTCGCGTGATTAAACTCGGCAGCGGAGGTAGCGTGAATGTCATGGAAGAAGGTGCTGTATGCACTGTTGATCGTCGTCGTTGCCGGAGCCTCTGCCCTGGCAGGCGCGGCGGCGGGTGGCGCTGTCGTTTACCAGTATTTAAATAGCAAGTCAGGCTCTACAGCCATCCGGGTGGAAGCGGAACCCGCCATGGATGAAGTCACTACCATTCAGGTTTCGAACACGGATATCGAGACGACGATTACTGCCACCGTAAAAGAGGTCGGACCGGCGGTAATCACCGTGGTCGCCATCCTGCCTGGACAGCAGACCATATTTGGCCGCACTGCCGATCAGCGGGTAAGCGGAAGCGGTGTGATCATCTCGCCTGAGGGCTACGCCCTGACCAACCATCATGTGGTGGAGGGCGCCCGCAGCGTTATGGTCATCCTTGCCGATGGCAGCGAAAGGCAGGCTTCCATTCGGGGGACCGATCCATATGCAGACCTGGCTGTGCTGGAGATCGAAGGAGAAGTCCCCGCCTATGCCCGCTTCGGGAATTCTGATCTCCTGGAGCCTGGAGAAACGGTCATCGCGATTGGATCGCCGCTGGGTGAGTTTATGAACACGGTCACAGTTGGAGTGGTCAGTGCTACCGGGCGATCGATCCAGCAGAGCGCCGGCTACCAGATCGAGAACCTGATTCAGACGGATGCTGCGATCAACAGTGGAAACTCAGGCGGTCCCCTGGTGAATCTGGCTGGGGAGATCGTGGGGATCAACACGCTGGTTGTGCGCGGCAGCAACAGCGGCTCAGCTCCGGCCGAGGGCCTGGGTTTTGCTGTCGCATCGAATACCGTGCGCAGGGTGGCCGAACAGATTATTGAAAAAGGGTTCTTTTCGCGGCCTTACCTGGGAATCAGCTGGTCGTTGATCTATCCAAATCTGGCGCGAATTTACGATCTTCCAGTGGAATGGGGGGTATATGTGAATGAGGTATACCGGGGCACACCCGCCGCTGCAGCCGGGCTGCGATCGGGCGACATCATCACCCGGGTCGGCGATGTGCCCATTGACGCCGATCATACGTTTCTGAACGCCCTTTTCAACTTTGAGCCGGGCGATACAATTACCCTGGAATTCGTGCGCGGGAATGAAACGCTGCAGACACAGGTGACCCTGGGGGAGGCCGCCTCGAGGTAAGCAGGAACCATATAATTAGTGGATGATGCTCTCCAGCCCGAAGAAAGGGCTGGAGAGTTTCTCTTTTTCCAGAAGGTTTGTGGTCGATTCGGGAGGGCATCTGCCCGTAATGCCATCTTGTCAGTTTTCGAAATTGGGCGCATAATTTGCTCAGCATGGGGGAAAATCAATCTATTCTAAGGCTTAGATGAAACAGGAAGAGACAAATCAATGACACTGATACAGGATGAAGACGGTGTCCCCATCATGCACCGGACGGTGCAGGATCTCCCCGTCCGGTCCTGGCTGACCTGGTTGATCGGCCGGCCTTTGCCAACCGCAGATGCAGAAAACCAGACCATCGGCAAAGCCATCGGCCTGGCTGTCTTCGCATCCGACGCGCTTTCCTCGACGGCGTATGCCACTCAAGAGATCCTCTTTATTCTTGCGGCTGCTGGAACGGCAGCCTTTGGTTATGCTTTCCCGATTTCGATTGCCATTGTGGTTCTCATGGCAATCGTAACCCTGTCTTATGAACAGACCATTCACGCCTATCCGACCGGCGGCGGCGCCTACATCGTCTCCAGAGAAAACCTGGGAGTACTTCCTGCACAGATTGCCGGCGCAGCGTTGCTGACCGATTACATCCTTACCGTAGCGGTATCCGTTTCATCGGGTGTGGCACAGCTTACTTCAGCTGTGCCGGATCTCCTGGAGTACCGGGTGCCGCTTGCGGTTGTTTTTGTCCACATTGTCATGCTGGTCAACCTGCGCGGTGTCAGGGAATCGGGCTCTTTTCTGGCTGTTCCCTCATACTTCTTCATTGCGATGATGTTCCTCATGCTTGGCGTGGGGCTGTTTCGCTATGCAGCTGGCATACTGGGGCCGGTCGTCGATCCTCCGCCGCTGGAAACGACGGCAGGGGCAGCGGTGGGGATCAGTGCATTTCTGCTGCTGCATGCCTTTTCCAGCGGGACAGCGGCGATGACTGGTATCGAGGCAATTTCCAATGGAGTTACTGCATTTAAAGAGCCGCGCAGTCGTAATGCCGGTGTGACATTGATCTGGATGGCGATGATCCTGGGGACTTTGTTTCTCGGGATTACATTTCTGGTCAACCCAATTGGGGCAATTCCATCTGAAACCGAAACGGTTATCTCTCAACTGGCCCGCACCGTGTTCGGAGGGCGCGGGATCCTGTATTTGCTGACCATGGCAGCCACGATGATTATCCTGATCCTGGCTGCCAATACCGCCTTCGCAGGGTTCCCCCGCCTGAGCGCGTTGATGGCCGGCGATGGGTTTTTACCTCGCCAGCTTGCCTTTCGCGGCAGCCGTCTGGTTTACTCGCGCGGCATCATCGCCCTTTCTCTGTTTGCCTCGCTGTTGATCATCATCTTCAACGCCAGTGTTACTTCTCTGATTCCCCTGTACGCGATCGGTGTGTTTTTGTCTTTCTCCCTTTCGCAGACGGGAATGGCGATACACTGGTGGAGAATGGGGCATGCCGAGGACGAGCCTTCCACCCGGTTGGCCGGAAACAGGCACCAGGGGAATGTTATCTGGCAGGTCAAAATGATCATTAATGGGATCGGCGCGCTGGCGACTGCGATCGTGATGATGGTTTTTGCTGTCACCAAGTTTGCAGGCGGCGCCTGGGTGGTCCTCATTGTGATTCCTTTGTTGGTGCTGATGTTCTCCGGCATTCACAGGCATTACCAGAGGCTGGCCGCCTCGCTGTCGCTCGAGAATTTCGGCCCACCCGGCCGCACCGTCCGGCACCGGGTCATCATGCCGCTCAGCGGCGTTCACCGCGGTTCTTTGCTCGCTCTGCGCTATGCTCGCACACTGTCCGACGATATCACCGCAGTGCATGTTTCTATCGACCCCGAGGAAGCGGAGAAAATACAACGCAAATGGGAGACCTGGGGTGAAGGTGTGCGCCTGGTGATCCTGGATTCACCCTACCGGCTGTTGATCGAGCCGCTGTTAAATTACATCGAGGAAATCAGCAAGCTGCGCCAGCCGAATGAAGTGATTACCATTGTGGTGCCCCAGTTTGTGCCCCGTAAGTGGTATCACAATCTGCTGCATACCCAGACGGCCGTCGTTCTGCGACTGGCGCTGCTCTTCAAGCGCGGGATCGTGGTAACCGACGTGCCCTATCATGTCGATTAGCGGAGGTGCTTCTATGAACATCATTGTTGTCGGATGTGGTCGAGTGGGCGCCGAGCTGGCCATGCGGCTGACCAGGCAGGGGCACCGGGTGGCTGTGATCGATTACCAGCCGGAGGCGTTCAATAAGCTGCCGGCTGATTTTACCGGGCGAATCATAGAAGGAGATGCGCTCAACCGCGATGTGCTGCAACGTGCGGGGATCGAGAAGGCGGATGGAATAGCCGTCGTTACAAGCTCCGATTCGACCAATGTCGTTGTGGCTCACCTGGCACGTAAAAAGTTTGGGATCAACAATATTGTTGTGCTCAATTACGAACCCCAGAACCGGCCGCTTTACGAAGCTTTCGACCTGCAGGTGGTCAGCTCAGCACTGTGGGGTGCGCGGCGCATTGAAGAACTGTTGTATCACAAAGACATACGGCCGCTGTACTCTGCAGGGAACGGCGAGGTAGAGATATTTGAATTTACCGTCCCTCCTTCATGGAATGGTCGCACCATTGCAGACCTTCTGCCGGAGCAGGGATGTCTGCTGGCGGCCCTGACGCGCTCCGGAAAAGCGCTTATACCGGATCCCGGTATGACGTTGATGAGCGGGGATGTGCTCATGGTGAGCGCCACCATCGACGGCATCAGCGTTCTGCGGCAGAAGATGAAGGAACGGCAGGAGGTGTGACATGTATGTCTTGATCCCCGGAGGAGGACGTACCGGTACGCAGCTTGCGCTCCTGCTGCTGGAGCAAAACCATGATGTGTGTGTGATTGAACACCGCCCGGAGGTATTATCACGTCTGCACCGGGAAGTCCCTACGGAAACAATCTACCAGGGCAACGCTGTTGAGCCCGAAGTGCTCGAGCAGGCAGGAATCCGCCGGGCGGATGTTCTGGCTGCCTGTACGTCCAACGATGAAGATAATCTGGTGCTCTGCTACCTGGCGCGCCAGCGCTACCAGGTCCCACGCACGATTGCACGGATCAACAACCCTCGCAATGCCTGGTTGTTCGATCAGGACTTCAACGTCGATGTTGCCCTCAACCACTCTGCTGTGATGGCGAGGTTAATTGAAGAGGAAATGTCGCTTGGGGATATGATCACGCTCCTCAAGGTCCGCAGAGGAGAATACTCTCTGGTTGAGGAGAAAATCGCTCCCGGTGCGCGTGCGGTCGGGATGGCGATCAAAGACATGAACCTTCCGGAAAGCTGCTCAATTGCAGCCATTATTCGAGATGGAAAGGTGGTCATCCCACGCGGGATGACCACCTTCGAAGCAGGCGATGAGGTATTTGCCCTGACGGATCGAACCGGGGCAGTAAAACTGGCCGACCTGCTGTCCGCCCCGCCCCCGGCCCGCTGACTGGCTTCAAATCATAAAAAAGGAAAACAGAGCGTCCGCCTGCGGCGCTCTGTTTTCCTGTGCCCCTATCAGCCACCCGCCAGACGTATGAACCTGCGCACAGCTCGTCTGACGCTGGAATACCACAGATCGGCGGCCCAGTGGACAGCGTCTGCGATCATCAAGCCGCTGAGCGCCCATCCTGTCCAGCCGGGTGGAGAATGCCAGGGGAAGGGAATCCCCAGCAGCGTGAGGATCAGCCATATAACGGCGCTCATATAGGCAACCCGTATCAGGGTTCCGATGACCGGCGCATGGCTCAGCCAGTGGCGGTGGGGGATGGTTTTGGCATACGGCAGCCAGAGCAGGCGCCAGGCCAGCCAGGGGAGCAGCCCGGCATGCCGGCGAACGACGGCATGCGAGTTCACCGGCACATCAACGTCCAGGTCCGGTGTAATCAGGAGACCCGCCAGGCAGCCGCTGGTCATGGCAATCACGGTAGGGGTAGGTAAATCGACAAGGCTGCCTGCAGTAAGGATTCCCCCTGCAGCCAGTACGGTCAGGCACGCGTGCACGCGTCCAGATGGCATTTATGCAGTCCCGTTTCCAGTAATAAGTATCGATAAGTATTCATTTTTACCGTTGAAAAGCGGCCAATATTATACTCCAGCAGCGGAAAGCGTCTATAATATGTACATACATGAGAATCAGATGAAAAATTTCCCTCCTTATTTACGGGGAATTTCGCGATAATTTACCCCGAAAATGAAACAAAAATGGGGATAATTACGTCTATAAATCAAAGATACGAAATGACATTCAGGAATCAATATGATATGAATCAAGGTTCTCACAAGGAGTAAAGGAGATGAACGTCAAGAAATTTTTCCTGGTTCTCATGGCGGTGGTCGTAATGGCCAGTATCGCCGCTGCACCGGTGGCAGCTCAGACCACCTGCACCAGGTACCACACCGTTCAGCGCGGAGAATATCTGGTGAAAATTGCTCGTCAGTATGATGTGAGCTGGCGTTATCTTGCAGACATTAATGATCTGGCGAACCCCAGCAGGATCTACCCCGGGCAGAAACTCTGCGTGGCAACCACGGGCAGCGGCACCGGCGGTGGTGATGACTCGGGTGCTCCGTACACCGGTATCCCCACCTTCTCGATCTCCAGTGTCGTAGCCGGCAAGACGGTCACCATCCAGACGAATAACTTCCCGGCCAACGACAGCTTCGATGTGCTCATGGGTCAGATGGGGACGCGCGGCGTCAACGGGATCAAAGTGACATCTATCAATTCGGGTAAGGGTGGTTCCTTCACGGCCACCTTCGATATCCCTGCAACCCTCGCTGATCACCGCCGCATCGCCATCCGCCTGCAGAGCAACACCGGCTCCGGTTACTACGCTTACAACTGGTTCTATAACACCACGGCGGATTCCGGTACAGGTGGTGGCGACGACAGCGGCAGCCCCTCCACCGGCTACAAAGGCTACCCGACCTTCTCGATCGCATCCGTGGTGCGTGACCAGTCTGTGACGGTCAGCGTCCGCAACCTGCCCCCCAATGACACCTTCAGGGTTCTAATGGGCCCCATGGGGACGCGTGGAGTCAACGGTTACCAGGTAACCACGTTCAACACCGGAAACGGCGGGAACCAGTCCTTCACCTTTGATATCCCCAGCCAGCTGGATGGATCTTACCAGATCGCCATCCGCATCGAGGCCACTACCGGCTCTGGCTACTTCGCATACAACTGGTTCTACAACAACACGACTAACTAAGGCCAGAGCACGAACAGATTAACGGCAACACCTCCCGAACGTTCAGTTCGGGAGGTGTTGTTTCTGAAACCCCGGCCTATGTATGGGAGCAGAGGCCGGATTGGTTATTCGACTTTGATGGTCACCGGATTTTCGGGGAAACGCACGACACAGTTATCGATCTCGCCGGTCTTTTGCAGCAGCAGAACCACTACATTGAGCGGCCGGTCTAATGCCAGAGGGGCGCCATGCCAGACGCCGGGAGCGAGAAGCACTCCCTGGCCCTGTCTGACGCGAAAGACGCGAAAGCTTTCCAGGGGCGGCATCCGCCCGTGTTCTTCTGGAAATTCGGGAGGACCGACGTAAACCAGACAATCGGCGCCGCTGGGGACCAGCAGTTCGGGGCTGCGCATATGGCGCTCGGCCCAATTAAACTGCAGTGCCGACGGCTGTAAATCGAGATAGCCGATGGCGAACGGACGGTCGTCTCCTTTCAGGAGCGCCACATCGCTCCACCACTGCCAGCCGGGACCTTCAGCATCCACCCCCCGTTCCGGACGGGTGATCACTTCACCAAAGGGAGCAAACGCTGCGGGGGTGAGATCCAACACGGGTAATTCCATTCTGCTCTCCTTGTACACCTGGGCTGGTTTTGATCCGGATGCGCATGCCTTTCACGGTATACAAGCCGTAGATTCGACAAATCCTTCTGACAGAGATGCATTATGCGAGCAGGGTTTGCTGTGACTGGCAACCCCGCAGCTCTTTATAAAACTGCGAAAACGATCGGATACGAATGGTGAGATCCCCTGGATTCCACCGGGCGCTGCAGCTGCAGATATCTTCGTTTCATGCAGGTCTCAAAGCTATCATAAAAGAAAAACACTATTGCAAACGGTTGCGCAAACGTTTGCGCACGCCTGTACTCTTTTTAGCACAGGTTTTCGGGCCTGTCAATACCCGCGTAAGAGGATGTGCAGGCCGGTTATTCTGCTGCCCTGCCAATCATCAACGGCCCGAATCGCTGCTGCTTTTTAATCAGCGGCGGAGGGCTGATGGCCAGGCCCTCACGAATAGAGAGCTGCATACCTGCGGGGAATCCACCGACCAGAACGCGCATCCCCGGCACTGCTCCGGCTCTGAAACCAGGGAAGTCCGGCGGACGGCGCTGCAGCATGGCAGCGCCCGGCTCCATTTGTCGTTCGACGCTGCCTTCAACAAAAGATGCGATGATAACGAACATAGAATGATCCACTACTGCTTTCAAGATATAATCGGTCGTTATAGACAGGAGGGTAATTTATGTTACAGGTACATGTTTCAAGTAAGTTCAAGATCCTGACAGCCGTCGTTCTCAGTCTGGTCCTGCTCTCCGGGCTCGGGCCTCTGGCTCAAACACGGTTGCCGGTGTTTGCAAGTCCGGCTCAGGACGGAGTCGTTCTCTACTTCCCCCTCATCTACAAGAACTTCGTCCCCCGGGCTGAAGAATCGATCATGATCCTCACCCCGGCTTCCGGTTCTCGTGTGACCAGCCCGATCCATATCTCCGGGGTCTCTGATCCGACATTCGAGCAAAACCTGGTGGTGCGTGTGCTCCTCGCAGATGGCACCGTCGTGGCTGAAGAACCCACGACTATCCAGGCGGATACCGGCGAACGCGGCCCATTTGAGCTGGACCTGCCCGTTGATCTGACCACCGAGCAGCCGATCTTTATCCAGGTCTTCGCATCCAGCCCGCGCGACGGCGGTACCACGCACCTCTCTTCGGTGGGTGTAACCTTCACCCCGTCAGGCCCCGAAGATATCCTCACCCGTTCTCCATACCTGGAGGAAATTGCCATCTTCACACCGGTCACCGGCGCGTCGATCAGCGGCGGCACCGTGCAGGTGAGGGGCTTTGGTCTGGCAAGCTTTGAGCAGACTCTGGTGATCGAGGTGCTTGATGAGGATGGGAACGTTGTCGGTACTGAGCCTGTGATCGTCGATGCGCCTGACCTGGGCGAGCCCGGACCATTCCATGCAGAAGTGGAGTATTCGGTGGGTGAATCCGGCCCCGGCCGGATTGTCGTGAGGGATGTCAGCCCGGCATTTGGGGGTGATACTCACCTCAGCAGTGTGGAGGTGAATCTGGCGCCGTAAGCTTGTCAGGCAAGAAGCGTCTCAATCTAACCAGAATGTCTGCTGAGGCGCAGGAGAAGCGGGGGAACTAGTAAACAGTTGGAGCTCTGCAGTGATTTTGCAGAGCTCCAATGCATGAGCGGGTGGTATCACCGCTCGATCTGGTCAGGATAAAGCCATCAGGCGACGGCCAGCATCTTGCGCACGTTTTCGAGCTGCCCGGCGCTGCCCAGCTTTTCATTCTTGGCAGCGATGAATTTGGCGTATTCGGACATAAACACCTTGCCGATCGGCCGCAGATCGAAGTTCTCCGGGTGCTCCAGGAAATACTCGCGGTGTACGCGGGTCCACACCAGGCGCCCATCGGTGTCGATATTAATCTTTGTTACGCCCAGTTCCGCCGCGCGTTTGAACTGGTTGGCGTCCACGCCCCTGGCGCCTTTCAGAGCGCCGCCGGCGGCGTTAATGCGATCCACCTCTTCCTGAGGTACGGAGCTGCTGCCGTGCATCACCAGGGGGAACCCGGGCAGCCGCTTCTGAATCTCTGCGAGCACATCGAAGCGCAGGGCCTGGTTGCCGGTGAACTTGAACGCGCCGTGGCTGGTGCCGATGGCGCAGGCCAGCGAATCACAGCCGGTTCTTTCGACAAACTCTTTTGCCTGGTCAGGATCCGTCAGTTTGGCGTCTGCTTCGGACACCTGGACGTGCTCTTCCACACCGCCTAACTGGCCCAGCTCAGCTTCAACGACCACACCTTTGGCATGGGCTGCTTCTACGACACGCCGGGTGATGGCAATATTAGTTTCGAAGTCTTCGTGGCTGGCGTCGATCATAACCGAGCTGTAGAAGCCGCTGTTGATGGCGTCGTAGCAGGTCTGTTCATCGCCGTGATCCAGGTGCACAGCAAAGATGGCATCCGGAAAGATCTCCTCTGCGGCGCGGATCATGGCCTCCAGCATCTTCTGGTGGGTGTACGCGCGCGCGCCTTTGCTGATCTGGATAATAAACGGGGCCTGGCTGTCCAGATTGCCGCGGAACAACCCCATGGTCTGCTCCAGGTTGTTAATGTTGTAGGCGCCAATCGCATACTTCCCGTATGCAGCTTCAAATAATTTTTTTGTTGTAACAATCATTTTGCGCTCCTTGGGAATTGACTTTTTATTTTAATGGCGTGTCGCTGTAACGCAATTATAGCCTAAACCTGCCATTTCGATTTCCTGGCCTGATGGGAAAGCGGTCGGATGTCCACGGTAGGATTACCGGCGGTTCCGCGGGCCGTAGCATACATCCCTGCTAATAAATACCTCATCTATCTGGTATAGTAGTTGCGATTCCAAAGACCATACCCAAGCGAGGACCGGAGATGACCGACGAGCTGACTCAACTGGCGAGACGTTTTCCCACCGACTTTATCTGGGGCTCCGCAACTGCTTCATACCAGATTGAAGGCGCCTGGAACGAAGATGGAAAAGGCGAATCGATCTGGGATCGATTCGCTCACACACCCGGCAAGATCCTCAACGGTGATACCGGCGATACCGCCTGCGACCATTTCCACCGCTGGCGGGAGGACGTCGCCCTGATGCGAGAGCTGGGACTCCAGGCTTACCGCTTTTCGATCTCCTGGCCGCGCATTCTTCCGCAGGGACGGGGTCAGGTCAACCGGGCCGGCCTTGACTTTTACGAGCGGCTGGTAGATGCCCTGCTGGAAGCCGGGATTATGCCTTTTGTAACCCTTTATCACTGGGATTTACCTCAGGCCTTGCAGGATGCCGGGGGGTGGCCCAACAGGGATACCACCGAAGCCTTTGTTGAATATACCGGCCATGTGACCCGCCTGCTGGGAGACCGGGTGCGCTTCTGGGCGACTTTCAACGAACCCTTTTGCAGCGCCTGGCTGGGTTACTGGGAGGGCGTCCATGCACCCGGACACCAGGACCTGGACGAGATGCTGGCCGCGGGCCACCACCTGCTGCTGGCGCACGGCCTGGCGCTGCCGGTGATTCGCGAGAACGTCAAACAAGCACAGGCTGGTATTGTGCTCAACCTGACACCCCAGTATCCCGCATCTGAAAGCGAAGCGGACCGGCTGGCGGCGCGCGAGAGAGATGGGCAGATCAACCGCTGGTACCTGGATCCGCTCAGCGGGCGCGGATATCCCCAGGACATGGTATCAGCTTATGCCCGGCCAATGGACTTTGTGCATGCCGGCGATATGGAGATTATTGCCCGTCCGGTCGATTTCCTGGGGATCAATCACTACACACGCGCTGTGGTGCGCAGCCAGGCGGTTGATGAGAGCCAGAATTTGCCGGCAGCCGTTTTCCCGGGCCCCGAATACACCGATATGGGTTGGGAGGTCTATCCGCCCGGGTTGTATGACCTGCTTATTCGCCTGCAGCGGGAATATGATTTCCCCAGCCTGTATATTACAGAAAACGGCGCTGCCTTTGCTGACGTCGTTTCAGCAGATGGCAGCGTCCATGACATGCAGCGGATCGACTACCTGCGCCGCTACCTGGCTGCTGCAGCGGATGCGCTGCAGGCGGGAGTCCCGCTGCGCGGCTATTTTGTGTGGTCTTTTCTGGATAATTTTGAATGGGCCTTCGGGTATTCCAAACGCTTCGGCATCGTGCATGTGGATTTCGAAACGCTGGTCCGCAGGCCGAAAGACAGTGCCCTCTGGTACCGGGATCTGATCAGGATCCACCAGACGGTCCAGAGCCCAGGTGATCAGGGGCTTACTTCACCCCTTTGGCGTTGAGAAAGCTGCTGTACTGCCGGTCTGTTCCCAGGATGTGATTGGTCAGCCAGCTTTTCAGAAAATTGCTGAGCGAGACGGCGATGGAGTGATTACCGGACTGGTACTGCTTCTGCATGTCTGAGACAGCCTGAACCAGTTCCTGATGTTCCCGGCAGTGCGCCAGGTATCCCGGGTAGCCGTAAGTTTGCATGACCCGCTCTTCGTCTGCAAAGTGGGTCTGCGTATATGTGATCAGCTCGGAAATAATATCTCCCGCAACCTCTCTGCCCCGGCCGCTTTGCATTGCATTGAAGAGCCGGTCAATCAGGCTGACGAGCTGCTTGTGCTGGGCGTCGAACTGTTCAATATTTACGCTGTACTCGGGTTTCCAATTGAAGAAGGACATTTTGTACTCCAGCCGATGATTGTAAAAGGACCTTCCTGATATCAGGAAGGTTCCTGGATTCCGCCTGATCTAGTATACAGGTACTCGTCTTTTCAAGCTGTAAAAAACAGATAAAGACCCTGTAGATCGAGAGGGGATGGTTCAGGATACGCTGTCAAATACCGGGGGATAGACAACCCTACCGCGGATCCCCTGCAGAGAACCCGGAACCAGCTCATGCGCCATCCATGCATTACCGCAGTCTCCGAACGGGCAGGTTAGCGACCTGGCCAGGTGAGCCGAAAAGCCAAAGCGAGGGTAGAAATTGGGATGCCCGAGCACAACCACCAGCGCGTGCCCCAGCTGCCGGCAGGCCTGCAGTCCTTCCCGTACCAGTTTAGACCCGATACCCTGACGCTGGTATCCTGGCAGAACAGCCATTGGGCCCAATGCCAGGGCAGGAACGCGCCCCTGATCTGTTTCGATGTGAATGCGGCTGAAAAGGATGTGCCCTACGACGCGGCCATCAACTTCGGCCACCAGCGATAACTGTGGAATAAAGTGTTCTGATTTACGGATTACGTCTACCAGGTCTGCCTCGCCGCGGCGGCCGAAGGCCTGCTCGTTGACGGTGTAGATGGCTGCGAGATCGTCCGGAGTTTCGGGGCGGATGATTGGCAAGTTTTCGTCCTTTTTCGTCAATTCGCTGTGGATTCAATGGGAGTAAGGGCTGAAAGATGAGACGTGATAGAAATTGTACCTCCCTTTCTTTTTATTGGGTCTGGAGCAGTTTATGCACCGTTTGAATAACAATGCTTATAACTACGAGCACGTAATCAACCGGTCAAATTTATCACATTACACCATCGTTTGTCATGCCTTAAAAATGTGATTATTTCTAAATGCTTTCTGATATGCTCCAGCGCTCTAAAAGAGAAAACTCCACCTCTGCAGGTGGAGTCGTGGTGGACGCGGAGGGGCTCGAACCCCTGTAAGCGCAGCGACGCTCACGGATGTGCTCCAGCGCTCTAAAAGAGAAAACTCCACCTCTGCAGGTGGAGTCCTGGTGGGCGCGGAGGGGCTCGAACCCCCGAACCTCACGGATGTGAACCGTGCGCTCTGACCAACTGAGCTACGCGCCCGCTCTTCGAGCGGCCTACATTATACAACAACCGTCCCTGGAGTGCAAGCCTTCGGAGGATGATTTTCTCCACAGGCTCATCTGAATATAATATACTTTCCTTTCCCGGAATGCTGTCCTGTTCTGTGGTAAAACAGAGCTAACCGAACTTTGCGGAGGGATGAATGGATTTGAAACAGCAGGCAGCTGCCCGTGCTCTTGAGTATGTGCACAGCAGCATGACGCTGGGTCTGGGCAGCGGTTCTACGGCTGCATGCTTTGTTGATCTGCTGGGTGCAAAGCTGCAGGCTGGCGAACTGCATGACCTGCGATGTGTTGCCACATCCGAAAAGACCGCCAGGCAGGCTCGTGAGCTGGGCATCCCGCTGACATCACTCGCTGAGCTGCCCGAACTGGACCTGGCGGTAGACGGCGCCGATGAGGTCGATCCATCCCTCAACCTGATCAAAGGGCTGGGGCGGGCGCTGCTGCGTGAGAAAGTGATCGAAATTCATGCCAGAAAGGTTGTCGTTATTGTTGATGAGTCCAAACTGGTCTCCCGCCTGGGCTCCACCCGACCGCTGCCGGTGGAGCTGGTGCAGTTCGAAGCGCAGGCGCAAATCCGCTGGCTGAACACGCTGGGGTGTCGGGCCGAAATGTGGCTGGAGGATGACGGCCGCCCGGTCGTCACCGATAACGGTAACTATCTGGCTCTGCTGCACTTCCCCGAAGGCATCGAGGACCCCTGCGCGCTGGCAAAAGAACTGGCTTTCAGGCCGGGCATTGTGGAACACGGGCTGTTTCTGAATATGGTCGATACAGTCATCGCAGCCGGAGCGGGCGGGGTTCGCTTACTGGAGCGTGAAAAATGAACACAACGCGTAAATTGAAGATTGCTCCATCCATTCTTTCGGCAGATTTTGCTCACCTGGGACGGCAGGTTCAGGATGCTATTGAAGCCGGAGCGGATTACATCCATGTAGATGTGATGGACGGGCACTTTGTGCCTAACCTGACGATTGGCCCCCTGGTGGTCGCCGCGCTGCGGCCGCTGGTGCCTGCACATGTGCTGCTGGATGTGCACCTGATGATCGAACGTCCGGAGGCGCTGATACCCGATTTTGCCCGCGCCGGGGCGGATATCCTGACCGTCCATGTAGAGACCTGCCCGCACCTGCACCGCACAATCCAGCAGATTAAAGAGCTGGATGTGCGCGCCGGGGTTACCCTCAACCCGGCAACCTCGCTCAGCACACTGGAAGATATCCTCCACGATGTGGATCAGGTTCTGATTATGTCGGTAAATCCGGGGTACGGTGGTCAGTCGTATATTCCATATAGCACACAGCGCATCCGCCGGCTGCGGAAGATGCTGGACGAACGGCGTCTTTATGAGGTAGATATTGAAGTGGACGGCGGGATCAAGGCAGACAACGCCGGTGAGGTGGCAGCGGCAGGTGCAAATGTGCTGGTGGCTGGTTCGGCGATCTTCAACCAGCACGATATTGCTGAAAATATCGCCGCACTGCGCCGCGGGGCAGCGGCCGGGATCTACGGCCGCCAGGCAGCCTGATTGTAGGCCGCGGGCGTAGGTTGACCCTGCTGTACGGATAAGTTATAATCATAACAAGTCCGGTACAATGTCACTAATGTGACTACACAATAAACCTTCGGGGCAGGGTGAGAGCAGGTTTTTGCTCAATTCCCGACCGGCGGTAAAGCCCGCGAGTACGATTTCCGTACACGATCCGGTGAAACTCCGGGGCCGACGGTACAGTCCGGATGAAAGAAGGTGTTCTGTTCACGGGTTCACAGCCCGTGAACTAGTACAAGGCAGCCGGCCATCTGTTTAGATGTTGCCTTTGTCTGAGTGTGCCCCGAAAACGATTTGTTTTCGGGGCATTTGATTACCGAGGCGGGCTGCCTGCGGTGAATTTCCTGCGCCCCGAGATATTTTGATCTCGGGGCGTTTCTTCGAGAGGACAGGAAGCGCATGGATTTGTCAACCTGGATCAAAAAAGAAAGAAAACTGGAGGTGGAAACGCCTCACCTTCACAGGCCGGCGCAGTATTTGCTGCTGAGTACCAGGCGCCAGAACTTCCTCTGGACGGTTCTTTCAATGTTTCTGGCCATCCTGCTCTGGGATCTGTTTGTGAGACTGACCAATGTCCCGCCCTTTATCCTGCCCTCGCCGCGATTGGTGCTTGAACGCTTTTTACAGGTCCTTCAGGATGGCAGCCTGCTGCGCCACAGTCTGGTAACCCTGCAGGAGGTGCTCGCAGGGCTGGCTCTGGGCCTGACGACGGCCTCTGCACTGGGTTACCTGCTCGCAAAATCCAGATGGGCCGAGCGCCTGCTCGCCCCTTATATCGTAGCCAGCCAGTCTATTCCCACCGTTGCGATCGCGCCGCTGCTGGTGATCTGGTTTGGCCCGGGTCTGTTTTCCAAAGTGCTGACCTCGGCGCTGATCGTGTTTTTCCCGGTGCTGGTTAACTCGATCGTGGGCCTGCGCTCGGTTCCGGCGGATCTGCGGGACCTGATGCGCTCGCTGCATGCCACACGCTGGCAGATGTTCACCCTGCTGGAAATCCCTGCCTCTCTGCCGGTGGTGCTGGGCGGTTTGCGCGTGGGCGCCACCCTTTCGGTGATCGGTGCTGTGGTGGGTGAGTTTGTTGGAGCCGACCAGGGCCTGGGATTCATGATCAACCGGGCCCGCGGGCAGTACGATACTGCACTGGTGTTCGTCGCCGTGCTGACGCTTGTGGCGATGGCGCTGGCCCTCTACGGTATTGTGGTCCTGCTGGAATCCCGCCTGCTCTCCTGGCGCAATGGGGCCGAAAAAACTACGCAGACGGTCTGATCTGCATCAACGCATCAATTCCGGAGAAGAAGAATATGTCATTTCAATCCATAGCTCGCCTCATAATTGCTGCACTGCTGCTGACCGCCTGTGCAGGATCTCCTTCCCCAACCCCAGCTGTGAGCCCGGCGACGCCCACGGAACAGACAATGGAGCAGGTTCGCCTGGGAATGGGTTTTATCCCCAATGTCCAGTTTGCGCCCTTCTATGTGGCCCTTGAGAAAGGTTATTTCCGGGATGCTGGCATTGATCTGGTGATCGACTACGACCTGGATGAAGTGGGAAATGTTGCCCTGGTGGGCAACGGCGACCGCCAGTTCACGGTGGCCTCGGCAGAGCAGATCATGCTGGCTCGTTCCCAGGGACTTCCCGTGGTTTATGTATTGAACTGGTGGCGCAACTATCCGGTGGCTGTGGCGGCGCTGGCCGAAGCAAATATTCACACGCCTGCTGATCTGGCCGGAAAAACGATCGGACTGCCGGGGTTATTTGGCGCGAGCTACATTGGGCTAATTGCGCTGCTGGAAAGCGGCGGATTAGCGGAAAGCGATGTCAAACTGGACGCAATCGGATACAACCAGGTCGACGCGCTGGTTACCGGTCGGGAGGACGCCGTTGTCGTTTACACGAATAACGAACCGGTGCAGCTCAAGCTGCGCGGCTATGACGTCACGGTGCTGCCGGTAGCTGATTACGCCCAGCTGGCCTCGAATGGGCTGGTCACGAACCAGGAAACGATCGATCAGAATCCTGATCTGGTGAGCAGAATGGTGCAGGCTACGCTGCGTGGAATAAGCGATACACTGGCGAACCCGGATGAGGCCTTTGAGATTTCGAAAAAGTATGTTGAAGGCCTGGATGCGAACGCGGACGTGCAGCGCGAAATCCTGCAGGCAACTCTTTCGTTCTGGGATGCCGAGGAAGGGGAACTGGGGGCTTCTGACCCACAGGCCTGGGAAAATATGCAGCAAATCCTGCTGGACATGGAACTGCTGTCCGAACCGGTCGACCTAGATAAGGCCTTTACCAATGCGTTTATTGAGCCGTAGGTAAGGAGTTCTTGAATGCAGGCATCTGCTAATGCGGTGCTGGTTGTGCGCGATCTGAGTGCAGTTTTCCCCAACGGGAACGGGGGGCTGCGCGCACTTGACCACGTTTCTTTTGAAATCTACCCCCAGGAATTTGTGTGTGTGCTGGGCCCCTCCGGGAGTGGGAAAAGCACGCTGCTGCGCATCCTGGCCGGGCTGCTTCCGGCCAGTGAAGGGGAAGCAGTATTCCATGGCCAGCGGCTTGACGGCCCTCAGGGCGATATCGGGATTGTTTTTCAGAATGCCAATCTGATGCCCTGGCGCACGGTGATTGAGAATATTCTGCTGCCCCTGGAGGTGGGCGATCGCGCCCGGTCTCTTTCCCGAGAGCAGGCTTATTCAAAGGCAAAGGAAATGGTAGAATTGGTCGGTCTGCAGGGTTTCGACCAATCCCTCCCGCGCGACCTTTCGGGTGGTATGGCACAGCGGGTGGCCATAGCACGGGCTCTTGTGCATGATCCGGAGGTGCTCCTGCTGGATGAGCCTTTTGGGGCGCTCGACGCACTGACCAGAGAGCGGATGGGGCATGAACTGCTGCGCATCTGGCAGGCGCACCGTAAAACGGTCCTGATGGTCACCCATTCTATTTCCGAAGCGCTGCTGCTGGCCGACCGGGTGCTGGTCCTCACCTCACGCCCGGGGCGGGTCTGTCTCGATCTGCCGGTCGACCTTCCCCGGCCCAGGGATGATTCGATCCGCTACTCACCCCGCTTCGGAGAACTGGCCGGGCAGATCCGGGATGCGATTGGCGAGTCCTGAAAAGATGAAACCGCATGCAGAGGGGTGCTTTTATGCTCATGAAAAAAGTCTCTGCCGTTTTGATCCTTCCAGGAATACTTCTGGCCTTCTTGCTGGCCGCCGCGCTGGTCTTTCCGGCAGGTGCAGTGGCTCAGGAAAATCTGACCCTGCCCGAAGCACGCATTGATCTCTGGCCCGAATACGACCGGCCCGAGATGCTCGTCATCCAGAATTTCGTCCTGCCCGCCAGTGTAAGCCTGCCGGCAGAGGTGGTGTTCCGGATTCCAGCCGCCAGCGGAGGTCCTTCTGCTGTTGCCGTGCGCCAGCCGGACGGCGCGCTCTATGAAACCCCTTATACCGAAGAACAGGCAGGCGCCTGGATAGCCGTCCAGGTAACGGCTACCACGCCCGAGATTGTGATCGAGTATTATGATCCTGGACTGACCAAAGAAGGAAGTATGCGCAGCTATACCTACCAGTGGCCGGGTGATCCGGCTGTTGAGTCAATGACCCTGCGCATTCAGCAGCCGGCACAAGCCAGTCAGATGACGATCACTGGAGGTCTGGGTACCGGCACGGTTGGCAGCGATGGGCTGACCTATTACGTGAAGGATCTGGGGGAGATCGCTGCCGGTCAGGCTTTTTCACTGGAGCTGCAGTATACAAAACCTTCTGACGATCTGACGGTCAGTGGTCTGCCAGTGCAGCCTGCTTCACCTATTCAGGAGACAACCGCCGGCAGCGTCCAGCTGGTATCCGCGCTGCCCTGGGTCCTGGGCGGCTTTGGAGTGCTCTTTATTGCGGTTGGCGGATGGTGGTACTGGAGATCTGGCCGGGGGGATGCAAAACAGACCACCCCGGCGCGTGCTCGAGGCTCACGATCATCGGGCAAATTAAAAGGAAAACCGGCTCCTTCCGACGGAGAGTACATCTACTGTCACCAGTGTGGAAACCGTGCGGCTCCAGGAGATCGCTTCTGCCGCACCTGCGGAACCCAGCTGCGAGGCAGATGAAAACAACCCGGGCAGGTACTGTCCGGGCTGCTGGAGTAAACAAAAGGTGAAGGCGCTGCCCGGTTCGTAAGTAACCAGGGCAGCGCCTTCTGATTCAGATCACGAGCCGTCTTCGGCGGTCTCCGTCTCCACAGGTACTCCTGCACCTGAATTGACCGGGGGGCGGGTCAGGCCGGATGCATCGCCAATGGAGTCGATGCTGTCGTACAGGAACTGCAGGACGTATTCATTGTTGTGAGCGAACGCGCCCGGATCCTTGGCGACCCAGGTGTAGTTATAGGCCGCACGCAGCAGATTCGGAGTCCAGCTTACGAAGCGGTTGTCGTTGCTGGCTTCATCCGGGTCCACCTGGCCATTGCCGTTCAGGTCGTTGAACCAGTAAGGATACCTGGCGGGATTGTAGGCCAGCGGCGTACCTCTGCGCTGGCTGTATTCCAGGATGGCCTCAAACAGCAAATTGTGCATAGTCTCGATTTCGAAGGCGATTCCCTCATCCGGGTCGCCGTCGCCATCGTAGTCAATACCTTCTCCGTCCGGATCGAGGCGGATGCTGCGCAGATCCTCCTGGGTTTCAACACCGGGATGGCAGAGGACACAGGTGTTCACCTGAATGGTCAGCGCATGCGGGTCATGGCATTCCACGCAGGAGTCAAACGGAGGGATGTGATCGAACCTTCCGTTGTATTCCCGCCCCTCGTACTCATAGGCTCCATGCGCCTCTGAGCCGAAGAGCGTGGCGCCGGCTGCGAAGTAGTGCGGGTTGCGGAAGCTGAGCGCTTCGGACGCCTGGTCATCACCGACGCCAACGCGGTTGATGGCCGCATCCACGGAGCGCGTGGATTCACGCCCCTGGTGACAGGTCATGCACAGATTGCCCTGGGGGTTGTCCTGGAAGCCCAGTACCTCTCCACTGGGGAACTCGACTTCTGCCACCTCATACAGGGTGAAGTCATCGATGTTGGTATGGCAGGTTGTGCATGACAGGTTGGTAGAAGGCGGAATGGAGATGGTGGCGCCGTTTTCGATGAACATGGGCAGCCCTTCGGCCGTATGGCAGCGAACGCAGGTGGCTTCCACAATCCCTTCCTCGTCCCAGTGGCGCCAGGCTTCGTAGAAGGAAGCAAAGTGCCCGGGGTCATTGCGGTTGGCGCGCGACAGATCAACGGCCTGTGAGCCAAGCGCCTCGTTTAACACATCGATCGAGTCATAGAGGAGCTGGATGATGTATTTGCCATTGTGGGCATAATTCCCGGGATCCTTTAGTGACACCTGGTAGTTGTAGGCAGCCTGCAGCAGCCGGCCGGTAAAGGCATTGTAGCCGTTACTCGAGGTAGCCTCATCCTCGTCCACCACTCCGTTTTCGTTGGTGTCGATAAAGAAATACGGATGGGAATGCTCATCGTAGGCGATCGGGGTTCCGACAACACTGCTGGCATACGCCTGCATGGCCTGCATCAGCATCTGCTGGAGCGTTTCGATCTCGTAGTAGATGCCTTCTGCGATCTCGCCATCGCCATCGTAATCCAGCATTGAACCCTGCATGCGGATGTTGCGCAGATCTTCAACGCTGGCTACGCCCTCGTGGCAGGTTGTACACCCTTCGATGCGGATTTCCAGGGTGTGGGGGTTATGGCATTCGGCGCAGGTATCGTATTCTTCTACGTGTTCAAACTTGTACACGTAGGCCCGGTCGGAATATTCATATCCGCCCTTTACCTGGGTGCCGTACAATGTGGCAGCCGCGGCATAGTAGTGGATGTTGACAAACCGCAGATCCTCACTGGGCGTATCCAGGTCTTCGGTCAGACCGGCGTTTTCGATGGCTGAATTTACCTGTACCACAGAAGAACGGCCCTGGTGACATTCCATACAGCGGGCCGAGGGACCCAGTCCAGCAAGTTCTATGCCAGAAGGAAAGACCACTGCATCCAGAGTGCCAGCCACCTGATTATGGCAGGCCTGGCATTCGATCACCGTGCCGATTGGGGCCGCGTTATCTACCTGGTGAAAAGCGGTGCCGTCCACACCCAGATAGTCGAGATAGCCCGGTGTACTGTGGCAGCGGGCGCACTGTGCGGGAATTTCCTGAGGATCTTCCTCATCCCAGTGCCGGAAGGCCTCTGAATCAGCATCGGCATGCGGTGAATTCACCCATGCCTCCTGGAATGGAACCACATCAACCACCGGCTCGGCAGGGCAGGTGGGACAATCTGGGCAGGGAGCGGCTGTTGGGCAGGGGACCTGCGTTACAGCCGCTGCATCTTCTGTTACTGCCGGTCCTGGCGCCTGCTGGCAGGCTGCTAAAGCGAACAAGAGAAACAGCAGCAACCCCCCTTTCCACAAATAGCTTCGTTTCATGGCATTCTCCTCATCGTAGTTGATGAAACGAACTCGCCTTACCTGTCAGGGGTTTAGGTTCGTTTAGCGGTCGTTTTTTCACCTCCTTATACCGCATTGTGTTGACCGGTGAAACACCGGTCAACAGGGCAGTTTTCCTGCCCCTGAAGGGGATATCTCCGACATTATATCTCAGAGATTAGAGCAGGATGAGAGATAGTTGTCCCCATTAATGCATGACGAACATCACCAGATTCATATGATTTTCATTGTCATGCGGCATTCAACTCCCTTCTCTCATTGTTCCGGAGCACCAGCCTGTATCCATTCCACCACCTGGGCCAGTTCGTCTGGCGAGAGCTGGCCAGGATGCCCTCCGGCAGCCTGGATTTGCACCACAACGCTGTTATCCGGATCTCCAGGCACAACACCCGGGCCGCTCAACCCACCTTCCAGGGCGTCCTGATATGTCGCCAGGGAAAGGCCGCCGAAGGAACCCTGAACGTGGCAGCTTCCGCAGCGATTTTCGAAAAGAACGGAAACACCACCTTCCCAGGAATCGAAATTCAGCGCGCCTTCGGGCAGCGGTGTCAGCGTGGGCAGCGGGGTCGGAGTGATGGGGACAAAGACCGGCGCGGTTTCACCGGGCGGCAGGGTGGTAATGGCGGTTTCCTCGAAGGTGACAAAGCGGACGAGCCCGTAGCCGAGCACCAACACAATCACACCGGCAAGCGGGTAAAAAATTCGCTCCCTCTGGCGGACCACTTCAGGAGGCGGGGGCCGGTGGGCAGTACCGGAGCGGATGGCATCCAGTTCGGCCGGGTGTTCGTGCTCCATCTCCTCTTCGGTGAGCTTTCCGGTAAACATGCTGCGGTTGAAGTGGCGGATATGGACGTGATAAAAGTGCCAGATAATGATGGCCAGAACGGCCAGCAGCGCTTCACCCCCATGAGCCGCCTTGGCCGCAGGAATCGCCTCTCCGGGAAGGAAGCGCGCGGTGGCGATCGGGTTCCACATCATAAACCCGGTGATGGCCATGATGACCGTCCCCCAGACCACGGCCAGGTATTCGACTTTTTCGGCATACATATAGCGTCCGTAATAGGCCTTGCGCGTCCGCCTGCCCAGGTAGAACAGAATGTCATGGAACAGATGACGGAAATCTTCGAACGTTGGGAGCATGCTCAATGGGGCGCGCTGGACGAAGACCCGGTAAATCACCGCCACGATGTGAAAGATGCTGACCGCCATAAGAGCCACAGCTGAGGTGCGGTGGATAATGCGGGCGGTTTCTATCCCCCCAAGCAGGCTGATCACGGCCTCGCCGGCAGGCGTGATGGCGTATTTCTGAGCCAATCCGGTAATGCCCAGAAGGGAGAAGGATACCAGCAGGACAGCATGTTCGATCCGCTGTGTGCGGCTGAAGCGGGTGTAAACCCTTACCTCTTCTCTGGCGGGGGCCTCTGCTTCAGCGCCGGGCTGGGCCGGGTACGATTCAGCCATTCTCGCTCTCCTGGGATGGGCTGCCGGTGTCTTCTTCCGGTGATGGTTGTTCTGAGTCCGGTGCAGTACTAGTACTTTCTTCGCTAGCCGGGCTCTCGCCTTCTGGTGCAGCAGGTTCTATGCGCTGTGCTCTCCATTTGCGGAGCAGTGTCATTGCGTCCATGATGACAAGGATCGTCATGCCGCCCAGGACGACCGGAATAAAGAAACGGTAGAAGGTGTCTACGGTAAAGACCAGCGGATAGCGATCCGGTGAAGGGATGTAATGTGACAGCCAGGCTGTGGGGAAGTTCTGACTGGCATCGGGGTGACAGCGCTGGCAGGTTTCGAGCAAATTTTGCTTTACGCGCAGCCCTTTTTCCGGGTCGTCCGGGTCAATGATGTTGTGGATCCCGTGACAGTCATAGCAGACCGGTTTGTTGGTTTCCTGATCCGGATGGCTGCGTTGAAACAGGACGACGGTTGTGCCGTGGAAGTCGGCGACATAGGTGTCCAGCACCTGTGTCGAAATCCCGTAAGGCTCCATGATTTCCGGGTTGGTGTGGCAGCCAGCGCAGATATTCGGGGAGCGCAGGCGGAAAGCGGCAGTATTAGGGTCCTCAATACTGTGCACACCATGACAGTCCGTGCAGGTGGGAACGTTGGGATCGCTGCCCTCGAGCAGAGCGGAACCGTGGACGCTTTCTGCGTAAATCTGGTAAATGGCATAGTGGCAGTTGGCGCATGTTTGCGGCACCCAATCGCGCGCTTGGGGCAGTAGTTCATTCGAGTCCGGCTGAGTCAGACGCCGCGTGGTATGCGCGGTGTGGCAGTCTGTGCAGATGGCGGCGTTCAGGTTGCCCGCCTGCAGAGCGGTTTCGTGCACGCTGTCCTTGACCTGCTCAAACTGGGCGGTATGGCAGCGCTGGCAGACACTCACCAGCTGCAAACTCGCATCGCGCGCGTTTTCGGCCTCGAATGGGGGGTGGGGATATTCACCCACCTGCGTATGGCACTGCACACAGGCGTATCCCTGCTCTCCATGCACCGAGCGTGCAAACAAGCCTTCCGGTACGAATAAGCTCCATTCCTCTCCATCGTTCAACGTCATGGAGATACCCGGGTTCCCGTGACAGCTCAAACAGGTTTCGTTACCGATGGAGAGGTTCGGGTCGGGTGTATTTTGCAGAACAGGCTGAGCCGCCGCCTGTGTGCTGTGAGGACCGTCTGGCGGGGCTGTGAGGACCAAAACCGCCATGAAAACTGCTCCACCGATGAGGAAAAGAGCCGCTCGATACCAGCTCATCCGGCTATCTCTCCAGATTCGGGGGCATCAGGTTCTCCGAAATTTGCCCGGGCTTCTTCTTCTACCAGCCGACGGTACTCCAGCGTGTGATAATCCTGCATTTCGCGCTCGGACAAACGCCCGCTGAAGATGCTCAGGTTCAGACGCTCCACATGCACGTGGTAGAAGTGCCAGACGACGATAAAGATGAGCGCGACCAGAGCCTCACTGCTGTGTGCCCGGTAGGCGGCGGGGATGGTCTCCCCTGGAAAGACCCGTGTCCACTGGATGGGAAACCAGAGGATGATCCCGGTCAGCACCAGGATGCCGATGCCTACAAACAAGAACCAGTAAGTAAACTTCTGCTCAAAGTTGTATTTACCGAACTCGGGTTTGCGTTCAGTCAGGAAGAACAGGTAGCGAAGCATTTGCCAGGCGTCGCGGAAATCCTTCCAGGTGGGGAAAATGTCCGCCGAGAGCCGGCCTCTCAGCATCAAATACAGGGAGTGCCCGATGTGGTAAATCACTTCGATGATCAACACTACAGCCGCCGCATGATGAATCTGGCGGACAAGGATTAACCTGCTGGGAGAAGTGAGGATCAGATGCCCCCACAGGTCGAAGTACTTTTGCGGCAGGCCCGTGAGTGCCAGCACGGTAAAGCTGAGGAACAGCAGGGCGTGCTCCCAGCGCTGTGCCAGGGTGAAGCGGGGAAAATGCCGCTCAACCCGAACAGCACTTTGAACGGGCAGGCTCTGATTGTCCTGTGCTTCCGTCATCCCAAACTCCTTCGCACCCTCACAACGGTTGCCCTCAAGATCTGTAAAAGGACATAAATCGCTGAAACCATGAGGACCAGGTAGGCAAAATAGCGGTAGAAAATGTCTGTATAGAAGACATAAGGGTTCCTCTGAAGGTCGATCTGCGTGTGCCCTGTCCACGCGCCGACAAACTGCGGCCCTGCGCCCGGGTGACACTGCTGGCAGGTGCCCAGCAGGTTGTCAGGATGTACGCTCGACTGCGGGTCGCTGCTGCTTAAAATATTGTGGACGCCGTGACAGTCGGTGCATACGGCGCTGCTGTGCCAGAGATTGGGCCAGCGCGCCTGATACACGGTTACGTCAACCCCGTGCCAGGAAAGCTGGTAGGTGCTGTAGACATCTGAATTCAACCCATACTGGCTCATCAGTTCAGGGTCGGCATGGCAGCCGGCGCAGAGTTCAGGGGTCTCCACACGAAAAGCCACGGCAGTAGGATCCTGAATGGCATGCACGCCGTGACAGTCTGTGCAGACGGGCACATCGGGGTTCTCTGCTTCCAGTAAGGCGGCTCCGTGCACACTGTCCCGGTAGACATCAAACACCTCAGTGTGGCATTCACCGCAGGTGAGTGATATTTGCGAACGGGGCTCATCCGGCGCCTGTACCGCATGGGCCGTATGACAGTCGGTGCAGATGGGAGCGCTGTCGCTGCCCTGTTCCACCGCCGCGGCGTGAATGCTGTCCATCGCCTCAGCGAAGAGGTCTGAATGACATTTCTGGCAGGCCTGGAAATAGGACTGGGCTAATTCTCTGGGGTTATTGAACTCAACCGGCGGGTGAGGGTAAGAGCGGATGTCGGTATGGCAGGCGATGCATTCAATGCCAAGAGAACTGTGCACCGAATGACTCAACGCCTCCGGTGAGATGTAAAGGAACAGGGTTTCACCATCGGGAAAGTTCAGGTCCAGATCGGGGTCGGCATGGCAGGAAAGGCAGTAATCCTCGGTCGTCTCCTGACTGCTGTCGCGCGCATATACCGGCTGGCTGAAGCTCAGGACAGCAAAGATGGGGACCAGAACGAAGATGGTAAATTTGAATGCCACACAAGGCATCACGGCGAAGGATTCAGGCTTTGCCATGCATCCAGTTTCCTTCTTTCTCCCTGCCGTAACCGTTTCCGCTGTTATGGTCAGCCGGAGGCTGTGGAGGCTCTTTCAGCAGTCCCAGACGTTTTAGCAGGTAAGAAATACCCAGCATGATCAGCAGAGGGACTCCGCAGCGGAGCACAAACATCAGGATGATGATGAGCGGGTTTGCACCTTCCACGATCAGGTCATCCTTCCCTAACCAGGCAGGTCACTGCGAGCCCTGGGGTTCTGCATGATAATTGCGCGCGTTCTCGAAAAGGGCTTCGTCTGTCAGGAGGACCCCGCGGCCTTCGATGTGACACTGGCGGCAGGCATGGTTCAGGGGGATCTGTGCAAAGCCGGCCTGCCCAAGAGTATTTTCATCCGTGAGGTTCAGTCGATAAGGATCGATCGCGACCACGTGGGTGCGAACATCAGCAATAAAGACCTGTGGATCTCCCCACGCGTTCTCGATCATGTAGGGCATGTGGCAGGTGATACAGTCCACACCCAACCGGGCGTGATCCTCTACTTTCTGGAAGCGTGCGGCCTGGGTGTGGCATTCCACGCAGCGGGGAATATTACTCCCGGTCTGCTGTTCGGTCTGCGCTGCGCCGCTGTGGGGATCATGGCAGGTAACGCAGTCTAAAACCTGGTGTTTTCCCTGAAACATCCCCCCATATTCATCGTGGTGCAGGATGAAAACATCGTCTGTTTCGGCGGGTGGGCCGGGCGTATGGCAGCGCTCACAGGCCTGCCGGTCGCGGTCAATGCGCATATCGACTGCACGCGGGTTCTGGATGTGCAGGCTGCCCGGGCCGTGGCAGGCCTCGCACTGCACACCGGGAGCAGACCAGGTCCCCTGGATTCCGGGTAAATCATCCTGGCTGCCGTTCGTGCTGTAGCCAGTGCTGTGACACGCCCCGCAGTTGTAGGCTACCTGAGCAACGCCGGGCCTGTAGGGTACGAATTCACCCTGAAAAAAGATCACCTGATTGGGAAGATTGAATTGGGTAAGCGCTGCTGAGCCTTCTCCGGTGATGATGTAGCCCTGCGAATCGATGAAGAGGGCTTTCCAGCGGTAACCGCCGATCACATAGCTGATATCGTCCCAGGCATAGCCTGCGGGCGGCTGGGGGATTTCACTGAAGGGATAGTCTGGGGGCTGGCCGTCGACAACCGGGTTCAGAATCCAGGGATGCCCGGAGCGAAGAAAGGCCTCATAGGCCTGCTGGTGGCAGCTGGCGCACGTCTCACTGCCGGTATACGCGGCGTCCAGCAGGGTGACCGATTCGCCGGGCGGCCCTGTTTCTCCCCGGGGTCCCTGAGGCCCTTCCGGACCAGGCGGGCCAGGTGGTCCGGGCGGCCCCTGCACACTCTCTGCCCGTGCGCATGCGGACAGAATACAGAGAATGAGAACCACCAGGCAGGTCTGGAATCGGTGGAAACGTTGAGTGTGCATTTCCCTCCCTCATCGTCAACGGCTCTCAATGAAGAACGAAAAATTCGCCCGGATTGGTTTGATGCTCGGCGGCGGTGAAATGCAGGGCGCTCCGAATACCGATATTCCCCCTGGTTGAAACAAGAACTGCCTGGGATTATTTTACCTCATTCGGCATGAAGATGAGAGAAATCTGAGTAATCCCCGTTAAAAACATTAAATTTATTTTCTCCGGTTACAATTTCTCTGATCCGTGCTGTGTGTAGTACGCCTTAACACTTTGCTGTAAAATAACGGTTGTTTGGAACATCTGTCACCAGGTGAATGGGCCTGAAGTGAATAGGGTTGTTAAAATTCATAAAAGCTTGAGAAGTTCGTTTCATTCTCATATGTTATTTTTCACTATTTCAGGTTCTTCTAATCTTTGTGTGACAGAATTTCTGTAAGCTTTCCTCTGGTGAGGATTAAGATCAATAATGCTCTCTGTGACCTGGAGGTGATAACTTTATGGAGAATACCGCGACGCTTCAATCCCGCTCTGGAAGCCGGGTGAAGTTTTTAGTGGGCGGCCTTTTAATCATTGCCGCGGTAATTTACCTGATTGCGACCTCGATGCAGGCCAGCGCCCAATATTTTTTAACAATCGATGAGATGTTGAGTAAGGGCGATAGTGTCATCGGACAGAACCTGCGGGTCTCGGGAGCTGTGATTGGCGACTCGATCCAGTACGACGCGCAAAATCTCATTCTCACCTTTGAGGTAGCGCATATTCCGGGTGATAACGCCGAGGTTGAAGCCCAGGGTGGACTGGCCAAAGTCCTGCACGATGCTGTTGTGGATCCGAACCGGCAGCGGGTGAAGGTCGTTTACAATGATGTCAAGCCCGACCTGCTGCGCGATGAAGCCCAGGCGATTATGACCGGTCATCTGGGCGAAGACGGGGTTTTCTATGCAGACGAACTGCTGTTGAAATGCCCCACCAAATACGAAGAGGCAGTACCCGAGCAGGCAGGTTGATCGCAGGTTTGTGTACGAGTTTCCATCGAATTATTGATAGGGTGGGGCATTTAATGTAAAACGTGAGAGCGATCCTCACGTTTTACGTTTGCAGGGAAGTAGTATGGAGCACACATGATCACCAATTTAGGATTTGGAGCTATTCTGATCACCTTCCTCATATCGCTGTATGGGGCTGGCGCAGCCGCGTATGGAGCCAGTAAGAAGGCACAGGAGTGGATCGAAAGCGCGCGTCTGGCGATGCTGCTGACCTTTCCGCTGCTCACCCTATCGGCTCTGGCGCTCATTTATTTGCTGGTTAATGGGCACTACGAAGTGGCATTTGTCACCTCGGTGACCAGCAACAGCATGCCCTTATATTTGAGGGTAACAGCGCTGTGGGGTGGACAGGCTGGTTCATTAGTTTTCTGGTCCTGGTTGATGTCTGCGTTTGCTTCCGCCGTTACCCTGCGCAGATGGGACCGGGATCGTGAATTTCTCCCCTGGGTGATTGTCGTATCTCTCGTCACTCTGGCATTCTTCCTGGCGCTGGTTATTTTCTTTGAAAACCCCTTTGAACGCTACTGGCAGACGCCCTCGGGCGTGGTGGCTGCGATGTTCCAGCCGGCGAGTTCCACTCTGCTGGTTCCGCCAGATGGAAACGGGCTGAACCCGCTGCTGCGCCACCCGGGCATGACCCTTCACCCGCCGATGCTGTACCTTGGCTTTGTGGGCTTTGTGATCCCCTACGCATTCGCCATTGCCGCTCTGGTCACCGGGCGTACCGATGACCGCTGGATCCGGCTCACGCGGCGCTGGACCTTGATCGCGTGGTTGTTCCTCTCGCTGGGTTTGATCCTGGGCGGGCGCTGGGCTTATGACGTTCTCGGTTGGGGCGGTTACTGGGCATGGGACCCGGTGGAGATTGCAGCCTTCATGCCCTGGCTGACCGGCACGGCATTCCTGCATTCGGTGATGATTCAGGAAAAGCGCGGGATGCTGAAACACTGGAACATGGCGCTGATCATCCTGACCTACTGTCTGGTGATCTTCGGCACATTCCTGACCCGGTCTGGCGTTCTGTCATCGGTGCACTCCTTTGCCCAGAGCGCCATTGGGCCGATGTTCTTCGGCTTCATCGGGATCACTTTTATTATCTCGCTGGCCCTGCTCCTGCGCCGCTGGGATGAATTAAAATCGGGCGTGGAAATGACGTCGCTGCTGTCGCGTGAGGCGCTCTTCCTGCTCAACAACCTGCTGTTCCTCGGTATTATGGTCGTCTGCTTCTGGGGTGTGATCTTCCCTCTGATATCGGAGCTCGTGACAGGCCAGAAGGTCACCGTGGGACCGCCGTTTTATGAGCGTGCCACCGGGCCGCTGTTTGCCGGCCTGCTACTGCTGATGGGCGTCGCTCCGCTGGCAGCCTGGCGTCATTCCACCGCGAAAACCCTGGGCCGCGCGATGTGGAAACCGGGTCTGTTCTCGATCGCGGTGCTGCTGGCGCTGGTCGCTGCCGGCGTGCGCAGCGCGGCTGCCCTTCTGGGCTTCTGGCTGACCGCTTTTGTCACCTCCGTGACGGTCTATGAGTTCTGGCGCGGCGCGCTGGCGCGCCACCGCAGGTCAGGAGAAAGCCTGCCCGTGGCACTGGCTCGTTTATCCGCCCGCAACCGCAGGCGGTACGGCGGCTACATCATCCATCTGGGCGTGGTGCTGATGGCCGTGGGCATTATTGGGATTGAGCTCTTCCAGACCGAAACGCAGGGAACGATCGGGCAGGGCGAGTCGATCACGCTGGGCGAATATACGATGACGTATGACGACCTGGCCATTTTCGATACCGATGACGGGCGCAATGTGGCCCGTTCGGTCGTCAGCGTGTATAAAAACGGCCGGTTTGTCTCTGAGCTGTACCCGCGCCGGGATTTCTACTATGAGTCCCAGCAGCCGATGACCATCCCCGGTGTACGCAGTACCATGGAAGATGATTTCTATGTGCTGCTGGTGGACTGGCAGCCGATTACCTCGCAGGGAGCAACCTTTAAGGTGTACCATAACCCGCTGGTCAACTGGCTCTGGATGGGTGGTTTCGTCTTCATCTTTGGCACCCTGATCGCGGCCTGGCCGGATAAAGACCCGGAGGTTGTGCCTGCGCGTGCGAAGCGTCCTGTCTATGCTTCTGCTGAAGGATAAGGCTGCAGAGCAGAGATCAACGGCCGGGAGATCTTCATGAACGATCGAAGGACCATGGTGAACCGATTTGCACTGGTGGCCGTTATGCTGTCGGTGGGACTGGCGTTCCTGCTGGCCGGAAGGGTACAGGCACAGGGTCCCACTCCATCGCAGAACATCACGGACGATGAAGTGAATGCCATCGCCAAGCAGTTATACTGCCCGGTTTGCGAGAATATCCCCCTGGATGTCTGCTCCACTCAGGCCTGTGCCGAATGGCGGGAACAGATCCGCGATCTTCTGGCGGAGGGATATACAGAAGCAGAGATCAAACAGTATTTCGTTGACCGCTACGGTGATCGCGTTCTGGCAACACCCCCGGCGCGCGGCCTTAACTGGCTGGTTTACGTGCTGCCGCCGGTGGCCATCCTGGCGGGGGTATTTATCCTTTACCGGGCTTTCCGGGCGTGGTCAAAGAATGCACCTGAACCGGCCGCTGGTCAGCCCGAGATCCGGCCGGAAGACGACCCTTATATCCGCCGGATTGAAGAGGAGCTCCGCCGGCGCCAGAAATCCGACTCCGTATAAAAAACCTCTCCGGGGCATCGATTTTATCGTTGAGTGCGAATATGGAAACTGTACAACCTTCAGAAGCAGCAGGTCAAATTGAAAAAAACAGCAGTCGTCCAAAGTGGGGGCGCATTGTCATCTGGGTTGTTGTTCTGGCCCTGCTGGTGATCGTCGGGTTTACGTTGCTCCGCAACCAGCGCGGCCCGGTTCAGATCGGGCAGGCAGTGCCCGATTTCACCCTGACCACCTTTTCGGGAGAGAAGGTAGCGCTGCAGGACCTGAAAGGTAAAGTGGTTGTGATTAACTTCTGGGCTTCCTGGTGCCTGCCGTGTGAGCAGGAAGCCGCAGACCTGGAGCAGGCCTGGCGCGACTACCAGCCAGGAGGCGAGGTTGTTTTCCTGGGAGTGAACTGGTCGGATACCGATAAAAAAGCCCTGGCTTATCTGGAGCGGTTTGGGATTACTTATAAGAACGGGCCGGATCTCGGCACCCGCATCTCACAGGCTTTCCGCATTACCGGCGTGCCGGAAACGTATATCGTGGATCAGAACGGCAACCTGGTGGACTTTAAGAAGGGTCCCTTCCTTTCTCTGGCCGATATCAAAGGCAGAATCGAACCGCTGCTTGCAGCCGATAAAGGTTCCGGTTAAAGGATAATATGGATTTAGGCTCTCTTTTCCTCATTCTTGCTCTGTTGATCCTGGTTGGGCTGGTGATCAGCCGTCCTTTTTACGAGCGCAAACTGTTTGCCAGACCCGCGGCCATCACCCCGGATGATCATGAGTATTCCGCATTGATGGCCGAACGAGATCGTTTATTGGGGGCGCTACAGGAACTGGATTTCGATTACGCTCTGGGGAAGATCCCGGAAGAGGATTATCCTGCCCAGCGTGCACAACTGCTGCAGCGTGGAGCCGAGATCCTGCGCAGCCTTGACCGCCTGCAGCCTGATAAGGTGAGCGAGGATGCGGAGGCTCGCCTGGAAGCCGCAGTTGCAGCCCGTCGCGCAGATGCCGGCACTGCAGTTCCTGGGAAGCACAGCGAACATGCCCGTCCAAGAGCACTGGCCGCGGATGCCTCACCCGATGATGATATTGAGGTGCTGCTTGCAAACCGCAGGCGTGCACGCCAGGCAAAAGCGGCCGGTTTTTGCCCGCAGTGCGGCGGACCGGTTCAGAAATCCGATCGTTTTTGCCCCCGATGTGGTTCAAAAGTCGGCTAACATGAAGGCACTGCGGATTTCTCTGTATCTCCTGACTTCAGGAATCTCCCTGCTTGTATTAACAGCATGTAATATTTCTCTGGCGGCAGATGTCACACCTCCGCCAAATTATCGTCCTCCGGTGGAAGTAACCGAACCGGCGCCGGTCAGTGGACCGGTTTACCCGGTGCTGCCTCCCAGCGCAGCGGACGGCGAGGCGATCTTCGCCGATAAGTGCGCTCCCTGTCACGGCGATGCCGGACTGGGGGACGGCCCTCAGGCGGTCCAGCTGCCTACCGATGTGACCCCAATCGGGAACCCCAACGTTGCCCGGATGGCGAAACCTTCGGACTGGTATCAGGTGGTCACACAGGGGAAAATCGACTCATTTATGCCGCCGTTTCGCAGCCTGACGGACCGTGAACGCTGGGACGTTGTCGCCTACAGCTTCAGTCTTTCGATGCCAGACAGCCGGATCGAGGCGGGGCGTGAACTTTACGAGCAGAACTGCGCTGCCTGCCACGGCGACCAGGGCATGGGAAATGGGCCTGAGGCCGCCGCTGGTATTCCGGATTTCACTCACCCGAAATTTATGGCTGCGAACACCACGCAGGATTTCTTCCAGGTCATCACCGAAGGCGTCCCGCCCGGGATGCCCGGTTTTGGGGACAGCCTGAACGAAGATGAGCGCTGGGTGTTGAGCGATTATGTGCGCTATCTGACAATCAGCGCCCCGCTCAGCGGTGAGAAGCTGGCGGAACAGCCTGAGGCAGCAGAGCAGCCTGAGGCAGAGACACCATCAACAGTTGTGGAAGAACCTGCTCCAGGCAGCGGTCCAGACGTATCGATGGCTCCCGCCGGAGATCCTGAAGGGGCTGCAGAAGAGGTAGAACCTGCGGGTGAAGTCTTTGGGCAGGTGGTAAACGCTTCGGGAGGTGAAGTTCCACCCGGCCTGGAGATCACACTGCACAGTTTCGATGGTATGCAGTCGGTCGAGACGGCAACGACCACCGTACAGGAAGATGGCACCTACGTTTTCGAAAACGTGAAGATGCCGGTTGGGCGCATGTTCCTGTCCACCATTGAATTCGAAGGAGCCACATACGGGTCGGAGTTGAAGGCCGTCCAGGCGGTTCAGGGCGCACAGCAGCTGGAACTGCCCATCACCGTTTATGAGACGACCACCGATCCTTCAAATGTTTCGGTTGACCGTCTGCACGTGTTTCTTGAATTTATCGATCGAAACACACTGCGCGTAATCCAGCTTTATATTCTTTCCAATAACGGGATGAAGACGCTGATCGCCCCTGAAGGGGAGCCTACCATCCGGTTTAACCTGCCAGACGGGGCGCAGAATCTGGAGATCCAGAACGGCGCTCTGGGAGAGCGCTACATTCCCCTGCCGGGTGGTTTCGGCGATACCATTGCGCTGCGCCCCGGCCAGGGGGCCTATCAGGCGATGTTTGCCTTTGAGATGCCCTACCAGCGCAGTCTGGACCTGGTGCAGCCGATGTCGCTGCCGACAAACGCTGTTGTCGTTCTGGTTCCTGATGGCAGTATCAACGTCAAGGGTGAAAACCTGCAGGACACCGGACGGCGCGAAGTGGATGGTATGACCTATCGTATGTTCAGCCGCGGCGGGCTGGCTGCAGGTGATCCACTGCGGTTGACGATCAGCGGGCGATACAGCGATCCCAACGCAGCGTTGTTCAACATCGGGTCCAGCTCGGATCTGCTGGTGGGGGCAGGCGTGTTCGGACTGGCGCTGATCGCAGCAGGAATCATCCTCTACCGGCGAAGCTCCGAGAGCGTGGAGGAAGAACTAGAAACCGGGGAGACGCCGGATGAGGAACCTGTGCTGGATGACGCGCCCGACAGCTTGATGGACGCCATCCTGGCTCTGGACGATCTGTATCAGGAAGGGAAGCTGCCTGAAGAAGCTTACCTCCAGCGCCGGCGGGCGCTGAAAGAACGGCTGCGCCGGGTCATTGGCACAGGGGCAGGGGAATAAGCGCGGCATGAAGATGATCGAAGTGCGCAAGCTGGTGAAGCGCTTTGGGTTGAAAACCGTGCTGCGCGGACTGGATTTTGAGGTGCAGCAGGGGGAGTTCGTGGCTTTACTGGGACCCAATGGAGCCGGCAAAACCACCTTCTTGCGCATCCTGGCCTCGCTTGCGCGCCCGGCTCTGGGAGAAGTCTTTATCGCCGGGTACCGGCTGCCGGACCAGGCTTCAGCTGTACGCCGTCACCTGGGCGTGGTGTCTCACCAGCCCCTGCTCTATGGGGATCTGACCGCCGAAGAGAATCTGCAGTTTTTCGGCCGTTTGTATGGTGTTGCCAACCTGAACCGGCGTGTTCAAGAAGTACTTGAACTGGTCGGTCTGGCAGGCCGCCGTCGTGATCTTGTGCGCACCTTTTCGCGCGGCATGCAGCAGCGTCTGGCGATCGGCCGGGCTGTGCTCCATGATCCGCAGGTGATGCTCTTTGACGAACCGCATACCGGACTGGACCAGGATGCCAGCGCGATGCTGGATCAGGTATTGAGAGAGGTCGCCGCGCGTGGACGCACGGTGGTGATGACCTCGCACGACCTGGCGCGTACCGCCGATCTGGCTTCGCGGTTTGACATCCTCTCACGGGGGAAAATCACGGCTTCGGTGCGGCGCAGCGAAATCGACCCTGATCAACTGCTGGCTTATTACCGCCAGTCTCTGGAAAAGGCGTAATCTGTGAAGAGCCGCGCTGAAGAAATCCTTACGACCGAACAGCCCGTTCAGGGGCGCACCTCGATCCTGAGCGATTATATGCGGGCGCTTTCAGCCGTGGTGTGGAAAGACCTGGCCGCCGAACTGCGCAGCCGGGAGCTTTTCTCGGCCATGATGGTTTTCGCCCTGCTGGTGATTTTGATCTTTAACTTCGCTCTGGAACTGGATGCTGCGACGCGCTCCAGCGTTACGTCCGGCGTGCTGTGGGTCACCTTTGCTTTTGCGGGTACGCTGGGCCTGAACCGTTCCATGGCAATCGAGAAGGACCGCGGCTGCCTGGACGGGCTGCTCCTGGCTCCGGTGGACCGCAGCGCGATATATTTTGGCAAAGTCATCGGCAACCTGATCTTCATGTTCATCGTGGAGGTCATCATTCTGCCGGTTTACAGCGTGCTGTACAACACCAACCTGTTCAACCCCGGCCTGCTGCTGGTGATTTTGCTCGGGTCGATTGGGTACGTTGTCGTTGGCACCCTGCTCTCTACAATGGCCGTCCAGGCGCGCACTCGCGATATTTTGCTGCCGATCCTGCTCTTCCCGGTGATGATTCCAATCTTCATCGCTTCGGTAAAGGCCAGCAGCGGTTTCCTGGACGGGCTGGAAATGGAGATGATCTCGCCCTGGTTGAATTTGCTGCTCGTTTACGATGTGATCTTTACTGCGGTGGCATTTATGCTTTTTGATTATATTGTGGAGGAATAGCCAAAGGAACAGCTTCTGGTGAGGAGAAAACCTGTATGGAATCTAAACCCCGTTTGCTTTCGATCCTGGATGTGGTTACCGCGTTGATGCTGCTGGCTGCGACGGCGCTGGTCTTCTTTTACGCGCCGGTCGAGGCGGTGATGGGGCAGGTGCAGAAAGTATTCTATTTCCATGTGGCTTCTGGCTGGGTGGGAATGCTTTCGTTCATGACCGCGGCAGCGGCAGGAATTATTTACCTGATGCGCGGCAGCAGTAACTGGGATATCGTGGGCGTAGCAGCAGTCGAGATTGGGATCGCGTTTTCATTTATCAACATCGTCACCGGTTCGATCTGGGCTCGACCAATCTGGAACACCTGGTGGACCTGGGATCCGCGCCTGACGACCGCCACGATCATGCTGCTGATTTATCTGGCCTATTTGATGCTGCGGTCGGGAATCGAAGATCCCAACCGCAGAGCCCGCTTTGGCGCCGTATATGCCATTGTTGGCTTTGTCAGCGTGCCGCTCACATTCTTCTCTGCGCGTCTGTTTCGCACCATCCACCCGGTGGTGATCGGCAGCAACCAGCCCGGAGCGGAGGGGAGTTTCGATATGACGCCGCTCATGCTGCAGGTGTTCCTTTTCAGCCTGCTGACCTTCACGGTGGTGTATGCTGACCTGCTGTGGCACCGTATTCGCCTTGGGAAGCTGGCCGAAAAAGTTGAGCAATTAAAGCTCAAAACGATGTCATAAGGGAGACAGGAAATGTTGTTCTTACTGCAGGAAGGCCCTGCCGAGACACTTGATTTTATGATCGCTGGATATGTGGTCATATTCAGCGTGATGTTAATCTACCTGGTCAGCTTAATTGTACGGCGCCGCAATCTGCAGCGTGATCTTGAGATTCTGAAGGAAATTGAGGCTCAAGAGAGCGCAGATGCCCCGGAAGGTTCAGATCGCCTGAACACAGCAGCGACCGGATTGATCGGTCAACAGGATTAATTTACCGGGCGCCTGAGATTTTCAGGCGCCCGGTCTTTTATTTTTCAGGATGGGGGGCTAAGAGCACCAGGCTGACCGGACCCAGGATCAGCAGCCACATGGCGGCAGGCAGTCCTGCCTGCCCGGCTACCCAGCCAATTGCCGTCGTTAATGCTGCAAGCCCCATCGCAGCAAGCGAGGTGACTGCCATTACCGTGCCCGAACGCCCGGGGATGGACGCATAAGCTTCCCCCTGGAGCACGGCGTACCAGCCGGCAGTGGTGAAAGGCAGGATCACCAGCAGTGCGATTTTCACCAGGATCCAGGGGGAGAGCAGCAGGGCTGCATACACGAGGATCGAGAAAGCTGCGGTGACGCGCACCACACTGCGCCCCGAGAAGCGCTCGAGCAGAGGAATGGCGACAATGTCAGCCACCAGGTTGGCCGTCATATAGACGCCAAAAATCAGGCTGGCCTGGGCGGCAGAGAGGCCGGCGCTGTCGGTCAGGTACAGGGTGAGATAGCCAGCGAGGACATCCTGCAGCAGGTCCGAGAGTTCCAGCAGGACCATCCAGCGCATCAGCGGCCTGTGCCGCAGAGCATAGGCCAGATTTTCCCAGAGGATTCGTAGCTCTGGGATGTTTTCTTTATCCTCACTGTCTGTATGATGTTTGGGACGGGGAAAAGCCCGGGCCGAGATCAGCAGGACCAGGATAAGCGCCAGGCCGGCAGCGCCGACAAACAACCAGCGCCAGCCGATGGCCAGGGCAAAAGCTCCGGCGACCAGGAGCGGCCCGAGCAGGCTGCCGGCTGAACCGGCAGCCGTCCAGCGCGCCATCATCTGCGGCTCACGCCCGGGATTCAGGTCCATCAGCGTGGCCTGCGATAGCGAGACGAAAGCGCCGCTGGCAGGGTAGCTCAGGATGACCGCGATCAGCAGGATGGGAAAGGAAGGCGAGCCAGCCTTGAGCAGCATCGCAGTGGCGATTAACACGCCGCCGCCGATCACCAGCCTTTTTCGCAGCCGTGTATCGCCCAGAAGCATCATAAATGGCTCGACGACGGCGCTGACCAGGTTGGCCGCGCCATACATCAGGCCGATTTGTGCATACGTCAGATTGAGATCCGTGCGGATGGCTGGCAGCGCGGCTCCCAGAATACCAAACGCGAGTTCGTCAAAGAACTCAATAAGCAGGAACAGCACCGTCAGGGAGACCGCCTGTTTTCTGAACAGCGCTCCGGTAGCTTTAATTTCGAAACTGCGTTTAACCATAAATACCTCCTTCGAACGAATGTGACGGGAAGAGAAAACAGCATCATTCGTCCAAAAGAGGCGGAGCGCGCCCGGGTGGTTGTGGGCTTAAGAATTAACGGGGAGGGTGGAAGATCTCGACCATGCGAGCATTATATCAGGATATCGAGTGTCCGAATAGGTGTGGATATACTGCACAGGATACAGAGTTCTTCTCGTGCAGGGCTGCCGGGCACCAGTTTTGATACCGCTGGTGGTCGGGGATATAATTAAGACAGGGTGGATAATAAAAGGTTGGTATCTCTGAATTACGAGGAATCGAGATGAGCTATATTGTGTCGACGGCTACGGCATTTCCTCCTCACTATTATCAACAGGAGGAAATCCTGGCCTGGTTATCGGATTTGTGGTCCGGGCAGGAGAGCCGCATAGCACGATTAGAGCAGTTTCACCGCAACGCCATGGTCAGCGGCCGCCATCTGGCTTTACCGATCGATAAATATGCCGATCTACGCGGTTTTGGGGAGAAAAATGACGCCTGGATCGAGGCTGCTCTGGACCTGGGGGAGAAGGTGATCTGCAAACTGCTGGACGCTGCCGGATTGACATCGGGAGATATCCAGCAGCTTCTGTTCACCACCGTAACCGGAATCGCCGTGCCATCCATTGACGCACGCCTGATGAACCGCATCCCCTTTTCTACTACACTGAAACGTGTGCCGCTGTTCGGTCTGGGCTGTATGGGCGGCGCAGCGGGGATCGCCCGGCAGGCTGATTACCTGCACGGGCACCAGCAGGATGCCGCAGTGCTGCTGTCTATCGAGCTGTGCTCCCTGACGCTGCAGCACGATGATCTCACTGCCGCCAATATGGTTTCCAGCAGTCTGTTTGGAGATGGCGCGGCGGCTGTTTTGATGGTCGGTGATGAACATCCGCTGGCCAGAGAAGGTATGGCGCGGGTGATCGACAGCCAGTCGGTCTTCTTTCCACGGACTGAATACATTATGGGCTGGGAGGTGCGCGACAGCGGCTTGAAAATGCTCCTCAGCTCGGATGTGGCTGAAATTGTGCAAAACAACCTGCTCCCGCCGATGGAAGCATTCCTGGCCCGGCACGGGCTGCAGGTGAGCAATGTTGACCACTGGATCGTACATCCCGGTGGACCGCGTGTGATCGAGGCAATGGAGCAGGCCCTTGCGCTGCGCCCGGACGCGCTGGACATCACCCGGAATAGCCTGAGGACTGTGGGCAACCTGTCTTCAGCCTCGGTGCTCTCCGTGCTTGATGAAACCCTGCGCACCTGCCAGCCACCGGCCGGCTCGAATGGCCTGATCCTGGCTATGGGACCGGCATTCAGTGCAGAAATGGTGCTGGTGCGATGGTGACGCGTATCCTGTTTACGGTACTGGTTGCAGGGCTGGCGGTACAGCGCCTGGTCGAGCTGCGCTGGAGCCGGCGCAATGAACAGGAGATCCTGAAGCGCGGCGGGCGCGAGCATGCCCCGGTCCAGTTCGAGTGGATGAAAGTCCTGCACACAACATGGTTCGTTTCGATGCTGGTTGAGGTCTTTGCCCTGAAGCGTAAATTTCCCCCGCTCCTAGCATCGGTAGCTGTGCTGACCCTGGCTGTGGGACAATCGCTGCGCTACGCGGCGATTCGCACGCTTGGCTGGCGCTGGTCGGTGCGGGTGATGACGCTGCCGCACCTGCCCCCGGTGAGTGACGGCATTTACCGCCACATCCGCCATCCTAATTACCTGGGGGTGGCGCTTGAGATCCTGGCCGTTCCCCTGATTCACGGCGCTTATCTAACCGCCCTGATCTTCAGCCTGGCAAACGGGCTGCTGCTGCGCGCCCGCATCCAGCAGGAGGAACAGGCAATGAACGAGGCCAATCATTATGAGATGTATTTCCGCGAGCGGCCGCGCTGGTTCCCACGCCTGTTCCGGTCGGAGTGAGTTTTGTACGATTGGGATGTGGTGATCGCCGGCGCAGGTCCGGCCGGCCTGGCTGCCGGAATGGTGTTCGCAGACAGCGGACTGAGGACACTGGTCTGCGAGAAAAAACGTCTCCCGCTGGACAAAGCCTGTGGTGAAGGGGTGATGCCGCCCGGGGCAGCCGTCCTGCAGCGCCTGGGCATTTATGAGCTGCTGCCTCCTGGCGGCTTTGCTCCGTTTCAGGGGATCCGTTTCTATTCGCCGGCAGGGCGCTGCGCCAGTGGTGTCTTTCGAGAAGGTCCTGGTCTCGGAATTGACCGCCGCATCCTTTCTAAAGCCCTGGCTCAGCGCGCCCGGTCTACCGCTGGCCTGACGATGTGGGAAGAGGCGCCGGTAGAGGGTTTCGACCGGGAGTCAGGGAGCCTTCGTGTGCAGGTAAAAGGAGAAACCCTGTCCACCCGCCTGCTGGTTGGGGCGGACGGACTGCATTCACGCCTGCGGCGATTAAGTGGGGTCCATATGGCGTGCAGGCGCCACAACCGCTGGGGAATACGCCAGCATTTTCACGTGCGGCCGTGGAGCGATTTCGTCGAGGTTTACTGGGCACAGGGAGCGGAAGCGTACATCACCCCCTGCGGCGCCGAGATGGTGAACGTCGCCTTTCTGTGGGATGCAGACCGGCAGGACGGCCGGGCAGCAGGGCGATCCCTTTTTGACTCATTGATGGACAAATTCCCTGAGCTGAGAAGCCGCCTGGACGGCGCCGAACCGGCAGGCCCCCCCGCTGCCGCGGGGCCTCTCGAACAGCGGGCGAAAAGCCCCATTGGGGACGGTGTGCTGCTGATTGGGGATGCCGCCGGTTATCTGGACGCGCTTACCGGCGAGGGCATCAGCATTGCTCTGGCGCAGGCGCTGGCGCTGCAGGATACGGTCGTGCCGCTCCTCTGCCGTCAGGATGGGATGCTTACTGCGGCTGAACTGGCTGGCTACCTGCAGGTTCACCGAAAAATAGTGCGGCCTTATTATCTGATTACCGGAAAGGTGCTGGCTCTGAGCCGGCACCCTCGCATGGTAGAAGGGGCAATCTCCCTGCTCAGCCGCTTCCCGGGGCTTTTCCAGCGCCTGCTGTCGATGAATATGGGCCCAGGGTGGTAAATCGTCTTATACCCTGCGGTTCAAAGATCTGGCAGACTCGCCCTAACTCACTTCAAGGCTGTGGGCAGGTAGATTTTTACAGGTAAATCAGCTGGAGGGGGAGGGGTGGGAGATGGCCCAGACATACTGGCACACTGGCCTTCGATGGACCCCTCGACGATGTTGCCCTCACCGACCGGCGGCGGGTTATTCGCGGAGCACTGCAGATCACCGTCAATGCGATTGTTGGTGATCGTCAGCCCGCCTGTGTTCTGGAAGGCCTGTAAATTACCGCCGATGGTATTGTTGTCCGCCCGCAAAGCCCCGCTGTTTTCATCAAACTGCAGGTCACCGTCAATATCTACGGACAGGATGTTTGATGATCCGGACTGGAAGATCTGGATGTTTCCACCGACCGTCGAATTCGCCTGGACGTCGACACGCGCTGCGTCCTCGGCCTGAACATTTCCATCAACGTCCACCTGATTGGCGATCAGGGTGGCGTTGTTTTCAACCTGGATATTGCCTTCTACCACGGTGCCGTTCAGGGTGCAGGTTGCGTTGACGGGGACGATTACGTTGTCGACTGTGATCGCCCCGGTTGTTCCTGTGCAGATGTAATCATCTGCCAGTGCAGGATGATAACTGGCAAACATCAGGAACACGGCCAGTCCTGCGCTCAAGAATATCATTCGCCAACTCATGTGTTTTCGCATCTGGTCTCCTTTCGCCTGTCGGTCTATCCCCCTGCCAGCAAGCGGTCCACCGTTTCATTATAACGATATACTCTCGTCTGCTTCCCGGTCCAATCTAAGAGGTTTGTTAGAGGCGACCAGTGAAGTTTTATGCTGAGCAGTGTGGCGGTTAGACAGCTGAGCAGCAGGCGGTGACCGCGCCTGCCCTGGTCGCCGCTGCGAAGGGAGATGTGGTAAACTCTTAAACCGCGCTGCGGCAGCGTAACCTGACAGCGGGTTTTTTCAGATGCCCGCTGTTTCGAAAGTACAAGTAGAAAAGACTGGAAAGCCGCTGCCAAAAACCCTGGATTTGAAAGATGTTTACCGGGCGAATACAGCCCGACCGTAAATGGACGAAAAAACACTCCAGACACTTGAATATCATAAAATACTCGACCGCCTGGCCGCCTACACGTCTTTTGCCGTCTCGGCCGATAAAGCGCGCGCCCTGCGGCCGACCGCAAATATCGATCTGGCCCGCCAGCGGCTGGAGGAGACCACCGAGGCTGTTCAGCTTCTGGTCACGCATGCGGATCTGAGCATTGGAGGTGCCAGAGACATACGCGGCCCGGTGGACCTTGCCCGGCGCGGTGGTGTACTGACGCCAGCGGACCTGCTGGACATCAAATACACACTGGTAGCGGCGCGCACGCTGGTGCGCACCTTCGAGCGCCTGTCTTCGCAGTATCCACGGCTGGCGGATATCGTTCTGAAAATGACGGCCCCGCTGGGGTTGATCGATGCCATTTCCCGGGCGATCTCAGAGCGCGGCGAAATCCTCGATTCAGCCTCCGAACGGCTGGGCCAGATCCGCGGCGAACTGCGCATCGCATATGAGCGCCTGATGACCAAACTGCAGCGCATGGTGAGCGATCCGAATAATGCTGCTATCCTGCAGGATGCAATCATCACCCAGCGGGATGGGCGCTACGTGCTGCCACTGCGTGCGGAATTTAAAGGGCGCATCAAGGCCATTGTGCACGACCAGTCCGCCTCTGGGGCGACGCTGTTCGTTGAACCCCTGGCAGTCGTGGAGCTGAACAACCAGTACCGTGAGCTGCAGCTCGCAGAACGAGACGAGGAACGGCGCATTCTGGCTGAGCTGTCGCGCCAGGTGGGTGAGAAAGCGGATGAAACGCTGGCTACCGTGGACGTCGTCGCCGAGCTGGATCTGGCGCTGGCGCGCGGTAAGTACGCCGAGGCCCTGAACGCCACTGCGCCTGTCCTTCACCCGATTCGCCCTCCGAAAAAAACTGAGGATGCGAACGGCCGGGAAGAACCCGGTACACGCCATCCGGGGAGCGTAATCCGGCTGCTCGAGGCGCGCCATCCCCTGCTCGACCCGCAGACCGTTGTCCCTGTGGATGTGGAGCTGGATCAGGAGACCTATGCGCTGGTCATCACAGGGCCCAACACCGGTGGGAAGACGGTCACGCTGAAAACCGTCGGTTTGCTGGCGCTGATGGCGCAGTCAGGCATGCACATCCCCGCGCATTCAGGGTCTGAGATCAGCGTTTTTCGCAACATCTATGCGGATATCGGCGATGAGCAGTCCATCGAGCAGTCCCTTTCGACCTTTTCGGGGCATGTGACCAACATCATTCGCATCCTGCAGCGCGCCGATCCCCAGTGCCTGGTGATTCTGGATGAACTGGGTGCCGGAACCGACCCGCAGGAAGGCGCGGCTCTGGCACGTGCCATCCTCAAACACCTGCTGCGGCGCGGCATTACCACACTGGTCACCACCCACCATCCGGAGTTAAAGACCTTTGCCCATGCTACCCGGGGAGTGGTAAATGCCAGTGTGGAGTTCGACCTGGAAACGCTGCGCCCGACGTACCGCCTGACCATCGGTCTGCCCGGGCGCTCGAACGCGCTCGCAATTGCAGAGCGGCTCGGTATGCCCAGAGCGATCATCCAGGATGCTCGCGCGGAGATCAACCCGGAAGAACTGCACGCCGATACGCTGCTGGACGAAATCTACCGCCAGCGTGATCTGGCGCGGGAAGCTCGCGAAAACGCAGAAAAGGCCCGAAAAGAAGCGGAACGCCTGCGCAGTGAGCTGTACGAACGGCTGGAAAAGATCGAGGACGAGCGCTGCAGTATTCTGGAAGAAGCCCGACAGGAAGCCGAGAGGGAGATCGAGAAGCTGCAGGAAGAACTCCGTGAAGCGCGCCGGGCTCTGGCACGCGCCCGCCAGCCCCTGGACGTCATCGAGGCTGTGGAAGAAAAGGTTGAGGCGGTGCAGGAGAAGGTGCAGAAGCCTGTTGAGCGGATGAAACCGGAAGGGACGCTGCCCCTGACGCGCCCGATCCGCCTGGGTGATAAAGTCCGTCTGCGCACGCTGGGCACGCAGGGAGTGGTCACTGCATTGAGTGAGGAAGAGGCTGAGGTGCAGGTGGGGGTGCTGCGCGTGCGCGCCCGGCTGGGTGATCTGCAGCATGCCAGCGGAAGCGCGCCGGCGGAGGAGAAAACAACCCGTCAGGCGGCGGCTTCCGGATCCACCGGCGCCCGGCGGACAGATCTGTTCCCGGCCTCACCCGGAATGGAGCTGGACCTGCGCGGGCAGCGGGCCGAAGACGCCCTGGACGCGCTGGACCGCTACCTGGACGCCGCTTATCTGGCGGGACTGCCTTTCGTGCGCATCATCCATGGCAAAGGGACGGGGCGTCTGCGTGAAGTTGTCCGCCAGACCCTGAGCGCGCATCCCAACGTGAAAACGTATGAATCAGGCGGCGATCGAGAAGGCGGCGAGGGGGTCACGATCGCGAAGTTGAATAACGCTTAGGCTTAAAAGTGAAGGGCGGCTCACGGGCCGCCCTTTTTTCATGCTCACCATCTATACGACAAACTGACCATTCTTGTAAAACAGCTCTCCGTCCACCCAGATCTCGCTGTTGTCGCGCATATCGCAGATCATATCCCAGTGGATGGAGGATTCGTTCTTGCCGCCGATTTCCGGGAAGCCTGCGCCGACCGCCAGGTGGATGCTGCCGCCGATTTTTTCATCGAACAGAATGCTGCGGGTGAACTTCTGGATGCTGTAGTTGGTGCCAATGGCGAATTCACCCAGATAGCGTGCACCGGCGTCGCTGTCGAGCATGGCCAGCAGATAATCTTCGTTTTTCGCGGCGCGGGCGTTTACCACCTTTCCATCCTTGAATTCGAGTTCAATCCCGTCCACCTCGCGTCCCAGGTGTATCGCCGGGTAGGTGAAGCGAATCCAGCCGTTAGCCGAATCTTCCAGCGGGCTGGTGTAAATCTCACCGCTGGGGACGTTGTGGGTCGCTGTGCTGTTGATAAAGCTGCGTCCGGCGATCGACAGCTTCAGGTCGCAGTTTGGCCCGCGCACCACAACTTCCTGCTTGCCCTTCAACCATTCCACCAGGCGCTGCTGTTTTTGTTCAACGTCGATCCAGGCCTGAATCGGGTCGGGCTGGTCGGCGAAAGTTGCTGCGTAAACAAAATCCTCATATTCACGCAGGCTCATATCCGCATCCTGGGCATAGGCCGGGCAGGGATACTGGGTCAGTGTCCAGCGCAGGCTGCCGGAGGCAGAGCGCTGCATGTAGGTGTTGAACAGGCTGCGCCGGGCCAGGCCGAAGGCCTGCATCTTCTTCGGATCGACGCCGGTCAGTACACGGGTGTTGCTGGAGGCCATAATCACAATGCGCACATCCGCCTGTTCATAGAGGATCTTATCGACTGGAGAGATCCACTGTATCTGGTCCTCGTTCATCTCCTGCAGGGCGATCTCCGTAATATCATCACTGGAGAACTGCAGTGTTGGCCGTCCGCCAGCCTTGAGGACATGACGGACGACTTCTTTTACCAGAGGCTGGGCAATGATGTTGGATTCAATCCAAACCCAGTCTCCCGGTTTGACCTTCGTCGAGTACTGAACGAGTATCTTTGCCAGGTTTTCTATTCTTGGATCTCCCATTGCTGGTTTCCTCCTGATGCGGCATACCAGGCAGTCTGCCCCGGTTGAGCGGCTGCCGGATGCTCCAGTGTCGGTGCCCGGGCTTTCACCACGTGGATCTTACAAGCCCGTCATCAATACGAGATGAATGCAGCAATTATAAACCCTGCCCTTAACTGATGCTACAATTGGTCTGTCAAATGAACCGAATCCTGCGGAAATGCCTGCTATACCTGATCGGCGTCTGCTGTCTGGCAGCCTGCAGCCCGGGGCCGGCAGTCCCTACTGCAACAGTCACCCTGCCCGACACGCCAGTTCCCACGCGCACGGCCACCCTCACCCCGACAGCAACGGCCACCGCGACGGTTACGCCATCGCCCACGCCAACTCCCACGGCCACGCTGACCCCCACCCCGCTGCTGCTGGTACTGGAAGGGACGCCTTTACCGGATGTTCTGGAAGCGATCGTGCCCGCCAGCGCAGATGATGTCTCCGGCCTGGCAGCCCTGCAGGGCGATCCGGTTCTGGACTTTGCCTGGACTCCTGACGGAAGCACACTGGCTGTGGCGCATGGGGATACCATCGCGCTTTACGAAGTGCGCAGCCGACTGCTGGCCCGCAGCCTGTACCCCGCCGGAGGGGGTGTCGTGCGGATCGCATTCAGCCCGGATGGCAGATGGCTGGTGGCGGCGAGCCAGTACGGATCGGAGGATACGAGTTACGCAGGCAACCTGCAGCTCTGGGCCGGGCCTTTCTGGCAGCCGCTGGGGATCCTGGCAGGCTTCGACCGGGCGATCAGCGATATTGCCTTCTCACCGGATGGGAGGACCTTCGCGGCCACCCTTACCGGCCCGGCTTTTCAGGATGACAGCCTGACTTTCTGGCCGACTGACGCATGGGAAATATCCGGTGAATGGAAGATCAGCCAGGCCCTTAAGGTCGTTTTTTCACCGGACGGCCTGTACCTGGCCATATCTCCCGACCGCTATGCGATCAAGATCTGGTCACTGGAGGATGAGTTTCAGCTGCTCTACGATCTGCCCACTTCCTTTACCGGTGAGGTCAGCACGATGGTTTTCTCACCGGAGAGAGCAATCCTGGCGACGGGACATTATGACGGAACGATCCGCCTGTGGGATGTCAGCTCGGGGGATCTGCTGCACAGCATGGAGCTCGAAGGGCAGGAGGTAGTGCAGAGCCTGGCGTTCAACCCGCAGGGTAACCTGCTCGCTTCGGGAAGCAGCTACGAAGGCAATAACATCCACCTGTGGGATGTGGACAGCGGCGTGCTGCTGCACACACTGGAAGGGCATACCAGCGGCGTGGTCGATCTGATTTTCTCCCCGGACGGCCAGATCCTGGTTTCTGGCTCGTACGACGGCACCATTCGCCTGTGGGGGGTGCGCCCGTGAAGCGCTCTCTGGTGTTGATTTTCCTGGCCGTGCTGCTGGCGGCCTGCAGCACGCCTGGAACGGTCACCAGCGCGCCGCCGCCTGACACGCCCACGCCGACCAGACCTGTGGATGTCCCTGCGTCACAGGAGCCAGCTCCTCCGGAGCCGGAGGTTACTCCCAGCAGTGAAGTCCCTCCTACCCCTATCCCTCCAGAGGAACCCGCACAGGCGGAAGAGATTCGCTTCCAGTCCTGGGAACTGGTTACAGCGCTGGCCTGGTCAACGGATGGAGAACTGCTGGCAGCAGCCGCGGGCAACCAGATCTATGTCATCGAACCTGATACCCTTGAACCGCTGGCACAACTGCCAGTAGGCGCGCTGAGCCCCAGCCTGTCCTTCCACCCTCAGGACCGGCTGCTTGCGGCAGCCGCCCGGGACGGCAGGGTGCGCATCTGGAATTTGTCTTCGCCTGAGAAGGCAGGTGAACCAGATGTAACGCTCGATGCGCACAAGAAGGGGGCGAACGTGGTCGCTTTCAGCCATGCAGGGGACCAGCTCGCCACGGGTGGCAACGATGCGGTGGTGCGCATCTGGGATTTGCAAACCCGGGAACGCCTGGCAGAGATCATTGGAGGCACTTTTTCGGTGCCGGATCTGGTGTACCAGCCAGATGGGAACATCCTGGGGATCATCAACGGCGCACTGCTGCGCTGGCGCGAGCCTGTCTCCGGTCGTATGCTGGGCGCGTACCAGTCGCCAACAGGAGAAGATGTCCCCTTCTACAGCGCAGCTCTCAGCCCCGACGGCAGCACGCTCGCCATGGGCGACCACCAAAACCGGATCTGGATCTGGGACTTAACCGTGGGGTTGGGAGATAAGCCGGAAAAAACGCCGCAGCCGCAGATCTGGCAAATTCCTGCCAAAACCACAGGCTCTGCGGCCCTGGTATGGGATCTGGCGTTCAGCCCGTCTGGCGAACTGCTCGCCTCATCGAGCGGCGACGGTAAGGTGCGTCTGTGGGATGCCCGGCAGGGGGAACTGCTGGAAGAAATCTCCGCACACAGCCTGGCTGCCACCAGCCTTGCGTTTCGTCCGGATGGGGCTGTGCTGGCATCAGGAGGCCTGGACGGAGCAGTGAGGCTCTGGCAGATCGATCCCGAGGGCCGTTAGACCGGCGGCAGCCAGATACGCGTCAGATAATCCCCCATCGTCAGAAAAATCAGAATCCCCAGCCAGAAGAAACCGAGCAGTGCGAAGATGCGGACTATGGCGCTGCTTGCGCGCACGTGCATAAAAAACAGGATCACGAGCACCGCCTTAATCACAGCGATGGTCAACGCGATGACCGGATTCAGCCAGCCAGCATCGAGAAAGGCCGCACCCACGGTGGCTGCCAGCAGTACAAGAAGACCGAGATACACCAGGAAGTATGTTCTGCGTGAGACCGGTTGGTGGTTCATGAGGCTCGATCAATCAGATACAGCAGTGGGAAGATAAAAATCCATACGATGTCGACAAAATGCCAGTAGAGGCCCATGTTCTCGATGGCAGAGTAATCGGCAGCCGAATAGCGTTTGAACAGATTGGCCTGCACAATCAGAAATGCAATTACAAGCAGCCCAAGGAGCATGTGGAGAAGGTGCAGACCGGTCATGGCAAAGTACAGGCTGAAGAAAATCTGACCGGGTCTCTCATCTGCGGAAAGGGTTAACAGCTGTTCCCGGTTTGGGAACAGTCCTTCGTTGATGACGTGCAGGTATTCCGTGCCTTTTATTCCGATAAACGCCAGCCCGAGCAGCATCGTGAGGAGTAAAAAGAGCGTCAATGCTCTGCGGCTGCCGGCCTGGATGGCGTGTACGGCCAGAGCCATGGTAAAACTGCTGGTCAGCAGTATGGCAGTGTTGATGGTGCCGAGGACCAGGTCAAGCTCCCGGCTGGCCGTGGCGAACACCTGTGGGTACAGCCAGCGGTAGACCAGATAAATCGTGAAAAGCCCGCCGAAGAACATGACCTCACTGGCCAGGAACACCCACATCCCCAGGCGGTTGAGCTCCAGCTTTTCTTCCGGGGTCTGGTAATGCACCTCGACCGCGCCGCCTGTCGTTGTGGTCTCACTCATCTTCATCGTCCTCAGGAAAGTCTGTATAAGCTTCCGCTGTCACCACCGGGATGGTAGAGAAATTCTCTGTAGGCGGCGGCGATGATGTTGTCCATTCCAGCCCGCTGACTCTCCAGGGGTTTGGGCCCACCCGTTCGCCGGTGCGCAGCGACCAGATGAGGTAAATGAGCGGCAGCAGATATCCCAAAGAGACAATGGATGCACCGGCTGTGGACATTACATTCAGCACCTGGAACTCCTCAGGATAGGTGGCATAGCGCCGCGGCATCCCCTGGTAGCCCAGGATGAACTGGGGGAAGAAGGTCAGGTTAAAGCCGGCAAAGATCAATGCGGCAGAAATGCGTCCCCACCATTCCGGATAGGTGCGCCCGCTGATTTTCGGCCACCAGTAGTGGATCCCTCCCAGGTAAGCCATGACCGAGGCGCCGACCATGATGTAATGGAAGTGGGCGACGACAAAATAAGTGTCGTGTACATGCACGTCCAGGGCCAGTGAAGCGACAAACAGACCGGTAAGACCACCGATCACGAAAAGGCCGATAAAGCCCAGCGCGTAAAGCATGGGGGTATCCAGAGAGATTGAGCCTTTATACAGTGTGGCCGTCCAGTTGAAAACCTTAACAGCAGACGGGATGGCCACCAGGAAGCTCAACCCTGAGAAGATGGCGGCATTGAAAGCCGACTGTCCGGCGACGAACATATGGTGTCCCCAAACCAGGAAACCGATGAAAGCAATGGCCAGACTGGCCAGCGCAACGAAGGTGTAGCCAAACACGCGCCGGCGGCTGAACGCGGCGATGAGTTCGCTGATCACCCCCATGGCCGGCAGCACCATGATGTACACTGCCGGATGCGAGTAGAACCAGAACAGGTGCTGGAAGAGAACCGGATCCCCGCCCCGGCTGGGGTCGAAGATACCGATCCCCAGCAACCGCTCGGCCACAACCAGCAGCAGAGAGACGCCCAGCACAGGAGTGGCCAGGATGAAAATCAGGCTGGTGGCATAGTGCGACCAGACAAACAGCGGCAGCCGTGACCAGGTCATGCCAGGGGCGCGCAGTTTATGGATGGTGACGATGAAATTCAGACCGGTCAAAATCGTCGAGATGCCGGCGATGAACACGCCCACAATGGTGGCGACCACCGCCGTGTTGGTGTAACCGCTGCTGTAAGGGGTGTAGAAGGTCCACCCAGTATCGACACCGCCGAACACCACAGCGCCAAAGGTGATAAAACCGCCAATCATGAACAGATACCAGCTCGCCAGATTCAGGCGGGGGTAGGCCAGGTCGCGGGCACCGATCATCAATGGGATCAGAAAATTGCCGAGCACCGAGGGGATCGCCGGCACCAGGAAGAAGAAGATCATGATGATCCCGTGGACGGTGAACAGGCGGTTGTAATTATCTAAACTGACCAGGTCCGCCTGGGGAGTGAGCAGCTCCAGGCGGAAGAGCACGGCTGCAAAACCGCCCACGAAGAAGAAAAAGGTGATGGAGATCATGTAAAGCACTGCGATGCGCTTATGGTCGAGCGTCAGCAGCCAGGACCGGGCGGTATAGCCGGCGTTCAGATAATTTTCACGGAAACGGTCGAATGTAATGGAAGCCATAGACAGGTGCGTGTCCTTTCCTCACTGCTGTCCTTCTGCGCCTGCCCCGAGGGACTGTATGTAGGCGACCAGTTCAAGAAGCTGCTCTTCGGTGATGCGGCCTTCATAGGTGGGCATGATGGGGGCATATCCGGCCACGATTTTCTCGCTCGGGAATAGGATCGATTCACGAATGTAACTTTCATCCGCAATAACATTTTCTCCGCTTTCGAGGGGTCTGGGCTGGCCAAAGATACCAGCCAGATCGGGGGCGGTGGCATTTGGCTCCCCTGTATGGCACCCGCTGCATCCTAACTGGGAGAAGAGCTGCTCTCCGGCATCGGACAGGGGTACCTCAGCGGCGGTTCCACTGGACAGCCAGGCCTGGTAATCGCTCTGCTCCATGACCACCACTTTTCCGATCATGCGAGAATGATTGGTGCCGCAGTATTCAGCGCAGAACAGGTGGTACTCGCCCGGCCTGGTGGCTTCGAACCAGAGATTGGTGTAGCGACCGGGGATAACGTCGTACTTCAGACGGAATGCAGGGATGAAGAAGCTGTGGATCACGTCCTGCGAGATCATGGTCAGCCTCACGGGCACATTGACCGGCACATGCAGCTCATTAATCTCCCGGCGTCCTTCCGGATGCTGGGCCTTCCACATCCACTGCTGGCCAACCACGTAAATATCAAGTGCATCGGCGGGCGGAGTGTTGATATTGAAGTACACCGAAGCAGCGCCTAAAAATGAACCCATACCCAGTACGAGCAGACCCAGCATCCAGCTCAACTCGACCTTCAGGTTGGTATCGGGCGGGTTGCTGCGGTCCACCCGGGCGCCGCGGCGGTAGCGAATGCCGAAATATATGATCAGGATAACGACAATGGTGGTGAAGAACAGACCCAGGGCGATCTCGGCAGCAAAGATAAAATCCACCTGACCGGCAACCGTGGAGGCCTGCTGCGGGAAGAGCGGCAGTTGAGGCAGGCCGGGGATATCAGGGAATCCTGGCATGACGATCTTCCTTCTGTTCGGGTTTCATTTCGTGCGCCTCCCTACACGCCCGGTGTAATATCCAGCGGACCCGGGCGGCTGCGCTCCCTCCACAACATGAGCAGGATCAGCCCGGAGAGCAGCAGCACCGTGCCCACGGCTACCAGACGGAGCACGTTCTGGATCAGGAGCGTGTACTTTCCTGTGGCCGGATTGTAGGAATAGCAGAGCAGGAAGGCCCGGTCGATCAGCGAGCCGATCCTTTCCTGAGAGGCCTCTACAAGTCCCAGGCGTAAGTCCTGAGCGGTGTAATCGAAGCCGAAGAAATAGCGTGAAATTTTCCCCTGTGGGGTGATGAGGACCAGCCCCGTGGGGTGAGAATACTCGTCGAGCGCAGGGTCGTACACATAGCTGAAACCGATCGATTCTGCCAGCCGGTCGATTTCCGCCTGCCGGCCGGTGAGGAAATGCCAGCCCTGCTCCGCTCCCGGGCGCTGGTACTCGCTCAGCAGGGCAGCTTTCTTACGGGCTGCGATTTCGGGCGTCTCACGGGGGTCGATGCTGAGGGTGACCACTTCATACTGCTCGCCGATATTGAAGCGCAGTTCTCGCAGGACCCGGGTAATGTTGGCCAGCGCCAGGTCGCAAAGCATGGGGCACTCGTAGTAAGCCAGCAGCAGGATTACCGGGCGGTTATTGAAATAATCCTCCAGACGGACGGACGTCCCGTTTTCGTCTGTAAAGGTAAGGTCCAGGGGAACCGCCTCGTTCAGCCGCTGGTCAAAAGCGACATCCTTCACCGGGTCGGGGGTGGGCTCCTGCGCCACGGCCCTGGCGAAAGACAGCAGCACAAGGATCAATATCGTGGATCGCAGGATCTTCCAGTAACTGCTTCTCATGATTCCTTTTCCTGTGAGGCTTCTCCTGTGAGTTAAGCTGTCACAGCGCTCGATAATCCCCACTGTTTCAAACGGATCGCAGGGCGCACCCGCAGCCCGATGGCCATACGGCGGCAGGATTAATCCCCCAGCGAAACGATATAGTCAACCAGGGCTTGCAGTTCTTCTTCGCTCACCCTGTTTTCGTAAGATGGCATGATAGGCTGGTAGCCGGCGACGATCCTGGCGTTGGGGTTCAGGATCGATTCGGCCAGATAAGCCTCATCTGCTGTTACGGTCTGGCCTCCTTCCAGGGGCACCTCTTCACCGTACAGACCCACCAGGGAAGGAGCGATATCCGTAGATGTCTGCTGGTGGCAGCTACTGCAGCCTAACTCCTGAAACAACGCCGCACCGGGCTGTCCCGCCCCGGCCGGTGGACCGGGCGTACGTGGGGCTTCCGTGGGGAACGGGGGGAAAGTTCCCTGAAATAGCGGCGTACCTGGAGGAGCTTGAGTCGGGCTGAAGGCAAAGCCGCTGTCCCCGGCGAAGCGCGTTGGCACATTTGCCGGCGTTACCGGCAGCCCCTGCGCGGCGATCAGGTCCATGGCGGCATCGATGGGTATGCGAGCGCGGCCGCTCTGCTCGTCGATTTCAAACCCACGCAGGCGGGCATCCTCGGTGAGGCGCAGGATTTGCATGTCCCTTTCCGGCGCGACCTGCAGGCCGGGCTGACCCGTAAACAGACCTTCAGGGAGCACTGTGACCAGCTTTTCTCCGGGCCGTGTTCCAGTCACCGAAAAGAAGGCGACGGTCAGGCAGATATGGACCAGGCCGCCGAGGATAATGACGGCAAAGATCCCGAGGAAGAGATTGCGGATGCTCAGATAGGCGGGTGATTCGGCTCGCGCAGGATCTTCTCCGTGGATTGTTCTCCCCAGCTGGGGTTCCCGGTTTTCTCCATTCTCATCCATTTCAATAACCTGCCTGTTTTTCCCCGCGGTTCAACTCTGCTGGCCGGCGGCGGATCAGGGCTGCCTGCGGAGTACGGCTGAGGTGCCAGACAAAAGCGGCCGCCCACAGCCCTCCCAGTGCCACCGGAGCGACCAGGTCCATCCAATGGATGGAAAACCGGGCGGGGTGAAAAGCCGGCGCCACCGTCCAGAAGGTTTCGAAAAGGCGCATCAGTAAAATCAAGATCGCAAGAAATGCCAGGATGCGAGGACTGCGCTTGGTGCTGAGCGGCAGCAGGATCAGGAAGGGCAGCACAAACTGTACGACGATCACGATGAGCTGCACCACCAGCCAGCCGCCGGTGACACGAGAGAGGTACCAGAGCACCTCACGGGGTATGTTGCCGGACCAGATGATGACAAACTGCGAGTAAGCGATGTAAGCCCAGAAAATTACCCCCGACAGTAGAAAGGCGCCCAGGTCCCGGAAGACCAGCGGGGTCATCATTTCCGTCAGAGGCCGTTCGCGGGCCAGGTACGGCAGCACTGCGAGACCCAGGGCAAAGCCTCCCAGGAGCTGTCCAGTGATCACCAGCAGTCCGAAGACCGAGGAAAGCCACTCCACCTCAAGCGACATGATCCAGTCGACCGAGGCAAAGGTCATGGTGAGTGTGTAGGCCAGGAAACCCAGTGCACTCAGGCGCTGGAAGGTGCGCCGCACCGGAGATTCGACATTGTATTCGGCGCGCTGTGCCCAGCGGCCTGCCACCCAGGCCAGCCCGATCCATATAAGGAAGTAAACCAGGGCGCGCAGAAGGAAGAAGGGTGTATTGAGATAGGCTGCTTTATGCTGCAAAATATCTGTAGACATCTCTGCAGGATTGGCCCATCGATAGAGAAAGGGCAGCCCAAAAATGATGGGGATAAAGAGCAGCGCCACCAGCCAGATGGTTTTATAGCCTGCTTCAAGCACCCGCCGGAGGGCGATCCCCCAGCGGCCGCCAACCAGGTAGTGCAGCAGTCCAACTCCCAGGCAGCCCAGCGCCAGCCCCAGGATCCATAAAAATGCGGTCAGGTAGGCCTGGAAAAAAGGCTGCGGCCCGCTGATGAAATAACCGGCAGCCAGCAGAGCACTGGCGAGCAGGCCAGCGACCAGTCCGGTCCTGCGCACTCGCTGCAGGGCTGGCTCCAGTCGTTCAACACTTTCGTAAATCAAATCGCTCATGGCTGCGAACCTGCCAGCTCATCCAGCAGTTCCTGGGGGATATCATCGACCACGGCATTCTGGCTCAACTGCAGTGCCTCGATATAGGCAGCGATCGCCCAGCGGTCAGCGGGTTTTATGCGTGAGTCGTAGGGATACATCTGACCAAAGCCTTCACTGATAACGTAAAAGAAATAGCCGGGAGGCGCCTCACGCAGGCGATCTTCGTGCAGCGATGGCGGTGGGCTGAAGCCGCGCTGGACGATCATTCCGTCTCCATATCCGGCATAACCGTGGCAGGGTGAACAGAAAATGTCATACCGCTCCCGCCCTCTCTCAAGGACCTCACGGGTGATCTCAAACGGGTAAGCGTCCACAAATTCTCCAGCTTCATCCTGCCCGGTGAAGAAGAAGCTCTGTTCGGAAAAAGCGCCCTGAGGAACCGTTTCTGGGACCAGCGGGCGTGAAGACCGTCCGTCAATAAAAAAAACGCTGGGTTCGTACGGCTCGTAGCGCGGCTGGTTGCTCATATCATCACAGCCGGCGATGAGCAGCAGGACCACAGCCAGGCCGAACGTGATGGACAGGCGCATCCCCCTGTTTGGCGGATATCTTTGAGCATCGGGTAATCTCATAAGCTACGGCTCGATGACGCTGACATCATTTGGGTTCAAACTTTCCAGAAATTCAAGCGTTTTTTCCAGGTCAAACAGCGGGTCACTGGCTTCAATGGCCAGGAAAAAGTGAGTGCGCGAGGCCAGCTCGAAGGAGGGCACATTAAACACCGGGTGGTACGGCTGCGGCAGGCCGTTGAGTGCAAACATGCCCAGCACTGCAGCAAAGGCGGCGAAAAGGATGGTCATCTCGAAGGTGATGGGGATGTACGCTGGCCAGCTGTGCAGCGGGCGCCCTCCGACATTGATCGGGTAATCGATCACGGTGGCGTAGTACTGCATAAAATATCCCGCCAGCGCTCCGGTGATGCCACCTCCTAAGACCACCAGCGGCAGCGCGGTGCGCCGCATACCTAGTGCTTCCGACAGCCCTTCAACCGGGAAGGGAGAGTAGGCGTCCATGCGGCGGTAGCCCTGTTCATACGCCCGGTGGGCGGCTTCGAGGAGGGCCTCCGGTTTTTCAAATTCAGCCATCAGGCCGTAGACTCTGGGGATCGGGGAAGAAGGGTTCTCAGTCACCATGGGCCTCCTGTTCCTGTACCAGCTCGCGCATCTCGAAAATGGATATGACCGGCAGGAAGCGGATAAAGAGGAAGATCAGGGCGAAGAAAAGTCCGATCGTTCCCAGGAAGGTGGAGAAATCCCAGAAGGTGGGGATGAAGACATGCCATGAGGACGGCAGGTAATCGTGGTACAGCCCGCCGACGATGATCATGAAGCGTTCTAACCACATCCCGATGTTGATGATGATCGAGATGATAAACAGGGCCAGTGGACTGCGGCGGATGCGGATCGACCAGAACAACTGCGGCACAAGCACGTTGAAAACCAGCATGGCAATGTAAAAAGGCCCGTACTCGCCGACGAGGCGGTTGTAATAGGTTGCGATTTCAAACTCGTCGCCGCTGTACCAGGCCATAAAGTTTTCCATCAGATAGCCGTAGGCCACAATCAGGCCCATCGCCAGCATGACCTTGGCCATGTTATCCAGATGGCGGAGGGTGATGAAATCCTCCAGGTCGTAAAACCGCCGCAGCGGGATGGCGATGGTCAGCACCATAGCGAACCCTGAAAAGACTGCACCGGCCACGAAATAGGGCGGAAAGATGGTGGCATGCCAGCCAGGGACAATGGAATAGGCGAAATCCAGACCAATGATGCTGTGGACGGAGATCACCAGGGGTGTGGCAATGGCTGCCATCAGAAAATAAGCGGTTTGATAGCGGTGCCAGTGCAGGGCCGACCCGCGCCAGCCCATTGCAAAGATGCCGTAGATGATCTGCCAGATGCGCGAACGGGCCCGGTCGCGCAGGGTAGCCAGGTCGGGGATCAGGCCCATGTACCAGAACAGCGCTGAAACAATCCCGTATGTTCCGATGGCGAAGGCATCCCAGACGAGCGGACTGCGGAACTGCGGCCACAGCCCCATCGTGTTGGGATAAGGGAAGATGTAGTAAGCGAACAGCGGGCGGCCCAGATGCAGCAGGGGAAAGAGGGCGGCATTGGCCACGGCGAACAGGGTCATGGCCTCGGCAAAGCGGTTGATGGACGTGCGCCAGTCCTGGCGGAAGAGCAGAAGAATGGCTGAGATCAACGTGCCGGCGTGGCCAATTCCGATCCACCACACCAGGTTGGTGATATCGAATGCCCAGCCCACCGGGACGTTCAGGCCCCAGATGCCGACTCCACGGGCGAATAGATACAGGACGGAGATCATAAGCGCCTGGAGCAGGATAAACGAAATGGCGAATCCCACCCACCAGAAGCGAGAGGTGCGGCGGGTGAGCACAATCTGCGATATCTTGTCCGTAACCGAAGCAAAGGTATGCCCGGGTTTCAGAACGGGTATTTGCTCGATACGGCGGTCCGGTTCCTGTCTATCCATATCCGCGTCCTGTGGGTCTGCGCTGATCAGGTCTGCCCTTCGAGAGGCGGCAGGTTGGGGTTCGGATTGCGAAGCCGTGCCAGATAGCTGGTGCGGGGCTGGGTCCCTAATTCAGCAAGCAGACCGTAATTTAAGGGCTGTTCTTTCATCCGGCGCACCTGGCTGTCTTCCCGGTTGATATCGCCAAATACGATGGCCTGGGCCGGGCAGGCCTGCTGACAGGCGGTCACCACATCTCCCTCATCGATCTCGCGCCCCTCCGCTTTTGCACGAATGCGTGCATCGGAGATCCGCTGGATGCAGTAGGTGCATTTTTCCATCACGCCCCGGCTGCGCACGGTGACATCCGGATTGCGCCAGAGCTTCAGCGGGATAATGTTCTCGTCTACGTAATCGAGGAAATTGAAGCGCCGCACTTTGTAAGGGCAGTTATTCGAGCAGTAGCGAGTGCCGATGCAGCGGGCGTAAACCATTTCGTTCAGCCCTTCGCTGTCGTGCAGAGTGGCGTTCACCGGGCAGACCGGTTCACAGGGCGCTTTTTCACAGTGCATGCAGAGCACGGGCTGGTTCAGGATCTCCGGATTGTCCAGATCGCCTTCGAAGTAGCGGTCGATGCGCAGCCAGTGCATCTCGCGGCCGATCAGGACCTGCTCCTTGCCGACCACAGGAATGTTGTTCTCGACCTGGCAGGCCATCACACAGGCGTTACAGCCGGTGCAGGCGCTCAGGTTGATCGCCATCCCCCATGCGTTGCCGGTATATTCAAATTCTGGAAATAGTGATGGCATCTGCGGCACAACACCATCATCCTCGCTCCTGAGCGCCTCGGGGACTTCCAGTTCGTGCCCCATCTCGTTTACAAAATCCGGATTTTCCTGAAACTGGGCCAGGGTCCCGGTGCGGACGAGGTCGCGGCCTTCCATGCGGAAATGGTCCTGTGTAATAGCGAGAGAATAGCGCCGGGATGTAGGACGGATATCGACACCGCTGCCGCCCCAGGGGGCGTCGGAGGTGCGCAGGGCATAAGCGTTGACACCGGCGCCTTCCTGCACTTCACCGCCGGCCTGCCGCCCAAAGCCCAGATGTAATGTGATGGTATTTTCCGGCTGGCCGGGGAGGATCCACACGGGAGCCAGGATGGAACGCTGGCGGTAGGTGAGCTCGATCACCTGTTCGTTCTGCAGGTTCAGACGGGCCGCCAGGCGAGGGCTGATCAGGGCAGCGTTATCCCAGGTAAGTTTTGTCAGCGGACGGGGGAGTTCCTGCAGCCAGGCATTGTTGGAAAAGTTCCCGTCCCATACCGAGTAGTCGGGCAGGAAGAGGAGTTCGATTGTCTGCGTGTCTACCGGCTGGGGGGAGACCGCATTGGCGGCATCGAGGAAGTCGGGTCTAAGCGCAATACCCTCGCGGGGCAGCAGGCGCGTGCCGGCGATGACGCCTACATGCAGAGCGCGCCGCCAGAACTGGGTGAAAGTCTGCCCGTTTACCACCGGTTCGGGGGTCTGCTGGGCCTCTGTCTCCTCGCCAGCTTCCCCTTCCCCACCTTCCCCGGTCGGGGGTGCGGGTGTAGACGCCGGGCTTTCTTCCGGCAAGGCGGTTCCAGCCGGCCCACCTGCCAGGCCGGCAAACTGGCCTTCCCAAAATCTGCGCACAATATCGTACCCTTCTGCTGCAGGGCTGCCCAGCATCAGCGCCAGGAGTTCATGGCTGCTGTGATTGTTATAGAGGGGGAAAATCAGAGGCTGGATGATGGACACCGTGCCGTCACTGGCGCGTGTGTCCGACCACATCTCCAGGTAATGGGTGGCCGGGATATGCCAGTGGCATGCCCGGGCAGTTTCGTTTCGATAAAGGCCCAGATAGGCGCTTAACCTGGCCTGAGCCACGGCCTCGCCGAAGTTCAGGTCGGCAGGGGCGTCGTAAACCGGATTCCCGTCCAGAATCACAAGCAGTTCAACGGTTCCGTTCTGCAGGTCCTGGGTGAGCTCGCGCAGCGACTGCAGGTGATTCACCGGCCGGGGTTCTACCGGGTCGGTGTAATAAACCGTGCTGCCCACATTCTCCAGCGCAGCGTTCAGGGCGTGCGCCAGTGCATGCACGATTGGCGGCTGCTGCGGGCCAGCCAGGACCAGACAGCGGCCCCGGTGGGCGTTCAGATCATCAGCCAGTGCTGCCAGCCAGGCTTCAGGCACCGGGCTGGCGGTTGGACCAGGGTCGACGGCGATGCCCATGCGGAAAGCAAGCCGGCGGGCGAAGACTTCAATCTGGGCCAAACTGAGCGCTACACGATGATCGGCGTTCGAACCGGTGAGTGAAAAGCTGCTCTCGATCATATACAGCCGGTTCATGCTTCCTTCGCCCTCGCCCGGCCGGCGGCGGCCGCTGAACTCGCGCGTGTACCGCAGGGCGGCAGGTTCCAGGAACATGAAGTCATTGTCCAGTGATAGCACCACATCGGCAGCTTGAAAATTGTAGTGTGTATCGACGACTTCACCAAAAGCCAGGCGCGCCCCTTCGCGTTCGTTATCCCTGTTTACAGGGCTGTACTGGTGCCAGCGCGCCTGGGGAAAGGCTTCCAGCAGAGCTCTGATCTGACTGGTAAGGGTGGGGGAGGTGATGGTCTGGGTGAGCAGCCGCAGTCCTGCGCCCTGCTGACCACGCTGGTTTTCGAGTGCCTGTAGCAGCTCAGCCTGGAAGGATTCCCAGGTGCGAATCTGCCCGCGATGGGTTACTGCCTGGGCACGGTCGGGATCATACAGGGTCAGGATGGACGCCTGAGTGAAGGCGTCTGTCGCCCCCAGGCTGTCCGGGTGCAGGGGGTTTCCTTCCACCTTGATCGGCCGCCCTTCGTGGCTTTCCACCAGCACACCGCGTGCATAGCCATTCATTTCGAGTGCAGTGGCAAAGTACAGCGGCTGCCCCGGGATCACTTCCTCCGGAGCCTCTACATAGGGCATGATTAATTCCACCGGCTGGGGTATACAGGCGCTCAGGCCCGCCAGGGCCAGCGGAGCCGCCAGCAGCTTGAGAAAATCGCGCCGGTTGAGGGATTTCACCCAGGACGTCTCGCGCGGAAACTCGCGGTGCAAAAACTCGAGGAACTCAGTGCTTTCAGCCAGTTCTTCCAGGCTGGTCCAGCTCCGCTTTCCGGCCTGAGCAGCGAGCTTTGCCCGGATTGCGGCCAGATCCAGGGGTTTTTTCTCGGGATGGGGATCAGAATTCATTACCTGTGACATATGTAGCAATCATCCAGTACGCTGCCGGGAGCAATATCGTATTCCTCTACCAGCCTGAGCCCCAGGGTCTGTTGATCCTGCGGGGGAACATATCCCATGGTGTATACCTCCTCTCTGGGGCGGATGTACCGTTCGGGGTTCCGGTGACATTCCAGGCAGAATTCCATGTAAAACGTCTCCGTTTTGCGGATGAGCGGCATCTGATCCACCCGTCCATGACAGGTCTCGCAGCCGACTCCTTTGGCAACGTGGATCTGGTGATCGAAGTAGGCGAAGTCCGGCAGGTCATGCACGCGGATCCAGGGGATGGATTCACCATTCTGAAAACTTTCGCGCACCATCGCCAGTGCCGGGCTGTCTGCGAAGATCTGACTATGACAGGTCATGCAGGTCTGGGTGGATGGGATACCGGCAAACCCCGATTCCTCTACCGAGGTATGGCAGTAGCGGCAGTCTATTCCGCGGCCGCTCACATGCGCCTGGTGGCTGAAATCCACCGGCTGCGCAACAACAACATTGACCCGGGATACATATGATGAGCGGAAAAAGAGAGTCAGGATACCTGCGATTCCGGCAAGGAAGAAAAGCGCGCCAAAAATGCTGACTCTGGAAAAAGGATTGGTGCTCGGATGGAAGATCTGAGGCATCAGGCTTGATTTATCAATTATCGAAATCTGATCTGGCAGGAATGGAGCCCGTTGTCTTTGATTTACCCGCCCCCATATATCACGGCAACGCGGTCTGTAACCCCCAATGAAATTCAGACCAAGTCTACCCCATTATAGCCCCATAATGCAAATTAATCATCCATTAAAACCGTTGATTCCGGGAAAGAAAAAATTACCGGTGATGACTGGAATCCGGAAGTAAATAAAAGACCCTCCGGCTGGCGGAGGGTCAGATCAATCCAGATCGTGAAGCAGCGGTTTGCTACAGGGTTGTCACCGAAGCGCCGTCACTGGCATGGCAGAGATAAACCTGGGTTTCCCGACCGGTTTTCTGAAGGTAACCGGCTTTCAGTCCGGCGATAAATTCATCGGCGAATTCTGCTTTCACCAGGTTGATCGTACAGCCGCCGAAACCGGCCCCAGTCAGCCGGGCGCCGTAGCAGCCGGGGAGTTCGCGGGTTAATTCGACAAGGGTGTCCAGTTCCGGGACGCTGACTTCATACAGGTCGCGCAGGCTGGCGTGGCCAGCGTACATGAGAGCGCCAAATGCATGGCTGTCATTACGCTTCAGGGCGTTCAAGGCCGACTCGACCCGGGCGATCTCTTTTACCACATGTTCCGCACGCTTGCTGATCTCGCGGGGGAGCTCAATACTGTAAGCGGCAAATTCTGTGGGCGAAATATCTCGCAGAGATTTAATATCGGGCAGGAAGCGCTTCAGCATTTCCACAGCCTGTTCACAGGCGGAACGCCGTTCGTTATAGGCTGAAGTGGTCAGCGAGCGGCGAACGCCCGAGTCGGCAATGACCAGCGCCGTGCCCGGTGGGAGAGGCGCCGGTTCCCATTCCAAACTGCGAGTATCGAAATAGAGCGCATGACCGGCAACGCCGTTGGCGCTGGCGAACTGGTCCATCAGCCCTGAATTGACGCCCACATAGACGTTTTCTGCCCGCTGGCAGTAGCGTGCCAGCGTCACTCCATCGGCTTCCCAACCGCCCAGCGTCCTCCATGCGGCAGCAAAGGCCACCTCAACCGCTGCCGAGGAGCTCAGACCGGCGCCGATGGGGACGTCAGAGGTGAAGACGCCCTGCATTCCCGTCACCCGCAGTCCTTCCTTCTGCAAGGACCAGGCGACTCCAGCCGGGTAGCGGGCCCAGCCCGGCAGCGGTTGGCCGTTGATATCGACTTTCTCCTCCAGATTCTCCAGCTTGAAGGTGACGCTTTCCTTGAGGTCCAGGGCGTGCAGGGTCACTGTGCTGTCACCGGTGCCCGCGGCTGCCAGGTAAACAGCCCGGTCAATTGCGGCGGGCAGCACGAGACCGTCGTTGTAGTCTACATGCTCGCCCAGAAGGTTAACTCTTCCCGGCGCACGCGCCAGCAGCGCGGGCTGTTTTGAAAAGATTTGTGTGAACGTATTTTGGATGTCCATTTTCCTCACTTTGTTGCCACTGCCAGCAGATTACCCAGGATCACCAGCCCGATGAGCACCCAGACCAGTCCAACTGAACCAGAACGGGCCGCAAAGTAAAGCGGAATGGAGGGCAGCATGGTGAGTAAAAACGCCAGCAGATGGACTCTGGTTTTGTTTTTTGAAAGCCAGTTCAGGATTTGGCTCACTTTCTCATACCCGGGGCGGCCTGGTCAGGGAGCGGAGACCAGAACACCAATCACCGTCATGGCGCTGCCAAGCAGCATGAGGATCAACACATACAGGGCCATTTTACGCATGACGACGCCTTCTTTGCCAGCCATACCTGCCGTGCTGGCGCCGACAACCACCTTGGTAGGCGCCATAACGGAGGCGATCCCGGCACCGGCGTTCTGTCCGGCCAGGATGATCGCGAGCGGATATCCCAGCAGCTCTGCTGTGCGCATCTGCAGGGCGGACAGAACGACATTCGAATTGGTATTACTGCCGGTCATAAAAGCCCCGATCCCGCCGATCCAGCCGGATGCGACGGGAAAAAACTCGCCCACTCCGCTGGCGATAGCTCGCGCCAGTGTATCGGTCATGCCTGAGTTTTCCATGATCACTGCCATGGTGACCATTGAAGCAATGCTGACCGATGATGAGAGCATGCCGCGAACGGTGCTGTTCGCGATGCGCTTCGCAGCGCCTGGCTGGTACATGCCCCGGGAACGAAAGAGCATGAACGTGATCAGCGAGGCATAGGTCAGCACGGCTCCTGTGTGCTGTAAGAGAGCCAGCGAGCGGCCGGGACCGGCTGGTGTGACAAAACCCATCGCGGTGACGGTTTCGGGAAACTGCACCTGGATGGTGAACTGCCGCAGAAAGTCTCGCACCGGTGGGAACACCTGGACCAGCAGGATGATCACCACCAGAATCGCGTAGCCGGACATAGATAGGGCCAGCTTTTTAAAGTCGATCGTCTGCAGGCCGGATTTTTCATCCTGAGGATTTCTGCGGTTGACCAGGAAGGCAAAGGCAATCCCAATCAGCAGGCCCGCCAGGCCGCCGGTCATGGTGGCAATGTTCCAGAACCCCAGGACAGCAACTCCGTACTGGCCAGCCAGCATCGCTGCACCCATGAGCAGGCTGGGGACGATCAGCCGCTGGACGGCTTCCCAGCCCTGGGCAATGTGGGCGATCATAGGCCCGGTTACCAGCGCAAAAATACCCAGAAAAAGCGCCGATTCTTTCACCAGCGTTTGTGCCGGCAGCCCGGTGGTGGCGAGCATGGCCTGGAAGGAAGAGCCCAGGGAGCCAAAGGTGACACCCCATCCGTGGCCGATGGAAGGGATGATCACCGCATTCAACGGTGAAAAACCCAAACCGACCAGCATCGGCGCGGTGACAGCCACAGGCACGCCAAAGCCGCCGATCCCCTGCAGGAAGGATGCAAAGCCCCAGCCAATAATCAGGGCCTGCATCCCGGTGTCAGGGGTCAGTCGGGGGAGGAACTCGCCCATGATCCGGATTGCTCCGGACTCGTCCACGACCCGGAAGAGCAGGAATGCGGCCCATACGATCAGGAGCACGTCCACGCTCAACAGAAGCGCCCGGGCATGGGCGAAAGCCAGTAGTTCCGGGCCGGCGCCAAAAAAGAACAGCGCAATGAGCAGGGCGCTGAGATACCCGGCTCCGCCGGCCCGGGCTGCACTCCAGCGCTGCCCTACCATCAATATTAAGATGAGCAGAATGGGTGTCAGGGCGAATAGAAAGGCCATGGCAAAGGCGGCGCCGGAGCGTGCAGATCAGGATTTTAAGTAGATTCCCTGCGGATCCAGTTCCTCACGCAGAATGCGTAGTTCTTCCGCGGTCGGCGGCTCGGTTGTTTTCAGGTCAGGCGCCTGACGAAGATCCCAGCCGGTATTGGCGCGCACATCATCCAGGGTGGCTCCGGGATGCAGGGCGGTAAGCACCAGCTCTCCGCTTTCATCCGGCTCAAGGACGCCCAGATTCGTGACCACTGCAGCCGGCCCTTTCCCGCGCAGTCGAGCGGCATCGCGCTCGGCCCGGCCTCCCAGGAAACCGGCCGAAGTGCAGAAATCCACCTTTTCAGGGAAGCGCCGCTTCTGGTGGGGCGTGATGACATAGCAGCGGTTCGCCCAGGCGGCGATTTCCATCGAACCGCCCGAACCGGGCAGGCGGACCTTAGGATGTTCGTAATCACCGATCACGGTGGCGTTGATGTTTCCGAAGCGATCAATCTGTGCCCCGCCCAGAAATCCGACATCAACGTTACCGCGCTGCAGGTACAAGGCAAAAATATCGTACATGCTGCAGACTGCTGTCGCACCGCTGACCAGGGTCGGGTCCCCAATGGAGAGAGGGAGTCTTTCAGGCTGCGCTCCGATGACACCGGCCTCGTAGATCATCAACAGGTTGGGGGCATGGGTGCGGCGGGCCAGATTACAGGCCAGATTCGGCAGACCTACACCGACGAAGACGACATCGCCATCACGCAGCAGACGGGCGGCGTTGATGGTCATCAGTTCTGCGGAGGTATACGTGGTTACGCTGGTGTTCATGGCTGCCTCTTTCGATTAATAACGGCCGTAGTTCACGGTATCGCTGAGACGGCTCTCCACCTTCAGTCGTGCGTGGACCTCAGGCCCGAGCTTTTCCCAGTATTCTGCGCGATCTGTCACGCCGTAGACCCATTCGTTCAGATATGCTTTGACTTCATCAGCGTTCCTGCTGATTTTATCCCATGCCAGATAAAACTCATTATCGCGGTCGTAATAACCCTGGGTGTAGGACGGGTGACAGGCATAGGGCACGTGGCAGACAGCGTCGACGATCACGCCAGGGATCAGCGTGCGGTTGGGATCAGAGCGGATCACTTCTTCCGGGACAATCTCCTCGGCCGTCAGAATGACATGCCGGGCAGCGAAGGCGGCTTCTTTCTGCTCCCCAATGATGCCCCAGATCTGAGCGTTGCCGTGTTCGTCAGCGCGCTGCACGTGAACAATGGCGACATCCGGGTTCAAAGCCGGGACGACCACCACTTCCTGACCCGAATATGGATCCGTAATCCGGCGGTAGTTCGGATTGGCGTTCTCCAGGTCGCGTGTGCCGGTTTGATTCATGGGCATAAAAGGCAGGCCGCTGGCGCCTGCCTGCAGGCGGGAGATCATGCCAAAATGAGAGTATTCCTCCCATTCGAGCCGGCCTGCCTCGATTTCTGCCCGGATAACGTGCAGAGAACCAACTCCGGGATTGCCCATATAAGAGAAAATGACCTTACGGGCACAGCCGGCTGCAACCATCTGGTCGTAAATGAGATCTGGTGTCGCGCGCGCCAGCACCAGATCTCGAAACCCCTGGCGGATGATCTCATGAGCGGCGGCAAAGGGGATAAGGTGAGTAAACCCGGCGGCGTAAATGGTATCTCCGTTTTTAACAAACTGCTGGATTGCGCTGGATAGAGAAAGGAGTTTGCTCATGGGGTCGTGGATCCTTTTTGAGAGCAGGCGCTGAGATTACTCTTCCCGGTTCCTGCGCCGGCCGCGAAGCAGCCTGAAGCGGCTCCTGGGCTGTTGTTCCGGACGCTTTCTCCACAACAAATAAATACCCAGGATAACGAGAGGCGTCCCCCAGCAAAAGAACTCGTAGGCCGGAGCATTCGCTGCATTCGTGGCGAAAAAGATGACGAGCAGGATAACACCGATGAACAGGAAAAAATGACCCAGCTGCCTTACCATAGGGAGAAAACAATTCTAGTAGCGCTGCTTCAGGGCCGGCGGAGGTCATACCGGTGGGTAATTATTCAGATAAACTTTCCCCGCCCCTGGTGGGGCGGGGCCTGGTGTGCAGTTTCGTTACTGCAGACGGGGACTATTCCGGGACTCGGGCTGAGACAAGACCCTGAGCGGCGTCCCCGATCTGCAGTGCTGGTGGTTATTCGACGAGATTGTGGATCTGCTCGTGCATGTAGAGCGGCAGATAGTAGAGACCACCGCCGTTCTTACCGGTGGAACCCGATCCTTTCCAGCCGCCGAAAGGCTGGAAGCCAGGCCAGGCGCCCGTGGTAGCGCCCTGCGGCCGGTTGGCATAGGTTACACCTGCCTGAATGTTGTCAAAGAACCATTTTGCCTCTTCTTTCGTACCATAGAAGCCGGCTGTCAGCCCGTAGTTGACGTTGTTGGCCTCCTCCATGGCGCGGTCCAGGTTGGGGACACGGGCCAGGGTGGTGATGGGCAGGAACATTTCGTACTTCCACAGGCGGTGATCCAGAGGCAGGTCAGCTACCAGGGTGGGGGTGCAGAAATAGCCGCGGGCATATTCGCCGTCCGTCAGGACTTTGCCGCCGGTCAGGAAGGTCCCGGCCTGAGAGAGTTCCTCGGTGAAGTTCTTGAAGTCCTGATAGGCTTTCTGATTGATGACCGGTCCCATATAGACTGAGCGGTCGGTGGGATCGCCGATTTTGATTTTGTTGGTCAGATCAACCAGACGTTCGGTGAGCTCATCATATACGGGTTCTTCAATGTATACCCGTGAAGCTGCGGAGCATTTCTGCCCCTGCAGACCAAACGCGGAGCGCATGATGCCAATAGCAGCTTTTTCCAGATCTGCGTTGCGTGAAACAATGGTGGGATTCTTCCCGCCAAGCTCCAGAATGGTGGGGCGGACATATGGGCCCCTGGCGAAATCGCGGAAGATTTTCATGCCCACGTCGTAAGAACCGGTGAAGGTGATGCCATCGACCAGTGGGCTGTCGACCAGAGCCTGCCCCAGTGTGCTTCCCGGGCCGGTGATGAAGTTGAAGACCCCTTCAGGGAGGCCAGCATCGCGGAAGCATTCAGCAAGCAGGCGGACGGTAAAGGGGGTATCGGTGGCGGGTTTCATCACAATGGTATTGCCCGCCACAAGAGCAGCTCCGGCCGGGCCGCCGGTCAGCGCGCTGGGGAAGTTGAAAGGACTTACGACCAGCCAGACGCCGTAGGGCTTAAGGACGGAGTAGTTGGTGGATTTGAAACCGACCAGGGGATCGCGGCCCATCTCGACCACATAACCGTCGTTCTTTTCCATCATGTCGCAGGAGTAGCGAATCAGATCGGCGGTTTCAGCGACGTCGCCGAGCGCCTCCATGCGGTTCTTGCCCACCTCCATGGCCATAACCGCTCCGATCTCGAAGATGCGCTTCTCGATCTGCTCGATGGCCTTGCGCATCAAGGCGACGCGGTCCTGCCATTTCATCTTGCTCCACATGGGGAAAGCCGCGCGGGCAGCTTTGAGAGCCCGTTCGGCATCCTCTGCTGTTCCTTTCTGGAACACGCCCAGAACGACATCCGTGTTTGCAGGACTGCGTGATTCGAATTTCTCAGCGGCGAAAACATCTTCGCCGTTGATGATCATGCCGTACTCCTGCCCCAGCCGGGCTTTGACTGCTTCCAACGCCTCGTCAAATCGTTCATGCAGCTCTTCCGGGGGATTGAACATTGTGGCGTAGGTCAGTTTGAAAGTCTCAGCCATTCGAGTTGCCTCCTCATATGCAGTTGATCGGATGGTTCACGCTTACTTGACGGGTGGTCTTGCTTCATTAAGTATAGCCGAGGCGGCTTATCTCGTCAAAAGAATGATGAGAGGATCAAATATCTGCCAGACAACCAATTTGTGTTGCAACTCTGGGGATTTTGCGCTAAACTCATGATGTTCACATCGAGAGAAGCAAGCCTGAGAAAGGGGTGCAGGTGTTCTATCATTACCAGACGACTTTTGTTGGCGTCGATCCGACTGCAGGCAAAAGACCGTTCGCCTACGCAGCCCTGGATCACGAATTGAAGCTCCTGGCCCTGGGTCATGGTAGTATCGACGATGTCCTGGCTTTTCTCGCCGGTCAGCGGCAGGCGTTTGTGGCCGTCAGTGCTCCCCGGCGGCCGAACCTGCAGCTGCTGGAACGCAGCGAGGTGCGCGCCAGCCTGTCGCCGCCCCCGAAGCCGGGGCGCTGGTTTGACTTCCGCCTGTGCGAATACCTTCTTCGCCAGCATAACATCAGCACCCCACAAACGTCATCCAGCGTGGAGAAATGCCCCAACTGGATGAAAGTAGGCTTCCACTTTTACAGCCGGCTGGAGGGGATGGGGTACCGTCCCTATCCGGATGAAGAATGCCCGCTGCAGTATATGGAAGTCTATCCCCATGCCTGTTTTACGACCCTGCTGGGCCTGATCCCCTTCCCGAAGAATTCTCTCGAAGGACGCCTGCAGCGCCAGCTGATACTTCATGAGTTGAAAATCAATGTGCGCGATGCGATGGAAGTGTTCGAGGAGATCACCCGCTACCGTTTGCTGAACGGGATTCTCCCAACCGACCATATGTACAAGCCAGCTGAACTGGATGCGCTGGTGTCTGCTTATACAGCCTGGCTCGCTGCACTGCAGCCCGATCAGGTACTGCGTATCGGTGACCGTGAAGAAGGTGAACTGGTCTTACCGGTCGCTGAATTAAAGGCGCGCTACGAAGCGAAGAAGAATTGACTGTACCCCAATCCTGATACAGATCCCAACTGAAGAAACGAATCTATCATTATGCCAAAACACGCTGTTAAGTTAATCGTGAATCCGAATGCTGACTTTGGGCGCGCCTGGCATGCGGCCAGGGACCTGCGGTCGATTGTAGATGAGTTTGGTGGTGCTGACTGGAGCGGTACCGTTTATCCGACACACGCGACAGAACTGGCCTACCAGGCGGCGGAGGAAGGTTATGAATTGATCATTTCCCTGGGCGGTGATGGGACCCTGCACGAAGTGATTAACGGCCTGATGCAGGTGCCGCCCGAAAAGAGACCGCGGGTCGGCGTGGTCCCTCTGGGTTCAGGGAACGATTTCGCTCATTCGATGGGCATCGACAAGCGTTCTGTTGTCGCCATGCGGCAGGTTTTTACTGGCAAGCCACAGCCGGTCGACGTGATGCGCATCTGCGATGACAGCGGGCGCTGCGAATACGTGCATAACACACTGGGCATCGGCTTTGATGCGATCGTGCTCATTCGCTCGCGGCAGGTTCCGATCGGGCGAGGTTTCTTCAGCTACCTGGTCGGTGTGTTCCAGACCATCCTGCTCAACCATACGCCCATGCGGATGGAAGTGCAGACGGATCAGGAGCAGTGGTCCAGAGAACTGCTGATGTTTACCGTCTGCAATGGACGCAGAGAAGGGGGGGGATTCATGCTGGCGCCTGACGCCCGGCTGGATGACGGGCTTGTGGATTATGTGGGAGTAGAAGAAGTGACCAAGCTGCAAATGGTCCAGCTTCTGCCGAAGTTCCTGAACGGCAAACATATCGGGTTGAAACCCGTACATACAGGCTGCTTTTCCTCCCTCAAACTACAGTCCAACCGGCCGCTGGTCGTCCATACCGATGGAGAGATCTTCGCCGGCTTCGGCATGGAAAAATACTCTCTGACGATCGACGTGATCCCGAAAGCGATCGAAGTTATCATCTGAGATCCTGGGAAGGAACGGGTTGTGGAAATTCAAGTGCCCGACCTGGCCCATGCGTTACAGGGTCATGACCAAGGCTACTTGCGCATTGTCGCGGAATTATGGGGGATCTCTTTTGACGCAGCAGATGCTCGCAGCGGGTTAAAGCTGCTGGTATCTGCGCTGCACGACCGGGCTCTTGTATCCCGGGTGGTGAACAGTCTGCCGGAAGAAGCTCGCAGGGCGCTGGATGACCTTGCAGCGCAGAATGGCTACATGCCCTGGGCGCTGTTCACCCGCCGCTACGGCATGCTGCGCAGCATGGGCCCCGGCCGCCGGGACCGTGAGAAACCCTATCTGCAGCCGGTTTCGACTGCAGAGGTGCTGTGGTACCGGGCGTTGATCAGCCGGGCTTTTTTTGACACTCCCGATGGGCCGCAGGAGTTTGCTTTTATTCCCGAAGATCTGATGGATTGGATCCCACCGGCAGAAAATGCGCCGCGCTCTGCGTTGGGCCGGGCGGCATCTCCACTGGAGCGCAAACACCTGATTGCGAGCAGCGACTATATTCTCGATCACGCCTGCACCCTGCTGGCAGCGCTGCGGCTGGGGATGCCCCTGGAGGCGCTCGAGAAAGATGCAGCGGGATGGGGCGGCGGCTCGCCATATGCGCTCACGCCGTTGATCCTGCGCGATTTGCTGGCTGCAGCCGGTCTGCTGGATGAGGCTCTGATGCCGCGCCTGGAACCGGTGCGGGCTTTCCTGGAAGCCGGGAGAGGTGAAGCACTGGCCATCCTGGTAAGCGGGTGGCTGCGCAGTGATACTTTCAATGAACTGTTTTTACTGCCCGGACTGGAGATGGAAGGGGAATGGCGCAACCAGCCGCTGCAAACCCGCCTGCGTGTGCTGGACCTGCTGTCTACCGTCCCGGCGGATTCCTGGTGGAGCATTCCGGCATTCACACACGCGGTTTACCAGTCTTATCCCGACTTTCAGCGTCCGGCGGGTGACTATGATTCCTGGCATATCCGGGATCGAGAGCGTGGGGAGTTCCTGCGCGGGTTCGAACACTGGGAGCGGGTGGACGGCGCACTGCTGGACTATATCATCGCCGGCCCGCTTTTCTGGCTGGGGATCGTGGATCTGGCCGCTCCGGCCCCCGGTGGACCGGTGAGCGCTTTCCGCTTCAAAGCCTGGGCGAATGATCTGTTAAAGGGAACTGCTCCGCAGGGCCTGGCGCCTGAAAACCAGGCGATCACCGCCACCTCGGATGCGCGTCTGGTTGTGCCGCGACTGGCGCCGCGCTCTCTGCGCTATCAGCTCGCGCGTTTCAGTCAGTGGGAAAAGGCAGATGATGAGAAATACACGTACCGCCTGACGCCCGCTTCCCTTCTTAAAGCGCACGAACAGGGGCTGCGTCTTTCTCACCTGGTTGGCCTGCTGCGGCGTTACGCACGCACGGTGCCTCCCAGCCTGTATAAAGCTCTGGACCGCTGGGAAGAACACGGCAGCGAAGCCAGCGTGGAGAGCCTGGTGGTGCTGCGCCTGAGCAGTCCGAAGCTGCTGACCGAGCTGCGAAAATCACGCGCCGCGCGTTTTCTGGGCGACCCTCTGGGGCCTACCGCCGTGATCGTGCAGCCAGGCGCATGGAAAAAGGTGCTGGCCATCCTGGCGGAGCTTGGTTATCTTGGAGAGGCCCGCGTGCTGGAGGAAGACGAT